>Ga0272446_1003203_pt1 | contig 21097 bp, 15 predicted proteins | sample YNPCB0061_FD_194587 | JGI IMG/M metagenome (GOLD analysis project Ga0272446, IMG submission 194587) | Hot spring microbial mat communities from Yellowstone National Park, WY, United States - YNP-CB-006-1 | ecosystem: Environmental > Aquatic > Thermal springs > Hot (42-90C) > Sediment | place...
GATGACGCAGATGGCAGCAATGTGGCAAAAAAATGCTACTTTTGCACAACAATGTTAGCGCGTCACGTTTTTAGCGTGTATCATTCATCATGACTTCATGCCGCATTATCACATTATCTTTCGTGCTTGTGATGCCGTGTTTTCGCTGCACAGCGCACCACGACCATTCGGTTTGGACAAACAAACGCTCATCAAACTATCGTTTTTGAGCCTCTACGATGCCGTCAAAGACCATCCACACACTATCCACGTGCTGGGCGACAAGCTCTCCGAGCAGATGCAGCATTTTTTTCGTCAATTTCCCGTTACGCTCACTCTGGGCAGCTACGGCAACGATGAATCCATTCGCCAAACGTTTAGGCTTGCCATGAGCCTGGGCGAAACGGCTTCTGGCGCAGAACGCTGGGTGTATTGTTGTGAGGATGATTACCTACACCGTCCTGAAACGTTCGTGTGGCTGACGGATTTGATAGAACGCCGCGAAGAAATCTTGAGCTTTAAACCTCGACCGTTGTGGGTAGGTCTGTTGGTAAGCAAGGTGGCAAGCCGTCCATTGGTAATTCATCCGCCCGATTACCCAGACCGGTACCTGGCACGATGGCGGCGGTTTTCGATGATGTTTTTGGGTGCATACTGCCATTGGCGGCAAGTGGACAGCACGACGTTCACGTTCTTGGCACAAGTTTCGACCTTCAAACGCTACAAACGTCTGCTCATGCGCTCTGCTACTGGCGCAAACGACCGCTTGTTAAGCCGTCGTTGGTATGCGCAGCACGTGTGGGGGCGTGGTTGGTTCGGTAACGAGCGCGTACTGTGTCTTTCGCCTGTGCCTGGCTTGAGTACGCATCTGCACAGCGACGTGATGACACCGCTTGTGGACTGGCAAGAAGTGAAAAACGACGTAATCAAAAGGTATGCAGAGCATTTTGGATGATGCGGCGTTTCAGCGAGTTTTCTCAGACTCGCGCAAATAACCGTGCAACATCATGCAGATTTCACACGGAATTGTGGGCAAAATTTTGGCGAACTGTTGTACATTTGTGCTTCAAAGCAATGCACTTCAAAGCAATGCACTTCAAAGCAATGCACAATGCACCGCAAACACATAGCCACATAACCTGCGAACACGTAATAGACTTCTTTCAAAAGTATCCTCACCTGCCATCGTTACGATGGCATCCTTTCCCATTGGGAGAGGGTGCTTGAAGCCAAGCGGAAAGCGGGTGAGGGCAGTATCAACAAACTCTTTTGAAAGAGATTTTTCAGGGCGTTCGTAACGATAGTGAACAAGGGGTTGCAACCCTTTGTTGAGCCGATGATTGTTGTAATTCAATCCGTACTTGTTTCATTTCAATCAACAGGATGTATGAAAAACTCTCTTTTGTCCATTGCAGTACTGTGTGCCATGGCGCTGGCGTTTGCCAGTTGCGACAGCAATACCGGACCTGCGGTAACGATTCCCGCCGCACCACGCGAAATAGCTGCGCTTTCGGCAGATGAAACCGTTGTGCGCCTGCGCTGGAAAGCCTCAACATCGGAGGCAACATTGGCAGGGTATCGTATTACCGTTACACCTATGGGTGGAACAGCCCAAGTTCTCCCTGTCAATCGTGCCGCTTCAGCCGACACCAGCACGGTCTACACAGTGAATGTGACGGGCTTGCGTGCTGGGGTGATTTATACGTTTAGTGTACAAGCCCGCACAAACGATACCGTGAGTGCTGGTGCGAACATTATGTGGTCGCCTGCGCTGCGTTTGCGGGGGCGAGTCTACGAAAGTGAGTCGTCGTTTGCCAGTGCTGTGAGTTTTCAAGGTGGCACGCTGTCTGCTCGCCCTATTGCTAACGCTACGGAAGCTGCCCGTGCCGATTTTGCAATTGCCACACCAAACGATTCGCTGTACTTTGGCACACCAAACCGCTTGTACCGCATCACGGGCGGGCGCGAGACGCAATACGACCGCACAGGCTTCTATCCCCGCGTAGATAGCTTAAATGCTATCTATGAGCCAGAGTTGTCTGCCATGAATTTCCAAGTCGGCGTGTATGGTATTCGCCCAACAACAACGCCCGGCTTGCTTGTGTACGCTCGCACACCTGAGGGAAATTTTGCGAAAATTTTCATGCGCTCTGGTGCAAACGGCGTATTGCTGCAAGGAACACGCCCGAACCGCTTTATTGACCTCGAAATTTCCTATCAACCAACAGCAGCACAAGGTTTTACGCTCTTAGCAGCGAAGAACACCATTGCTGTTCAGTCAGTAGAAGTGCATGACGGTCGTGTGGCAGGCGCGTTCTTTACTGAAGCACGGAACTTTACGGTTTCGCCGTCGCAACGCTAAATGCTCGTTGTGTTTCGCGTACCGATGATAGGTGTTGTGCAGGCACGATTATTAGTTCGTATTTTTTCTCACTTTTTTTGACCTGTTTAGTATGCGTTTTATGATGGCAATGCTGGTTGCGGGCATCTGTTTTGGTGCTGCGCTCACGGCACAAACCAAAGACGGCTCTATGCAAGGCGCAGAAGCAGCACAAGCCGCAAGCAATCAAAAATCTGGCAGCAGCATGGGTGCAAGCGCGCAGCGCGGCTACTCCACTAAAAACTCGCGTCCCACACGCGGCGTGGTGATTAACCTGAACGAATTTCTTGCCACTGGCAAAGGCACGGTGAATGCTGCTCAGGCGAACGAAGCCGTGCAAAAAGGCGCGGTGCTTGCTCTGATGTCTGGCACGGGTCGCAGCGCGAAAATTTTCCTCGTGGCAAAAGCCGATGGCTCGCCGGCAAGCGCGGATTTGGCAAAACTTGCTGACGGCACTGTTGGTGTCGTGGGCAAAACTGTTACCCGTAACGGGTATTCTATGATTCTTGCCGACGTGATTGATGTGATGAAGTAATCCTTGGATGCTTCTTGGCACTTCGTAAACGCCCGTTATTTCGCAAGGAATGACGGGCGTTCGTGTATTAAGTACGTGAGACGTGCAACGCGCAGAGCAATGCTGGACACAGCTGAACACAAGAACATAGGAAAATGTGTGGTTGGTGGTTTAGAAAATGCTAAGTTTGCCTGTGGCGACCGTCATGGCGACCATGCTGTACCACGCTTACAACCCATGTATCTATGGAAACATCTTTGGAAACATCTTTGGAAACCCGTTCACGCACCCGTTCGCACACAATTCGTCCAGATGCCCGGCGATTACACTGTGGCTCCCAAGAGCTGCGGGGCTTGTTTCCGCACACGGCACAAGGCTTGGTGTATCTTGACCACGCTGCCATTAGTCCGTTCTCCACACGAGTTATAGCGGCACTGGACGAGCATTTGCAAGCACGTTCACTGGAAATCAACACCTATGCCCGCGATGTGGAAGTCGCCAAAGCCTGCCGTGATAATCTTGCACAACTAATTGGCGCGGAATCGGGCGACCACATTGCATTTTGTATGAACACATCCGATGCACTGAACATCGTGGCGGCTGGGCTGCATTTGCGTTCAGGCGACCGTGTGTTGCTGAATGACGCAGAATTTCCCACGAATGTGTATCCATTTTTGCACCTGCGTTCGCAGGGGGTAGTGGTGGAATTTCTTGGCACGAAGGACGGTGCAGTAACAGCCGAAATGGTTGAAGAATCTATCAAGCGCAGCGCAGGGCGCGTACAAGTCGTGTCGCTCAGTGCTGTGCAGTTTTTAAGCGGTTATCGAGCCGACCTCGCGGCTATTGGTGCGGTGTGCAAACGCTACGGCGTGGTGTTTGTGGTCGATGCCATTCAAGCTCTTGGTGCGTGCGCGGTGGATGTCAAGGCTATGCAGATTGACGCATTGGCTGCTGGCGGACAAAAATGGCTCATGGCGCAAACAGGCATCGCGTTTTTGTACGTTAGCCCCGCACTGCAAGAGCGCATTACGCAGCCAACGTTGGGGTGGACTTCAGTGCGAAATCCTTGGGATTTTTACAACTACGACCAACCACTTGCTGCTGCTGCCAAACGCTATGAAAACGGGACATTGAACTTTAGTGGCATTATTACACTTTCAGCTTCGCTGCAACTCTTGATGGAATGTGGTATTGACCATATTCACCAGCATTTGCTTGGGCTTACAGAGCAGATAACAAAAGGCTTGCAGGGACTAAACGATGCCGTAGGCGCAGAAGTGCTTATGCCGATAGCACTTGAAGCACCGCATCGTGCAGGTATTGCAACGGCAAGGCTTTGTGGCTCTCACGGTGTTCTTGAGCGTGGCGAACGTGTTCATGCCGCACTGGCAGCAAACAAGATTGGTATTTCCCTTCGAGACGGATGCTTGCGCTATTCGCCGCATTGCTACTCGACTGCGGATGATGTGCAGATGGCATTGGAACACACCCGCGAGGCATTTCGCCGTGTGCTTGAGAATGCGTAAGCATAACCAGAAGCATAATTCAACAGCAAGACGAGAACCGTGCCGTCAAGCCTATGAGCAAACTTTTTCCATGTTCTTGTTGTCTGGCAGACAGCACTTTTGTATATTCCGTCGCATTATCGGTCAGAGCAAAAGAGCACAGGCTTAAGCGTGTCTTTTGAGCATGGCGCACAAGCAATCGTGTAACAAACGTAGTTCCTTCAATTCCTCACTTACGTTAGGTGGAGCAATGCAAACAGTTCAACCAGTTCAACGAGTTCAGCAACGTTCGTTTTTTAGCACGCATTTCCATCTGCTGGCATTGGCTTGTCTGTGGGCTGGGATGGCAGTGGCTGCTTCCAGCACGGCATATACCCAAACTGCTGCAAAGCCTGAATTGGTCGTACAAACAGGGCATTTCGGCGATGTGGTGGCTGTGAAATTTGCACCGAACGGTCAGTTTTTGGGTTCGGGCGCGGAAGACAATACCGTGAAAATTTGGGACCCGACAACGGGTATGGTTATTCGTTCGTTTGTTGGACATAAGGGCTATATTACCTCGCTGGACTTTAATGCTTCCGGTGACATGATGGTGAGCGCAAGCAAAGACAACACCATTCGCCTATGGGACTTAAAAACGGGCAAAGAACTCCGCCAATTGCCAGCACACTCGTTCTACGCTTCGGCGGTTATGTTTAGCCCAACTAACAACATCATTGCCAGTGCGAGCATTGACAACACGGTAAAATTATGGGATATTCGGATTGCCAAAGAGATCCCCATTCCCGTCAAACACACCAAACCCGTCCATGCGCTGGCGTTTTCGCCCGATGGGCTCACGCTTGCCACAGGCGGCGATGACAAAGAAGTGCAACTGCTGAACATTCCCACGAATACGGTCAAAAAACTCACCGACGCGCCAGCAGAAATTTCGCATTTGGCATTTAGTGCTGATGGAACGCTGCTCATAGCGCAGTGCGGCGAGGGCGTTGTGGTTGTGTGGGATGCTCAAAAAGGTGCTATGCTGCGCAAGATACCCGGCTTTGGTAAACAAGCAGCTGTCAGCCCAAACGGGCGGTTTATCGCATCGGTTGCCGACGACGAGCAAACTATCGTGCTGTGGAATGCACTGAACGGCAAAAAAATTCGCACCCTGCAAGGCAACAGCCCGCGCACGATTGCGCTGGCGTTTTCGCCGGACGGCAATAAACTCTTGAGCGGCGGCGGCGACAGATTGGTCAAACTTTGGGATGTTGGCACAGGGCGTGAAATAAATAGCTTTACTGGCTATACGAAGGTTATCAAAGCTGTGGCGTTCAACAAGCAAGGTACTGTGCTTGCTACGGCAAATTCTGACAAAGAAGGCAACAACATTCGCACGTGGGACTTGGCCAATGGCAACGACCCAGGCGAACTCAGGGCACCACTGATTCAGGTAGAAAGCGTGAGCTACACCGCCGATGGCAACTACATTGCCGCAGGTGGCACCGCGTTGGATAACAAAAGCATTGCTATTTGGGACACGAAAACAGGCAAACTCCACAAACTCATTCAGTGCGACGAAAACAGCATTCGCAATCTTTCGTTTTCGCCCGATGGCAAATTGCTTGCCGTTGGTACACAAGATTCTATCGCTCGCATCATTGACGTTGCCAAAGGCGAAGTCATCAAAACCTTTGCGGGGCATCGCCGCACGATTAACGGTGTTCGGTTCTCGCCCGACGGCAAAACGCTTGCTACTGCTTCGAGTGATAAATCCTTGCGTTTGTGGGATGTGGCTTCGGGCAAAGAACTCAAAATGCTTGCCGGACACAGCGAATGGGTAAACGCCGTGTCGTTTTCGCCCGACGGCAAACTGCTTGCTTCATCCAGTGCCGACCGTACAGTGAAGCTCTGGGATGTAGCTTCGGGCAAGGAACTCAAGACCTTCGCAGGGCATAACGGCGAAGTGCTGTGTGTGAGTTTTTCGCCTGATGGCAAAACGCTTGCCAGTGGAAGCACCGACAACAATGCCAAACTCTGGGATGTGGCTTCGGGCAAAGAACTGCGGACGTTTCGTGGTCATGCAAACTGGTTGTTGGCTCTTGCGTTTTCGCCCGATGGCAAAACGCTTGCGACCGCCAGTGCCGATGCAAAGGTGATACTGTGGGATTTGAGCAAAGGCAATGAGTTGGCAACGTTGGTGGGCATTGGCAGCAAAGATTGGGCGGTGATTACGCCAAACGGTGAATTTGATGGCTCGGAAGACGGCACAAAGCTGTTGCACTGGGTTGTGGATGCTCAACCTGTGCAGTTGGATGCCTTTTTTGAACGGTACTATTCGCCAAAGTTGCTTGTGCGACTGTTTCCCGCCTCTGCTGCTGCGCTTGCTTTGAAACAAAAACAGGAAGCCGAAGAAAAAGCCCGCAAAGACCGCGAAGAAAAAGCCCGTAAAGAAGCCGAAGAGCGTGCCCGCCGCGAGCAAGAGGCATTAGCAGCAAAACAAAAGTTGGAAGAAGAGGCGCGTCTGCGCAAGGAAGCCGAAGCCAAGGCAAGAGCAGAGGCTGAAGCTAAACTCAAGGCGGCTGCGGATGCAAAAGCGAAGGCTGAAGCCGAAGCACGGCTGAAAAAATTGGAAGAAGAGGCAAAAGCTAAAGCCGAAGCCGAAGCGAAAGCCCGCGCAGCTGCTGAAGAAAAGTTACGCGCTGAAGCCACAGCACGCCGTGAAGCCGAAGAAAAAGCAAAAAAAGAAGCGCAGGCAAAAGCGGAAGCCGGAACCGTCGCCCTGACAGTGCCAGACATTACCAAAGACCTGAAACTGCCGCCCGTCGTGGATATTCTTTCGCCCAAGCAGGGTGATACTGTTACCGCAGGGCGTATTAATTTGACGTTTGGCATCAAAGACCGGGGCGGCGCGATTGACGAAATCCGCATTTTCCAGAACGGCAAGCTGCTGTTTCCTGAAGAACTTAAGGGTGTGCCGTCTGCGCCCGGTTACACGCTGTTGCGGGATTACAGCATTACGCTATTGCCCGGAAAAAATGACTTCCGGGTGATTGCCTTCAACAAAGACCGCACAGAATCTAATCCCGCAGAAGTTTCTATTCACTACAACGCACCGCCAATGCCAACGAACATGTACATCATTGCCGTTGGGGTCAACAATTACCAAAACAAGGAATTCAATCTGCGGTATGCAAAAACCGACGCGCAGGCGTTGGTGAAAAAAATGGAAGCAGGCGGCAAAAAAGCCTACGATAATGTGTTCACCTATGAAGTCTATGACGAGAAGGTTACGCGCGGCAACTTAGATGCAATTTTCAAGGAAGTAGCGCAAAAGTCGCAAAAACAAGACGTGCTGGTCTTTTTCTATGCCGGACACGGCAAAACCACCACCGACGGCGATGCAGCAGGATTTTATCTGGTCATGCACGATGTGAAATCCGAACAGGAACTTCCGCAAAAAGGCTTGTCGGCAAAAGAGCTGAGCGGGCATTTGCAAGCTATTCCAGCAAGCAAGCAATTGATTATGTTCGATGCGTGTCAGTCTGCGGCTGCGGTGGACGATTTTGTGCAGCAAAAATCCAACAAGTCCTTGAGCCGCAAAACGGGAAGCAGCATTATTGCTTCGGCAGGCAGCGACCAAGCGGCGTTGGAGACAACAGAATTGAATCAAGGCATTTTCACCTACGCGCTGTTAAAAGCCTTAGATGGTGAGGCAAAGAACAGCAAAAACCGCGTAACAGCCGATGGATTAAAGCGTTATATCGAAGACCAAGTACCCGAATTTGCGCGGCTGTACATGAAAGGGCGCGAGCAAAATCCCTACGGCCAACTTTCGGGCAAAGACTTTGATGTAGCGTTTATCCAAAAGGATAAATAAAGGGCATGGTGAAACTGGCGTATCACTGCTTCCACAGCGATACGCCAGATAACGTGTTTGGATTCTGTTCCACTCTGGATTTCTGTTCCACTTCTTGACTTTGGGGAATCTGCTATGTACGTGCTACAAAAGCCCTCGTTTTGGAAACATCTTGTCAACCGCCGGACGTTATTTTCAACGCTGACGGTATTTGCTATCTTTGCCGCGGTGCGCTTTTCACCAGGCAATATCGAAATTTTTGACCCTGTGCAAAACGCTATCAGCGATTTTGAGTTCAGCGATATTGTCTATTCCAATTTTCGCAGCGATGTTCCTGTGGATACGAATGTTGTCATTGTAAATATTGGCAATCTCCGTCGGGCGCAAATAGCTGAACAACTTCGCGCAATCAATATGTTTGAGCCGAAGGCCATTGGCTTGACGGCATTTTTCCGCAGGTCGCAAACACCTGAGCAGGACACGCCCTTGGTCAATGCGCTCAGCGAGGTAAAAAATATCGTTATGACGGCAAAGCTGGGCAAGCGCGACGAGGAAGACAAGCTAAAGTTTGATACGCTGATGTTATGTCATCCGAAGTTTTCTTCGCTGCCAAATGTTCGCTACGGTCACTATAATTTCCCATCTGACCAAGAGGACGCATCGGTCGTGACGGTCAGGCAAATCGCTCCTGTCTATTCGTACAAGGATTCGCTCAAAGTGCCAGCGTTGGCGGTAAAGTTGGTGGAACTCTGCTACCCAGAAAAAGCAAAAAAATTTCTGGAGCGTGGCAATGATTTTGAATCTATCAACTATCGTGGCAATATCAACAAGTTTATCGTTTTAGACCTTGACCAGATGACCCCAGAAAATTTACAAATTGTGCGCGGGAAAATCGTGCTTATGGGATTTTTGGGCAGTACGCTGGGCGACAGTTTGAATATGGAAGACAAATATTGGTCGCCGGTGAGCAAGGAGGTCGGGAAGTCATTGAAAGATATGTATGGTGTGGTTATTCATGCAAATATCGTTTCGATGCTGCTTGCCGAAGAGTACATCGACGATATGAGCGACTGGACTGCACTTATGCTGGCAGTGATATTGTGCTATGTTAATATCGCGCTGTTTTATTATATCGAAGAGCAGGCACCAAGTTTTTACGGTGGCATTGTGAAGTTGATACAATTTGGTGAGGCTATCGGGCTTATGTTCGCGTCTATCGAGGCACAATACGTATTCAATTACAATATTCAAGTGGGCTTAATGCTGGCGGTGATTTTGCTTGTGCCAGATTTGTACGAACTCTACGACAGTTCCATGCGCTTTTTGAAAACCAAACTCCGCACTGCACCACGCTTAGACCAGCCTATCGCACCGCCGCCCAAACCTCTTGTTGCTGATGCTTTGCCACCGTCCATTCGCAGTTTGGCAGTCGGTGATGATGTACAGCGATAAGCAAGGCAGAGTATGCTGCTGTGACTTTAGGTACTACGAAAAAGTGACCATAAGAAACTTCACAAAAAGCTAAATAATCGTTATATTTGTTGGAGTACATCACTGGTTCTGGTAGTTCAATCACGCAGCACATAAAAATACAAGATAGCACAACCACTTGTGCAGAGTTATTCTTTCTCACTGCCTTTCGTCGTAAACCTCAAAACAACGTGCGGCAGCGCGGTAATTAGATAAGTTTAGAAAGTCAAAGAAACAGGGTAGGCGGAGCGAAATCTTCACAGAGAAAACATTCTCGCAATGACAATTCCTCACAGATGTTTCATTTTTTTTAAGGAGTAAGAAATTATGACAAATGTCCTGAAACGCCTATTGGCAGCAGCATTTGTTGCAACGGTGTGCCCGGTGTTGGCACTTGCACAAGGTGATGAAATCTTCAAAGTTATTGCTTGCAAAGGCAAAGTGACTTTGCAACGCACAAACAAAGCTGTTTCGGTAGGTACAGGTCTCACCTCAGCTGACCGCCTGATTATGGATGGTCCTGTGTATGTCGGTTTAGTGCACAAAAGCGGCAAAGCTGTTGAGGTGAAAGCTGGTCAGCAAATGGCAGTTGCGGACTTGCTCAAACAAGTATCGAGCAAACAAACGGGTATGGACAAACTTGTCGGCTTTGTTGTGCAGTCGGTTGTTGGCGCAAACGATGGCAAAAATGAGATGTCTGGTGGTGCGGAGCGTTCTATTGCCGTAAACAAAGTGCGGATGCTTGCTCCACGCACCTCCAAGGTGATTGACCCCGATGTAACTTTTAGTTGGGCTGGCAATGATGGCACAACTAAAGAGCCAACATACATCTTTACGCTCACGGACGACAAACAAAACGTGCGTTTCAAAAAAGAGTTGAAAGAAACATCGTTGGCACTGAATTTGAACCAGTTGGGCTTGGAAAAAGACAAGTGCTACTATTGGAGCGTTGTGCAAGCAAATTCTAACGCACAGTCCTTTGAAAGCTACTGCATTTATCCTGTGAACGATGCAGAAGCAGCAGCTATCAATGGACAACTTTCGGCTATCAAGCAGGAGCAAGGCAACACGCCTTCTGCGCTTGACAAACTCATACTGGCTTCCTTCTTTGAGCAAAATGGCTTGACCTATAAAGCACTCGGTGCGTATAAAGAAGCCGTAGCACTGGGCGGAGATGTGGAGATTTTTGGTGCAACCTATAGCCAATTCTTGCGCCGTATCAACATGGACAGCGAAGCGCAAAAGCTTATGATGAAATAGTCTTGGTTGCCAAGCCGCAAAAGCACCCTGTGAATATTGCAATGCCGTGCAGCTATGTTGCTGTGCGGCATTGGTGTTTTCTTGGGGTTGCTTGAAGCATGAACTTTTCATAATTTGGCAAATGTTGAAAAACGTTGGTGCATTCCGAAGAATAACTGAACAGTCCGTTCAATGAAGTTTGCCACTATTGTCAGACTTGTTGAACATTTATCATGCTCGTATGCTACAGTCATTAAGTATTCGCAATTTTACGTTGATTGAATCCTTAGACCTGACGTTCTCACGTGGTCTTAACATCATTACTGGTGAAACCGGAGCAGGAAAATCTATTATCGTCGATGCCTTGCTCTTGCTGTTTGGGGAACGCGGCTCGGCTGAATACGTCCGCAAAGGCACACAAAAAGCCATTATTGAAGGCACATTTTTGATACGTGGCAATGACGCTGTGCCGACGTTTTTGCAAGACCATGAATTTGACGTTGATGGCGACAATTTGATACTTCGGCGCGAGGTTTCAGACAAAGGCACATCGCGTTCGTTTATCAACGATACCCCAGCAACGCTGGCTATTACTCGTGAGTTGGGCACCTTATTGGTGGATTTTCATGGGCAGCATGAGCATCAATCCTTGCTCAAAGCAGAAGCGCACGTCAATTTTTTGGATAATTTTGAAGGGTTGCACGATGTCCTGAGGCAGTACCATGAATGTTTTGGTCGGCTTAAACGCGCTATTCATACGCTCAGCGAACTCAAAACTCGTGAACAGTCGTTACACGAACAAGCAGAATTTCGGCGGTTTCAGTTGCAAGAACTTGAACAAGTGCAGCCACAGCGCGATGAAGAAAAAACACTTGAGGAAGAACTGGCCATCAGGGAAAATTCCGAACAATTGTATGATTTGTCGCACCAACTTTCCACGCTTCTGTACGACAGCGATGATTCTGTGCGAGACCGTCTGGCGGCTGCGCGGAAGGTTATCAACGAGTTGGCTGCTATTGATAAACAGTTTGCCGAATACAAGACAGAACTGCAATCGGCAATCGTAACGGTGGAAGAAATTGCGAAGTTCACGCAAAGCTATCGTGATGACATTGAATTTGACCCTGCGCGGTTAGAAGAAATTCGGTATCGCTTACAGCAGCTTTCGCGTTTGCGCCGCAAGTATGGCTCGATGGAAGAACTGTTTCGCAAATGGGACGAACTGCGGCGCGAACAGTCGCTAACGGATAATTTTGACGAAGAAATTCAGCGTATTGCCGCAGAAATAGCCGAGCAGCGTTGTGTGCTTGGGACAATAGGCGAAGACTTGTCGCGGAAGCGGCAAACAGTTGCGCGGCGCGTGGAAGCAGTGATTGTGGCTTCCTTGCAGAACTTGGGAATGCCCCATATTCGTTTTGCAGTACGATTTGACCGTTTTCGGCAACCAACAGCGACCGCAACCGAACTGGTGGCTCAAGTGGGCGAAGAGTTCTTTGCTGCATTCCCCAATGGTTTGGATGAAGTGGAATTTTTGATAGCCGCCAATCCGGGCGAGGAACTCAAGCCGTTGGCAAAAATCGCTTCTGGAGGCGAAATTTCCAGAGTCATGCTGGCACTCAAGCAGGCACTTGCTGAAAGCGACAAGTTGCCAATGATGGTGTTCGATGAGATTGATACCGGTATCAGTGGGAGGATTGCACAAAAAGTCGGCAAAACTATGAAAGAATTGGCGCGACAACCTCAAATACTTTCCATCACCCACCAGCCCCAAATAGCAGCATTTGCCGATGCGCACATCCTCGTTGAAAAACGCCAAACCGCGACGGAAACCCGCATTAGCGCACGCGTGCTGACACACGATGAACACATTCGTGAAGTAGCACGACTGCTTAGCGGCGAGGAAATCACTGATGCTGCCTTGCAAAGCGCACGAGAATTGGCTGAGGGGAAATAGGTGAAGGTGTGAAAATTGTAAAACCGCTCTCGCTTCTGTACACTGTGTACGCAAACGAGAGCGGTTTTGTAGTTTGCAAGGGGGGTGATGTAGTACTCACCCGCGCTAATCCATGATACGGCGCAAAAATGCTGGTTTAGTCAGTTGCTCATCTTTGGGAAGTTCTTCGGTGGTGTCGGCATCGAATTTATTGATTTTAATGCTGCTAATACCAAGCCGTCGTTGGAACGCTGGTTCGTCATATTTTTGAAGTTCTTGTAAGCCACTGGGGCTGCTTGCGGGTAAAGGACGTTTTGTCGCTACCGTCGTGGTGGGAGCGTGATGATTGATAGGTGTTACTGTCGAGGGAGGTGGTGTAGTGTGTAGATGAGAACCAGATACGTTAGACTCAACAACGGTCTGCTGAGGCTTTGCCTCTGGCTGTGGTGATGCTACGCTTGTGCTTGCAGTGTGGGTGCTTGTAGATGCTTGAGAAGCTGATTTACCAAATCCTGTTGCAACAACCGTTACCATCACGGCATCGCCCATAGAATCATCAAACACAATACCGTGAATAAGGTTCACATCGCTGCCCGCTGCTTGTTCGATAATAGAAACCGCGTCGCCAATCTCGAACATGGTCATATCCGAACTACCCGTAACGTTCACCAGCACTCCTTGCGCGCCTTGAATGGAAACGCCATCTAACAACGGCGAAGAGATTGCTGCTTGTGCGGCTTCGACTGCACGATGTTCGCCTTTAGCAATACCCGTTCCCATCAACGCATCTCCGGTGTTTTTCATAATTGTCCGAACATCCGCAAAATCAACGTTGATGTATCCTGTGCCAGAGATAATGTCTGAAATGCCGCGTGTGGCGTTGTTAAGGACTTCGTCAACTTTTTGGAAGGCTTCTTTGAACGATGTGTGTTTGTCAATAACCGACATCAGCCGTTGATTAGGAATGACAATCAGTGCATCAACGTGGCGGCGCAGTTCTTCCGTGCCACGTTCAGCGACTGCAGCTCGCTTTGCTGCTTCCCATTTGAAGGGTTTGGTGACAATGCCAACAACAAGCGCACCAAGTTCACGGGCGATTTTTGCGACAAAGGGTGCTGCGCCTGTTCCTGTGCCGCCGCCCATGCCCGCCGTTACGAACACCATATCCGCGCCAGCAAGTGCTTGCTTGATTTCTTCGGCACTTTCTTCAACAGCCTTGTAGCCTACCGCAGGGTCGGCACCCGCGCCTAAGCCACGAGTGGACATTTTACCCAATTGCACTTTGATTGGCGCAAGATTGTTGTGGAGGGCTTGTACATCAGTGTTTGCCGCTATAAATTCCACACCAGACAGACCTTTGGCAATCATGCTATTGATGGCGTTGCCGCCGCCGCCGCCTACACCGACGACGCAAATACGCGCGCCTGACGTAATGTTAGATTCAAGCTCTATCACGGTTGTAACCCTTTAAAAAACGTTGTACATTGTGTTTCATAAAGCGTTGGTATTCATCACAGAAAAGTACCACAGAAAACTTTTTTCACCGAGTATATTTTGCTGCCATGATGGCAATTATCGCCATTGGCTCTCTATCGCGCACACATTCTGCTGTTGGTCGTGTAATGTTCCATTCACCACGTTCATACACCAAAAATACATCCTCACAATTCTTGAAAAAAAGACTTCATACGTTCTAAAAAGGTGTTATTTGCAGCGTTTTCATTGGACTCTTCATGCGTGGCAAAGGTCATGGATGCTGGCTCTTCAAGCATCGTTTCGTCATTGCCTGATAGTGCTTCAATAGTAACATAGTGTTTATGGCGCATAGCGTAACGAATGAGCCCGACACCTGTTGCGAACTGTGGGTTTTCAACTTCAGGGGCTAAACCCGTTGTGCCGACACCAAAAGGAATACCGATTTTAACAGGGACACCAAAAATTTCTGTTGCTAACTCTTCCGTGCCTCTGAGTAATGCGCCACCACCTGTGATAACCACACCTGCCGACAAGCGATTTGCATACCCTGAACGCCGAATTTCTGCGAAGGCAAACTCCAATAGTTCTTCCATGCGTGGTTGGATAATCTGGCAAAGCAAGGATTTTTGAACCTCCATAGGCTTTCTGCCGCCCACGCCCGGAATCATAAACACTTCATCTTGTAAAATCGAGTTGTAATAGGCATGACCATATTCACGTTTAATGCGTTCTGCTTGGGAGACCACAATTCCCAAACCCATACGAATATCTTCCGTAACCTGCCGCCCTGCAATGCCAAACACTGCCGTATGGCGGATAATGCCTTCTTCAAAAATGGCAATGTCTGTTGTACCACCGCCAATATCAATGAGCGCAACGCCAACTTCTTTTTCTTCGTCATCCAATACGGCAAAACTACTTGCAAGCGGTTCTAACACAAGGTCACGGACGCGCAAACTTACCCGTTCCACACATCGGTAGATATTCTGTGCTGCTGTAACAAGCCCTGTTACGACATGAACACGAGCCTCCATGCGAATACCGCTCATGCCCACTGGCTCAGTAATGCCGTCTTGTCCATCAATGATGTAGTCTTGCGGGATAACGTGTAAAATTTTTCTGTCTGCTGGAAGTGCGATTTTACGTGTTTCGTCGAGCAGGCGGTCAACGTCGTCTTGGGTAATTTCACGATTCGGATTGGAAATGGAGATAATGCCCGTTGTTTGAAACGATTGAATGTGGTCGCCTGCAATCCCTACAATGACTTCCTCGACGGCAATGCCCGATTGTTGCTGGGCTTGGTCAATTGCTTGCTGAATAGAACGAATCGTTTTTTCAATATTGACCACCACACCCCTGTTGAGCCCTTCGCTTGGTGCTCTGCCAATACCAAGAATAGTGGTTGTGGATGTTGTTTCGTCCACCTCAGCGACGATAGCACATACTTTTGTTGTGCCAATGTCCAAACCCACGACGACATTGCGTTCGGTAACAACACGTTCTGTTGGGCGTGCTCCGCTAAGCGGAACGGCATCGAGTGAGTCCGATATGCGCGGTGTGCGATTCATAACAGTTCTTATGTAAATTCGGCAAATTTAGGATAATCGTTCTGAAAGCCGCACAACAACTTGCCCTGACCAGCGAATATCAACGTGCGTAAACGTACGGCGATTCATCTGATGAATCTGATGTTTCCAAAATAACCGTAGTTTCGCTATTTTTTGCTCAATATCCGTTGCTGTGCCAAATAGAACGGGTGTTGCGCTGGCGGTTGTAATCAGTACGCACTCTCGGTTAGGGCGCACTTGCACTTCGGAGATATTGGATGAAAATTCTTTACCTTGTGCTTCGAGTGCTTGTATGATATGTAATGCGCTGCTCAGTGAGCTACTGTCCAGCACACTCCGCCCAGTAAAGCTAATCATCGGAACATCCAACACGGTACTTAGTAAACGATATGGTAATAGCACGCCTTCGTTGTCAGTGAAAAATTGCTTGCCGCGGTATAGCACGTGGGCAACAGGGACACGTTCTTCAATTTGCACGATGATGGCATCGCCACTACTGCGGAAAGCCGACACCGTTTTCACAAACGGATGGCGTTTGACGCGATGCTCTATTTCACTAAAAGACAGCGCACTAATTGTCAAAGAATCTTCAGCAATATTGACAATATCGAGAATTTCATGTGCCGGCACTAAGGTTGCGCCAGAGACCGTAACGCGGCTCGCTTTGCGTGTTGATTGCCAACGCACGGCAACAATAGTGAGTAATATTCCCGTAACAACAACAGCAACCAAAAATCTAAGCGGCAGTGCCGCTGAAAGTGCCGTTTTCAAAAAGCGCAACGGCTTTGGAGATTGTTGATGTGCCATTATGCTCTTCTTGCCATCTGCATGGAAGTTGTTGTTCTGTTGAACGTTCTGTTGAACATTGTAGCTCATCCATCGCGCTGTTAGCATACAGGCAGGAAGCCTCTCTTAGTAAGAACAAAACCAAGAGAGCGGCTTGTCAAGGCATGATGCGTATGCACAAAGAATAGTTTGGAGGCTACATTGTGGAGGTTCCAGACGCTTGCAGGTTGCATACTAATCAATGCTGCGTGATGTATGCGGTGTAGTCTTGTTCCTCGATTATGCTGCAAATTCAAAGTGCAAGGTACAAGTGTTTCAGGGATTTTTCCAAGAAAATTTTCTTGTTGTAGAGTTTTTAATGACTTGACAGGCTTAGATACAGCACTGTATCACCTCTGGCACTGAAATTGATAGCTTCTCTGCCACGGACACAATAATTTATGGTTTTGATGAGTTCCACGGTCAACGTTGAGGTACATTATGGTACATCTGCCAGCAGCAATGCGGTTGTTTCTTGAATACTGCGAAATTGAACGGGGATATTCGCCCCGAACAGTTGATGGATATAGGCTTGCCTTAGAACAATTTGCAGAGTGTTTGCGCGAGTTTTATGGGGAGTTTCCCCTTCTGGAAGCTATTACCGTCCAAGACGTTCGCACGTTTCCCGGATGGTTGCATGATAAAGGACATTCCAATAACACTTTGCGCATGAAAATTGCTGCGGTGAAATCGTTTTTTAAGTTTTGCGTAAAAAAACGTCTCGCAGCGCATAATCCAGCCGCCATGATGATTTCGCCAAAACATAACAAAAAGTTGCCATCATTTTTGCAAAAAGAAGAAATCGCCGAGCTGATGCAGTCGTTTGATACTGCCACGCCAAAAGGTCTGAGAAATGCTGCCATAGCGGAGTTGCTGTACAGTTGTGGGCTACGGGTAAGCGAACTGATAGGTGTAAACGTAGATTCCATTAGCCTTCAAGAACGTACCGTCCGTGTGTTAGGCAAAGGCAACAAGGAGCGCATTGTGCCGATAGGGCAAAAAGCCGTTGACGCGCTTGAGCGATGGTTGCTCAAACGCCATGCGTTTGCTGTCCCGGAATCAGGCAAAGCGGTGTTTTTGTCGGTGCGCGGTAAGCGTATTGGTGCAGCCGAAGTTTATCGCATCATCAACGCTTCGCTCAAACGAGTAACCGAAGCCCGGCAAAAAAGCCCTCACGTGCTGAGGCACAGTTTTGCCACGCACTTGTTAGACAATGGTGCCGACATCTATGCCGTAAGCCAGATGCTTGGACACGCCTCACTTTCGACAACACAAATCTATACGCACGTTTCGATTGACCGCCTGAAACAATCCTACAAACAATCACATCCAAGAGCCTGATGCAGGCGGTATTCCGTAGTGGTGCTTGCTTGCTCCGTGCTCTCAGGTGGTGAACTGCCAGCATTGTGCCATGGCGGTCAATCCAACGTACTATTGTTGATGGGTGGTAGTGGTGCGTGTGTTGAAGGGATTGTGGTGTTTTCGTTGTGCAGTAGCTGCCTCTTCGTTGTGGTGGTGGTCGCCCCGTGGTGGCGACGTGGTGAGTAGAGGAGGCATCAACTCCATTGTCGTTGCTGACGCAGAGCAAACAATGCCAAATGTTGTCGTGAAAACTCTGTGGTGCTGGTGTAAAGAAAAAAGAAAAGACCTTGTCGCACCTCAATACATTGCGTCATGTACTGCATCTTTAACCATCTGCTTTGTTATAGTGTCAAATGCCAAAGAACGCTACTCTTTTCGACAATCACGTGTTCGACAATCAAATGCCATCTTGCTAGCCATTATGCTAACGGCGTATTCTGTGGTGTGGTGAATAACGATGTTTACATAAGTACAAAGACCATGCCGAGAATATGTGCGGTGATGCCGTGCAAGCTGTGAAGCCAGCATTCGTCAGCCTTGCAGGCTGTTAGTGTGAATATGGTGGCAGATGATGTTGTAGGAACAATGCCTCAAAATAAGGCGAACCTTCTGCGTTTGTGCGTCAAAACAAAACACCACAGACGCTGAAGCGACGTTGAAACACAACTATCGGGTTTCCGAGTTTCACCACAACACAAGAATCATTATGGTATCGCTTGCAATCATTGGTGCTGGACACTTGGGCAGTATTCACACAAAACTTTGGCGTGAACAACAGGGCGTACAGGTGGTGGGCATTGTGGATGCTGATGCCGAGCGTGCGGCGGCTTGCGCAAAGGAATTTGCTGTGCCACATATTGCTTCGTTCGAGGAGGCTTTGGAACGCGCTGAGGCACTTGCAATCATCACACCCACGGCAACACACTACGATTTGGCAAAACGCGCTCTGAAGGCTGGAAAACACTGTTTTATCGAAAAACCTGTTACCACCAGTCACGCAGAGGCACTGCATTTGCACGAACTTGCCACCAAGCATCGCTGCGTAGTTCATGTGGGTCATGTAGAACGCTTTAATCCCGCGCTCAGGGCATTGGGAAAAGCGCAGGCGCGTATGGGTGCCGGCACGGACTGGGAAATGTCCATCGCACCGTTGTTTATTGAAGCGCATCGTTTAGCGCAGTTTAAGCCTCGTGCAATCGATGTGTCTGTGGTCTTGGATTTGATGATTCACGATATTGACATTGCGCTGTGGCTTACACGTTCGACCATTGTGGACATTCATGCTAACGGTGTGGCAATTTTGACCGACACACCCGACATTGCCAACGCACGGCTGCAATTTGCCAACGGCTGTGTGGCGAATTTGACGGCTTCGCGCATTTCGCAAAAACCGATGCGAAAAATGCGTGTGTTTCAGCAGTCAGCCTACATCTCCATCGATTTTGCCGCAAACGGAGTTGAAGTGTTTCGATTGGTCGAGCAAGGCGTTTCAGCGCAGGAAATTGCCTCTGGTGTGCCGGCAATGATGCTTGGTAATATTGATGCTGGAACGCGACAGCGAGAAATTCTTTTTGAAAAACCCGTTGTGGAAGCCTCCAATGCGTTGGTGCGCGAGCAGCGTGCATTTGTGGAAGCAATTGGTTTGGGTGATGCCGCCGCCGTGCCGACTGCCACCACCATTCTCGAAGCCGCCGAAGCCTTGAGAGTGGCAGATGAAATTGCCCTGCGCATCGCGCAACAAATGCATTCCCGTTCAACGCTGCCTGACAGCTGAACGTAGTGCTACTGCCATCATCTTGATACTGCCATCATCGTAGCCTGCATCAACGCAACAGTTTTTGTCTGCTCAATGCCCGCAATCGTTGTACAAGCAAGCATTTCTCCTGAACACACGGTAATGGAACGTCCTGAGCGCACAACACGCCCAATGGCTACAAATCGTTCGCCAACTGCGGGGGCGAGCAGGTTGATTTTGAACTCCACCGAAACAACGTCGTATTCATCGGGCATCATGGTGAGTGCGGCATAGCCACACGCGCTGTCAACAAGCGTCGTGGTTGCTCCTGCATGGAGGAAGCCTTGTTGCTGCAAAATGTGTGGCGCAAACGGAAGGGCAATCTGCACTTCGCCGTCTCGAACGCTCAGAAGCTCTGCGCCAAGAGTGTGCATCATGCTTTGGCGTGCAAAACTTGCTCTAATACGTTCTTCTACTGTAACAGCCATTATCAAATACTTGTTGTAAAGGGGTTGCTCAAGATGATGTGTGCAAAGCACTTACCAAGGATAGCCGCGCAAATCCACAAATTTAGGCGAGATGCGGGCTTCATTGGCAGGAGTGTAGAGCATGGTGTTGGCAACCCAAATTTCCTTCGTGCTGTCAGGCTTGGTAAATTGCACAGGGCAGGAGATTTTATACCATCCTAATTTTTCGTAGAACTCGACCAAATGGTCGCGGCAGAGCAGCAGAGCGTGTTCGGCGCGAAGGTCTTTGAACATAAAGCCGTAAGCGTGGTTCAACAATGCCGAGGCGTAGCCTTTGCCGCGATGCTCTTGAGGGGTGACAGCGTTGTTCACGCCGGCAATTTTGACTTGACGTTCATCTATGGTAATCACCCGTGCTAGCAAGCCCGCAAAACTCACGATTTCGCGGTTTAGATTGGCAATTGCCATCCAGTCAGGGTCAGCCCATTGATAACGCCGTACAATGTCCAAACGCCCGAATTCCTCTTGTGTCAGCATATTGATTTGCTGGCGTGCTGTCGGCAAAAGGTCTTTGGTTCGCTTTATGGTTATCGAAATATCTGTTGCCACGCTCATAGAGTGTGCCCTTTCTGATGAAACGTTGTCAGTGTTGCATCCATTTTCGTCTGTTGAGCAACAGACATTATCTATCATAAGTATTTGATTACGGAAAACTGAGGCGAAGATTGGCTAGTCCGCAGGCTATTTCCATGACCAAGTCCCGCGTAGCCGCCTTTTTGAGCCGCACAACTTCTTTGACAATC
>Ga0272446_1003204_pt1 | contig 21091 bp, 21 predicted proteins | sample YNPCB0061_FD_194587 | JGI IMG/M metagenome (GOLD analysis project Ga0272446, IMG submission 194587) | Hot spring microbial mat communities from Yellowstone National Park, WY, United States - YNP-CB-006-1 | ecosystem: Environmental > Aquatic > Thermal springs > Hot (42-90C) > Sediment | place...
CTTTATCTTTGATAATTGGCTCAATTATCAGAGGATATTCTTGGGGATCATACTCCAGATCGGCATCCTGAATAATTACTATATCCCCAGTGGCATGAGCTATTCCCGTTCGCAGTGCCGCACCCTTGCCTTGATTTTGGTTATGATAAATCACCTGATCAACTTCAGATTCAAGCTGATTTTCTAATAACTGTCTCGTGCCATCTTTTGAGCAGTCATCTACTATGATGATCTCTTTTTCTGGTATGGGGCTATCTTTAACAGCTCTAATAACTTGCTCAATTGTTTTAACTTCATTGTAGCAAGGAATAATTACTGACAGTTTCATTTTATGGTTTCTCCACAATACAAAAATTATTCATGCCAAACTGAAAGTAATAGTGATAGAAGTTAGTAAAGTTTCCCTGTATAGTTAAGTCCTGCATAAGTTTTTGTTTAGTATAGTACCGTTTATGGTCTAATATCTCTGATCGACTCACAATTCCTAACCTAAAAGCTAAAAACTCTAAAACTGGTTTTGCCCAGACTGATGGCACAGTGAGAATTAACTTTCCTTGTGGTTTAAGCACTCGATGTATCTCAGCTATGATAGAAACATCATCCTCTATATGTTCCAAGACTGCTAGCATGGTTACTACATCAAAGGAAGCATCAGCACACGGTAATTCATTTTCTATGTGGGTTTGAATTGTTGAGATATTGGATACTGACTCTGTAGTAACTTTGAAGTCAACTCCTACTCCTTCGCTGATGTGATTAGATATTGCTCGCAGAAATGTTGCTGAATGTCCACAACCTACATCCAAAAGTTTGCAACCTTGAGGAATATGTTTAATTACTCTTTTAATTCTAAATTTTCTCAGGATAGGCTCTAAGAATGGCTCTTTATATCTCTGATTTTTGGGCTTCATTTTTGCATTATGAAAAAAACTCCAGTACAAATAAAAGCCACACCAACAATTCGAGTGTAGCCGATAGCTTCTTGGAAAAAGAAATAGCCTAAAAGTATTGATACTACATATGTTAAAGAAAATGCGGGAGCGGCAATACTAATGTCAACCCTGCTCAAGAGCAAAATATAGCTAATGGCGGCTGTGCCATAACTCCCCAAGCCAATTAGTAAGTTTAAGTTGGTCAAAATGTACCAAAGTAATTCCCATAACGACTTAATACCAGTTTCAGCAAGTTGATTAGCCCCCAATTTCAGGAATAGTTGTCCAATTACTGTAAAAGTAACTGTACAGGATAGTATGAGTAACTCAGGTAAGCCCATGATTGCACTCTATAGACCCACTGGCTCAAATTTGCGATTTTTCTCGGCGGGGGTTAGGCTATCTTCAGGAATATCCCGCCGCACTACATAGCCGTTGGGACCAACTATCAGTCTTGGTAAAATCTGCTGATCTACTACCTCTAGGGTGTTCATGTTATAGGTTGTATAGGTGGTACTGCTGTCAGCAAAGTTGATGTCGACTACAGTGATTGTGCGAATGATCGGCAGGTTGGCATCTAGGAGTGGTCTAGCTCCTTCGCCCAATGCCCCTGCCGCTAGTAACTCCAATTTGCCGCGATGCCCGGGGTAGTAGGCGTGGTGATGCCCGCTGATGTAGGTGTGTACTCGATATTTCTCTAGCATTGCCCTGAGTTGGTCAGCATCGGCGAGGACTTCCCCGATGGTTTCTCTACCCACTGCTACAGCATAAAAGGGCAGATGCCCGATCGCGATTCTTAGTTTGGCATTCTGTGCCTTGCTGGATGCTAGTGCTTTTTCTGCCCACTCAACTTGCTCAGGTGGTACACGGTTGGTTGAGGCATCCCATACTAAATAGAAGATGTCATTTTGTTCAAAAGTATAGTAGTAGGGGAATCCAGCCCGATCCACAAACTTGAGGTTGGGATCATGTTTAGGGTCATTCCAATACTCGGCGGCAAGTTCTCGTTCGTCTTTGAAGAGATAGTCGCCTCTGCTATTTTTCCATGCAGAAGCATCATGGTTGCCGATGGTGAAGCCGTAGGGGATTCTGGTTGCTCTAATTTTGGAGCCGATGTGCTTCTCGAAACCATCCCACATGGCTTGAATTTGCTCACGGGTGAGGACGGTTTGCCCTGCGATCATGTCACCACTGCATAAAATTAGGTCTGGCTCCCAGTCGGGAATAAACTGGATGGCTTGCTTGACTTCATCTCGGTAGTCTGTAGCACCATAGGCACCGTTGAGGTCGCTGATTACCACGATCCGCACATCGCCTCTTCTCGGGGCAAATAGACCTTTGGGAGCGGGGTTGGGGTTGCGAGGGCTGGCGTTGGCTGTCTGGTCGCTCTGAACAACCTCTGGGGAGCTAGTGCTTTGGTTTGGCGATGAATTTTTGTCTTTGCTAAACAAAGCGTAGCTTATTCCAGTGATCGCTCCACTTCCAGCGATCGCTCCACCCAGAGCCATACCCCCACTAACCACAAAGAAACGGCGAGTCAGTTTCATAGATGTTTCACTCAGCAACCACAATTTAGCAACTTTAGATTAGCACGGGATAAATTCTTTCTTAAGAGCATATTTAATAGTTCAGAGTAAAGCCAATCCCAAGAGCGATCGCCGATTATAACCCTGCGTTCACAACTGCCTACAGTGCGGCTAACCTGCTCTGTCAGCCCCAGTGGTAATAACCCTACCGCCAATTCCTGCAATCTCTATGGTTAGCTGTGCTAGGATAAAAGTTAATTTGCAGTAAATTTGGCAAAGTATGAAGTCGATAGAGAATTCCCTTAAAGCAGTACAGGCTGGATATTACGGCGATGTTAACTATCGCACCTATCCTCCCGATTTGCAATCGCTCCTCCTCAAAGAGCGCATAGTGTATATCGGTATGCCCCTAATTGCGGCAGTAACTGAGCTAATCGTGGCAGAACTGTTGTATCTACAGTACGACGACCCCGAAAAGCCAATCTATATTTATATCAACTCTACAGGCACAGCCAGAGAGGATGGAGAACCAGTGGGTTATGAGACTGAAGCCTTTGCCATCTGCGACACTATGAGATACATCAAGCCCACCGTGAATACCATCTGTATTGGCAATGCTGTAGGGGCGGCGGCGATGTTGTTGTCGGCGGGAACCAAAGGCTATCGCGCTAGTTTGCCCCACGCCAGTATAGTGTTGCGGCAACCCAAGTCCTATGCCAGAGGGCAAGCCACTGATATTGAGATTCAAGCCCGAGAAGTTGCACGCAACCGCGATACTATGGTGCAAATTTTGGCAGAAAATACGGGTCAGCCCCCCGCCAAGATCATCAAAGATATTGATCGTCTGTTTTACATGACTGCTGAGGATGCCAAGGAGTATGGCTTGATTGATAAGGTATTGGAGAGCCGCAAGGATTTGCCCAAAGCACTCCCAGCAATGATGTCTTAGTTTTTGTGAGGTAAATAGTATGCCCATTGGAGTTCCTAAGGTTCCCTACAGAATGCCTGGTTCGCCCTATACCGACTGGATCAGCATTTATGACCGTCTGTATCGGGAGCGGATTATTTTTATTGGTCGAGAAATAGATGATGAATTAGCCAACCAGGTGGTGGCGGTAATGCTCTATCTAGACTCGGAAGACCCTACTAAGGATATTCGGCTCTACATCAATTCCCCCGGTGGCTCAGTAACGGCGGGTATGGCAATTTTTGACACTATGCAACACATCAAGTCGGATGTAACTACAATTTGCGTGGGTTTGGCGGCTTCTATGGGTTCTTTTTTGCTGATGGCAGGCACAAAGGGCAAGCGGTTTGCTCTGCCCAACTCCAGAATCATGATCCACCAACCGATGGGCGGCACTAGGGGGCAGGCTTCAGATATTGCGATCGAGGCAAAGGAAATTTTGCGCATCAAGAAAATGCTTAATCAAGAATACGCAAAGCGTACGGGAATGCCGTTGGAAAAAATCGAGCGGGATATGGAGCGGGATTATTTTATGTCGGCGGCTGAAGCTAAAGAGTACGGTTTGGTGGATCGGGTAATTGATAGTTCCAACTAGAAATTTTGTTGGTATTTGGGAACTGTACTAAACTCTTTACTGATGCTGATGAGTTCTGCTGAGATTTCCTTAACTCATTTTACCTATAGCAAGTAGTTTGTGTTTGCTTCGAGCCAGCCAATTCAATCCTTTAGAGCCTCAGTGCCACATTCTCAAAGCAAATTGTTTATTGCTCCTTTTCCACTCTTAATTTGGATTTAATAAATTACCGCTGTCACCCCTTCCCTCCCTCAGGGCGAGGGGAGTTAGTGAGCTAGGATTTGTTTATCTATTGCTACGAAGGGTGAAACTCCTTGCCTAGCCTCTAAGACAGAGGTGGGTAGGTTGCAAATTGCTAACTATTGGGAATGTTGTGGGCTGTCTTCTCTGGGATGAAGTCTAATATGTTTGGTGTAAAAAATGGGTTGTGTGGGCTTTCCCTGCATTACAGAAGTTTTAGCTACTAGACTCTTGAACAAAGGCGGCACCCAGATTCGAACTGGGGGTAAAGGTTTTGCAGACCTCTGCCTTACCACTTGGCGATGCCGCCGCAGTTTTTGCCAGTTTATTGATTATATCCTAATTCTAAAGTTTAGACAGCTTAACCACTTTGACCAAATGTCAATAAATATTTAAGTCTGGTGCGGGTCATGTATTATGGCTCTATATTTATGTTTAAGGATTTAATAATCAACCTTAATAAATTATGACAAAGGATGGCTAGTATGAACCTGTTAAGTAAGTATCGCTTTACCTGCACCCTCACCCTTGGAGATATTTTTGGGCAGGTGGTAGTTTGGCTGGGTGTGGTGTTTGCTAGTTTGGCGGCGGCTCTATCTTTGATGAGTAAGCCCATTTTTGCGATCGCCGCTGTGGGGTTGATCGTAGTTGCTTCGCTTCCGTTTTTGCTGTTTGCGTTTGTGGTCACCCTGTTTAGCCATATTGAGATTGCTCCGATTAGCTCTGAGGAGGAAGCTCGCCTCAAGTCTCCTGCTAGAGGCGAGATGAAGGCGGCAGTTCAGGGCTAGTGTATCTTGCCCGCAGTTATAATTGGAGATAGCTGATTTACTTTTGTCTCACAACTTTCTCACAACTCATGTCATTGGCAGTTTGGCAAAATTGGTTGGACAATGCGGCATTTGCTGTGCTGTTTCTTGCCATGTTGGCTTATTGGGGGCTTGCCCTGTTTTCGCGGTTAAATTTTTTGCGCTATGTGGGTACTGCTTGTGTGGCGATCGCCAATTTGAGTATTGCTGGTCTGCTCTCTGCCAGATGGATTGATGCGGGTTATTTCCCCTTGAGCAATCTCTATGAATCGCTGTGCTTCATCGCTTGGGGAGTTACGGCAGTGCATTTGTATGTCCAGCATGGCATTAGCAGAAATTTTAAGGGCAAGCATTTGGTGGGAGCATTTACTGCGCCGATTGCTGTGGGTATTGTTGCTTTTGCTTCGTTGTCTCTGCCGCCCTCAATGCAAACTGCCTCGCCCCTTGTACCTGCACTCAAGTCTAATTGGCTGATGATGCATGTGTCGGTAATTTTATTGAGCTATGCCGCTTTGATGGTGGGTAGTGCGCTGGCGATCGCCTTTTTGGTGATGTCCAATAGTTCCGCCGTAATTCAAGGGGATTCTCTAGGCATGAGCAGTTACCGCTGGGATAATTCTCTGGCGAGTAATCTGGACAATCTCAGCTATCGGGCGATTGGTTTGGGTTTCCTGTTGCTGACAGTGGGGATCATCTCGGGTGCCGTTTGGGCAAATGAAGCATGGGGGACTTATTGGAGTTGGGACCCCAAGGAAACTTGGTCGCTGATTGTCTGGCTGGTTTATGCCGCTTACCTGCACGCTCGCATTACTAAGGGTTGGCAGGGCAAAAAGCCTGCTTATATTGCTGTGTTTGGCTTCCTGTCGGTGTGGGTGTGCTATTTGGGGGTGAACTTGTTGGGTAAGGGACTGCACAGCTACGGCTGGTTTTTTTAGCCGCAGTTAGGGTTTTGCAGTTCTAGGTAAATGTGCTCTAAGCAGACGGGCTGGAGGGTGATGGCTTGGAACTGGACTTCAGCAAAGAGGGGCACAATCTCCTTGAGGGTGGCTTCTCCAGTCAGACCAAAGGCAAGGCATACCCCATTGGCGGTGTAGTTGGCTGGAGCGCAAAAGTACCTGCGGTGGCTAAATCCGTGCTGGGCGGCGATCGCCAAGGTTTTGGCAATGTCCTCAGCGGTTACGCACAACAGCAAAATCTGATCTGCTCCAAAGTCTGACCGCAATTCAGCGAGAGTACCTTCGGCGATTAACCTGCCCTGCTTGAGAATACCCAAGCGATCGCATAGCCGCTCTGCTTCCTCTAGCAAGTGGGTGGTCAGCAGGATGGTTTTGCCTTGACTGGGTAATTGCTGAATTAACTGCCACATCTCAAAGCGTGACTCAATATCTAGCCCCGTCGTGGGTTCGTCTAGCACGATTAACTTGGGTTGGTGTAAAAGTGCCACCGCCACGCTGAGCCGTCGCATCATGCCACCACTTAGAGTACCAGCCACCGAATCGGCACGCTCCTCCAGTTGCACTGCCTCGAGGCATTGTTGAATGCTTTTGCGTAATTCCATCCCCCGCAAGCCGTAGAGGGAGGCAAAAAACTGTAAGTTTTCTTTGCAAGTGAGGTGGGTATAGAGCAGATTTTCTTGAGGGACTATGCCAATTACTTTGCGGGCGCACACCTCTGCCCTTTGCCCATCGATCCTAATCTCGCCCCGATCTGCTGTGAGCAGACAACAAATCAAGTTGATTAGGGTAGTCTTGCCCGCCCCGTTTGCCCCTAGCAATCCATAGATTTGCCCTTGCGGAATGGCGAGGTTGATGTCTTGCAGAACTGGGCGTTCCCCAAATGATTTGCTGAGTTGGGAAATGATTAGCACGGCTATAACTGCTTTTCCATATTCATCATGCGCCGATAGGCTAATCCCCCTGAGGCGATCGCTATCGTAACAAATCCTAACAAAAAGCGGAGATGGAGCAGAGTATCGGGGTCCTCTAAACCTTTGCCATTAGCAGAAACCAACACTAAGGCGGAATTCATGTGATATACAGGGTTTAGCTGAGCCAGCAGGAGTAAGTCATCAGGCAGATAGGAAGTGGGGAAAAATGCCCCGCCCAAAATCAGCAGTGGCACGCCGATCCCCGCCACCAAAGCATTAACATCTTCGGTGCGCCGTGCCAGCTTGGTGCCCAACAAAAAGCCAATCCCTACATAGGAGCCGATACTGGCTAAAACGATCACTGCCCCCAGCCAGATGGCACCCGCAAACTGCACTTGCCAAAAACTGGCGATCGCGTACACTAGCAGAGTTTGCCCTACACCAATACAGACATACGCCAGATAAATCCCCAAAAAGTAGGCAGTGCCGTGCAAAGGCGAGAGGAGCAAGCGTTTTAGGGTTTTGCTCTCCCGTTCCGCCACAATGGTGGAGACTGTGCCACCCAGACAGCTAAAAAATAGGGCGGCTCCCACCACCGTAGAGGGTGCGGCTAACTTAAAAGCCTCAGTTGTGCTGATTTTTGCCCCCTCTGCCAACACCAACCCGTTCAGCACTAGCAGGGAGATGGGAAACATCACCCACAGGATCAAACTGCGTTTTTGCCGCCACAATTCCAATAAAATGCGCTGGGCAATGGCGATCACCTGAACTAAAATCATCTTTCTCGATGCACTTCTACAGCCACAGAACCCAAAAAGTTAGCAATTGGGGGATACTTAATCACCCTCAGCTCAAGTTTGCTAATTTGCGGGTCAGCCATCAAACTATCGGCGATCGCTCCCGCTAACCGCTCAATCAAATCAAACTTAGCAGTTTGGATCAAATACTGGATTTTAGAGATGCAGGAACGATAATCCAAAGTATCAGCGATCGCATCAGACAATTCTGCTTTACTAAAATCAGTCCAAATAACTGCATCCACCTCAAACCACTGCCCCAAAACTTTTTCTTCAGGTAATAGCCCCACATAGCCGTAGGCTTTAACCCCCTTGAGGATAATTTTATTCATAGAATTCTTAATAATTTCTTTATACTTTTGTGTGCGTGCTTACAGTGAAAGAATCATCTCTACCATTTTACAGATGACGCAACTTTAGCTACTAATTTATGTTTACGCTTGTTCTATGTTACCTTTCTAGAATTTAGTTGAGCATTTGCTCCAGCCCACTAGAAACAACAACTTACTTCTCCAACTTATGCTCAGTCAGCTAGTCATGCGGTTTGCTCTATCCTGCGCTCTCCTGTTTGCTCTGCCTTGGCTGTCCGATGAGCTAACCAATTATTTCCAAATTCCCCACATTTTCAGTGGTGTAGCGGCGATCGCCTCCTGTGTTGGCGCATCATTGCCCTTGCTAGGCTTAATCCGCAATTCTGATTAAAATCTGTCTGGGGAGCGACGGCGGGAGCGTAAAATTTCTGTCAAGCGCGTGCGCTGTTCGGGGGTCAGCACCTCACGGATCGCCAAAGTCTGCTCAAATTGCAGGCGGGAAATCTGCTGGCGCAAACTGCCAATTTCCTGATATTTTGCCCGCAGTTGCTCAGGGCTAGCATTGCCAGACAGCATAGCTTGTAATTCTTGAGTTTGCTGGCGCAGTCTCTGGCGCAGGGGTTGGATTGCCTGCTGATGCTGTTGCCGCAGATTACGAATTCGCAAAAGCTGGCTATCGCTCAAATTGAGTTGGCGCAACACCCTGCCAGAATCAATGGGTACAGGTGGACTAGACTCAGCGATCGCAGGGGTGATTGATACATTTGCCCATGTCATCAGGCACAGGCACAGCAGAGGATAAACTGAGCGGCGCATGGACATTCTCCTACAGTTCAGCATTCAGTTCAGCATTGGACTCTAACCACAGACCAGAGCTGTCCCCCATTTCTAGTAAGCTGAGGTCGTGCACCAGTTGGCTGACAATCTCTTGCCGCTCCTGCTCTGTCAATACCTCAGCAACCTGTGGGGTCAATTTGGGCGACAGCCATACCCCAACCAAACCAGCGATCGCCAAACCGACCGCCCATAATTTCGCCAAATAGGGATTTTTTGAGGATGGCTGAGCCGTCTGGCTAATTAAACCCAGCAGACGCACCTCACAATCCTCACTGGGTTCTGGGGCAAGGGGTTTATAGGTCTGCAAAAAATTTACTAATCGCGTATCTTCTTGTTTCATAGCTCAACTCCCTGACTAACCAAAAATCGCCGCATCTGCGATCGGGCATGAAACAGCCTTGATTTCACCGTCCCCACAGGCACACCCAAAATGGCGCTAATCTCCTTTTGCGGTAGTTCCTCCAGATCATGCAAAACCAGCACGCTCCGATGCTCAAAACTCAGTTGAGCCAGCCCCTGACTCACCAGATTACGATAGTGCATCTTTTGTAGTTCCTCACTACTGTGGTGATCCACCACTTGATGCAACACCTCCTCCGCCACCGCCGTATATCGCTCCTTGTGCTGGGCGATCGCCCTACGACGGTCATAAGCCACATTCCACGCAATGCGATACAGCCAAGTAGAAAACTGTGCCGTTTGGCGAAACTTAGCTAGCCCTTTCCACGCCCGCAAAAACACCTCCTGCACCAAATCATCAATACCATCAGCACCGCACAGTTGGTAGAGAGTTGATCTCACCTTAGCTTGATGCCGACGATAAAGTTGCTGAAAACTCTGCTGACTACCGTTCAAGGCGGCTTGCACAAGTGAGGTATCCTGATCAGCAATCAAGGCGGGCATGATACTGTTAGCGGCTACCATTTAAGACTGTGGCAATCTTGCTTTGGTTCATTTAGCTCGAATTTCCACTCAAGCCCTATAAACCCTAGCATTAGGTAGGCTTTTTCAGACAGATAAAAACATTTGTCCCTAGCGAAACAACAGAGAAAGATTCCTGGGTTACGAAGCAGACAGCAAAAAAAATCCCTCCCACAGCGGAGAGGGATTAGCTAAAGCAACTAGCTATTAGTTAATGGTGTCGATTTCGCGCATTTTCAGCACAGGCTCAGTCTTGCGATTGATCCCCTTCTCAAAGCCAGCGGCGGCGGCACGGGCGCGACCAGCGTGCCACAGGTGACCGACCAAGAAGAAGAAAGCCAAGACAAAGTGAGAAGTAGCCAACCAAGAGCGAGGCGAAACAAAGTTCACCGCATTGATCTCCGTGATCACCCCACCCACCGAGTTCAGAGAACCAAGGGGCGCATGGGTCATGTACTCAGCGGCACGGCGAATCTGCCACGGTTGAATATCATTCTTGAGCTTGTCGATGTCCAGACCATTAGGACCACGCAGAGGCTCCAACCAAGGAGCGCGCATATCCCAAAAACGCATGGTTTCACCACCAAAGATGATTTCCCCAGTAGGAGAACGCATCAAGTACTTACCCAAACCAGTAGGACCTTGAGAAGTGCCGATATTTGCCCCTAACTTTTGGTCCCGCACGATAAAGGTAAAGGCTTGGGATTGAGAGGCTTCAGGACCAGTAGGACCATAGAACTCACTGGGATACACCGTGTTGTTGAACCAGACATAGCAGGTGGCAATAAACGCCATCAACGACAGAGCGCCCAAGCTGTAGGAAAGATATGCTTCACCAGACCAGATGAAAGCACGGCGCGCCCAGCCAAAGGGCTTGGTAGCAATGTGCCAAATACCGCCCGCAATGCAGATGAAACCAACCCAAATGTGCCCACCGACCACATCTTCCAGGTTGTTCACACCCACGATGCTACCAGAGCCACCAAAAGGAGAACTGAACACATAGCCAAAAATCACTAAGGGGTTGAGAGTAGGGTTAGTGATCACCCGCACATCACCGCCACCCGGTGCCCAAGTGTCGTACAACCCACCAAAGAACATGGCTTTTGCCACCAACAAGAAAGCCCCCAAACCCAAAATGATCAGGTGATAGCCGATAATGTTGGTCATCTGGTTCTTATCTTTCCAGTCGTAGCCAAAGAAAGAAGAATAGTTTTCCAACACTTCAGGTCCACGCAGGGCATGGTAAATCCCACCAAAACCCAGCACCGCCGAGGAGATCAGGTGCAGAACGCCTACTACAAAATAGGGGAAAGTATCCACCACTTCGCCCCCAGGACCCACACCCCAACCTTGGGTTGCCAAGTGGGGCAAAAGAATCAAACCCTGTTCGTACATGGGCTTTTCGGGCACAAAGTGAGACAGTTCAAACAAACACATCGCCCCTGCCCAGAAGACGATCAAGCCAGCGTGAGCCACATGGGCACCTAGCAATTTGCCAGAGAGATTGATCAGACGGGCATTGCCAGACCACCAAGCAAAGCCAGTGGTGTCAAAGCTCCGTCCCCCAACTCCCAAAGAATTGAAGTTAATTGTTGTCGTCATAGGAATTGCAGATTTTATTTTTTATACTAAGTAACCATTGACTATCCACCAGTGTAACAAAGAGGCGATAGCCAATGGCTGAAGATACAGCAGGAACTTAGAGAGCGTTACCGCGAGGCAAAACTTCTTCAGGGAAGAAGAAGCGCTCGGCGGGTTGGTCTTGGGGAGCCATCCAAGCCCGAATCCCTTCGTTCAACAACAGGTTCTTGGTGTAGAAGGTTTCAAATTCGGGGTCTTCGGCGGCACGGATTTCTTGGGAGACGAAGTCATAGGCACGCAGGTTGAGGGCGAGACCGACTACGCCCACCGAGGAGAACCACAGACCAGTTACGGGCACAAACAGCATGAAGAAGTGCAACCAGCGCTTGTTGGAGAAGGCAATGCCAAAAATTTGGCTCCAGTAGCGGTTGGCGGTAACCATGGAGTAGGTTTCTTCGGACTGGGTGGGGCTGAAAGCTACGAAGGTGTTGGCTGTATCACCATCTTGGTAGAGGGTGTTTTCTACGGTTGCCCCGTGAATGGCGCACAACAGCGCACCACCGAGAATGCCAGCTACGCCCATCATGTGGAAGGGGTTGAGGGTCCAGTTGTGGAAACCTTGGAAGAAGAGGATGAAGCGGAAGATACCAGCTACACCGAAGCTGGGGGCAAAGAACCAACCAGCTTGACCCAAGGGATAGAGCAAGAATACGGACACGAATACGGCGATCGGACCAGAGAAGGCGATCGCATTGTAGGGACGGATGCCCACCAGACGGGCAATCTCAAACTGTCTGAGCATGAACCCGATCAGCCCAAAAGCGCCGTGCAGAGCCACAAATGTCCACAGACCGCCAATTTGGCACCAGCGGGTAAAGTCGCCCTGTGCTTCAGGACCCCAGAGCAGTAGGAGGGAGTGCCCCATGCTCAGGGCGGGGGTAGACACAGCCGCTGTCAAAAAGTTGCAACCTTCGAGGTAGCTAGAAGCCAAACCGTGAGTGTACCAAGAGGTAACAAAGGTAGTGCCAGTAAACCAGCCACCCAAAGCTAAAAAGGCGGTGGGGAACAGCAATAGACCGCTCCAACCCACAAATACAAAGCGATCGCGCTTCAGCCAGTCGTCTAGGACATCAAACCAGCCCCGCTCGACCTGTTGCGATCTTCCAATAGCAATAGTCATATGTGTTTTTCCTCAAATAGATAAGTTTTATAGAGGTTTGTGAATTAGCTTAACACAACTTTACTTTTCTGATCCCCGTTACTTGGAGAATAACATTGGGATCAATATATGTACTTTATCCTGCAATAGATAAAGCGTTTTGCCCAGAGTCTGTTTAATCAAAAATCTAAAGAAATTGTAAAATCCTCTGCATAGTGTCTCAAAACTTAACGGAAATATTGAGTGGTACTTTGATCCCATCCATGAGCATTGCCGTAACTGATCCTTTTTACTCTTGTGCGTTCACTGCCAAAACTTTTATTTGAGTATTTATACTTAATAAATTCAGTTGCCTATGTCCAGTTTAGCTCTGGGTTAATTCCAGTGCTAATTTCTAAGCAATTTCAGACATGGCAGTTAGCTTCGCAGATAGACCTCTGCCCTAATATGTTTGGGTCTCGGTCAAATTAGGATAGTTTTTGTGCCGTAAAGCCCTGGTGCGATCGCCCGATTGATGATGGAATCAGCCCCTATAATAGACCCACTGGGAATCACCGCCTGATCGCCCAAAATGCACTGACTGCCCACAAAACAGGGAGGGCTAAGGCTTGCCTGTGCAGATACGGTGGCGGTTTTGCTGACCCAGACTCCTTGCTCCCACTGCTGGGCATCTGCAGTAAGGTCAAACCACGCTGAGCCGAGCTTACCGAGCAAAATATCGCATTGCCCCTGCACATATTTAGCAGGTGTGCCCAAGTCCAGCCAATAGCCCTGCCAGACAAAGCCCTGCATCTTATATCCCCGCTCTAGGGTGTGGGGAAACACCACCCGCTCAAAGCTCAAAGGCTGGTTGGCGGTGTAGTGTTGGAAAATTTTTGGTTCTAACACATAGGTTCCTGCATTGACGGTGTCAATCCCTCGTTGAAGAAAAACCTCTGCCTCATGGGGGCTAGGCTTTTCATGAAACCGCACGATGCGATCGCCCGCCAATTCCACTAAGCCAAAGGGTCTGACATCAGGCACACGGGTTAAAGTGAGGGTGGCATCCGCATTCTGCTGGCGATGAAACTGGATCAACTGTCGTAAATCCAAGTCTGTAAGTATATCAGCATTAAAAACGATCAGGGTTGCGCCTGTGAGCTGAGGTTTGGCCAGCAGAATTGCCCCCGCCGTATCTAAGGGTTCGGTTTCCACAACATAACCAATTTTTGCCGAGAACTGCGAGCCATCGCCAAAGTAATCCATCACCTGCTGGGCGTGATAGTGCACATTGAGCAAGATATTGGTGATCCCCGCCTCAGTGCAACGCCACACCAACCATTCTAGGTAGGGACGCTGGAGTAAGGGCAACATTGGCTTGGGGCAACTAAGTGTCAGGGGACGCAGTCTTGTTCCTTGACCACCAGCGATAATTATGGCTTGCATGGGTGAGCATTAAGAGATATATTCGCAAAAATCCCCTCACTATCTTAGTAGGAGTAGGCAGTGTCCAGCACCCCCCTTGATGTCAATACCACCCCTAATTTTAGGTTGGCTAGTCCTCAGCCCAGCAAACCCTCGGTTCCCGTCGCTAAAATTTGTTTGGGTTTAGCTATAGCCACTGCCACTGGAGTAGGGGTGCTTTTAGGACGCTATGCACCCATCACCGCCTTTGACTGGTTGGGTTTACTGCGGGGCAGAAATCCCAGTGAAGTATTTATCGAGGGCATGGCGACTCGTCTGGAGCGACCCTATCAGGTGTTAATTATGGGCATTGACCGTGTGCCCAATGTCCCTCTGGATGATCCCGCTTCCTATGATGGTCGCAGTGATACCCTAATTTTGGTGCGGTTTGATCCCATAGCCAAGCAAGTCAATTTGCTGTCCATTCCCCGTGATACTAGGGTGCGGATTGAGGGCTACGGCACGCAAAAAATCAACGCCGCTAATGTATTCGGTGGTGCGGCAATGGCAAAGGCGGTGGTTTCCCAGACACTCAATGATGTGCAAATAGATCGGGTGGTGCGGCTGGATACCAATAGCATTGTGGATTTGGTCGATGCTGTGGGGGGTGTGGAGATCAATGTTACTGAGAGAATGTTTTATCGCGATCGCTCCCAGAACTTAGAAATAGACCTCCAACCTGGTGTACAGGTGTTGCATGGCAAGCAGGCAGAGGGTTTTGTGCGCTATCGTGATCCCTATGATGCCGACTTGGGCAGAATCAAGCGACAGCAGATCATGTTAAAAGCTCTCAAAGCCAAAATTGCTGACCCACTGATTATTACCCGCCTGCCCGACCTTATCGGTGTGGTGCAGAAGCATATCAATACTGATTTAAGTTTTGAGGAAATGATGGCGATCGCCAGTTTTGCTCTTAGTCTCAAACCCGATCAGGTGCAACTGGTCACCCTGCCTGGTCGCCCCAGTGAAGTTGGTGAATACAGCACCAGCTATTGGCTAGTCAGTCCCGAGCAGATTGATGCCGTAATTACAGGCAAGTTCCAAACCCAAACCACTGCACCTCACAGCCAGCTCTGACGGCGTAGTAGCCCTAGAAGTTCATTATTTTTTACATTGCAATTTTGGCAGACTTGCCTAGTAGAATGTCGACTCAGCTACTTTTCCTCACTTCTCACCTGACCTATGGCTAATTCTGACCTGATGACTCTCGCTAGTTGGTTGGCGGGCGACTTTAGCAACTGGGAACAGGCGATCGCTAATCCTCCATTTTTTGCCCATGTGCGGGTCTGTATGCGCCCTCTGCCCCAGCCTCTCAGCCCAGAAGGAGTCTGGCTGTATGTAGAGCAAGCCTACGACTATGAAATTAACCAGCCCTATCGCACAGCAGTTTTGCACTTACTTGCCACGGCAACAGGCATAGTCATTGAGAATTACAAACTAGCCGAACCCAGCCAGTACTTCGGTTGTGCCCGCCAGCCTCAGCGTTTGTGTGACATCAAACTCGAGCAATTAGAAAAACTCTGCGGTTGTAACCTTTTGGTGCAGAAAACGCCGCATCAAACCTATAAAGGAGAAGTGGAAGCAGGCAGGCAGTGCCGGGTATTCCGCAAAGGGAGAGAGACATACTTACATAGCGAATTTGAAGTAGGTGCAGACTTCTTTCATAGTTGGGATCAGGGCTTTGACCTAGAAACCGATGAGCGAGTCTGGGGGGCGATCGCTGGGGCATTTGAGTTTGCCAAAAAAGCCAGCTTTGCCCATGAACTGCCCCATGCCGTAATCAATGAGGTAAACCATTGAGAATCCTCGTAATTGGTGCAGGCGGCAGAGAACACGCCCTCGCATGGAAACTAGCTCAGTCGTCTGAGGTAACCCAAATCTATTGCATACCGGGCAATGGCGGCACAGCCAATATGCCCAAATGCCTCAATGTTTCCTTGACCCTAAATGACTTTGAAGGGATGCTCCGCTTTGCCGAAGTCCAAGGGGTGAGCCTCACGGTCATCGGTCCCGAACTGCCCCTAGCGCAAGGGATCGCCGATTTATTCCAACAAGCGGGTCTGGCTGTATTTGGTCCCACCCAGCAAGGAGCCATGATTGAGTCCAGTAAGTCTTGGGCAAAGGAACTAATGCAATCGGCAGGCATACCCACTGCCAAATTTGCCACATTTCATGATCCCACCAGTGCCATAGCCTACCTGCGCCAATGCTCTCTGCCGATTGTGGTCAAAGCTGATGGCTTAGCAGGCGGCAAAGGGGTAACCATAGCAGAGACCCCAGAAGTGGCGATCGCCACCATAGAATCTCTATTTGCGGGGCAGTTAGGCACAGCGGGCGAAACCGTAGTGATTGAAGATTTTCTGATCGGCGAAGAACTGTCTGTACTTGCCGTTACCGATGGCAAAACCATTCGTCCGCTCCTGCCGGCGCGCGATCGCAAGCGCATTGGGGAAGGCGATACAGGCGCCAATACTGGAGGAATGGGAGCTTTTGCCCCCTCGCCGATTGTTACCCCCGACCTGATGGCAAAAATCCAAAGCCACATCCTAGAACCCACCATCCAAGCTCTGAATAGTAGAGGCATCACCTACAAAGGCTGTCTCTATGCAGGACTGATGATCGACCCGCAGGGTAATCCCAGTGTGGTGGAGTTTAACTGTAGGTTTGGCGACCCCGAAACTCAAGCGATCCTGCCCCTATTAGCCACACCCCTAGAATCCATACTCCTTGCCTGCGTGGAGGGCAGGTTAAACCAGCTACCGCCCATGCAATGGCATGACCAAGCCTCTGTGTGCGTCATCCTTGCCGCCCCCGGCTATCCCCACAAACCAGAAACAGGACAGATGATCTCAGGCATTGGCAAAGCTGAATCATTGGGAGTTACTGTATTTCACTCAGGCACTCGCCTAAAAAACAATCAACTGCTCACCAGTGGGGGTAGGGTTCTCTCAGTAACAGCCACAGGGCAGAACCTGACAGAAGCGAAGGAAAAGGCGTATCAAGCAGTGAGCCACATCTATTTTGACGGTATGCAATACCGCAAAGATATAGTATAATAAATTTTGCTTGGGACCGCCCCGGTTTCGACGCATTAGTGAAAGCTAACCATGATGCAGGTCGAGAGCGAGCTAACTCTCGTAAATCCATGGCTCAAACAGTAAATGCGAACAACATCGTACCCTTTGCTCGTAAAGCGGCTGTCGTTGCCGCCTAAGAACCCTTAAAAAGTCTGGTTCCGAGGTCTAGCTAAGGACTCCGTTAAATTAGTTAGACATTAACCCAACGGATGCGGCAAAAGACTTGCTCTGGTAGGTTAATGCCTAAGATTTATACCAGAGAGTCTGACTGTCAGGGCTAATTGATAGACCCCGCCATGAGGGACAAAATGGCTAAACCTGTGAACGAGTGGGAAGTTAGACGCTAGTGCGGACGGCAGTTCGACTCTGCCCGGTTCCATTATTAAAGTGTTGACTGATGAGAAGTGTCTAGGTTGGCACTGTTGTTCCAGCCCTTTTGTGATTGACGCACTGCAAAGCACTCATGTTCAGGGTAAACTCGCTATGGAATTTGCCTAGTTAATCAGGACACATTTGCCTTCCACTTTGCCTACATCCCTCTCCCAAAGTTTAGAGGGATTGAAGATTTTTGCTCAGAAATGGGGGGCAGGAAGTTTGATGCTTCTCATGTCAGAGCACAGCTTGAATTGAACTAAAATCCCAGCCGATTAGGACTGGGGACAGCACTGAGACCAAAGCAATCTGGTAAAACTGGGCACTTGGTAAATCTCAGTCAATTATTACTATAGGTAATCCTGTAGTCTTATTGATCCCCGTCTTCAATTAAGATCGAAACTTAATAGCATGATGGACACCCCAATGACAATTCCCGCATTTTGTGAAGGCATTCAGTATTTTAGCGACAAGTGGACAGATTTTGATACCTACGCCCAGAAACCGCTAGAGCGGGTGATCCCCACCGATAAGTCGACGGTTTATCAAAGCCTATTGGTGGCTGATGCTCTGCGTTATTTAACCCTGCAAATCACTGCCAGCAAGGCTTCGGGACATCCTGGGGGATTTGCCAGCTCAGCCGAGGCGATCGCCGCCTTTTTCTTGCTCGGCTACAAAAATATGCCCACCGAAGTAGGACATCATGCCCCCGGGTACTACAGCTTAATGTTCCTCGATGGCTCACTGCAAAAAATGGGCATCAACACAGTCCAAGAACTGCGACAGCGATTTCGGGAACAGCACGGCCTGCTAGGGCATTTATCGGGCTACATCCCCGGTATCTTGGCTCCTGCGGGTCCTCTGGGGCAGGGGCAACATTTTGCCATGGCTGGGGCATTTTTGCATCGAAATATCCTCTTCCCCTACACCTTGGGTGATGGCGGTATGGGCGAACCCTATCCCATGAGCGCCATGCAACATTTTCACACCGCCTTTCCGCAAATTACCAATTTCTTACCGATTCTGGTGTGGAACGGTTTTTCTCAAGAACATCACAGCATGGTTTCCACTAAGTCCAATCAGGAAATGATGGATTATTGGCGGGGCAACGGCTTTGAAGCGGTATTTTTAGTAGATGCCAAAGACTTTGATGACCAAAATCAAGCGGGGGATTATGTGGATAGCACCCAGTTTTCCTTGTCGCAACGCATGGCATTTATGGAGCGGGTACTGGTTGCGGCAGATCAGGCGGCGCAATCTGCCCTTGCAGGTCAGCTCAGCGTCTTTATCATTAAACAGTTGAAAGGGGCAGGGGTGCATGCTCGAGGAGCCAAGTCTCACAACCTCTATGCCCACCACACTCTGGATCATCCAGACATTGTCAAGGCTTTGCAGGAGCGGGCTTTGCCCCCTGAAGCATGGGAGTTAGTGCGGACAAACTTGCAAAAGGCGGGTGGGGGTAGTGCTTCTGCGATCGCCGTAACTGAATCAGTTTTGCCACTGCCAGAATTACCTGATTTGCCATTGGAGGAATACGCTCTAGGTGAAAATAAGGTAGCAACTACCGCTATGGGCAGACTGGTGGGTTATGTGGGGCAGAACGACCCCAACTACCTAGTAACCAATGCCGATGGCAATGAGGCTTCAGGGATTGCCAATATCAATCAGGCATTGAAAATCATTCACCCCACCGCAGATGAACTCTATAATCAGGCTCCGCAGGGGCAAGTTTACGAACCGTTGAGTGAGGATGCCTGTGCTGGTTTGGCGGCGGGTATAGCTTTGTTTGGCGGGCGATCGCTCTGGTGCAGTTATGAATCCTTTGCCATCAATGGCTTACCCATCTGGCAAACAGTAACTCAAGCGATGGCAGAACTGCGCCGTCCTACCCCTGCCACAGTCTGTCTATTTACCGCTGGGGCTTTGGAGCAGGGCAGAAATGGCTGGACACATCAGCGCCCTGAAATTGAGGCATATTTTGCGTCCATGATGCGCAATGGCAATGTGTTTGTGCTTTTCCCCCCCGATGCCAACAGTATTCAGGTGTGCTATGCATGGGCATTATCTGCTCAAAATAAAGGAGTAGTGATTATTGCCAGCAAATCGCCCCTCCCCATCCGTACCAACTTGGCACAGACTAGAGAAGGCTTAGACAAAGGAGCGATTTTATTACAGGAAACTGCGGGGGAAAAAATGGTGGTCTTGCCTGTAGTTGGAGATATGATTTTGCTCCCTGTCTATCAAGCGGCAGAACTACTGGCGATCGCCGGAATTGGTTGCAAAATAATTTCTGTGATCAACCCCCGCCGACTTTATCGCCCCACCGACACAGGCTGGCAAACCTGCGCCGAACCTGATGGCAATTTTCTCTCTGATGACGAATTCCATACTTTATTTGCTGGCGATGCACTGTTAGGAATCACAGGTGGCGCACCCGCAATGCTGGAAGCAATTGTGTTGAGAAGTAAGCTCAACCGCGACATCATTGCATGGAAACGGGGTGAAACCACTGCTTCCGCCAATCAACTGATGGAATTTAATGGCATCACCCCAGAAAACATCGCTCAGCGCGCTAAGGAGTTACTTCTCTAATCCACTATTATCAGACCTTTAAGAGGCAACATTGACCTTGACTACTTTGGTCTTCTCAGCTTCCGCTTTAGGAAGTACCAATGAAAGGATACCATCCTTGTAGTCAGCGGTAACATTCTCATTCTGCACCCGAGCAGGCAGTTGGAATACCCTTTGGAAACTGCCATAGCGGAATTCAGTGCGCTTCATGCCCTTTTCTTCGGTGGTTGATTCGCTCTTGCGTTCGCCACTAATAGACACTACATCAGCAGACACTTGAACTTCCAGATCATTGGCATTGATACCAGGGATTTCCAATTTCAAGTGAATGGCTTCAGGTGTTTCATGGATTTCCGCAGGAGGGATGAATGAGCCACCGCCTGCAAGAGAGGGCATATCACTGGTCAAGCTATCAAACAAGCGGTTCACTTCTCTTTGCAAAGTATCAATTTCACGGAAGGGTTGCCAACGAATAATAGCCATATGGTTCACACTCCTTGATTGATTTTAGTTTTGTGGTTTGGACAACATTTAGTTTTCACGCCTACTAAGTTATCACTGACCCATAATTAAGCTGGTATGGTAAAGCCCACTCATAATTTCCAGTTTACCGAACTACAGTAATCATACATAATGAAAGTTTTATACAAGCGGGCTTTAGAGACTTGCCCTGCTAAGCTAAATCACCTAAAAAGAGCTTGGTGAGTTCGTAACCGCAATTAACAGTCAAGGTAATGAATGTCCTTTAGGCAAGCCATTGCAGGAGATCATCTAGTGTCTGGAAATCCAAAACCGCATCGGCAAGATCATCCAGTCGCTCTGTAGGCAAGGATGTAATTTGATTGAGCAGTTGCGGGGATAGCGTACCAAACCTACGACTTAGTATTCGCAAAATTGTCTGCAATTTGCCCTCCCGTGCACCTTCCAGTCTACCTTCTTGCCTGCCTCGGTTTTCCCCCACTTGCAGAGCTTCACGATAGGCATCCTGATACACTCTCGTCTGCTTCAAATCACCTAAAGTAAACATCGCCTCTATCTCCTCCCTTGTCATGTTTTTCAATTTGTATGCCAAGATTGTCTCCACAAATTCTAACAGACCTGACACCT
>Ga0272446_1003205_pt1 | contig 21080 bp, 27 predicted proteins | sample YNPCB0061_FD_194587 | JGI IMG/M metagenome (GOLD analysis project Ga0272446, IMG submission 194587) | Hot spring microbial mat communities from Yellowstone National Park, WY, United States - YNP-CB-006-1 | ecosystem: Environmental > Aquatic > Thermal springs > Hot (42-90C) > Sediment | place...
CCGGTAGTGAGCCCGTCAGTTCACCCAGGTCCACGCCCCTCCAGAGGTCCCTCCGGAAGCATTGACGAGCTGCCCGCCGTCGAGGATGAGCCCCATGCAGAACAGCCGCGTGTCGGTGTATGTCCAAGTGCTGCCGTTGTAGTAGGCTTTCCGAAACCCACCGAACGGGAAGAGCCCCTGGCTGCCAGCAGAGTTGTGCATGAGGTATGGCGCGGTGAGCTTGAAGTAGTTGGAGGCATCATCGGTGGCCGTGTCCTTCAGCGTCACCTGCCACGTGCCAGAGTCCATCACCTGCACAGACGAAAAATAGGCCCGGAAGTACGTGTTGTTAAGTAAGGCGCCAGGGATGGCCGCAGTGTCTGTTGGAGTCCCCTCGGCCTTTCGGATGCGGTATATGAGGGCCCCAGTCGGAGATCCAATCCTCCCCGTAAACGACACAATCCCAATGACTCGTAAACTCACACCAGACGGAATTGTGATCCTTGCTCCGACTTCGTTGGAGCCGTAGATCCCCTGAGTCTCGTAAGTAGCAGATGGGTCTTGCAGAGCAGGAAGCCCGTCGAAAGTCCCGTCCGAGTATTCCAGCCTCATCGCTGGTGCGACGTTGCCATCGCCAGTTGACCACGTAGAGCCGCTGTCGGTTGATTTGAGGACGAAGTAAGAGTTCCCCTTGCCAATCGTATAGTTCGTGGTGTAGCTGAATGGCCCGCCATAGCTGTAGGTCCAAGCGGCCTGCCAATAGTTGCTTGCAGGTGTGCCGTTCGCGTTCCGGAACACGAGGTAGTAGTAGGTGCCAGCAGTCAAGGACGAGGTGAATCCAGTCACCTCGACCCAGGTGGCCCCGGTCGGAACGCTGGTCACTGTGTTCCGAGACTGGATCGAGGCATTGGGATTGCCGGTCGTGGTGTTGGTGGAGTACAGGTCGCAGACAATATCGTTCGCCCCGAGCGTCCCGGTTACAGCGCTTACGTACACCAGGACCTTCGAGAGCGTCTTGGACTGCTTCGCCAGGAAGCCGTAGGCCGCCCTGGAAGTGGAGGCGTTGAAGCTAAATAGATCGTTGCCCGCGTCTGGTGCCTGTGGCAACCAGCCAACTGGCACACCCTCTGTGCTCAGGCCCGCATACAGGCCCCACGCAGCCACGAGCAAGGCAATCGGCAAGAGTCTTCTCATCTCGTGCACCTCACGGCCAGCGTCAAGCGTGTGATCGTTGACGCCGAGTCCACGTTGAAACCGATCACGTCCCCTGCACTCACAGCCGTCGTCCAGCCGGTCAGCGTCGTGCTCGACGCGCCCTGCTGGCTGGAGAGCGTCGGTTTCGCGCTCGCCGTGATCGTATCGGCTACGGTGGGGGGAAAGTTCGCCATCGTATCTTTCCAGATGTCCACAACCGCCGATCCGCTTTGGTCGGCGAGCAGGGTCCACTCTGCGATGGTGCAAGCGTAGGGGACCCGGATGAAGCCTTTCTGCCCGGTCGTGATCGCGCTTCCACCTCCGTCGATCGTGATGCCGAAGGATGAGGCAAGCGCATTCGAGGCCAGGTCAAGGGTAGGATTGCCAGAAACTCCATCGCCGTTCGAGATGGTGATGTGATTCGCCGTCCCGGTGATGGTACGGGCCGACAAAGTATCCGTCGCCGTTCTTGCCAGCAGTCCGTTAGCGCCAGGATCGGGAAGGGTCCCCACCTTCTTCCACCCGGTTCCCGCGTACCACTTCAGGAAATTCGAGGCTCCCGAATCGACGGCGATATCTCCGGTAGCCGGAGAGGACGGAAGCGTGCCGGAGGCCACGTTGAGACCCGCGGTTGTGGCCGAGGGCTGCATGGTCTGTTTCGCGCCGGCGGAATATGTGTTCGCCGCGGTTTTGTCCGCGGCATTGGTGACCTGAGCAGCCGTGTAGTCTCCGGTCTGGGAGACTACGGCGCCGGTCCGTCCAAACACGCTGGTAACCGACCCGGAGCCGCCGCAGGCAGCACTTGTCCCGTTGACGAGCACACAGTCTGTGGCATTACCGGATACTGCAACCAGGTCCCCGTTGGCGTTCGTTGCGATGGCCTTGGAGGCCGCGTAGCCCGCGCCCTTGAAGGGCACGGAGGCGCTGTCCACGGTGATCTGGTCCCCGGTCATCGACAGGCCCACGCCGGTCGTAATGACCCGGTTGGCGAGGAATGCCCGGAAGTCCAGCCCGCCGCCAGTGTCCCAGGCGTTGCTCACCGCGTCGATACGCCAGAGCGGAATCACGTCCGCCGGCCACGTGGTTACCCCGCTGACCGCAGTGCAGTTCGCGTTGCACGCCAGCGTGACGTTGTGCCCTACCGTCAGGGCGCCGGAAGGGGTGACGTAGATATAGGCCGTCCCGGTCCCGGACGTGAGCGTCACGACCGCGCTCGCCGTGATTCTGGTGGTGGTCGAGCCAAAGCGGATATTGCACGGCGTACTGGCCGAGCACGCCGGGCCAATCGTCAACTGGGTAGCGCTATCCCTCCGGACCGTCAAATCGCCCAGTGCGGATGCCATCGTGGCGCCGGAACCGGACACGGTTGCGGGTTGCCACTGGTTGTTCGACGCGCTCCACACCAGAGCCTGGGCGTCGCTCGGGGCAGTGCTGGCGACGTTCCGGCCCTGGAGCTTGCCGACGGTCGTGCTTGCGACGTCGCCTGTCACGTCCCCGCCCAGGGTGTGGGTGTGCGACGTGGCGGCCTTCCCGTTCAACTGGTTCTGAATGTCGCTCGTAACGTTGGCCAGGTACCCGAAGGCAGTGTTGCTGACCGTCCCGCTGCCAATCTTGGCAGCGTCCACACCCGAGGCGATCTGGCTGTTGCTCGCCGTCCCGGAGATCTGACTGAAGGAGTAATCCCCGGTCTGGGCGACTACCGCGCCGGTCCTGCCGAACACGCTCGATACGAGGCCGGAGCCAGACACGGTTTGAGGTTGCCATTGGCTGTTCGCCCCGTTCCAGACCAGTGATTGCCCGTCCGATGGAGCGGTCGAGGCCACCGCCCTGCCCTGGAGCTTTCCGACTGTCGTGGCAGCCACCGTGCCGGTTACGTCCCCGGATAGCGGGGTATTGTCAGTGACGCCGGCATTGGAACTGATGGTATTGGAACCAGTGAGCGCCGCCGCGCCGGCGAGATTCGGGGCCAGCCGGTTTCCCACGACCACGGTTCCGTCCGTCGTCCCCGACTCCAGCAGTCCGTAAGCCTGATGCTTGGGATCAAAGTCCACGTCCACCGACACGTTGTTCGCCACAATCGTGGTCGCCGTCGAGTCCAGCACGATCCCGCTGTAGGTTCCCGCGGACCCCTGGCTGTTCATGTGGCTCAGATTGCCGGCGATGAGATTGTCCTTGCTCATCTGAACGACAATCCCGTGGCCGTTGTTGTTCCTGACGGCGTTCTCCTGGATCTTGTGCCTGCCCCCTCCGTACACGAAGATCCCGTGCGCGGAGTTCGTCAGCAGGTTATTCCCCACCAGGCTCACGTTGTAGCCGCCGGACACGAGCACGCCGGAACTGGCGTTATAGTCGATGTGGTTTCCGGCAATGATGTGGTCGTTTGATCCCTCAACTTCCAGCCCGTTCCCGCCATTCGACTGGATGTAGCTGTTGAGTACCCGGGACTCATCCTGCGGGGTTCCGCTAGAGGCAATCCGGACGCCTCCCGATTTCCCGTCATGGACGTAGACTCCGCTGACCACGGCGAAGGCGGAATCCGCCAGGTACAAGGCGTATCCCGAGGTCTGGTTCGCTTTGTTGCCGTCGATCTGGAGTTCGGAGACTGAACAGCGCGAGCAGGAAGACAGCTTCACCGCATCCAAGTTCAGGCCATTTGCGGCCACGAGGCGGGAAGCGTCTCCCACGCCGCGAATGGAGACCCCTGTCTTTCCGGCTAGCAGGACCTGGGCGCCAAGCGTGTAGGCGTGAGATCCAAGCTGGATCGTCGAGTAATTTCCGGCCGCCGCGATGGCGTTATTGAGGCAGGTGTGATCGTAGGTCCCCTGGACGGCACAGTACGAATCCGCATAGAGCACGGCCAGGGTGGGAGCCTTCGCGTTGATCTGCGCCTGAATGTCGCTCACGACATTGGCGAGATAGCCGAAGACCGTGTTGCTGACCGTCCCGCTACCAATCTTGGCAGCGTCCACTCCTGCCGCGATCTGGCTGTTGGCCACCGTTCCGGAGATCTGGCTGAAGGAGTAGTCCCCGGTCTGGGCGATTACCGCGCCGGTCCTGCCGAACACGCTCGATACGGCGCCGGAGCCCCCTCCCTCGACCGGGACGGACACGGCGGCCGTAATGCGCCCTTTCGCATCCACGGTGATCTGCGGGGTATGGGTTGCATCGCCGTAGGTTCCCGCGGAAACCCCGGAGGCTTTCAGAGTGGGATTGGGAAACTGGCCGGTGAGATCGCCGCCGGCGAAGAGGCCCGGATCGGGCGGACTGGCCTCCGAGGTGGTTCGGATCTCCCGAAGACTGGCCGAGGCTTGATCCGGGACGATCCAGTATTCGGTTTTCGTTCCGGCGACCCCGCTGTAGACCGCGCGGTAGCGAGTACCGGCCGGTGTCAGGGTGGAATTGGGGGCCAGAGAGAACTCCGGAAGCACACCGTTGACGACCTTCAGGCGGGTTTTCCAGCCGGCGTAGGTCTTCAGCGGAGCGTAGGTGTTATCCACCAGGGACAACTCGATGGTTCCATTCCAGCCGGTTCCGTCCGGATTGTAGATGTGGTCCACGATGGCTGTTTCGGCCCAGAGAAAAGGCGTCAAAAGCAGGGCCAGCGCGAACGCCGCAATGGTAGTACGCATGGGTCTCATTCGCCTGTGATCCAGTTGAAGATTCGCCGTCCGCTGAAGGCCCAGACTTCGCAGGACATGGGAGCTTCGGCGGCGGAGTTGAGGGATTGAATGGCAGTCCTGCTCAGACGGGCCAGTTCGAGGACCTCCGGGCGCAGTTCCTTGCCCCACTCAGGCGCCAGGCGGACCGCCAGGTTGTAGCGGATGGCGTCGGCGTACCCGGGAGGGAATTCGACCTCCAGCCCGGAATCGTCAAAGCCGGTTGTCAGGGCGCGCCAAGGATAGATGGCTACCTGATGGGCGATGGAAGGAACCGGCCAGAGAGAGAAGTTGGCCAAGGGGAAGGCGTTGTCGTTGTAGGCGGCCTTCGGAAGCGTCGAGGGCAAATCCTTGATGCGCACATCGGCCCATTCCTCCGCCGTCCTGAGGAGCTTCAGGGGCAACTCGAACGGCTGGGACGGATTGTTCAGCGCGACGATTCCGGCCCGCTCGATGCGGACCGGACGGGGGTTATCGAAATCCCCTCCCGGGCCGAGGGTGTAAGTCTGCTTCCCCGGGACGAGATCGTAAACATCCCGGCCGATCGAAAAGACATTGAGCCGCTCCACCGACCAGGCTTCCAGCATGGTGTTGAGCACCAGGAGCGCATCGGACAATTCCGAGGCCCCGGGAGTGCGCCCAGGCCCAAGCTGCCCGATCAGACGCAAGCTGCTCTTAATCAAGTCCAGGACGGTCATTGCTGCGCCTCCGGAGGAGCTTGGGCAGGCGGAACCGCTCCGGGAGCAGGCGGCCCAAGCACCGCCGCATTCAGGCCGAAGATGGAGGTCTTCGCATCGTTGGCGATTGCCGCGAGGGTCGGATCAATCACCCGCCCGAACTCAGGAGCCAGATCAACAGCCAGATTGAAGCGCAGCGCCCGCAGATAACCGTCTGGCAGGCTGATGGAATCGCCCAGGGAAGCAAACTGGCTCAGGGGCTTGTAGCTGTACAGTTCCAGCGAAGACCCGAATAGAGGGACCGGCGCCATGCGGATCGTGCCGGAGGGGAAGCCTCCATCGTAGAAAAGCACCTCGGCAAAGGTGCCCGTAGCAGCCTTATCCAGTACGGTAGCCCACTCCTCGGCGCTGACGACCCGGACCGCCTTGGCGATGTTGTTCATCGAGATCACCGAGGCGGCCTTGATCTTGATGGGCCGGACGGTGTTGAACGTCTGGCCTGTCCCAATCGTGTAGGACAAGGCTCCGGTGAGCGGGAAGGATTCCCGGGTGATCTGGTAGATGGGGAGCGCCTGAGCCGTCCAGCTTGCAACCAACTGGTTCAGCGCGGCCAGGCCGTCCGCGGACTCTTCGGAAGACGGCGATTCTCCGGACGCCAGCACGCCGATGGTGCGCAGCGCCGCATTGATAAGCTCCTGGACGGTCATTTACTTGCCCTTCTTTCTCGGCTTCTTGGGGGTATCGCTTGATTCAGGGCCGGCGAGATCAGCCGGCGAGGAGGCCCAACCGGGGCCGAGAGCCTCGTCCTCGCCGGGATCCTTGACGATTCGGGGTTCGAGAGTCCGGTGATACCGCCAAGCCGGATATGCTTTGAATTCCACTCTGGTTGTCCTCACTTGAAAGAGCCGGGCGGGTGGCGGGGGAAACCACCCGCCCGATAGCGGGGCAGGCACGGGGGGAGAACCTGCCTGCCCCGGAAGCTGGCGCGAAGGAGTCGCCAGGAAGGATGAAGCTACGACGCGATGCGGACCGAGAACTGAGGAATCAGCACGGCCCAGCCGTAAAGCACATCGCAGCGGGTGACGAAGGCATCGTTGGAGATGTCGTACTGGGACACGATGCGGATGCTCATGCCGGTTTCCTTGTCGGTGGAGCGGGCCGCGAAGGCCACGCCCTCGGGCATTTCGAGCGGGACCATGGCCAGGGCGAAAGCCTCCCGGTGGAAAGCCAAGCCCTGCGGACTGGCCTTGCCGGCGATGGAAGACTGCTGAGCGGCGGCCTGCCCGAAGACGCTGATCAGCGCTCCGCTGGCCGGAGAACCAGAGCAGTTCTTATACGGGCCGGTGGGAGTCAGAGCGGGAGCGATGGGAAGCGCCGCGTTTCCGGAGGCATCAGAGGAGACGTCGGCCGTCAGGACCCACTGAGCGAGATCCTGCAAATGGTCTCCGGATACCGGATTGACAGCGTACACGCCGGCGAACTGGATGATGTCACCCTTCTTGAGCCGGGAGGCGGCCGCCGCGGTCCATCCGTTGGAGTTGATCGTCGCGCCGGTCTGGCCGGCGCCGTTCACCGCCGGAGTCCCGCCCAGGGGACCCACGGTGTGGGTGCGGACGTTCTGGTCCATGATCCAGTCGAAGCCCGCCGCGGTGCCCATGCGGCCCTTCTCGTACTGGCGCTTGATCTGCGGCGCCGAGTTGAGCAGGCCCTTGAGACCGTCAATGATCTCAGTCTGCATGTCGGGACTGATGACCACCGAGCGGTTATCATCGGCCGGACAGCTCATCTTGTCCAGCCAGGCGCCCGCCTGGTTGTAGGTCTTCAGGGCGTTGGGGATCGTGCCCGGAGTGCCCACCACGTTGAAGGTGGACTGATAAGCCAGGCTCAGCCCGTCCACATCGACGACGTTGGCCAGAGCCACGGCGGCGCTGTTCAGGTAGCGTTCGCCAAAGCGGTCGATGGTGAGGGTGCGGTCCTTGGACGTGAATTTGAAGCCAACGTGCTTCTGCTTGTTAATCACCAGAGGCACGCTGACCTCTTCGACATCCTGCACGACGAGGGTCGCGCCGTCAGAGGCCGCGAACTTGACCGGCACACGCAAATTCAAGGTGTCGCCGATCTTGCCGCCCGTGACCGCGAAACGGTCATCGTACTCGTGACGGACGGCGGAAGCGAATCCGAGGTTGTTTTTGAAGCGCCGCAGCAGTTCGTTGGAGATGATCTGCGGCGTAAGCAGCGTTTGAGACAAGGGTTATTTCCTTTTCAATTGCGCGTTCCTGGCCCGCTCCCAGGCGTTGTAGTCCCCGGCGAGGCTGGGGTCGTAGATGCTTTTGGCCGGGGCTCCTGTGCCAGGTTTCACGGGAGTGATGGGTTTCGGTGCGCGGGTTAAGTTGGGTTTCGGTTTGGGAGCAGAAGCGAGGCTGGCTTCAATCCGCCCGATCTCGCGCGCGATGGCGATGGGCGAGGCAAGCCCGGCGATGCGCTTGGCTTCGGAGCGGTTTTTGGCAAGAAAGTAGGCGATCTCCGGTCCGCGCTCCGACTCCAGGATGGCCGCCTGCATGGCTCCGGGGAGGGGCACGTCGTCGGCGTCCGACAGAACCTCGTCGTAATCAGGATGGGCTCTCCTGGCCTCTTCCTGCCGGTTCTGCCAGGCCGCCAGAGCCTCTTGCCGGCGCCGTTCGGCCTCGCGCTGCCTTTCGGCTTCGAGCTTCTGACGCTCGCGCTGTTCCAGCTTCCATTCCGTGAGGGCTTCGGAAAACTCCTCATAGGTCTCGAAGTCTTCCGGCTTCGGTTTCCCCTCAGGGGATGAATCCGGCTTGGCCGCCGCCGTGTCCGTTCCAGACGCCTTTTCTCCAGCCGGAGCATTTCCGGCCAGACGGGCTTCCAGCTCCGAGACGCGGGCCGCGAGCTCGTGCTTTTCGCGGGTCAGTTTGTCGATGCGCTTCTGGTATCCGCCTTTTCGCTTGGGGGGATTCGGGGCCTCATCTTCCTTGGCCTCCGGCTCCTGCTCCAGATCTTCTTCCGGGGATTCCGAGTCCCCGACGCTTTCGGCCGCCGGCGCATCCGCCGAGGCCTCGGAGGAAAGATCCTGTTCGGGTGTATCGGAGGAATCCGAATCCGGTTCCCCGCCGGTCTGGTCTCTCCAGGCGATGTACTCGTTGTAGTCGTCCGGAGGCGCAGATTCCGGGGTCTCGGTCTGAGGATTCGTATCTTCGTCTTTGTTCATGGTGCTCCTATGGATTGGTGTCCGGGTGTATCAGCCCGCCCGTAGGCTGTGAGGGGACCCCGGCTCCGGGAATTGCAGGCCCGTAATCAGGCCCTCCAGACTCCGGCTGGGGCGCCGCGTTAAGCTGCTGGAGCCGCTCGCCGAGAGTACGAATCTCGGCTTGCAGCGTTTCAATGGCATTTCGTGAGCCAAGCTGGGCTTGGGTCTTCAGGAGTTCGACCTCGGCCTTCAGGGTCTCGATCCGCTCCCGCGACTCCAGTTCCAGCCGCTTGGCCTTGATGTCGTCATTCGCCCGGTTCAGTTCCGCGGTAAGCTGCTCGATCATCTGAGACATCTGCTGGAGCTTGGCCTGTACCTGAGGAGGAACCGGTTCGCCGCCTTGTTTGTCGTCTTCGGCAAGATTCGGAGGCAGAGTCTTGCGGAAGCGGTCGGCCAGCTCGGGAGCGCCGGGAACGTCGCTGTTCCGGAACAGAATGTCGCCGGCAATCTGGAGGAGCTGCGGATAGGCTTGAGCGAACTTCGTGAGCATGTCGAAGGCTTCCTGCCGTTTGGTGGTGTAGGACGGTCCGGTGGAAACGGTGACATCGTACTTGCCCACCGACAGGTCGTAATGCCGGTAGCGATTGGCTTCCTCGTCGAAGAAGCGTTCGTTGACCCGGATGACGCGCTGGGAATCGTCCTCGCCGATGATGCGGATTGTTCGGGCCGTATCGTAGATCCGCGGGATGAGATCGACCAGAATCCGGCCGGCCTGGCGCTGGGATCGCGCCAGATTGTCGAGGAAATGATAGGTCGCAACGTCCCCTTCGCGCTGCCGGGCCAGGATCGCCTTCCCGCTGGTCTCGTTCGAGCGGGCTCCCAGGGAAGCGTCATAGATCCCCGTCGTGGCCTTGATGTCGTCCGAGGACTGGGCCGCGCCGACGCTGAGAGCCTGAATGGGCGGCTCGAATGTGTTCCGGGTGGGGGGCGGCACCGGCTGCCCGTTTATCGAGATGGGCTTGTACTGGAGGTACGGGTGGTTAATCAGGTTGGCGGTGCGCCAAACGTGTTCATGCCCCGCGAACTGCCCCTCGGCCCCGATCCAGGGCGACTTGGGAGCGAGCATGACCGTCTCGGCTTGGGCGGTCTTGTAGTAGTTGTAGAGCTGCTGGGGATCTCTGGCGAAGCGGATGAGAGAGAACAGCCTGCGCTCGCCGTCCACAACCATCTCCCGGCCGAATATCCGGACAATCGGGAGGTACTGACCGGGCCAGGGCTCGTCTTCCAGGGTCTCGGCGCCATTGATGCTGGCGCAACGGATCTCACGGGTGAGCACTTCCCGCTCCTTGAGGACGGCAATGCCCTCATGTTCGGGACCTAGCTGGTCTTCAAACACCCTGGTTCCATCGGCGAGAGCCAGCAAACGCTTGCGCTTCGTCCGGACGTACCAGTATTCAGCCACCTGCACTGAATCGTCGGTAATCCAGCCTTCGGCTTGGCCTATATCGCCGTCGAAGAAGTTGGTTGAGGAGGTCTCCGAGCCGGGCCAGCGCTCCTTGAATTCCTGCTTGGACATCCGCTCGACCACGAAGACGTACCGGGCGTCGGAACCGTCCGCACGTTTGGCGTAGGGATCGAAGTAGACGGAGAAGGGGTCGGCGATGGGCTCGATCTTGATTTCCAGATCGAAACTTTCGTCGCCGGCGTAGTCGGTCAGAATCCGGAATGCCCCGAAGCCGCACATGACCGCGTGCTCAAAAGCTGTCTGGTAGGCCACATCGGCGTCCGAGGCATACTCGATGTGCCGGATCAAACCCTGAATCACTTCAGCCGTATCCGCATCCCCGGAGGAATCGTCGGTTGGACTGATTTTGATGGCGGGCTTATTCTGCCGGCTGTCATTGACCACCTGGGCGACGAACCCAGGCAGCTTGTTGATGGTGATGACGGGCCGGTTCGAGGATTCCCGCTGCTGCCGGGCGCGTTCGTCCCACTGGTCTCCGGCCAAAAACCGGAGATCCTGACGGGCCTGTTCCCGGTTCCAGTTCTCGGCTTCGGATGCTTCCTGGAAACGCTCTTTGGCTTCCTTCAGTAGTTTTGAGTCCATGGCGTATCTGTGAATCCGGTCAGCCCATCATCCAGGAGCCCCCTCCGGGCTCGAATGAGACCAACACGTTGCGTTGCTGCGGTGCGGCGGGCTTGGACTGGAGGATCTCGGTAAGAGACATCTCCAGATACCGGGTGGCGTCCAGCAGGTGATCCCGGTCTTTGACGACCCGCCCCTTTTCATCCCGCCTGTAGAGGCGGAACTCTTCCAGCCAGTTCCGCAAGCTGGAGAAGACCTTCAGGCGGCCGGAACTCAGGCGTTGCCACAGCCTGTAGATCCCGGTTTCCACGGAATTGTCGGCGACGTGGAGCTTCAGGCCCAGTTCGGTGTACATCTGGAGCAACTGGCGGCCATCGACCTGACTCCTTCCCCGGGCCGCCGGGTCGATGGCTCCGTGAATCCATTCCCCCCTGGAGCGGATTGCCTGAGCGTGGACGCTCGGCTCAGCCTCTCCCCGGTAATGCTCGCTGTAGAGGTAGAGCACATCGGTATCCCGGTTCAGGGCGCCCCAGACGGCAGCCGTGCGGTTCCAGGCAACGTCCAGGCCGTAGGCCCTGGGCCAATGCTCCGGCAGGGGGAAATCCCCCACTGTAATGTCCGATTCAGGCACCGGGTAGATGGCTCCGGACCCAAGCGACGGAACTCCCCGCGAGCGGGCCTCGCGCTGATAAGGCGGTATGGACTGCCAAAGCTCGCGCTTGACCTCCTCGGACAGATGGGGCGCATCATCCCAGGTAGCCAGGCAAACAAAGCGTGAAATGGCGCAGCCCTCCGGTTCTCACTTGCTCCAGCGGGCAAGCAAGTACCCGAGGCAGACGAAAGCCGCCATCGGAACGACAACAGCCAGGCCAACCACCAGGAGCGCAGCCGAAACCAGCGTTTCACTTACGTGCAGGATCATCATTTTCATTGCGGCGGACGGCCTCCCGGGAGAAAAGCCAGTACGACCTCGCTCAATCCCTGGAGCGGCGTAAAGGTAAGCATGAGCAGGCCGCCGGTGGTCATGGTCCGCAGCAGGCACTCGGTGTAGATGTCCATGGGAGGCTCCTCATCGAGCCAGACCAAGTGCTGCTCGGTTCCCTGAAAGGCTTCCCTTCGCTGGTCGTAACTCTTCAGCACCAGGGTCGAGTGATCGCCGGCAGCGTGCCGCACGTAGACGATCTCGACAGCATCCCGGATGCCTTCTCTCCGGCGGGGCTCTCCCAGAATCAAATCCCCGGGGATCATCCCGGTTCCCCACTTGCCCATGGGGCCGAGGAGTTTCTCCTGGATAATCTCCCGGACGGTCTTGGAACTGTCTCCGGCCGCCCACGCCCTGATGCCTCTCGGGAAGCGATGTCCCTCCCACCAGGCGGGATAAATGCCCGTGAGATGGCAGGTCAGCTCATAGGCGCCTACCCCTTCGGTCTTGCCGATCCGGTTGGCGGCCAGCATCAGCCGTTCGCGGTGGGGAGATCCATCGCAGTCCGGCGGGCAGCCAGGCATGGGCTTGTGGTTCCCGCCGGCGCGGAAAAACTCCATGTGCTTCGGATACAGTTCGCGCCGGAGCGGACCCTGTTCGGGGTAGTAGCGCAGAATCTTGTTCCGGGCGCGCCTCCGGGCTTCCCTCTCGATGTCAGCCAGAGTATAGGGCTCAAGCTGAGACCAGTTTTCTGGCGATCCGGCGGAGCTCTTCGAGTTCCTCGTCGGTGAGGCAGCGTAAGCGCTGTTCCTCGATGCTGAGCGGCGCCGAAGAGTTTTCCGGGCTATCGAATCCCTCCCTGTAGTTCTCGCGGTACTTGGCCGGGTTGGCAGCTTGCAACAGCCTGATGAGCAGCGCGTCGGAGTAGCGGCGGATGACTAGCGGAGGCCCGGGACGGAGCTCGCCGGTAGCTTTGTCTCGAACCCACTTCCGGCAGACTTCGCCCCTGTAGATCACCGGTTCGGCCACGCCCTCTATGGCCCTCCGTACCGCCTCGTCTTCGAGCACCTGAGCGGCTTCCCGCTGGGCCTGGGCGAAGGCGGCGGCGTAGCGGCGGTCCGACAGGAGGCGCCGGTAGTGCATGGCCCGGCTGATTTTGGCCGCGCGTGCGGCCTTGGTCACGCTGTAGGTGCGGCGATAGGCCGCGAGGAATATCTGGGCTCGGTTGGCCATTTACGATGAAACTCACGGAGCGGGGTTGGGGATGTCTTCCAGATGCCGCAAACGGCTTTCCATTCCCTCCATGCGCGCGGAGCAGACCGGGATGCTCTGGTATTCGGTCTTCAGGGCGTCCAGGAGCTTCTCCGTTGAGGAGGCCAGTTCGGCCCGAATCTGCTGTTTCAGCAGATAGTTCAGGAACTGGCCCAAGACTCCCGCCCCGGACAGCGCCAGAGCCGCCATGGCAATGTAGTCGCTCGGGGTCATTTCTTTGTCGAACTGAAGTAGTCCTCCAGTGGGTACAGTCCGTATGGACGGGTTTCCACGAAGACCCTGCCAAGCCGCTGCTCAATCCGATAGACGGCGTGGAAGAAATTGCCGCGATCCATGCCCAGGACTGCGCAGCAGGGCTTCCACTCCCGGCCTTCGATGAAGTGCAGGCGGAACAGTTTCCATTCCCTTTCGTCAAGATGGCGCCGGCTGAGGAGCCAGAAATCGGCCAGATAGTCCTCGGTCCGCCGCTCGAAATGCAGTTTGGTGTCTTTCCCCCTGGGCACCCACTGCTGAGACACCCTGCTTGCATAGCGCGGAAGGACCTGAAGGCGCTGATAGCGCTGCCAGCATACCCGAAACGCGCCACGGTACACGCAATCGCACGGCCGCAGGCGCTTCCAGGAGGCTATCAGCACGAACCCCGAACCGGCGCAATGCCGGCAGCGTTCGCTGGCTAAAAGCCGGACCCAGGATTCGTCCCAGATACGAGGATCTGGTCCCACCGGTTCACGCCTTGCGAGGCGAGAGCCACCCGCAAGGACCGGATTGCCCGGGCGTGCATGGCATGTACGGCCGAGGGATAGGTCCCGAACGCGCTGGCGATTTGGGTAAGCGTCCAGCCTTCCCGGTATTTCAGGATCAAGAGCCGGCGCTGCCGCGCCGGCAGGCCCGCCACTAACGACCAGATCAGCCGTCTGCATTCCTTTTCGCTGGCCTCAGTCTCCGGGGTGCTCCAGACTACACCGCACAGGAGTTGACGACCGCCCCAAAGATCTCCCTGCATTGATTCGGTATGTGCTTCAATGTCCAGACCCCGCGCGGGTTGGCGTTCAGCGGATGGACTCTGCGCTCTACGCCATCGGCATCGACCACGACCTCGGGGACCTCCCGGTTGTGGGAGTAGCGGGTTCTGGTGACCGGGCTCGAACTCGGTTCGGCATCCAGAGCATCAAGAACTTCCAGGGCATGAACCCGCCTGCGGGTGGCAAGCAGGCGCACCCGCCCATCAGAGAGGAGGCGGCGAGCCTGCGACTCCTTGGCCCAGAAAAGCAGCTCGCCGGCGCGATTCTGGACCCGGACACGCAAAGGGAATGCTGGAAGTTCCTGTGGATGGAGCACTGCCGAGAGGGGGTAACTGGGAGTCGTTGTTTAGGGTCGGCTTCTTCCGACCGAGCGCTTTCCCAGACGGCGCCGCGCGTCCGCCGCGGACGGACGCACGAATCTGCAATAGTCTACCCGCAAGCCCTCCGAATTTTCACGTCCGGGCTGGGTTTTTTTTCGAGATGCCGGCTGGTGAGCCTCGAAAATTTTGCTTTTGCCCGGGACTTGAGCAGCCGGAAGCTGGTGGCAGAAAGGCACATCTCTGCCTGAATCCGCTCGGCAGGTTGATTTTCGACGTAGAAGCGCACGAGGACCTCCCGGTCGGCTGGGCGCAACTCGTTCAGAAGCTTGGCCATGATTCCTGCGCGCTCGTTTTCCCATACTTGCCGTTCGGGATCGTGGCGGTCGTCTACGGGATCTTCGGAGAGATCTTCGAGGGCGGTGAGGCGATTCCTCGCGCTCACCGCCAGGCCGATGACCTTGGCCATGGTGTTCTTGAGCGTTCCGAAGATGTAACCGGGAAGAGCCTCCGGCTGCCTTACCCGGCATTCGCGAATTGCCATAAGGACGGCGATATAGACATCGTGAGCGCGATCATCGGCATCTTCCCGGTTGCCGATCCTGCGCAGGAGATACCAGCGGACCGTGCGTTGCATGAAGAGATATAGCTCCTCTTCCGCACAGGGCTCTCCGGCCTGGATGCGTTCCACCAAGCCTGTCCAATCAGAGCCGGAAGTCACGACTTGGGCACGGCACGCAAAGTCCTCTCTCCCGTGCGCTCCTCTCGCAGAAGCGACTTGTCGCCGATGAGGCGATCAAACTCGGAGAGCGGAAACCGGCAGGCAGCCAGAAATCGACGGACTCCCAGCAATTTGAAAACCTGGCTCATGCTGGAGATGGACCTGACCACGGCCCGTGGGGAGATCTGGACCGTGTAACGCGATCCCTCCGCAATGGCCGGCTGGTCATTGGGAAGGCTGGAATAGTAACTGAGGATCTTCCGTTTGAGTGCCGAAACCCGGTCGGCAACGGGTTTCATTTCCGCGATTCGCCTGCTCAGCTCACCGAATTCGTCGATCACCTCGGGGCTAGGCCCCCTCTGCTTGCTCACCTATTCGGAAAGTACCATTACGTACTTAAGTGTCTCAAATTCAACCGAGTAAGGATCAGGTAGCCCTGTAGACCTGGGCGATATACGCGGCGAGCTCGAACGGGATCCGGGCGCGATCCGTGCGCCTGGCGCTCGACAGGTGTTCTTTCCTGTGAGGCGTGATGGAAGGCAACAAACAAGGCACATCTCCCCACAGATAGAACGGGCCAACATGAGCCCGGGCCGGCCCGAGCCAGTACTGGGCTGCCCGGACGTTTTCCAGCACGATTGGGACGCCCGCTTCACGTGCAATACGCCAGCACGCCTCGACCACGGAAAGATCCGGAGCAGGAGGTTTGCGCCGTTTCGTCCAGGGCATCCCGTGGCGGGAAAACTCCTCACAAGGCGGGGATGCGACGATAACGGCTGCGCGCGAGAAGCGCCGTCCGTCAAGCGTGCGAACATCCTGGAGGATGAGCCGGCCCGGGAATTCCGGGTATCGGACGACATCGAATCCGATCACATCGTAACCCTGGGCCACAAACCCCGCTGCCCAACCGCCCGATCCGCAGCAAAGGTCGATGCAGAGAGGTTTCATCGCCGACATCTTGACCGCACGGCCACATTGGCGCATAAACAGCAAAGGTCGATGCAGAGGGGTTTCGTCATGCGCCGGACTGGAGAAGGGGGCGGGTCAGGTCCTTCCTTCTTTCCCGGGTCCGTTTGTGGTGGTCCTTGTCGTGGTTGAGATGGCACCACTGGCAGAGGGCCTTGAGATTCTCGTCCCGGTTGTCCCGCGGGTTGTGATTCAGGTGAGCGATGGTGAGAATGACCCGGAGACGGCGGGCACGGCTGAAATCGGAGGGGAAAACCCGGGTATCCTGGTGCAGACCGGAGCGGCAGCTAATCCAGTACTGGGCGAGGACCGGCCGCAGCCGGGGAGACCAGTACTGGTCGCCGCATCCAGGGACCACCCAGACGATCTGCCCATCGGGTTTCCGGCACTGCTCGCAGCGATGGCCGGCGCGGACGAGAATCCTGGTCCGAACCGCGCGCCAGTTCGGACCGCTGTACAGGTGGCGGAGCTCGGGGCGGATTGGCATTATCGTCCGCCTCCGCACGGCCCTTCGTGGACAGGGGCGCCGCAATCCGGGCAGGCGGCATATTCTCCGGCGAGGAGATCTTCACACACCGACTGAACCCAGTCGCCAAAATCGACCCCTTCCAGGGTCGAGTTGGAGATCGCCCGGATTCCGTGCTCGTAGCGGAGCACGAGGCGTTCCAGCCACTCGATATACTCACCGGTGTCGCCAGCGCCATCCCGGCCGGCCCGGCTGCGGAGTTCAGACAAAACGTCGGGCATGATGACTCCTCCTTGCTTCACGAACCATATCCAGCAGTTCTTCGGGAATGCACTCATCGTGGAAGCGCGCCTCGGGGCCGTTCTCGGTGCTCCAAATACGCGCACAGATGTAGGGCAAGCCTTCCGCATCGAATTCCGGGATCGCCTTGAGACAAACGCTGCATAAGCAGGCCGGATCTCCCTCCGGCGGGCTATCCGGGAAGAAGTGGATTCCCGGACCAGGAGATGGGTAGCAGGTGTCAATCATTTGACCTCCACGGCTCAGAATCCGCACGCCTTCTTGCCGGCCCATACCAAGAGCACCATCAGCATGAGCCACAAAAAGGCGCGGAAGCGGCGTTCCAGCCGCTTCCGCCTGCGAATATAGGAGCATTCGCCCTCGATTCTCATGAAACCGCCCTCCTGCGCAGGGAAATCTCGACCTGCCTGCGCAATCTATACCTTCCGTCCGGATCAAGGTATGCCTCTCCCGCCCAGAACAGATAGCGGCAGGAGCGCTCGACAAGATCCCGCCTGGCGCGCAGACCGGAGCGCGTCAGATCCTCTACGATTTCCGCGGGGGTCCTGGGTTGGTCCAGCGATAGGCGCACGGCATCCACCATGACCGGACGAAGCTCCGGGGGAACACGCCTGTCGCCGATCTCCAGGGCGCCTTTGACCTGGACTCTCATAGCGCCCTCCCGGACTCGCGGAGATAACGCCGCCGGCGAGCTTGCCAGGAACGGTCCGCGGGATTGAGGTCCCGATGGAGCACATCGGAGAGTGAGGCGCCGGCGGCCAATGCCTTGGCCTGCTGGATGCCGATACGGCGCCGGCACCCGGGCGCCACTTCGAGCGCAATGCGCCCGCAGTCCACGTATAGCGGCGGGATGCGGCCGGCTTTTCTGGCAGCGAGCAGCCCGCGGTACATTTCCAGTTCCTCATCGAGTCTCATTGGTACGCCTCCCGGGTCAGCTTTCCGGGCCGGGAAACTACCGGCTTGGAGGGAGCGGCCACGGCGGAACGGGATTCGCGAAACTCCTCCCAGCTCATCAAATCGAGACGCTGTTCCAGGAGGCTCCTGGCCCCCTGTTCTGCCGCGAGATTGCACTGTGGCTCGGGAAGGTCCGGGCGGATGCTGCGGATCTTGGCAGCGCATTGGGAGACCAAGTCCGAAAATTCGGCCGGCCGGGCTGCGATCTCGGCGGCGATTCGTGATTCCCGGTACTCCTCGAATTCGGCGCGCAACCGGAGATCGTCGCCGGCAGTGGACTGATTGGCGGGTTGCGGCATCGGGATGAGGTGAGGCGAGCGAAAGACCTTCGGGACGCTGACCAACAGGAATCCAACCGGATTCTTCTTGTAGTGAGCCAGGGGGCCTTTGCGCTCGACCACGGCCATGACCTGCTCGACGGTTGCGGAGGGGTCCAGTTCGCGGCAAGCGGAAAAGAGCCGTTCGGCGGCCTCCAGATCGGCTGGGCCGTAGTCGTTCAACAGCGCCGCAAGTTTGAGAATGGGGTTCCGTTCCGGGGTTTGATCGTTCGTCGTCGTCGTCGCTGTGGGGTTCCCTTCTACGATAGAACCTGACGACGACGATACTCTCTCTCTTTTCTCTGTAGTCAATAATGATGCGGTTGTCTGTACAAGGTCGAAATCGGACTTTGTACAAACTCCGTTCTGGGTTTGTACAGAGAAATCGAACGTTGTCTGTACAAACTTTTCGACCACCGGCACGATCGCGTTGATCCGCTCGCGGCGATCGTCGTTGGGGGGCTGCTTCGCCCGGGCCGGGTGCTCCTCGCGAATTTTCTTGAGCCCAAACTCGCGAAATAAGGTATCCTGTCTTTGAGTGAAGACGATGCGAACACTGGCGGTGAAGTCGGCGATCAGCGATTTCTCGAGCCTTTCTTCGCTTTCCTTTCGCCTAAGGAATTTCTCACGTAATTCAGGTGACAGTTCCTTTATTTGCTTAAGGATATAGGTAGGCAAATTGTCTGTACAGACAATTTTGTTCGCCTCATCTTCGCCTTTTTCAGATACCGATTCGGGCAATCTGACGTCTCCGCAGATGCGGAGGCGGTTTCCCTCCCGCTTCACCCTCCCCTCGACTTCCAGCTCGCGCCATGCGCGGTAGACGTTGGCGACGTCCATTCCGAGGTCGGCCGCGGCGTGTTGAAGGCCGAGAGCGTGTCCGTTTTGGTCCACGGCGTGGGGCGAGCGGTATCCCTGCCGGATCGTTCTGGACAGCATCCACGCCCATAGCCTCAGCTTCGGAGCGTAACGCTGGTCCTGGTAGGTCAAATACTGGTCCGGGGGAATCGGATCGTACCCCCTCGTCGATCCGATCATGCGCATCAGATCGACGTTCTGCTGCTGGCTGTTGCCATTTCCGTTGGCGCTCATTGTGCGCCTCCGGAAGTACTATTGCGAAGTACTGGACGTTCCATCTGTAGCTTTTCTCCTGGGTTGCTTGTACTCTCTAAGTGAACAAAGACAAAAGTGGCTGCGAATGTTGGCCGAGCCGGGACGAATTCGCAGGAGGCGGCGTTGGCGAAGCTGCTGAGCGGCCTGGTAGGTGCGGTAGAGAGACATTCCGGTGGCCTCGGCGAGGCTCCGGAAGCTGGCCTCAATCAGCAGGTTGTTGGCTTGAATCGCCGCCGACCACAGATACAAGAGAAGGCGCAGTTCGCCATTCTTGAGCGTGCCGGCGATACGGGCCAGCTCTTCGAGAACACGTTCAGCCGAGAACATAGTGCTCCTCTCCGGGCGGGTTCTGGTACTTGCCAGAGGCGCTCGGGAAGGGGCACACTAAATGCGCAACGGGCGTCATCCCCGGAAGGGGCTTGGCGTTCGCTGTCTCCTCTGGCGTGGTCAGTTCAGAGCTTTGCGGCCGTGCAATCTTGCCGGATTCTAGCGGTCGCAGAGTTCCGGGTCGCGTCGGAGGCGCACTAATCGGACCGTATAATTTGAGACTATACGGGACCGAATTAGGGCCTCCGTCTTCAGGTAAAACCCCCATTCAGACGCTCCTTTCTTGGGTTCCGCAGTGCCGATGTGCTCAGCATGCGGAGAATTCAGGATCGGTACATCGAGCTTGGTGAGCTCAAGAATCTGGTAGCACGCTACGTGCGTGCTGAAAGATCTGTGAGCACGCGGAGAAACTATGAGGCCGACTGGAACATGCTGCGCGCATGGTGCCAGTCGTCGGGCCGGGAGTTCCCTCCGTGCGGAGAAACCATCACGCTGTACTTCGCATACCTGCTTTCCTGTGGGCATAAGGTGTCTTCCGTAAACCGGAGGCTTTCTTCGTTTCGATACTACTTCAGACAGCAGGGACTCCCTGTGCCAGACCTGAGCGTGGCTGCGGCATTGCTCGCCGGCGCGAGGCGCGAGCTGCGCCAACGGCCGAAGAAAGCGGGAGCCTTTTCCACCGCCCAGCTCTCGCAGATGTGCGCGGCGCTCGGCAGACGGCCCATCGACATTCGTGACCGTACCATTCTCGTGCTCGGATTCGCCTCCGGCCTGCGGGCCTCCGAAATGGCCGCCCTCGACATGGATGACGTCGCCTTCCACGACGCAGGCATCGTTATCACCATCCGCAGATCGAAGACCGATCAGGAGGGCAAAGGACGGATGATCGGCGTGTTTCGAGGGGAGGGAGAACTTTGCCCGGTAGAGGCATTGGCGGACTGGCTGGAGATCCGCGGAGCGCACCCCGGGCCGCTGATATGGGGATGCAGCCGCTCGCGCCTGCGGCCCGGCCGGCGGATCTCCTGGGAGGTCGTGCATAAAGCGGTCCGGCGCGCCGCAGCCGCTATCGGACTCGATCCGCTCCGGTACGGCGCCCACAGCTTGCGGGCTTCGTTTGTTACCGCCGCGGCAGCCCGCGGAGCGCATCCCATCGCCATCATGCAGGTGACAGGACACAAGAACGTCGCCACGGTGGCCGGCTACATTCGCCCGGACGTATTCGCGTTCAAGACGGCGCGAGCCTTGTAGGCGCTGGAAGTGTTGCATTGCAGGCTCAGATTTCGCCCGTCTTGCGGTGGTCGGCGTCAAGCATGGCAAGCACGCGCCGGCAGAAATCCGCCGTCTGCTCCCGGCTGGGCATTCCACCCCACAGCATGACAGTATCTTCGCTGTCCAGCTTCTTCAGATTGACTGCGCCAGGCGGATAACCGCCAACAGCCGGGGAGCAATCCTCAAGAAGGTCCGCTTGTTCCGCCTCTTCTTTCGTATAGAGGAGCGCGAAATCGAGCGTCCCCGTCGCGCTGTCGCAGTATATCCGCAGGCCGTGTCCGTCTCCGTCCCACAGGTCTACAGACCATCCGACGGTT
>Ga0272446_1003206_pt1 | contig 21076 bp, 18 predicted proteins | sample YNPCB0061_FD_194587 | JGI IMG/M metagenome (GOLD analysis project Ga0272446, IMG submission 194587) | Hot spring microbial mat communities from Yellowstone National Park, WY, United States - YNP-CB-006-1 | ecosystem: Environmental > Aquatic > Thermal springs > Hot (42-90C) > Sediment | place...
GAGGCGGGCACGAGCGCCCCGTAGACCGCCGCCCGGCAGGCCACCAGCGGCCGCCGCGCCCACCACAAGTGCAGCGTCGAGATATGCCCCTTGCGCACGGACTTCTCGCGCGACGCCTCCTTGCCAATCGCCTGGATGGGCAAAAAGTCCTCGATCAGCCTGCGGTCGTCAGGCATAGACGCCTTCCTCGTCGGGCACGGGCAGGTCCTCGCTCGGCATGGCGCGAATCCAGCCGAGCAGGTTCAGATTGCGGGTGGCGATAGCAACCTCTTTGGGATCAAGAGGCGGACGGCGCCGCATTTTCCATTCCATGACGGCTTTAACGATCGCAGTCTCCACCGGTGCGCGGCCGAGCTTTCTCTGAAGTTCTTGGGCGGCATAATGGACCGTAGCGGCGACCTCAGCGCGCTGTGTGTTCATCCGCATGAAAAGATCAGCGATCCTTTCTATCGCAGCGCCCCACTTCTTGAGTTCCCCCTCGTAGGCCCTGCGGGCGTCGGGGAACGTCGGGCCGACACGGACAGCGAACATTCTGCCGAGCCTCTCCTCGCGGATGAGGCCGTTGTTCACCAGCGCGGTGATCTTCTGCTTTAACTCCTCAGCGTGCGGCCCGTAGCTGCCCTTCTCGAATCGCAGGCCGACCGGGATACCGGATTCAGACGCGAAGTAGGCGATCTTCTGAAAGCTAGTGCGGCCCACTGGTGGGTGGTACGGCTCGCATTCCAGATGCTCGAGAACTTGCACGACCGCGATCCAGCCCGGTTCGATGCGATAAGCAGCGCTAGCTTGGCTCACGCTGCGGGCGGCTGCCCCATCCTGATCCAGGAACTCTGGCTTCAGCTCTTGATGGGGCGTTTCGAAAGGTGCGTAGAGTTCAACCGGGATGTCCAGGCGCTTTAGATAGCGGTAGAGCGTGGGCCCCACCACGCGCCATTCCAATTGACCTTGCCCGCAGCCGAGCGGCGGCACCGCCAGAGATTCAATGCCCCATTCACGGTAATGCTCCTCCAGGTAGCGAAGTCCCTCCTCGATCTTGTCGAGACGCGAGACCGACCGCCAGTCTTCTTTGGTCGGGAAGTTGAGAATCCAGGGCGGGACGACGCGCTTGTACAGGTAGGGAAGGCCGAGCTTGACTTGGCCGGCGCGGCAGCGCTGGACGTAGTCCTCGTACATGTCGGGGAATCGCCTCTTGAATTCATGCGCCACGCCTTTCCCCATCACGCCGACGCAGTTGACGGTATTGACCCAGGTCTGGGCTTTCGATTGAAACATGTCACCAACTTTGACCGTCACCATGGTTCGCCTCATCGGAAAAACATATGCCCGTCCACCCGAACGTCAAGTCCGGTGTTCAAGGCATCCATCTGAGTCTTCATTTCAACACTTGCCACGTAGGCGTGCTGGATGTACTCCGGACCGACCCGATCAGGGACCAGGACCTCGGCGCACTTGGCCGACTTTTTGCGCCAGTATTGAATTTCGTCAGGGTCGCGCCAGTCTTCGGCGAATGCCAAATCTTTGCACACATATCGAAGTCCTTCGGGCGCCGGGCGGAAGCTGACGTAGTCCCCCGCGGCATTCTGATCAGTCACGATCACCCCTTTGAGGTCTAGCACCGCGGAGTCGATGGAAAGGACGCAGATATGCTCATGCCGCCGTTTGTAAAGCATGGGATTCCGTGCACAGATGTACAGGTTGGCATACTCATGCAGCCTACGCCCTGCGCCAGGAATTACGATTTTCGCACGCCGGTCCTGGATCTCTTGCATCGCCACAGAACGGTGCGCCAAGCTTGCCGCCTTCTGATGGGAAAGGATACCGTGTTTCAGAATGGAAGGCACATTCTCGATGGGCGTGATGTAGTGAAGCTCCAGCAGATCCTCCCGGTTCATGGTCAGTTCCGTTCACCAGCCAGCCCAATCGCCTCCGCCGGGATTTCACAGAACCGCGACGCCTCCTTGCCAATCGCCTGGATCGGCAGGAAGTCCTCGATCAGCCTGCGGTCGCCCTTCATTCCGCACCCACAATGAAGCGTTCGACAACTTGCAAGAACTCCCGTGCCTGCTCGATACGGCGCGCAACCGATCCCGGCTCGAAGAACACATCTATATCGTAATCGCCTCGTATCCGCTCATCGAACGCATCGAGCAACCAGCGGTGATACTTGGGATCCAGCAGGCCAGGCTTGGCGAAGTGTTCGCCAAAAGCGGCATGGACACTGGAGTGCTTTCGATACTGGAGATTTTTCTCCCGCAGTAAGGCCTGCGCGGCGTGGAGCATCGCGTAATAGGCTCGGCCTGCGGCGAACTCATCGTTGCCCTCTCTCTTCAAAGACTCGGCTGCGGACAGCGCCCGCCGCGCCTTGTCAAGCAATTTGCGGGTCTCCTCGGTCATGCCGCCATCGCTTCGTTGCGCACGTTCAAAAAGAACATGGTTTGGTCTTCCCGCCAGCGCTTTTCCGGCGCCACAACCCGGCTGATACTGCGCCCGCATTCCAGGGAAAGTCGGGACACCAGTTCGCTGGTGCGCTCAATCTCGCTCGAGTAGTCATCTACGCGGTCCAACACGATGAGAACGTCAATGTCAGACTCTTCGTTCGCTTCGCCGCGAGCATACGAGCCGAACAAGTAGACTCCTTTCAGCCGCTCACCGTAAATCTCCGCCAATCCGTTCCTCAAGCGCGATACGATGGCCCGAACATCGTCACTCATAGACTGTCCTCCGTCCCCATGGCTGCCGTCTCGATGGCTTCGGCCGGAATCTCGTAAAACCGCGCCGCCACGATTTCCCGCTTGGCGTGGTCCAGCCGCACGGCCGGGTTCTGGATGCGCACCAGTTCCGGCGACGCGCTGAGCGGATCCCAAACGACATATAACCAGTATGTCTCGGCCAGTTGCTGGGCCTTGTACCATTCGTTGGTAGTAAGCCGGACACGCTGTCCCCTCCGGCGGCCCTTGACCTCGATTCTCTTTACGTCCACCTCGCCCGTCGCCTCGTCGGCGATCCGGTGGGCGCGAATGTCAAAACCGAGCTTCAGATGCCCCACGCGCTCAATGCGTTCCCGCGGGAAGCCTTCGGCCATGAGCGCTTCGACGACACGGTCCTCGGCTGCGATCTCGCTGGCCCGGCGCTCCTCCGGATCCAGTTCATCGGCCAGATCGGCAAGCTGCGCGCCGGCATCCGCATCCGGACTCAACACAATGGCTGTACCCATGTGCCGTACCGGGCCGGTGCGGGCGATCTCCAGCCGCTTGAGTCCTTCCAGTCGCTCTCGCCGCGCGCGCTCGAGCTCGTCCACGTACTTGCGGGCCTCGTCCGCGGCCAGCTTGAACTCGGGTTTTGAGACCGCCTCGGCCGCCAGCAGCATGGCGCGTTCCTGCGCCCGGTCAATCCGGGCTTTGAACGAGCGCTCCAAATACTCCCGGCAGATCTGCGCAAAACGCTGACGGTCAGCCTGGCAGCGGGCACGCCATTCCATCTGGTAAGTGCATTTGAGGTAGTCGCTGGCCGCCTGCGTGTCAAAAGGTTCGATGTCCCGTGGCGGATGAGGATGATCCGCCAAGTTGTGCAGGACATCAGCGGGGATGATTTCAAACCGGCCGCGCTCTTCCCTCACGGCGACAAGCTCGCCATACAGGGGCGTCTCGTTGCCCTGGGCATCCTTGCCCCGGATGGAGATCTCAAAGAAGTGGATCCGGTAAGGGGTCTGGCAGCCGGCGTCTATGAACACCCCCGCCCGGCCCGCCAGGTTCGCCAGCCGTTCGTTGAGCTTCTCATCCACAGCCGCATATAGTGGATGGCCCGGCCCCATCAGGACCGCATCGAGATGCGCGTCCTGCTCCAGGTGCTGCTTGTGAAAGGTCACTTTCCGGTAGGAAGCCTCAGCCTTCCCGAGCCGCTGGACCGAGCGCAGGCGCTCCGAGCGCAGATCCGCCGGCACGTGCTCGATGCGCCACATGCCATCGGCTCTCGACTCGACTCGGAGGCCGACTTCCCGCGCCGCAGCGATAAACTGTGCTTCCACATACCGCGGCATGAGCCGCCGCTCCTCCACTTCGAGATTGCGCCGCTGGAAGGCGCTGAAGTCCACGTGACTCCGCGCCAGGGCTATGCCGGTCGCTTCTTCATACTGCTTGAGTCGCGCCGGATCGATGCGGTCAATCTGGTCGAGGTATTCCTCAAGGCGCCTGGGATCGTAAGCCGCCTCGCGCAGCATTTCGGGCAGGTTGACGTCATTGAGAGAGAGCACTTCGCCGATCACGTCGAACACCCGGCCCTCGAGTGCTTTGTTCATCTGGTCCAGCTTCTCGAGCAGGCGGTGGAGGATGCGGCCCTCGACGATGGGCTGGCCGTCTTCCGAATCCGTAGCCACAAAGTTGTAAGCGTACACAGCCCGTTCCTGCCCGATGCGGTGGATGCGGCCCAGACGCTGCTCCAGTCGCGTCGGGTTCCAGGGCATGTCGTAGTTAATCATCAGGTGGCAGAACTGGAGATTGATCCCCTCCCCGGCGGCTTCCGTGGCCACGCAAATCTGCGCCGCGGTTCGGAAAACCTCCTGCGCGTGTTTACGCTCGTGAGGATTCATGCCGCCGTGGATTTCGCAGGTGCTGTAGCCCCACCGTTCCAGGTGGCCGCGGAGGTATTCCAGCGTGTCGCGATGCTCGGTGAAAACCAGGAGCTTTCCGCGGCCGTCTTTAAGATCCTGAAACTGCGCTTCCTCGAGACACTTCCTCAACGCGGCCAACTTGGAGTCGCTGGCGCTTTCCCTCACGCGCCGCGCCTGCTCGACCAAGTCTTTGAGCGCGGCGGTTTCCGCGCGGAGCTGCTCCAGCTCCAGCGCCGCAGTGTACTCATCGACCAGTTGGTCGCGGGCCGCATCATCGAGATCGTCTTCATCCAGCTCCGCGTCAGCAAGTCGTCCCTGCAAAGCTGCGAGGCGCCGGGCTCGTTGGGCCGGAGTCAGCCCTTCCAGCTCTTCCAGAAGGTCTTCCTGCTTCTTGAGGCGCCGCTTGAGGGATTCGTGGATGGCGCAGGTGGAACTCACCAGGCGGCGCTGCAAAACCGTGCGGGTTAGAGCGGCCGAAGAGCGCCGTTGGCCGCTCTGCTGCGGGATGAACTCGTTGATGTAGGCCGTAACGCTTTTATAGAGATCGTACTCGTCGCTGTTGAGCCGGAAGGTCACGGTTTTCGCATGCCGGTCCGGGAACAAGCGCCTGCCGTTGATGTCTTTGAGATCTTCTTTGAGGCGGCGGAGGCACCACGGGGAGTCTTTGCCGAGTCGAAATATCTCTCTTCGAATCTCCGCGGATTTCTCCTGGAGACGGTGTGGCTCGGGAAAGAGGTCAGGATCGATGAGCCGGAGGAAATGGGCGAACTTGTCTTCATCCCCATGGTGGGGCGTGGCTGTCAATAGCAGGACATGGTCGGCCGCAGCCGTCAGTTTCGACGCCAGCTCATAGCGACGGGTGGCTTCGACTTTGGGCTCGCGGTCGCGGCCGCCGGAGGTGGTGCGCGCCGAGCACTTGTGGGCTTCATCGATGATGACCAGGTCCCACCGCTGCTGCCAAACACGCTCGCGCACGTCGGGCTGTTTGGCGTAGTCGATGGAGGCGATCACCTGCGAGGAACGTTGCCATGGGTTCGTAAGCTGTTGCTGATCCACGGCCGAGAAGATGATGTCGAACGGCTCGCCAAACCACCGCAGCATCTCGTCCTGCCACTGGATGGTGAGGGGCGCGGGACAGAGCACGAGAATACGCTCGATTGCCTGCCGGAGCTTGAGCTCCTTGATGAGCAGGCCGGCCATGATGGTTTTGCCTGCGCCTGGATCGTCCGCCAGCAGAAACCGTAGGCGGGGCTGGGGAAGCATGGCCTGATAGACCGCTTCGATCTGGTGCGGAAGGGTACGGATGCCGGAGAGGCTGACGGCGAATTGCTGGTCGTAGGCGTAGGCGAGGCGGATGCGCGCCGATTCGATCAACAGCCGGAGTTTTTCGGCGTCCACCGGCGCTTCGGCTTGCGCTTCGGGAAGTTCGGCGCCCAGGATCGCCGCCGCTTCTTGGGCCGAGATGACCGCCTCCTCCAGGGAACCGTCGGGAAGGCGAACGCGGCATTCATAGCCCGCGCCATCGGAGGCGCCGAGCGGGCGCACCTCTTCCAGGATCACGGGAACATCGAAATGCCCGGGCAGGCTGATTCGCTGTCCGATTCGAGATGCCAAACGCCCTTCACTCACGGCTGCCCCTTCTTGTCGGGCCTATCCTCCGCGCTGGCCGCGCACCTTGGCTTCCCTGACGCACCCAAGCGTCCACTTCGGACAGCTTGAACCGAAACAGACGTCCTACGCGGTGGGCTGGCAAGCCACGCTCCTCAATCCACCTGTAGATCGAGTCCCTGGCCACCCCGAGGTGGCGAGCTACGCCTTCGACTCCAACCCAGCGTTCTTCAACAGCCATTGCGCATCTCTTCGTTCGCGGTCCAAATCACTGCCAACACGTGCCCACGAGATCAGGCATTAGTATACAAAACCGAACATGGCGGTGAACCCAGCGCAGAGCCACGGGCGCCGGTCGCGCTGCGAGAACGCGGTTCCGAACGGTCAGCAACGGTCAGCGAGCTCCTGGAACTTGGCCTTCCGATCGGCAAGGTCTTCCAGCTGGGCAATAGGCCGTAGCGTCCGCTCGGTGATCGCGGGCCGGCGGGTCGGTCGTAGCATCGACGGCGGCATGAATTGAGGCCCAGAGGTCTGGGGCCAGCTCATCCAGGTAGTAAAGCGCCAGCGTGATCTCCTGCGCGCCGACGATGTAGTCCGCCAACTCCGCTGTCCCGCCCAGCACGCCCGGGACCTCAAAGGGGCCTGGGCCATTGGCCGGCTGTGGCTGGGAAGGTCACCTTCCGCCTATCGCCCTCACGCTGCGGCGCCAAGCTCCACGGGCGGATGCACGCCAACTGTCCCCCTCCTGGCTGAACACCAGCAGTTAATGAAAATTCACCACCACGCATCTCGCAAAATCGCGAATTTCACAGGGTGTCGGTGGTGAATTTTCATTCACTGCTCCCGGCTCTGATTTTCACAACCGCACTGATTCTAACAACTTGCCGCCAAATTTCACAGATCCTGCGGCATTCCGCGAGCGTCTTTACAACGTCTGCATACACGCTCTGTGATGTCCACTACGCGCGACGAAAAATCAATAACTTAGAAGGGGCGCTCCGAACGCATAGTGTGCATATTACTCCGCAGCCACTCGGTGACAATTTTGCCAAAGCCCGTGTAGGACCCTCCGCCTAGGCTTCACCCGCACCCTGGAAACTTTCTGCATCTGATTGAGTCCTCAACAGTTGGCAAAATTGCGCCCGCAGGCCTCCCAACCGCCTCCCGTGTGGCAAAACTGGCGCCACCCCTCCTCGCAAAACCGCGTTTCACCACCTTCTGCACCCTGCCCCAGCGCAAAAATGCCCACCCTCGTGCGCCGCTGCCCGAGTCACCTCGAGAGCCCGAGCTATCGGCCGAAAAGGTTCCCCCTCCCACACATCCCACGCTTCACTCCCCTGACTTCCCCCCTCGTCCAGGATGGTTAGTTCCGGCAAAATCGATTGTAGATCTGGGTGGGCCACCAACCTGTCGCGACACAGCAGCAAACAATAGCCTAACCTGTGAAACTGCCGGAGGTAGCTGATCCTGGTGAGCGAATCTTCAGACTGCATACGGCCGCATTATGCCAACAAACGCAATTAACGCTCAAGGTGACTTTTCGGTGGACGGTCTCGTGGCCGGACAGCGGCGGCGCCCACTCGCATCATAAGAACTATGCCCCTGGAGGCGTTGCCGGACGCACTGGCCAAGCGCCTGGTCGCCGGCGTGCTCGAGGTGAGGGAGTTGCTTCAGCAGGCGCTTGCGGCAGCAACATCATCGCTCAACGGCTTCAATCCAACGCCTCCAACCCCGCCGCCTCCGGAGCCGACGCCGGGCTTGTGGACGGTGCGGCAGACGGCCGAGTATCTGTCGGTTTCCCCGAAGCAGCTCTACCGGCTGGCGCAACGGGGCGCGATCCCGCATGTGCGTCTGGGCCGCAGCCTGCGCTTTCAACGGCAGGAACTGGACGCCTGGGTGGCGGCCAAATCGCTGCGCCCGAGACGGCGCTGAAGGCGGCCGCGGTCAAGCGAAAAGCCGTGGGACATCGGCCCCCAACAGCGCACGGTCGAGCCGCGCCACGGCGGCGCGTTTGCGCTCCACGTCCGGGTTCAGGTAGCGTTGGGTGGTCTCCAGATCGCTATGGCCCAGCAGCCGCTGCACGGTCACAATGTCGGCGCCTTGCTCCAGCAGCCGCGTGGCGTAGGTGTGGCGGAACTTGTGCAACGTGGCGTGCTCGATGCCCGCTCGCGCAGCCGCCCGCTGGAGCCGCCGCAGCAAATGCCCTTCCACGCCCCCGTGGGCGTTCGGAAACACCAGCCTGCTGCGCCGCGGCCGCGCCCGCAGCAGTTCGGCTAAGCTCGGCGGCAGGGGAATCTCCCGCTCCTCGTAATCCTTGGGCGAAAAGCCCGGCTTGGGCCGCACCCACAGACACTCCCGGCCCGGTTCCAACCGCACGTCGTCCCAAGTGAGCGTGGTCAGCTCGCGTTCCCGCAACCCGGTCAGCAACAACGTCAGAAACGCGTCCCGGTCCTCGCGCTCGCACACCTCCAGCAGCCGCCGGATCTCCTCGGCCGTGTAGACCAGCGTGTGTCCCTGCGCCTTCTGGGCCACGTCGCGCAGCCGCTTAAAGCGCGCGCAGGGATTCTCCATCTTCACCCCCAGCTCGCGCTGGACGAAGTGGAAAAACGTGCGCAGCACGCCCAGTTCGAAGTTGATGGTGGAGGGGTGCACTCGCGCTGCGCGGCGGCCGCCGCCGGGGGGCTCACTGCTGCGGGCGGCCTTGTAGCGTTCGATCTCAGCCCGGCCTACAGCCTCCACCCAACGGCAGCCGCCCAGCAGGCGTTCCATATGCGCCATGACGGCCTGATAGCGCTGCACCGTGCTCGGCTTGGCGGGCGAGTGGATGCGGACATGGGTCAGGAAGGCCTCAATGGCCTCGGGGATGGGCGTGCCGGCGATGAAGGACTCGGCAGTTTTCCCTTGGGGGAACTGTTCGGCCACCAGCGCGCCCGCCAGTTCCAGTCGTTTGCGGCGCAAGGCCTCGAGCGCCTCAGCGGGGCTGACGCCGGCGCGTTCGCGGCGCCGTCGAGGGCCCTCCCACCACTCGAGCAGATAGATGCCGGGGCGGTCATCCCAGAGGAACGTTTTGCCCTTGCGGGGGACACTGACGAAGCTCCAGCGGGAAGGAGCGAGGCGGATTTTCTTGATCAGGCGGACGGCTTTAAAGGTTTTCACGGCGGCACGCTTGGTGTCTATTTTTGCCAAATTACCGACACCAAGAGCATACCATGTCCTGTAAGTGATTGCAATAGAAAGGATTACAAAGGAGTGGCGGAGAGAGAGGGATTCGAACCCTCGATACGGTTTCCCGTATACACGCTTTCCAAGCGTGCGCCTTCAGCCGCTCGGCCATCTCTCCGCGGATGCGAAATCGGCGGGTCGATTTCAGTTTAGCATGGCGCTGCGGAACTTCACGGGCGGCATTCAGCGGCCTCGGAGCAAGGCATCCCGGAAGCGGAGATACCAGTCGAGGCTGTCCGGCGGGCGGCGATCCTCACACCATGCCCGGGAGCTCGCTGCGCCGGCGGCGCGCAGCAGATCGGCGATCAGCAGGACCTTGTCCCCTTCGCGGAGCGTTTGAGCCAGAGCCATATCCTGAAGGGCCAAACGGTCGACGAAATAGGAAAGCGTATCCGGACGCGCGGCGTTGCCTGCCACGCCTCCCCCGCAAACCAACGACCGCAGCCGGGCCATCGAACCGCTGTCGGCGCGCCCCCCAGGCGCCAACAGATCCAGCGGCTTGCCGGCCACCGGGGGGACGATCCAGGCTACCACGCGCACTTCCATCGGGTAAATGATCCAGCGGTTCTGAGCATGCAGGTGCAGTTGCGGCTCCAGTTTCACCCGGCGCACCGGCGCCTCGGGCGCCACATAAATGTCCAGCCAGAAAACGAATGCCTTCTGCCCGGGAACTTCAGCTTGCTCCGGCAATATGCCTTGAAATGGCAATTTGACTTCCGTGAGCCGCTGGGGCGTCCATTCATCCCCCGACCTTACGAAACCCACCTTGTACAGCCGCACTACGAATGCGTTCTCCGGGTTCTGACCGACGTGGAGCGTAGCCCATTCTCCCGGCGGAGGAATGGCCACTAGAAAATAGCCGGCGTGCGCATTCCGGGCCACCATCGGGGAGAGGATCTCCCGCGGCGTCCCCGCGCGGTCTGAGGAGACGATGGCCCCGAACGGATCTACGCGCCGGAACTCGGAGTAGACTTCCAGCGACTGGCTGGAAGCAATCTGCGCCGCCAGCCACAACGCCGGAAGCCACATGGTGCGCATGGCCGCCTCTATGCCAGATCGAATTTCTCCTGGTGCAGCAGAGGGTCGCTGCGCACCAGCACGGGCCGTTTCAGGATGCTCTCGAGTTCCTCCAGGTAATTGTTGTTGGTGGATTTGAGCACCTTGGCCACTTCGGGATTCACCCGCAAGATGACGTCTTTGGCATCCTCCACCGCGCGGGCGATCTTGTGCGCTTCTTGCAGAATCTCTCCGATCACCGTTTGGACGCTTTTGACGTAACCGGCGCCCTCGCAATAGGGACACGGCGAGCACAGCGTGCGCTCCAGGCTCTGCTTTACCCGTTTGCGCGTGATGGCGACCAAGCCGAAGTCATTGAACTGAAGGATCTTGTAGGGGGCGCGATCAGCCCGCATGGCCTCTTCGAGCGCCTGCATTACCTTCTGCCGGTTCTTGCGTTCATCCATGTCGATGAAATCGATCACGATGATGCCGCCAAGGTCCCGCAAGCGGATCTGCCGCACGATTTCCTTCACCGCTTCGATGTTGGTTTTCACGATGGTGTCTTCCAAACGGTTCGACTTACCGACGAACTTGCCGGTGTTGACGTCGATGGCCACCAATGCCTCGGTCTGGTTGATCACAATGTAGCCGCCGGATTTCAGCCAGACCTTGGGCCGGAGGGCCTTCTCGAGTTCCTGGGTAATATTGAAAGCGTCAAAGATGGGAGTCTGGCGCGTGTAGAGCTTCACGCGGCCCACCAGAGTCGGTTGGAAGCGCTGCGTGAAGCGCACTACGCTCTCGTAGACCTCCTCGCTGTCGGTCCAAATGGCCTTGAACTGGTCGGTCAACTGGTCCCGCAAGACCCGCTGGACGATGTCCAGGTCGTGGTGCAAAAGCGCGGGGGCGCGCTTCTTTTCCGCCTTCTGCTTGATGTCCTGCCAGAGGTTATACAGAAAATCCATGTCGGCGGCGATTTCCGCTTCGCTTTTGCCCTCGCCGGCAGTTCGCATGATGAAGCCGCCGGTCTTACCGGCACGGTGAATTTGAAGGATCCTTTTTAGGCGATGGCGCTCCTCTTCGCTGGCGATCTTACGCGAGACGCCCGTGTGATCCAACGTCGGCATGTAGACCACGTAACGTCCAGGCAGAGCGATATGAGAGGTGATGCGGGCGCCTTTCTGCCCCATCGGTTCTTTGGCTACCTGAACAATGATTTCCTGGCCTTCGCGGAGCAGATCGGTGATGGAAGGCATGGGCCGCTCCGGACGCTCGAGGCGTTCGGCGTGCGCGGGCTTTTGTTCCGCCATCACCTCGCGGGCCTCTGGGGTCTGGTGCGGTTCAGAAGGCTCACGGGTCTCGGCCGCCGCAACCTGGGCCGCTTCCTGGCGGAGTTTACGCCGCATGCGCCGCGAGACCCGGTGCATATACCGCTGGCCTTGCTCCCGCAAGGTCGCCGTAAGGCTGATCGGTTTGCGAGCCGGCTCGATCTCCTGCTCGGGCTCGACGGGTTCCGCCGCGGATTCGGTCTCGGAGAGTTCCTCGACGGGCGGGCTTCCGGAACCGTCATCGACCGGCTCAGGCGCCTCTCCCTCTTCTTCGCCTTCGCCGCCCGCCGCCGCTTCGCTCTCCGCCTCCTCATCCGGAGTCTCCCCGTAATCTTCGGCCGTCTCGGTTTCCTCGGCTGGTTCCGGCGCGGCGGAAGACTCCCCGCCCTCTAACTCCCGCTCGACAGCTTTCCGGAGATCGGCTTCCGCCTGCGCTTCCGCGATCATCTCCCGGATTTCGCTCTCCTCGAAATCGGATAATGGCGATCCGGATGCCGATCCTGCGGGAGCGTCAGAAGCTTCACCCTCCGGCGCCTCAAAACGGTCTTCAACTTCCGCGGTCTCCGCCGCGGTTTCGCCGGTCTGAGTCTTCGAGCCAGCGTCCTCTAAGGCTTCCTCCGGCAGAGCTTCTTCGGTGGCTGCCTCGGGTTCCACGGGAGCTTCGGATGCTGGAAGTCTGGAATACTTGGCGAGCGACTCGCCGGGCAACACGGGAAACTCCTCTGCCGAGACGGGTTCAGACTCTGGCGCCGGCTCAGCCTCGACTTCCGGAAGCGTCTCCCCGGCTACCGCGTATTTGGACTCCGGCAACCCCCTTTCGCGCCCTCTTCTCCGGCGAGATCGCCGGTTACGCCGGTCTCGCTCACGGAGTGTTCGCGGGTCGGCTGTTTCGGCGCGCTCGACCAAAGCAGCCGCGGCCGCGCCGGCAACGTTGCCGCCGTTGGCTGCCGGGGGAACGGTGACCGCCGCCTCGGCTTCGGTGCGTGGAGCACGGCTGGGCCGCTCGTCGGCCACGCGGTCGTACTCCTCTCCTGCTTCATCGGCAAAATCGGAAACGTAGAGAAAAGTGTCGCGTTCCAGCCCCAAGTCTACAAACGCCGACTGCATCCCTGGCAAGACGCGCGTAACCCTTCCCTTGTGGATGCTGCCGGCCAGCGAGTACTCATGGCCTCGCTGAAAGTACACTTCCACCAACTGGTCGTCTTCGAGCACCGCCACCTTTGTTTCGTGACGGTTGGAAGAAATCACTAATTCTTTTGCCATCTCTGTTCTCCATGGCCGGGGAGACGCCGGCAACCGGATGGGCGATGAGAGGTAGGAATAGGCTCGCGCGCCGCACTCCCGCAAGGGGTGCGTTCAAAAATCCTGCGGCCCGGCACGGACGGAGAACCTGCTCAGAACATCCCGCCGGACTTCAAGCCTGGCTTCAGCCGGCCTGCAAAACCCGTTTCGGAACCAAAATCCCTTTCTCTCGAAGCCTCCGGGCCTCACGCCCCGACCGCTTCAGCTAATAAACCGCCGAAGCCGGACATTGTTCACCAGCCCCAGCATCATAAACGTCGACAAGGTGTTGGATCCCCCCGCGCTCATCAGCGGCAGCGGAATTCCGGTGACCGGCACCCGGCCGACCACCATGCCAACGTTCACCAAAATGTGAAACAGCAGCAACGTCGCCACTCCCATGCAGATATACATGCCCGCCCTGTCCGGCGCGGCTTGCGCATTCTGCACGATTTGCATCAGGAGCAGGAAGTACAAACCCAACACCACAACCACACCAACGAAACCGTGCTCTTCGGCGAACGAAGAGAAAATAAAATCCGTGTGCGGCACGGGCAGGAAGCGCAACTGCGTCTGGGAGCCTTTGGTTACCCCTCGCCCCCAGATCCCTCCCTGCCCGACGGCAATGGTGGATTGAATGACTTGGTATCCGCTTCCTCGCGGGTCCTTGCCCGGGTCGATGAAAGTGGACAGGCGAGCCTTCTGATAATCCTTCAGGGCAAACCAAGCGAACGGCATCAGCAAGACCGCCACCACCAAAATCGCCACCACGTGCTGCCATCGCGGACCGCCAAGAAAAATGCCCATTGCCAGCACCGGGAAATAGGTGAGCGATGTGCCGAGGTCCGGCTGGCGCATCACCAAGATCGCCGGAACTCCGACCAGCGCGGCCAACTTCAGGAGGTCCCGCGTTTCCAACTGGTCTCGCTTCAGCTCCGACAAGTACCGGGCTACCAGCAATATTATCACCAGTTTAACGAACTCTGACGTCTGAAAGTGGAATCCGCCGAAAAGCGGAATCCAGCGCCGCGAGCCGAACACCTGCCGGCCCACCAGCAGCGTCATGATCAAAGTGGCCAGGGATAGCAGATAGAAAATAGGCACCTGGCCCAAATAACTGTGATAGTCGATCTGGGTGACCAGCCACATGACTACCAGCCCCAGAGTGACATAAATGACCTGCTTCCACCATGCGTCCCTCCACACCGTTCCCAGCGTGGCGCTGTAAATTTGCAAGACGCCTAAGGCGCTCAGCGCCAGGGTGATGACCAGGAGCCCCCAGTCCAGGTCCCGCAACGATCGGTAGCCAGACATGTTACAAATCCGGTCTCCTTAGTCCGCCGAATACGGCCGCCACGGCGGGGGTCTTCTGCTGCCGGCGGTACTTCTTGTCGTAATACGCCTTGATTACATCGCGGACAATCGGCGCCGCCAGGTTGCCGTGTTCCCCCTCCTCAAACAGCGCCACCACGACGATTTCCGGCGCGTTTTTGGGCGCAAAACCGACAAACCAGGCGTTGTCTTTCATCTCCCGCCCTTTGGCGGTCGTTTTCAGGAATTCGTTGGACGCCAGTTGCGCGGTGCCGGTCTTGCCGCAAACATCGAAACCCACCAGGCGGGCTTGAGCGCCGGTGCCGCCCTCATTCACCACACCCCACATGCCGTAAACGACCTTGTTGATGTTCTCCACGTGGAGGTCCGCCTTGCGGGGGCGTTCGGCCGGGGTTTGGTTTTTAACAAGATGCGGGCGATACCAAAGCCCGCCGCTGGCGATGCCGCCCACGGCGACAGCCAACTGGAGCGGCGTAACCGTCAAAGCGCCCTGCCCAATCGCTACCGAAATGGTTTCCCCAGCGTACCATTTTTGACGAAAAGTGCGCATTTTCCACCGGCTAGAGGGCACTAAACCCTCTTTTTCTTGCGGCAGATCGATGCCGGTCTTCTTCCCGAAACCGACCATCTCGGCATACGCGGCGATCGTGTCAATGCCCATGCGGTTGCCCAGATGGTAAAAGAAGACGTCGCAGGATTGCACCACGGCGCGGTGGAGGTCCACGGTTCCGTGCCCGCCTTTGCGCCAGCACTTAAAGTAGCGACCGTAAAAGGTGGCTCCGCCGGGACAAACTACACGAGTAGAATCGTCGGCGAAGCCGGTTTCCAGTCCCGCCAGGGCCATGATGGGCTTGAAGGTCGAGCCGGGGGCGAGTTGGGCTTGAATGGCGCGGTTGAGCAGCGGGTTGTCGGGATTTTCAACGATTTCTTTCCAGTCCCGGGAACTGATCCGTGTGGCGAACTTATTTGGATCGAAGGCGGGGCGGCTGACCATGGCCAGCACTTCGCCATTGCGCGGATCCAGAGCCACTACGGCGCCTTTGCGGTTCTCCATCGCCAGTTCCGCGACGACTTGCAAATCCAGGTCAATGGTAAGCTGCAAGTTCTGGCCGGGCACGGCTTCTTTCATGCCGAGCACTTTACGCTCCCGGCCGCGGTTGTCCACCAGGACCTGGCGGCGGCCGTCGATTCCCATCAAGTGCTCGTTATACTGGCGCTCGATGCCCGCTTTGCCGATGATGTCGCCCGGCTCGTAGCGGGCGAATTCGGCGGAATTCAATTCGGCTTCGCTGATCTCGCCCACATAGCCGATGACGTGGGCGGCCAAGCCTTCCTGGGGGTACAGCCTCCGCTGGGCGTGGAGAAGCTCCATTTCGGGGAAGGTGCCCGGGTCGCGGTGCGCCTCGACGAACGCCAGATCTTCGGGCGTCAGTTCTTCCTTGATAATGATGGGCTGATAGGCGGGGCGGGACTTGTAGCGCTCGATGCGAGACAACAGCTCCTGATAATCGAGATTCAACCCTTCGGCGATGGGTTTAAGGTGTTCCAACTTGAGCGTCTCGCGCGACAACAGCAGGCTGAAACTGGAATGGTTATCGACGATGACGCGCCCGTCGCGGTCGAGGATTTTTCCTCGAGGCGCCAGCACGGGGTAGGATTTGATGCTGTTGCGCTCGGCCAGTTCGCTGTATTCGGCTTGGTTTTGCACTTGTAATTGCCAGAAGCTGGCCAGCAGGAACACAAAGACCGCGACGGCGACGTACTGAAAAGCCGCGATGCGGCCGGAGGCGAACTTGGCATCGTCCCTCAGCAGCGGTTGCGCGTGGGCCTGAAGTTGCTCGTCATCAGGCTCGATGGGGATGTGGCGCACGGGCGATCGGCGGCCGTTATGCCGCCCCTTTCATTTTATCCAACAAGGCAAACAACGGGAGAGCGACGGCGGCGTTCAAGAGAGCGAGGATGGACAGGCGGGGAATCTCCAATGCCGCACGTTGCTCCAACAAGGCGCTGCTGAGCAGCCAAAAGAAGGCTTGGTGAAACAAGAAGAAGAAAAAGGCCACTATGCCGCGGACCAAGGGGTTATCGACGTCCAGGCGCAGGCTGACGCTGGCGGCGAAATATCCTACCAAAGTCTTCACAATGCCGAACAATCCGATGGGGTGATGAGAGAGCGAATCTTGGACCAGCCCGACGAGGAGCCCGATGGTCAATCCAGCCAGTTGATTGCGCTTCATCAGGGCGAAGTACACTGTGGCGAGCAACGGCAATTCCAGGAACGAAAGCGGCTGGAAAAACAGGGGCACGTAAACCTGAAACAGAATCGCCGCCAGACACACCAGCGTGATCAACAAAGGCTGGTAACGCGCGGCGCGGTCCTTGCGGGGGCGCTGAATGAGAAGTTCGTCGCTGAAATCCGTCATGGCGCGGGGGGTTTCGAGCCTGCGGGTGGTTTCTCTTCAGCGGGCGGGCTGGGTGGTCGAGGCGCGGGGTTGATGGTGAAATCCGGCGGACCCCCTTCGCCGAAGCGGTGACCTTGGGCGGCGCCAATGCCGCGGTAACGTTCCTTCAGCCGGTCGGCATCGGTGGCCAGAGGGTTGGCATTAGGGGTGGGGAGCGCCTGAGTCGTTTCAGCCGGCGGCGGGGGCAGGATGGAGAAGCCCGGGGCCGGCTGCTGTCCGGCTTCGGGAATCTGCTGATGCACGCCTTCCAGCACGACGAGCACCTCTTCGATGCCGTGTTGCAGCCCGGTTGGGCTGACAATGATTTCTTTGAAGACCCGTCCCGGACGCACGGCCTTAACGATTCCGGCGGGCAAGCCCTTCGGAAAAACGCGATCGGTCCCGGCGGTGTAAAACATTTCGCCGGGTTCCACCTTTTCCTCGTTTTGCACGTAGTCCACGATGCAGGTTGCGTGTCCTTGCCCTTTCAGAGTGCCATGGACGCGGTGCTTTTGCGAGATCACTCCGGCGGCAAAGGTTGGGTCGGTGATGAGCAGAACCTGGGAAGCGATTGGGAATACCGACAAGACGCGACCCACGATGCCGTCCGGGGTGATGACCGCCATTCCGCGCATGATGCCGCTTGTGGCGCCGCGGTCGATATAGACGAGTTTCGAGTTGACGCCCGCGCCGGAGGCGATAACCCGCGCCGCCACGGTCTTGGACGGCGAGCGGGCTTGAAAAGCGGCCAGAGCGCGGACGCGGTCGGCCATTTCCAGTTCCGAACGCAAGAACTGGTTCTGCAACTTCAGCTTTCCCAGCTCTTCTTTCAGCCGCCGGTTCTCCTCGACAGCGTTCAGCAACACGAAGTACTGCTGGGCGAAGCCGACGGTATGACTACGCACGGTCTCGATGACCTTGGCAATGGGCGTAATGACGGTGACTGCCCAGACGCGGATCAACCGAACGTCCTGTTTGCCTCTCACTTGCCAAGCCAGCATCAGCAGTTGGGCAAATAGGACCAGCAGGAGAACCGTGATGTTGCGGTAGCGGCCTAAAAAGACCTCCATGCTCGGTTCCGGCGGGCCTTAGAGTCCGCCTCCTTCGCTCTATTCAATCGCCACGCGGCGGAGCAGTTTGAAGTCCGTCAACATCTTGCCGGTGCCAAGCGCGACCGAAGCGAGCGGATCCTCGGCGATGGACACCGGCAAGCCCGTTTCCTCGCGGATGCGCTTGTCCAGATTCTTGAGCAGCGCTCCGCCGCCCGTCAACACGATGCCGCGGTCGCTGATGTCGGCGCTCAGCTCCGGCGGCGTGCGCTCCAGCGCCACACGGATTGCATTCAGGATCGTCGCTACGCACTCCGACAGCGCTTCGCGGATTTCGGAATCGTCCACGGTTACCGTTTTGGGGACGCCCTCGATGAGATTGCGGCCTTTGACCTCCATGGTCATCGGGCGATCCAGGGGGTAAGCCGAGCCGATTTGCACTTTGATCGCTTCGGCGGTGCGTTCGCCGATCAGCAGGTTATATTTGCGTTTCAAATACTGCATGATGGCGTCGTCCATCTCATTACCCGCCACGCGGACGCTACGGGAGTAGACGATTCCGGAGAGCGAGATGACCGCCACGTCGGTGGTGCCGCCGCCGATATCGACAATCATGTTGCCGCTGGGTTCGGTGATGGGCAGACCGGCGCCGATGGCGGCCACCATCGCCTGCTCGACCAGATGCACCTCGCTGGCTTTGGCGCGGTAGGCCGAATCGATCACGGCGCGCTTTTCCACCTGGGTGATTTCGCTGGGCACCCCGATGACGATGCGCGGATGCACCAACATTTTCCGGCCGTGGGCTTTCTGAATGAAATAGCCCAGCATCTTCTCGGTGACTTTGAAATCGGCGATCACCCCGTCTTTCATTGGGCGGATGGCGACGATATTGCCAGGGGTCCGTCCCAGCATCTCTTTGGCCTCTTTGCCCACCGCCTCGACTTCGCCGGTGGTCTTATTGATGGCCACGATGGAGGGCTCATTCACTACAATCCCCTTGCCTTTGGCGAAGACCAGGGTATTGGCTGTTCCGAGGTCGATCGCCAGGTCCGAGGAAAACAGGCTGAACAGCGAGCGTATATTCATGAATCCGTTACAATAACTCCCAAGTTCCGTTGGACGAAGGGCCCGCCGTCAGTGCCGGAAGCCGGAGGGCAAAGGCTGGGGCCAAGTCCAATCCAAGCGTACCACAGCGGCGCAATCCGATCAATTTTCGCTTTTACTTTCAGTAAAATAGAGGGGTGTTACCGCGAAGGGCCGTACTCGCCGGCGCCGCATCCTTGCTGGGCGCATGCCGCCGCCGGCGCACATACGGCTTTCCGGGTTACGCGTTTGTAGCCAACGAAGGGGGCCAAGCGGTGGCGGCGGTGGATCTGACCGCCTTCGCGGTGGCCCGGCACATCCACTTGGACGCGCCGCCGACGGCGGTTTTGGCGCCAGTCAGGGGAGCTTCGGTCTTCGCGCTGACTCCAACGACGGGTGGACTACACGAGATCGACGCGGCAAGTCTCTGGTTGAAGCGGTCGGCGCGCATTGTCCCGGGTGGGTTCCTCATGCGGGTGGCGCCGGACGAGAGCTGCATTTGGGTTCTCGGCCGCAACCCCGGGCGCCTTGTGCAAGTGGATCCGGGCGGTTTAAGTCCCGTGGCGGAAATTGGGCTGCCCGAAGAACCGGGCAGCTTCGATCTTGCCCCGGACGGCGCCGCGGGGGTGGTTGGTTTTGGCGCATCTGGGAGAATTGTTTTGATTGATTTGCGGCGCCGCCGGCTGGAGAAATCCATCCAGGCGAGCGGCAGGCTGGGGGCGGTGTGTTTTCGCTCGGACGGCAGGTGCCTGCTGGCGCCCGAGTTGGACCGCCGGATGCTGGCGGTGTTTGACGTAGCCGACGGAGGCATCGTCACCCGGCTCCCGCTGGCGGTAAAGCCGGAATACTATTGTTTTCGTTCCGACGGAGGGCAGATGTTCCTCAGCGGGGAGGGGATGGACGCCGTGGTGGTGGTATATCCGCACAAGACGCCGATGGTGGCCGAAACGGTGCTGGCCGGGCGCGAGCCGCGGGCCATGGCAGTATCCCGCGGGGCCCCGGACCGGCTGTTTGTAACTAACCCGCCGACGGGCAATGTCACGATTCTGGACATTGTGAGCCGGAGAGTCATCGGGGTGGTGCCCGTGGGCTCGGAGCCGTGCTTTGTGACCACTACTCCTGACAGCCAGTACGCTCTGGTGTTGAATCGCGCTTCAGGCGACATGGCTGTGATCCGTGTGGCCGGATTTACCGCCAAGCGGGGAAAACTGGCGCCATTGTTCACCATGATCCCGGTGGGGTCCAGGCCCGCAGCCGTTGCGGTGAAGGCGGTCTGAAGGCGCCCTCCGCGCGCGGGAGGAACGGGGTTTCGTAGACTGGTAATGTTCTATGCTCAACTTCGAATTCGCGAACCCCGTAAAGATCCTGTTTGGAAAGGGCCAGATCGCCAAGCTGGCGGCGGAGATTCCGCCGGATGCGCTGGTTTTGATGACCTACGGCGGCGGCAGCATCAAGCGCAACGGCGTTTATGATCAGGTGACGGCTGCATTGCGCGGGCGGAAGTGGATTGAGTTTGGCGGCATCGAGCCGAACCCATCGTATGAGACATGCATGAAAGCGGTGGAAATGGTCCGCCGCGAAGGAGTGAGTTTCTTGCTGGCGGTGGGCGGCGGATCGGTAGTGGATGGCACGAAGTTTATCGCCGCCGCGGCGCGTTTCGAGGGTGAGCCCTGGGATATCCTGGCCAAGAATGCGCCGGTGAAGTCCGCCGTGCCGCTGGGGGTGGTTTTGACGTTGCCCGCCACCGGTTCGGAGATGAACACTTTTGCGGTGATCTCGCGGAAGGCGACCGCCGAGAAGCTGGCGTTTGGCAGCCCGGCGGTTTATCCGAAATTCTCGATCCTGGATCCGGAGACGACTTTCTCGTTGCCGCCGCGGCAGATCGGCAACGGGATTGTGGACGCTTTCGCCCACGTCTTGGAGCAGTATCTGACCTATCCGGTGAATGCGCCTTTGCAGGACCGCATGGCCGAAGCCATTTTGCTGACCTTGATTGAAGAAGGTCCTAAGACACTGGCCAACCCCACCGATTACGATTCGAGGGCCAACGTCATGTGGTGTGCGACCATGGCGCTGAACGGGCTGATCGCCGCAGGAGTGCCGCAGGACTGGACCACGCACATGATCGGCCAC
>Ga0272446_1003207_pt1 | contig 21065 bp, 18 predicted proteins | sample YNPCB0061_FD_194587 | JGI IMG/M metagenome (GOLD analysis project Ga0272446, IMG submission 194587) | Hot spring microbial mat communities from Yellowstone National Park, WY, United States - YNP-CB-006-1 | ecosystem: Environmental > Aquatic > Thermal springs > Hot (42-90C) > Sediment | place...
AGCCGCCGCGCGAGCGCGTCACCTCTGCGGTCTGGCCCGGGCGCATGGTGCGGCCGGCGATCAGGTTCCGCCCCTCGCTGCCGGGCTCGGCCGCGTAGAGGCCGATCGCGACCTCGCCCGTTCGGTTGACGACGCGAAACCGCGTGCCGTCGCCGGCGACCGCCACCGCGGGCAGGGCGGCGAGCGCTGCCAGGGCGGCGAGGCAGGCGGCGGAGATGCGCATGCGCGCCAAAGTTGGCGCGGCACGATGCCGTGTCAACGAACCCCTGCGTGAAGCCTGCCCGGGCGTGCGCTGGCGCACAGCGCAACCGATGACGTGCTCGGCTGCGGGATGGCGCGCTCAGTCCGCCCTGATACCGGCCTCGGCGATCACGCGGCGCCACACCGCGCTCTCGGCGGCGATATGCGCCCTCGCCTCGGCCGGCGTCGTCACCGGAAGGTCGGAGCCGGCGCGGGCGAGACCGTCCTTCAGCGCCTGGTCCTCGCGCGCTGCCGCGAGCACGGCGGCGGAAAGGCGCGCCATCACCGCCTCGGGCACGCCGGCCGGAAGGAACAGCCCGTGCCAGGTCACCACCGTGAGGTCGGGGAGGCCTGCCTCCGCGGCCGTGGGCACATCGGGAAGCTGCGGCAGGCGCTCGGGCCCGGTGGTGAAGAGAGCGGCGATCCGCCCCTCCGCGACATGGCCCTGGACGGCGGAGAGCGGCGTGATCATCACAGCGATCCGCCCGGCGAGGAGATCGGTGATCGCCTCTGGGCTGCCGCGATAGGGGACGTGGACGAGCGCCGTTCCGGTGCGCGCCTTGAACAGTTCCATGCCGAGATGGGCGAGGCTGCCAGTGCCGACCGAGGCGTAGGAGAGATCAGCCCCCGGCGCCTTCGCGCGTTCGAGGAAGGTGGGCAGGGTCCGCCCCAGGCGCGCGTCGGCGGCGAACACGAAGGGAGCGGTCGCAAGCAGCGCGACGGGCGACAGCGCCGTGTTCGGGTCGACCGGCATCGGCCCGCCGAGATGCGGGCGCATCGTGAAGCTGCCCGGGAAGCAGACGAGCGCGGTCAGCCCGTCCGGCCGCGCCCGCGCGACCGCCTCGACGCCGATCATGCCGGCGGCGCCAGCGCGTGGCTCGACCACGACCGGTTGCCTGAGCCTCTCCCGCAGCGCCTCTGCCCAGAGCCGTGCTGTGATGTCGACCGTCGAGCCGGCGGGAGCGCAGACGACGAGCCGGAGCGGGTCCTGCGCCAGGGCCTGGGGGGGGGCAGCGCAAGACCGAAGGCGAGCGGAACCAAGGCGGCGAGGCGGGAGAGCGCATTCATGGGCATGTTCGTTCCAGTGTGACGGCGCAGGCGTGGCAGCATGAAGAAACGCAGGCGGCGGCGGAAGAGGGCGAGCGGCCTCTTGCGCGCGACGCGGCGAGAGGGAACCTTCCGCCACACGGTCCGTGCCTCCGCCACACGGGCCGTGCCCTGGCCAGGGGGGTGCTGCAATGCTGATCGTCTGCCCGCGCTGCGCCGCGCGCTACGAGGTGGCCGACGACCTGATCGGTCCGGCCGGCAAGAGCGTGCGCTGTGCGAAGTGCAGCCATGTGTGGCTTGCACGGCGGGAGGCAGCGTCTGAGGATGAGACGCCGCTCTCCTGGCCCGAGCCTCCGCGCGCAAGGGCCTCGGTTGAGGCAATCCCGCCTCCGCCTCCGCCGCGGGAGGACCCGGGGCTCGCGGCGTTCAGCGCCGCACAGGCGCGGCCCGGGCCCGTCGCGGTGGCAGAGGCGGCGCCGGGGTCGCTCGCTGCCGTGGCCGTGATCGGCTGGCTCGCGACCGTCGCCGCGCTCGGCGTCGGCGGCTGGGCGGCCTATGCCTTCCGCGACGCGGTGATTGAGGCGTGGCCGCCGAGCGAGCGGGTCTATCTCGCGCTCGGGCTGCGGTCCTGAACCGGGATCGGCGCAGGCGCCGAGGCCGGCACGCCAGCCGACTCCCCTGCCGCGTTCGGAAGAGCAGACGCTGCGCTCACGAAGTTGTTCTCACGTCGGGCGCGAATTCCGCCGCGGTTTGGGTCTTACTGGCGCCCCAGGACTGGGCACCGTCCCGTGCCCGCTCATCGCTGATGGGGAGGGTTACATGGAATCCCGACTTGAGCCCGACACGGGCCGCGAGGTCAGGCGTTCCACCCTGCGCGCCGGAGCGATCGACCGTCACGTCGGCGCTCGAATCAAGGAACGCCGCCTGATGCTTGGCCTGTCGCAGCAGCAACTGGCCGACTCGATGGGCGTGACCTACCAGCAGGCGCACAAGTACGAGCGCGGGCTCAACCGGATCGCCGCCGGCAGGCTCTACGAGCTCGCGCAAGTGCTCGGCGTTCCGATCTCGTGGTTCTTCGACGGGATCAGCCAAGGCCAGGAGCCGGCGCCGCTGACGCAGCGCCAGCGCCTGTGCCTCGAAGTGGCGCGGAACTTCGCGCAGATCGGCAACGAGCGGCACCAGCTCGCGCTGAGCCAGATGGCGCGTGCTCTCGCCGAGGCCGAGGTCCGGGCGAAGTGACCACCCGTCCTGCATGACGGAGTCCGCTGGCGCAACGGAGCCGCTGCTTCGCTTCGGCGTGTTCGTCGCCGTGCTCGCCGCCATGGCGGCATGGGAGGTGGCCGCGCCGCGTCGCGCCCAGGCGCATGCGCGCGGCCGGCGCTGGCCCTCCAACCTCGGCATCGTCGTTCTCGACAGCCTGATCGTGCGCGTGCTGTTCCCCGCCGGAGCGGTCGGCGCCGCTCTCTGGGCCGAGGCGCGGGGCACCGGCCTGTTCCATGCCCTCGGCGCTCCCGCCTGGCTTGCCGTGCCGCTTGCGATGGTGCTGCTCGATCTCGCGATCTGGACGCAGCACCGCGTGTTCCACGCCGTGCCGCTGCTGTGGCGCCTGCACCGCGTCCATCACGCCGACACGGAGTTCGACGTCACCACCGGGCTTCGCTTCCACCCGGTCGAGATCGTGCTGTCGATGCTGATCAAGATCGCCGTCGTGGTGGGGCTCGGCGCGCCGGCGCTGGCGGTGCTGCTGTTCGAGGTTCTGCTCAACGCTGCCGCGATGTTCAGCCACGGCAATGTTCGCTTGCCGGATCGGCTCGACGCGGCGCTCAGGCGCGTGATCGTCACGCCCGACATGCACCGGGTGCACCACAGCGCGCTGCGGGAGGAGACCGACAGCAACTACGGCTTCTGCCTCTCGCTGTGGGACCGGCTGTTCGGCACCTACCGCGCCGCCCCGCGGCTCGGGCAGGAGGGGTGCACGATCGGGCTTGCCGAGTTCCGCGACCCGGCCGAGCTCAGGCTCGACCGGATGCTCACCCAGCCCTTCCGCGACGGCGAGCGCCTCCCCGACGGGACGGCGAAGCCGCTCGCGGCGGAGTAGCCCCGCTCAGCCCATGCTGACGGGCCCGAGGTCCTGGAACCAGTTCCGCGCCTGCACGAAGCCGCGCACGCGCGGGCTCATCGCGCGCGCGTTGAGGTGCGCGAGGTTCGGCACCAGCCGCGACGGCGCGTCCGACCGCGAGAGGTCCCAGAACACCAGGCTGTCGAACACGGTATAGCCCATGAAGCGCTTGGCCCTCGCCGCCCTGGTCTGTCTGGCCGTTGGGCAGCGGCACGGAGGCCGCCGTCATGCCGATCCGCAGCGTCCCGCCAGAGGCCTGGGCGAGAGCGAGATCGGGCCCGGCGAAGGGAGCGATGCCAGTAACAAGGGACGGGGCGGCGGCAAGAGCGGGGGCGGCGCGGAGCAGGTCGCGGCGGGTGGCGGGCATGCGGATTCCCTCACGAGAGTGTGGTCACTCTCCAGACTCTGCAACAATTGTGCCGCCAAATCACGGCACCCGACGCCACGCCGGGCGAAGCCTTGCCCGCGCGCGCGCCATTCCGGGCCCGGGCCTGCCCGTCCCGCAATCAGCCCGCCTGTTCAGGCGGTGCGGTCGACCCCGGCGGCGCCGAGGGCCGCCTGGGCGGCGGCAAGCCGTGCGACCGGAACGCGATAGGGCGAGCAGGACACGTAGTCGAGCCCCGTCTCCTGGCAGAAGGCGATCGAGGCAGGGTCGCCGCCATGCTCGCCGCAGATGCCGAGCTTCAGGCTCGGCTTGGCCTTCCGCCCCTTCTCGACGGCGATCCGAATCATCTCGCCCACCCCCTCGCGGTCGAGCGAGACGAAGGGGTCCTTCGCGAGGATCCCCTGGTCGAGATAGGCGGGGAGGAACTTGCCGGCGTCGTCGCGCGAGAGGCCGAACACGGTCTGCGTCAGGTCGTTGGTGCCGAAGGAGAAGAAGTCGGCCGCCTCGGCGATCCGGTCTGCCGTGAGCGCGGCGCGGGGAAGCTCGATCATCGTGCCGACGGAATATTCCACGCGTCTGCCCTGTTCGGCGAACACCGCCTCTGCCGTGCGCTCCACCAGCGCGCGGGTGATCTCAAGCTCCTTCTTCATGCCGACGAGCGGTATCATGATCTCCGGGATCGGCGCCGCCCCCGCCTCGGCGGCGACCGCGCACGCCGCCTCGAAGATCGCGCGGGCCTGCATCTCGTAGATCTCGGGATAGGAGATGCCGAGGCGGCAGCCGCGATGGCCGAGCATCGGGTTCGCTTCCGCGAGATCGGCAACGCGGCGGCCCATCGCCTCCGGGTCGGTGCCGATGGCGGCGGCGACCTCGGCGATCTCCTCCTCCGAATGGGGCAGGAACTCGTGCAGCGGCGGGTCGAGCAGGCGGATCGTCACGGGCAAGCCCGCCATGATGTGGAAGAGGTCGATGAAGTCCTTGCGCTGGAAGGGCAAGAGCTTGCCGATGGCGCGGCGGCGGCCCGCCTCGTCGGAGGCCATGATCATCTCGCGCACGGCGAGGATCCGCTCCGCCTCGAAGAACATGTGTTCGGTGCGGCAGAGGCCGATTCCCTCGGCGCCGAAGCGCCGTGCCGTTTCGGCATCGAGCGGGGTCTCGGCGTTGGTGCGCACCTTGAGCGTGCGGATCTGGTCGGCCCAGCCCATGAGGGTGGCGAACTCGCCCGAGAGCTGCGGCTCGATCATCGCCACCGCGCCCACGAACACCTCGCCGGTCGCGCCGTCGATCGTGATGGTCTCTCCCGCGCGCACCACATGCCCCGCCGCCGCAAGAGTCTGCGCGGCGTAGTCGACCGCGATCCCGCCCGCACCGGCGACGCAGGGGCGCCCCATGCCGCGCGCGACCACCGCGGCGTGGCTCGTCATCCCCCCGCGGGTGGTGAGGATGCCCTTCGCGGCATGCATCCCGGCGATGTCCTCCGGGCTCGTCTCGATCCGCACGAGGATGACGCTCTCGCCCTTCTGCGCCCGCGCCTCCGCCTCCTCGGCCGAGAACACCACCGTGCCGCAGGCAGCGCCTGGGCTCGCCGGCAGGCCCTTGCCGAGATGGACGCGTTTCGCGGTCGGATCGAGTGTGGGGTGCAGGAGCTGGTCGAGCGAGGCGGGGTTGACGCGGCGGACCGCCTCCTCGCGCGTGATCAGCCCCTCCTCCGCCATGTCGACGGCGATCCTGAGGCTCGCCGAGGCGGTGCGCTTGCCGTTGCGCGTCTGCAACATGTAGAGGCGCCGCTGCTGCACGGTGAACTCGATGTCCTGCATGTCGCGGTAGTGCGCCTCGAGCACGGAACGGATGCGGAGGAGTTCGGCATAGACCTCGGGCAGAACCTCCTCCATCGAGACCTCGCCCGGCTTGGCGGTGGCCCGCGACAGCGGCTGCGGCGTGCGTATGCCGGCCACGACGTCCTCGCCTTGCGCGTTCACCAGGAACTCGCCGTAGAGGAGGTTCTCCCCGGTCGAGGGGTCGCGCGTGAAGCATACGCCGGTGGCGCAGTCATCGCCCATGTTGCCGAACACCATGGCCTGGACGTTCACCGCCGTGCCCCAGTCGGCCGGGATGTCGTGCAGGCGCCGGTAGGTGATCGCGCGCTGGTTCATCCACGAGCCGAACACCGCGCCGATCGCGGCCCAGAGCTGGTCCCACGGGTCCTGCGGGAAGGGCCGCCCGGTCGCGTCCTCGACGACGCGCTTGTAGCCCTCGACCACGCGCATCCAGTCACCGGCGGTCAGCGCCGTGTCCTCGGTGACGAGCCGGTCGAGCTTCACCTCGTCGATGATCTCCTCGAAGCGGTGATGGTCGACATCGAGCACGACGCCGCCGAACATCTGGATGAAGCGGCGGTAGCTGTCCCAGGCGAAGCGCGCATCGCCCGACTTGGCGGCAAGCCCCGCGACGGTTGCGTCGTTGAGGCCGAGATTGAGCACCGTGTCCATCATCCCGGGCATCGAGACGCGGGCGCCGGAGCGCACCGAGACGAGCAGGGGGTTCGAGGGGTCGCCGAAGCGGAAGCCGGTCGCCGCCTCGATGCCGGCGATCGCCTCGCGCACCTCCGCCTCGAGCCCGGGCGGGTATTTCCGCCCGTTGGCGTAGAACGCGGTGCAGACCTCGGTGGTGATGGTGAAGCCCGGCGGCACGGGCAGGCCGATCGCGGCCATCTCGGCGAGGTTCGCGCCCTTGCCGCCGAGCAGGGTGCGCATCCCCGCGCGCCCCTCGTTCCGCCCCGCCCCGAAGGCATAGACCCACTTCGTCGTCGTGGTCACGGCCATGGCGTTCACCCTTCCAGCAGCGAGAAATCCGCGACCCGGGCGGTGACCGCGCGGATCCGTGCGAGCAGCCGCAACCGATTAGCACGGAGCATGGTTTCCGTCGCGTTGACGGTCACGGCATCGAAGAAGGCATCGACGGGGGCGCGCAGGCCGGCCATCGCGGCCATCGCGCCGGCGAAATCCTCCTCGGCGAGGCGCGCGGCGATCACAGGCTCCGCCGCCTCGAGCGCTGCGGCAAGCGCCGCCTCGGCGGGGGCGCGCAGCAAGGCAGGGTCGGGCGGCTCGTCATGGCTGCGGCCGTCCTTCCTCTCCTCGATTCGGAGGATGTTTGTGGCGCGCCGATGGGCAGTGAGCAGGTTCGCCCCGTCCTCGGTGCCGAGCAGGGCGGCGAGCGCATCGGCGCGGGCGAGCAGGCGGACCAGGTCGCCATCGGCGGCGTGCGCGAGCGTTGCGGCGATCACGTCGTGCCGCCGGCCCTCGGCGCGGAGCTGCACCCGAAGCCGCTCGACCAGGAACGCGAACACCCCCTGCGCGAAGGCCTGAACCAGCGGCGGGTGTGGTGAGCCGGGCGCGGGGCGGAAGCCCGCGCCCATCGCCTCCTGTGCCACAGCCATCCCGAACTCCGGCGCGGCGGTGGCGGCGAGGGCGTCGGGGTAGCCGAGGAAGGCCTCGGCGATCAGGTCGGCGAGGTCGAGCCTGAGCCCGTTCTCGCGCACGAGCCGGATGACGCCGAGCGCGGCGCGGCGGAGCGCGAAGGGGTCGCCCGAGCCGGTCGGGCGTTCGTCGATCGCGAAGAAGCCGGCGAGGGTATCGAGCCTGTCGGCGAGCGCGACGGTGACGGAGACCGGGGCGTCGGGCACGGCGTCGCCCTGGCCCTGGGGCGCGTAGTGCTCCTCGATCGCGCGTGCGACCGCCGCGTCCTCGCCGTCATGGGCGGCGTAGCGCGCGCCCATGTAGCCCTGGAGTTCGGGAAACTCCCCGACCATCAGGGTCACGAGATCGGCCTTGGCGAGCAGCGCCGCGCGCTCTGCCTTGGCCACATCGGCGCAGATCCTCCGGGCGATCATACCGGCAAGCCGGACGAGGCGGAGCGCGCGCGCCCCTTGCGTGCCGAGCCGCGCGTGGAACGTCACCGTCTCGAGCCGCGGCAGGCGCGCATCGAGCCTCTGCTTGCGGTCCTGGTCCCAGAAGAAGCGGGCATCGGCGAGGCGGGCGCGCAGCACGCGCTCGTTGCCGGCGATGATCGCCGCTCCGCCGTCCTTCGCTTCGATGTTGGCGACGAGCACGAAGAAAGGAGCCGGGGCGCCAGAGTTCGTCTCGAGGCTGAAATACTTCTGGTTCGCGCGCATCGTCACCTGGCGGACGCGCGCGGGAAGATCCATGAACGCCGTGTCGATCCGCCCGAGCAGCGGCACCGGCCACTCGACGAGGCCCGCCACCTCGTCGAGGAGGGCTGGGTCTGGCACCAGCCTGCAGCCAACCGAAGCGGCGAGCCGCGCCGCGCCGGCCTCGATCACCGCGCGGCGCTCCGTGGCATCCACGATCACGTGGTGGGCGCGGAGTTTTTCCTGGTAGTCGGCGTAGTCTTGGACCGCGATCGGGCCCGGAGCGAGGAAGCGGTGGCCCTCGGTGAGGTTCGAGGCGACGAGCCCATGCGCCTCGTCTTCTCCCTCGGCGAGGGCGAAGGCGACCACTTCGCCGTCAAGCGTGCAGAGGATCCGGCGCAGCGGCCGCACCCAGGAGAACGCGCTGTCCTTGCCCCAGCGCATCGACTTCGGCCAGGCGAGGCGGCGGATCGCGCCGGGCATGGCCTCGGCGACGAGCAGCGCCGCCGGGATCGCCGCCACCGCCTTCTCGAGCACCCAGTAGCCGCCGTCCTCGCGCAAGGCTTCCCGCGCCGCGCCGTGCTTGCGGAGGAACCCGGCCAGCGCCGCCTCCGGCGCGGTGGTGCGCGGCCCGCGTTCGGACGTCGTCGCCGCCCTCGTCGCGGCATCGACGGTCGCGGCAAGGCCGATCCGCCGCGGCCCGCAGAACGGCGCGACATCGCGCGGGGCGAGTGCGGCGAGCGCCGCCGTGACCGCCCGGGCGAGTTCCTCCGCCCCGCGCGCCTGCATGCGCGCCGGGATCTCCTCGGAGAAGAGCTCGAGCAGGAGTTCGGGCATCGCTCAGACAGCGCGCGGGATGTCGGTCCGGGCGAAGTCGTCGCCCTTGAACAGCAGCGGCTCGCCCATCTCTTCGGCCAGCGCATAGGCGAAACAGTCGCCGAAGGTGAGGCCGGCGGGGTGGTTGCCCTTGCCGAAGCGGCGATAGGCGGCGCGTGCGCGCTCTGCCTGAGCGGGCGTGACAGGAACGATCTCGATCCCGGCCTCGGCCACCAGAGCGTCGAACCGGTGCGCCTCAGGCCCGAACCGAGCATCGGCGACGATCGCCGCCTCGAGCCAATTGGCGGCCGAAAGTCGCGCGGCGGGCGAATCGACCAGCGCCGCCTCGAACACCTCGGCATCGGCCTCGCCGTTGATCACGGCGATGATCGCGGAGGTATCGACGATCATGGTGCAGGCGCCGCCCGGCCGCGCATCACCGCGGCAGTCCGGTCTCGGGATCGTAGAGCAGCGCATCGGCGTCCGCGCTCGTCAGCGGCCCGGTGAGGTGCGCCCGGATCACCGCGGCGTGTTCGCGGATCCGCGCAAGCCGCTGCTCGCGCGTCGCCGCACGGCTCTCCCGCGCGAGCCGTTCGCGGAGGGCGACCGTCACCGCCTCGGTCAGGCTCTCGCCCTTCAGCGCCGCGAGCTCCGCGGCGAGGCGGTAGGCCTCGTCGGACTTGATGTTGAGCTGATGTCCCATGGCCTTGGTAGAATATCACCCCGATAGGGTAGAAACCAGCGAAGCGCCTCACGCCGCGTGCTCGCCGGAGAGCCAGGCCTCGCAGCAGGCCTTCGCCAGAGCCCGCACCCGCGCGATATAGGCAGCCCGTTCCGCCACCGCGATCACCCCGCGCGAGTCAAGCAGGTTGAACCGGTGCGAGGCCTTGATGCACTGGTCATAGGCCGGCAGGGCAAGACCGTGCCGCAAGAGCGCGGCGCATTCGCCTTCCGCATCCTCGAACTGGCGCAAAAGGACGGACGTGTCGGCATGCTCGAAGTTGTGGGCGCTGAACTCGCGTTCGGCACGCAGGAAAACGTCGCCATATGTCAGGGGCATGGCCGCATCGGGGCCGTTGAACGGCAGGTCGTAGACGTTCTCGACGCCGAGGATGTACATCGCGAGCCGCTCGAGACCGTAGGTGAGCTCGACGGAGGGAACCTCGCAGGCAATGCCGCCGACCTGCTGGAAATAGGTGAACTGCGTCACCTCCATCCCGTCGCACCATACCTCCCACCCGAGCCCCCAGGCGCCGAGGGTCGGGCTCTCCCAGTCGTCCTCGACGAAGCGGATGTCATGCGTGAGCGGGTCGATCCCCAGCGCGGCGAGGCTTTCGAGGTAGAGTCCCTGAGGGTCGCCGGGCGGCGGCTTCAGGAGCACCTGATACTGGTAGTAGTGCTGCAGCCGGTTCGGGTTCTCGCCGTAGCGGCCGTCGGAGGGGCGGCGCGAGGGCTGGACATAGGCGGCGTTCCAGGGCCTCGGCCCGAGCGCGCGCAGCGTCGTCGCCGGGTGGAAGGTGCCGGCGCCCATCTCCATGTCGTAGGGTTGCAGGATCACGCAGCCCTGCCCCGCCCAGAAGGCGGAGAGGCGGAGGATGATCTCCTGGAAGGAGGCCGGCCGCGCCGCCGGGGTGACCGCTCCTCCCGCTGTCCCGCCCGTGCGCGTGCCCCCGCTCATCGCTCAGGCCCCGGGCGCGGTCCGGGCGGCGGCGAGGGTGGGGATCGGGCAGTCGGGGCGGCCGCACCCGTCCTGCGCTGTCTCGGGCACATAGGCCGAGCAGAGCGGGCACTCGATCATCTCCTCGGCCTCAGCCACCGCCGCCCCCTCGGCCTTCGGTGCCGCCGTCTTCTCCGCTTCCGGCGCGGCCGCCTCCGGCGCGGCCGACTCCGGTTCGAGGGGCGGCATGGCGGCCTCGGGCTGCGCCGGGGCGATGGGCGCAGCGCCGGGCTTCGCCTGCGTCACCATGCGGTAGAGATACCAGACGCCGGCCAGAACGAGGCCGAGCAGGAGGATGCGGATCACGGGGTTTCCCTTGGCTGCGGCGCATCTCTAGGCGGGCACCGGCCGGCCCGCAAGCGGCCTGCGCGAGATCAATGCCCCGCCGCTGCCCGCCATGGTCTCGTCATGGACGGGAGGAACTCGCGATGCATGACCACCCGGTACCCAAGCCGGCGCTTTGCCCGGTTCTCTGGCTCGACGCTGTCGGCGCGGCGGACGTGCCGCGCGTCGGCGGCAAGAACGCCTCGCTCGGCGAGATGATCCGGAGCCTCGGCGGCGCCGGGGTGCGGGTGCCGCCCGGCTTCGCCACCACGGCGGAGGCGTTCCGCGACTACATCGACGCGAACGGCATCGGCGCGGCGATCGCCGACCGCCTTGCCGCCTGGCGCGCTGGCTCCGCCACGCTGGCCGAGACCGGTGCGGCGATCCGCCGCCTGTTCCTCGACGGGCACTTCCCCGAAGCGACGGCGCGGGCCATCGCGGCGGCCTATCGCGGCCTCGCCGAGCGAACGGGGGTTGCTGACCCAGCCGTCGCGGTGCGCTCCTCCGCCACCGCCGAGGACCTGCCGACCGCCTCCTTCGCCGGGCAGCAGGAGACCTTCCTCAACGTCGTGGGCGAGCGCGCTCTGCTCGAGGCCTGCCGGCACTGCTACGCCTCGCTCTACACCGACCGAGCGATCAGCTACCGCGAGATGCAGGGCTTCGCGCACGAGAAGGTGGCGCTCTCGGTCGGCGTGCAGGCGATGGTGCGCGCCGATCTCGGCAGCTCCGGAATCATGTTCACCCTCGACACAGAGAGCGGGTTCCCGGGCGTCGTCGTCATCGCCGCGTCCTGGGGCCTCGGCGAGCCGATCGTCCAGGGCGCGGTGAACCCAGACCGCTACCTCGTCTTCAAGCCGGCGCTGGCCGACCCGGCCAAGGTGCCGATCCTCGACAAGGCGCGCGGCGAGAAGCTGCGCAAGATGGTCTACGCCGAGGGCGGCAGCGCGCGCACCGCCATCGTCGAGACGACGGGGCGCGAGCGCGACAGCTTCGTGCTCACCGACGCCGAGATCCTGGCGCTCGCGCGCTGGGGGGTGGCGATCGAGCGTCACTACGGCCGGCCGATGGACATCGAGTGGGCCAAGGACGGGCTGACGGGAGACCTCGCCATCGTCCAGGCGCGGCCGGAGACGGTGCATGGCGGCCGCGCGCGCGCCGTGCTCAGGACCTGGCGGCTCACCGGCAAGGCGCGGCCGATCCTGCGCGGCGCTGCCGTCGGCGAGGCGATCGCCGCAGGCCCCGCACGGCTCGTGCGCGACCCCACCGACATCGAGGGCTTCCCAGACGGCGCGGTGCTCGTCGCCGAGGCGACCGACCCTGACTGGGTGCCGCTGATGAAGAAGGCCTCGGCGATCGTCACCGACCAGGGCGGGGCGACGAGCCATGCCGCGATCGTCAGCCGCGAGCTCGGCGTCCCGGCCGTGGTCGGCACCGGAGCGGCGATGGCTCAGCTGCACGACGGCGAGGACGTCACCGTCTCCTGCGCCGAGGGCGAGGAGGGGCGCGTCTATGCCGGGCGCATCCCCTTCGAGACGGCAGAGCTCGATCTCTCGACCATCCCACCGACGCGGACGGCGATGATGCTCAACATCGCCACGCCCGCGGCGGCGCTGCGCGCCTGGCGGCTGCCGGCCAAGGGGGTCGGGCTCGCGCGCATGGAGTTCATCATCTCCTCGGTGGTGCGCGCCCACCCGATGGCGCTGCTCCACTTCGACACGCTCAAGGATCGTTCCGCCAAGGCCGAGATCGCGCGGCTCACGCGCGGCTGGAAGAGCAAGGCGGACTACTTCGTCGCAACCCTCGCGCGCGGGGTGGCGCGGATCGCCGCACCCTTCCACCCAAACCCCGTCATCGTCCGCCTCTCCGACTTCAAGAGCAACGAATACGCCCATCTCGTCGGCGGCGCCGCCTTCGAGCCCGAGGAGGAGAACCCGATGCTCGGCCTGCGCGGCGCCTCGCGCTACTACGCCGACCGCTACCGCGAGGGCTTCGCCCTCGAATGCCGCGCGATGAGGATGGCGCGCGAGGAGATCGGCCTCGACAACATCGTGCTGATGATCCCCTTCTGCCGCACGCCGGCCGAGGCCGACCGCGTGCTCGCGGTGATGGCCGAGTGCGGGCTCGTGCGCGGCGAGCGCGGCCTCCAAGTCTACATGATGTGCGAGATCCCCTCGAACGTGATCCTCGCCGAGCAGTTCGCCGCCCGCTTCGACGGCTTCTCCATCGGCTCGAACGACCTCACCCAGCTCGTCCTCGGGGTCGACCGGGATTCGGCCGAACTCCGCGGCCTGTTCGACGAGCGCGACCCGGCGGTCAAGCGCATGATCGCCGACGTGATCGCGCGCGCCCACAAGGCCGGGGTGAAGGTCGGCATCTGCGGCGAGGCGCCCTCGAACCACCCCGACTTCGCTGCCTTCCTCGTCGAATGCGGGATCGATTCGATCTCGCTCAACCCCGACGGCTTCGTCGCCGCCGCCCGCGCCGTCGCCGCCGCCGAGGCTCAGAGGCCGTAGCGCGCGAAGGCAGCGCGTTCCGCAACCGTATCGGACAGCGCGGCGGCCAGAGCGTCCGCCCCCGGAACGAGCCGCGCCCACCACGGCCGGCGCGGCGCGCCGAAGACGGCGAAGCGCACCGTCTCGCCATGCCGCTCGCGCATCGTCGCGCGGAGCTCGCCGATGCCGTCGGCAAGCCCGAGCGCGACGGCGCGTCGGCCGGTCCAGAACTCGCCGGAGAAGAGCTCCTCCTCGGGCGCCTTGAGACGCTCGCCGCGACGCTGCCGCACCCAGTCCTTGAAACTCGCGTGGATCTCGTCCTGCACCGCGCGCAGCCGGGCGACGTCCTCCTCGCGCTCTGGCCCGAACGGGTCGAGCAGCATCTTGCGGGCACCGGCGGTGTAGAGCCGCCGCTCGACGCCGAGCCGCGCCAGCGCGCGGCCGAAGCCGAAACCGGAGGAGATGACGCCGATCGAACCGAGGATCGAGCTCTCGTCGCAGAGGATCGTATCGCCCGCGCAGGCGAGCCAGTAGCCGCCCGAGGCGCCGACGTCCTGGACGAAGCTCGTCACCCTCGCCCGCTTCTCGGCCGCCAGAGCGCGTATCCGCCCGGCGATGAGCGAGGACTGCACGGGCGACCCACCGGGGCTGTTGATCGCAAGCGCCACCTCGGCGAGCCGCCGCGTGGCGAAGGCCTGCTCGATCGGGCCGGCGAGCGCCTCGAGCGAGAGCCCGCCCGCGCGCACTCCTCCGGGCGGGGCGATGATGCCGGCGAGCCGAAGCACGGCGACGACGGGCGGGCGGGTGATGAAGGCCGGAAGCGGGAAACGTGCCATGCGCCATAGATGCCGACGGCGGCGCTCCGGGCAAGCGGGCGTGCGCCCCGCCCTCCGCCGGCCGTGTGGTGGTGACCGATGCCGCGCTGTCGAGGGCCGCCGCGTCTCCGGCCCCCAACGCTCCCGTGTTCCTGACAGCGGCATGACAGCGCCGCGCCGCCGCTTGAACCGCCGCAGCGCATGGGCCACCTCCGAGGGCAACTGAGGGAGACCGACCATGACCGACGAGGAACGCACTCTCATCACGAATTTCGTCACGCGCACCGTCGCCGCCGGCGGCGAGACGATCGACCCTGAGGCCGATGCGCTGCTCAGGGAGCTGTTCGAGAAGCACCTGGAGGCGCGCTACCGGATCACGCAGCTCGCCTTCTTCCAGGAGCAGGCGCTCGCCGAGGCCACGAACCGGATCAATGCGCTCGAGCACGAGGCGCGCCAGCCCAAGGGCCTCCTGGGCGGGCTGTTCGGCGGCGGCACCACACCGCCGCCCGCGCCGGTGCACGCGCCTGGCTACCGCCCCGGCATGTTCGACCAGGGCCGCCCGGGCTTCCTCGGCACGGCCGCCGCAACGGCCGTTGGCGTGATGGGCGGCCTGCTGCTGGGCAGCGCCATCGCCTCGATGATGGGCCTTGGCGGAGAGGCTCAGGCTGCGGCGCCCGCCGCCCCCGAGCCGACGGGCTTCGACAGCGCCGTGTTCGACGACGAGGAGCTCTGATCCCCGCGCGGGGGCGGGGAGATGTCCCTCCGCCCCCGCTTCGGCTAGCCTGCGCGCGATGCGCGCCGCGCCGCCCCACGCCCCGGCTCCCGCCCAGGCCCCCACCCCGGCCCCTATCCCGGCCCCGGCGTCGAGCCCAAAGCGCGATTTGGTCGTCATCGCGCTGATCGGCGCGGCGCACTTCATCAGCCACTTCACCCTCCTCGCCATACCGCCGCTCTTCCCGATGATTCGGGAGGAACTCGGCGTCTCCTATGCCGCGTTAGGTGCGGTCGTGGCGGCGCTCTCCGCCGTCACCGCGGTCGGGCAGACGCCGATCGGCGTCGCGGTCGACCGGACGGGCGCGGCACCATGGCTGATCGGCGGCACGGCGCTGATGGGCGTGGCGAGCATCGGCATGGGGCTCGCGCCCGACTGGTGGTGGCTCTTCGCCGCGGCGATCGTCTCGGGCTTCGGCAACGCGACGATCCACCCGGCCGACTATGCGATCCTCGCCGGGTCGGTCAGCCAGGAGCGCATGGGCCGCGCCTTCAGCCTGCACACGGCGGCGGGCTATGCCGGCTTCGCCGCAGCACCCGCGGCGGCGATCGGGCTCGAGGCGCTCTTCGGCTGGCGCGGCGCCCTGGTCGCGATCGGGGCGCTCTCGCTCCCCGCCGTCATCGCGCTCGCCGCCTTCGCCCGCGCGCTCAGGAGCGTCGGGGTATCGCACGGCGAGCGGCGCAGCGCCGTCGGCGTGCTCACCGCACGCCCGATCCTGCTCCTGTTCGCGTTCATGACGCTGCTCGCGATGGGCGGGTCGGGCGTGCAGACCTTCCTCGTCACCGTGCTGCCGAAGATCCACGGCGTGACGCTCGCGGCCGCCGCGGCGGCGCTCACCGCCTGGCTCGTCGGCAGCACGGCGGGAACGCTCGCGGGCGGCTGGATCGCCGACCGGACGGTGCGGCATGTCATGACCGTGGCGCTGATGCTGGTCGGCTCAGCGGTTCTCGTCGCCGCCCTTGGCGTGGTGCCGATGGGGCCGCTCGCTGCGGTCGCGGCGGCAGGCGTCGCCGGCGCGATGCTCGGCGTGCTGATGCCGGCGCGCGACATGCTGGTGCGCGAAGCGGCGCCGCCGGGGACGGTCGGGCAGGTGTTCGGCTTCGTCTCCTCGGGGCTGCCGCTCGGGCAGGCGATCGTCCCTGCCCCGCTCGGCGCCCTCGTCGATTCGGGGCGGCCGGGGATGACGCTCGTCGCCTCCGCCCTCTGCCTCGCGCTCGCCGTGTTCGCGGCCGGCGGGGCGCGCGCGGGGCGGGCGGTGGCGCAGCCGGCCGAGTAGCTGCGACGAGGAGCTACCAGTGGTTCACGCGCGGCCAGACGGCGACGACCTCCTCGCCGCCATCGAGCACGTGATAGGCGGGGTGGGCAGCCGCCGTCAGGCATGAGTGGTTCGGCAGCACCCTGACGCGCGCACCGACGGCGAGCCGATCGAAGGGCAGGGGGCGGTCGCACGCGACAAGCCCATGCTCCTGCCAGGCGCGTTGGACGATCGCCTCCCCGAACGATGCCGCTCCGCAACGATCGACCACAAGCCCGTAGCCCCAGTCGCGCGGTGCGGCTTCGGTGCTGCGGTCCTTCGACAGCGCAAGCGCGCCAGCGTCGATCAGGAAGCGGTTCAGGGCGGGGCGGCGGCCGATGACGGAGGCGAGGACGGAGACGGCGATGTCCTCGAGCGCGCCCGTGTGGATCTGGCACTGCAGGAGATCGCCGAACATGGCGACACCGGCGCGGAGCTCCGTCACGCCCGCGAGCGTCGCGGCGTGCAGCGCGGTGGGCGAGGAGCCAATCGAGACGATCGGCACAGCGTGGCCCTCCGTGCGAAGGCGTTCCGCCGCCGCGACGATTCCGGCGCGCTCTGCCTCGGCGATCCGCGCCATCTCGGCGACGCTGCGTCCGGCATAGGAGTGGCCCGCGTGGGTGAGCACGCCCGCAAGCCGAGGGCCGAGCCGCGCCGCGATCGCCGGCAGCGCCGGATCCTCCGGCGCGAGCCCACCGCGCCCCTCCCCGACATCGACCTCGATCAGCGCCGCGAGCGGGCCCGGGTGGGCGGCGATCGCCGCGGCCGTGTCGAGGTCGTCGGTGATCACCTTCACGGCGGCGCCGCGTGCGTTAAGCGCCGCCACCGCATCGAGCTTCTGTGGCGTGATGCCGACGGCGTAGATCTGGTCGCGGAAGCCCGCTGCGGCGAAGGCGCTTGCTTCGGCGAGCGTGCTGACGGTGATGCCGCCCGCCTGGCCCGCGACGGCGAGCCGCGCGACCTCGACCGACTTCGCGGTCTTGAGGTGGGGGCGCAGCGCCACGCCATGGCGCGCCGCAGCCGCCGCCATGGCGGCGAGGTTGCGCCGGAGCCTCGCGAGATCGAGCAGGAGCGCGGGCGTGGCGAGGTCGTCAAGCCGCATGGCGTTGGCCTCAGCCTGGCCGTGGCGGCGACCACGCCACGCCCTCGTCGAGCGGGACCACCGGGCGCGGCAGGCGCTTCCAGGAAAAGCGCGAGAGGATGGGCGAGGTCAGGCCGGGCGCGTCCACCTCGGTGATCCGGTCATGGCCGAAGAACTCGTCGAAGCCCGAGCGGAAATGCCCGCGCGACTTCAGAACGACGCTGCGGAAGGCGCGTATGTCGAGGCCGAGCATCTCGAGGAAGGCGGGGTCGGCGCATTGCGTTCGCCAGGAGACGACGGCGACGGTGAGCCCGCCGAGGCGAAGCGCAGCCGAAGGCCCGAGCCGCATGTCGCGGCCAGCGAAGATGCCGCGCCGCCCGGTGACGCGACCGTCCGCGAGCGCCACCACCTCGGCCTCCGCCTCGAGCGGCTTCGAGAACGCGTCCGTCTGGGCGCGGTTGAAGCGCGCGACAAAGCGCGCGCCGACGCCCAGACGGTGCGCCTCGGCCGCAAGCGGCGGATCGTTGATGATTCCGAACAGGGCGCCCGAAACACCGGCCCTGAAGAAGGCCTCGAGGATCCACATCGTGTTGCCGCGCCCGCCGCCGCCCGGGTTGTCGGCGACATCGGCGAAGCATTGGGCGGGCTTGCCCGGGTCAGCCCCGGTCGCGAGCGCGAGCGCCGTCGCATCCTCGAGGCTCGTCAGCCGCGCACGGAACCGCTCGCGGTTCATCCAGCCGAACGCGGCGACCTCGGCGGCAAGCGCGCGCGCCTGCCCGCCATCCCCCTCGCGGGCGGTGACGACGACCGCAAGCCCGCATCTCGGCGCGTCGCTGTAGGCGAAGCCGCCAAAGACCGAGACGTTCATGATCCGCCCCGCGCAGTCGCTCTCCGCCGCGCGGCTCTGGCCGAGGGCGATCATCTCGCCAAAGGGGCGGTCGGCCGCGTCGGCGCCGGTGAGCAGGCTCGCCGAGGGCGGAACGATCGGCAGGCGGATGAAGGCCTTCGCCGTGCGCGTGCCGCGCAGGAGCGCGCGCAGGTGCACCGCCGCCTCCTCGCCGCGCTCGCGCATGTCCATGTGCGGGTTGGTGCGGTAGCCGACGAGCACGTCGGGGCCGGCCACCATCGCCTCGGAGAGGTTGGCGTGCAGATCGAGCGTGGCGACCACCGGCACGGAAGGCCCGACGACCGCGCGCACCATCGCGCAGAGATCGCCGTCGGGGTCATCGCGCGCGGTGGTCAGCGCCGCGCCGTGCAGGCAGAGATAGACGCCATCGAGCGGCTTCGCGGCCTCGAGGCCCTTGCGCCACAGGGCGAGCATCGCGGCGAAGAGCGGCTCCTCGACCGGCCCGTTCGGCTCGGCCATGGCGAGCAGGATGGGCACGGGCTGCCACGGCCCGGTCGCGTCCATCGCGGCGTAAAACCCGGCCGTCTCGGGCAGCGCGATCGGCGTGGCCGAGCGCGCATCCGCCGTGATCGCGTCGCGCTCGAGCCAGACCGCGCCCTCGAAATCGGCCCGCGTCGCGGGAGGGGCAAAGGCGTTGCACGCGATCGAGAAACCGAGCACGGCGATCCGCGGCGGTGGCCCCTTGGCCATTCAGGCCCCCGCGCCGGACGGAGCGCGGCTGCCCTGCACCCTATCGCGCGCGTGCTGAGCGACGTGGTGAGCGACGTGGTGCTGCCGTGCGGCGGCGGATGCGTGCATGCGCGGCAGAGGCTTGCCCAAGCCGCGCCCGCCTGCAAGGCTCGAACGGAAAGGAGGGGCAGTGGCATGACGGACGTGATCGCGCTCGCGCGGGACCTCGTCGCGATCGACAGCCGCTCCTCCGTGTCGAACCTCGCCGTCGCCGAGCGGATCGAGGCTGAACTCTCTGGCTTCGCGGTCGAGCGGCTCGACTGGGTCGATCAGGCGGGCGTGGCCAAGCGCGCGCTCGTCGCCCATCGCGGCCCGCGTCGCCCCGGCGTCGCCTTCAGCGCGCACATGGACACGGTCCCCGCCACGGGCTGGGAGAGCGACCCGTGGTCGCCCGCGATCGCCGATGGGCGGCTCGTCGGCTTGGGCGCGTGCGACATGAAGGGGCCGCTCGCGGCGAGCCTTGCCGCGGCGAAGGCGGCGCCAGAGGGGCTGCCGGTGACGCTGCTCTACACCTTCGACGAGGAGACGACGAAGGCGGGGGCGCGGCTGATCGCCGCGGCGAGCGTGCTCGCGCGCGAGCTCGCGCCCAAGGGGATCGTCGTCGTCGAGCCGTCCTCGATGCGCTGCGTTCGCGGCCACCGCGTGCACGTCCAGTTCACCGCGACCGCGACCGGGATCCAGGCGCATTCCTCGACCGGGCGTGGGGTCAACGCCAACCTCGCTCTGATCCGCTTCCTCGCCGCGATCCTGCCGGTGCATGACCGGCTGCGCACCGACCCGGCCTGGCAGGACCCTGCCTACGACCCGCCCTTCTCGGACTTCAACATCGTCATCGACAACCACGGCACGGCGGCGAATGTGACGGTGGCGAAGGCGACGGTGCGGATCAAGTTCCGCTACTCGCGCAAGGTCGACCCCGCGCCGATCGTCGCGGCGGTGCGTGAGGCGGCGGCGGCGCACGGCGTGGCGCTCGAAGAGGCCTGGGAGGGCGCCCCGCCCGAACTGCCCGAGGATCACCCGCTCGTCGCCGCAGCCGTCGCGGTGACGGGGCGCCCCGCCACGACAGCGCCCTATGGCACCGATGCGTCCGAGCTCCAGGCGCTCGCCCCTTGCATCGTTCTCGGCCCCGGCGATGTTGCGGAGGCGCACCGGCCGGGCGAGGGCATGGCGGTGGCCGATCTCGCGGCGGCGCCGGCCATGCTCGTCGCGCTCGCGGAACGGATCGCCGCGCTTTAGAGCGGTTTCCACACGGGTGGAAACCGCTCAGGGCGTTCGATTCGGGCATCCTCACGCACACGGCCGATTCCAGCCGTTCGCGATCTGCTCTAACCTTCGGCGCGGGGAGCTACAGCCAGCCGCGGCGCTTGAAGTACCAGAGCGGGGCGACGGCGGAGGCGACCATCAGCGCAAGCGCCCAGGGGTAGCCGAGTGACCATTGCAGTTCCGGCATGACCTCGAAGTTCATGCCGTAGATCGAGGCGACCAGCGTCGGCGGCAGGAACACCACGGCGACGACCGAGAAGGTCTTGATGATCGCCGACTGCTCGATGTTGATGATGCCGAGCACGGCATCGAGCAGGAACGTCGCCTTGTCATTGAGGAACTTGCTGTGGTCCATCAGGCTGCGGACGTCGCGCGCGAGCGTCTTGACGCGCACCGCGTTCTCGCGGCGGATGCAGGCGTCCTTCTCTGCGGCGATGAAGGCGAGGATGCGCGAGAGGCCAAGCAGGGTGTCGGAGGTGCGCGCGGTGACCTCGCCGACCTGGCCGAGCGCGATCAGCGCGTCCTTCAGCGCTCCCTCCTTCTTCGAGGCGCCCTCCTTGCTCTTGGCGGCGCGGAAGGCGGCCTGGCTCGTGCGGTCCATGTCAGCGCCGACGCGTTCGAGGATGTCGGCGAGCCGGTCCACCACCTGTTCGAACAGGCCGAGCATCACGCCGTCGGCGGTGGCGACGAGGGCGGGGTTCTTCGCAGCGCGCGCGGCGAACACGCCGAACGCCTTGGGCGTGGCATAGCGGATCGTGACGAGCGCTTCGGCGGTGAGCACGAAGGTGATGGCGGCGGAGCCGATCTCGCCCGTGTCGGCGCCGTAGAGGAAGTTTGCCGTCATGAACAGAACGTCGCCCTCGCGGTAGAGGCGGGAGGAGGCCTCGATCTCCTGCATCTGCTCGCGCGTTGGCACC
>Ga0272446_1003208_pt1 | contig 21059 bp, 22 predicted proteins | sample YNPCB0061_FD_194587 | JGI IMG/M metagenome (GOLD analysis project Ga0272446, IMG submission 194587) | Hot spring microbial mat communities from Yellowstone National Park, WY, United States - YNP-CB-006-1 | ecosystem: Environmental > Aquatic > Thermal springs > Hot (42-90C) > Sediment | place...
GCCCAGGCGGTGGCGGTCCAGGACCTGGAGGCGGCCGTGGCCAGGGTTATGGCCCGGGAGTTGGCGCCGGTGAAGGAGATGTTGGCGGAGCTGACGGTGCACCGCACCTCCCTCACCGACATCCTCGGCGGTCTGGGCTACATCCTGGGGATCTTCGGCCTCTGGGCCTATTTCCTCAGCAAAAAATCGGGGAAATCGTGAGCGGGATTGTCGAGCCCTTTTCCGAAGGCAGCTCCCTGGCCCACCGGCTTGACCCCCGGGGCAAGATCATCGTCGCTGCCCTCTTTGCCACCCTCATCGCCGTGGCCCAATCCCTGGCCGCGGTCCTGGCCGGCCTGGCCCTGGCCTGTCTCTGGCTGCTGCTGGCCCGGCTGCCGGCCCGGAAGGTCCTAAGCAAACTGCTGGCCGTCAACGGCTTTATCATCTTTCTCTGGCTGGTCCTGCCTTTCAGCTATCCGGGCGAGCCTCTCCTGACGGTGGGCCCCCTGACCGCCAGCCGGGAGGGGGTTTGGTTTACGGCCCTCATTACCCTGAAGTCCAACGCCATCATCATCGGCCTCATCGCCCTGGTGGCCACTGTGCCGGTGGTAACCCTGGGGCAGGCTCTCCACAGCCTGAGATTGCCCCGCAAACTCTGCCACCTGCTGCTCTTTACTTATCGCTACCTCTATGTGTTTGAAGAGGAATATCAGCGCCTGCGCACGGCCATGAAGATCCGGGGCTTCCGGCCGGGGACGAACATGCATACCTATCGCGCCTATGCCTATCTGGCAGCCATGCTCCTGGTGCGCAGCTCGGAGCGGGCCGACCGGGTCTTCCAGGCCATGCTCTGCCGGGGCTTCCGGGGCGTCTTTTACAGCCTCCGGACCTTCTCCTGGCAGCGCCGGGACGGCGTCTTCCTGGCCGGGTCGCTGCTGGCTTTGGCGGTCATCCTGCTGACCGAATGGCGCCTGCCCCGTCTGGTATGAGGAAACCATGCCCGAACCCTTGATCGTCGTCGACCGCATCACCTTCACTTATCCGGGCGCCGGCCGGCCGGTCTTTCAGGACTTCAGCTTTCAACTGGGACCTGAGGACCATCTGGGCCTCATCGGCCCCAACGGCAGCGGCAAGACCACCCTCCTGCACCTGATCATGGGCCTGCTGCGGCCCCAGGCCGGGCGCATCGTCATCTTCGGCCGGGAGGTCAGGACCGAAAAAGATTTCGTCCCGGTGCGCCGGCAGATCGGGTTGCTCTTTCAGAACGCCGACGACCAGCTCTTCTGCCCGACGGTTCTGGAAGATGTGGCCTTCGGCCCGTTGAACCTGGGGAAAACCCCGGCCGAGGCCCGGGAGATTGCCCTGGCGACTCTGGAGCGCCTGGGTCTGGCCGGTTTTGCCGACCGGGTGACCTATAAACTCTCGGGGGGCGAGAAGCGCCTGGTCTCTTTGGCAACGGTGCTGGCCATGCAGCCCCGGGTCCTGCTCCTGGACGAGCCCACCACCGGGTTGGATGAGAAGACAAAACATCGCCTCATCCACCTCATCCAGGATCTGCACATTCCTTTTATCATCGTCTCCCACGAACCGGATTTTCTGCATCATACCGTACATAATTGCTGCCATTTGCACCTGGATCACTGCGAAATCAAACCCATCAGATTGGAGGAGGTATATCATGAGAAGGATAAACTGGCGGATCGTGGTCCAGCCTCTTGTTGTGCTGGCGCTCCTGATTTCCTGGTCAACGGCGAACGCCATCGAGCCGGCGGAACCGGCTCCGGGGGCTGAGGAACAGGAGGGGGGGCAGGCGAAAGAAGCAGAACCGGAATGTACTCCCACCTTCGGCCCCATCATTACAGAAACCGCGGTACCCGCGGAAAAGGGCAGTTTTGCCATCCAGCCCTTGTTCCAGATGGGGTTCGTTACTCACAGTTTGACGCCGAACTGGCGCCGGGAGAGCGCGGGGGGTAATTATAAGCAGTTTTATGGGGAAGTAAAGATGACCTACGGCCTCTGGGACAATCTGGAAGTCTTTGCCGTGGTCCCCTACATCCACAACTGGGCCGGCGATGTCAACGTGCCGGGTCCCAACGGCGAGCGTTCTGCTAATTCCGGGGGTTTTGGGGATGTCAGCCTGACCTGGAAATACCAGCTGGTGAAGGAAACCGAGACTATCCCTACTGTTACCCTGCAATTTACTACCGACTTCCCCACCGGCCGCTATCGCCGTCCCAACCCGGCCCGTTTAGGGGCTGATGTCATCGGCGGTGGTTCATACGTCTTCACCACGGGCCTTGATCTTTCCAAGTGCCTGAAGCCCTTTGTCCTTTATGCCAATGTCTGGTACTCCATGGCCACCGCCTATTCCCAGCGGGTCGACGATGAGAACGGCATCGGCCTTTATCAGCGGATTTATCCCCGAGATGTGGTCACTGTCAACCTGGCGGCCGAATATATCATTACCCCCAAATGGATTGCCCTCTTCGAGGTGTTGAGCTCGTATGGCGCCGGCCGTCTTTTTGGCCAGAAGGCTAATGTGCCGCCGGAGGCCTTAATTTCGGTCCTGCCGGGCATTGAATATATGTATTCCGAGAAACTGGGTTTCGCCTTAGGGGTACAGGTGGACGTAGCCGGCAAAAATAGCGAGGCCGCGGTGACGCCGGTCTTTTCCTTTGTCTATAATTTTTAATTGCCGCCCAATCTGCTGCGCAAGGAGGAAGAATATTATGCAACTACTCGTTTTCAGTGTTGTGGCGCTGGCGCTCCTTTTGGCTCCCATGAATGTTGGTATGGCCCATTTCGGCCTCATCCTGCCGGACAAAGCCATGGTGGTCCAGGGGGACAATACCGACCTCAACCTGACCCTGGCCTTTCTGCATCCCTTTGAGCAGAAGGGCATGACCATGGCCAAACCCAAGGCCTTCGGCGTCAAGGTGGGGAAGGAAAAGATCGATCTCCTGGGCAGCCTCCAGGAGACCAAGGTCCTGGACCAGCCGGCCTGGCAGACCACCTACGCCCTGAAGAAGCCGGGGGTCTATGCCTTCTATGTTGATCCCACGCCCTATTGGGAGCCGGCTGAAGAGAAGTTCATCGTCCACCAGACCAAGACCTATGTGGCCGCCCTGGGCGATGAAGAACATTGGGATCAGGAAGTGGGCCTCAAGGCCGAAATCATTCCCTTGACCCGCCCCTTCGGCCTCTATGCCGGCAACGTCTTCCAGGGCCTGGTGAAATTCAAGGGCAAACCCGCGGCCAACTGCGACGTGGAAGTGGAATTCTGGAATCCCGGCGGTAAGGTCAGCGCGCCCAACGATTATTTCGTGGCCCAGGTGGTGAAGACCGATAAGAACGGCGTCTTCACCTTCGCGCCGCCGGCGGCCGGCTGGTGGGGCTTTGCCGCCCTGAACGACGAGAAAGGCGCCATCCTGCACGAAGGCAAGAAGCGTGATGCGGAATACGGCGCCGTGCTCTGGGTGCAGTTTACCGAGTGGCCGGGGGCCGGGAAATAGGAGCGGGCAGACTGCCGGCAGTCTGCTCAGACCGGCAACAACACCAGGCGGGCCTTGGGCCCGCCTTTTTTCCGAAGCGAAGACATCCGGAGACGACGGTCAGGCGGTCCGGAGGTTCTTCTTGCCGGGGTTGGCGCGGCGGTAGGCGGGTCGCAGCAAAGACTGCAGGGAGGAGAGAAGAGACCGGCAAGGCGGACACGCCTGCCGCAACGCGGCACCCCTGCTTCGTCCGGCTGCAGTCGAGGGGCATTGCTACCGGCGCCCGTCTCGCCCAGATTTTTCTCAACATGAGGCGTTGACTTATCCTGGCTTTGCCAGGTCCTGCAACCGCGCCCGGAGTTCCGGCTCCAAGCCGTCGATCTCCACCACCTTCAGGCGGTCGCCGGCGCCGCTTTTCAGGCGCAGGTGTTGTTTGGCAATCCCCAGACGCTGGGCCAGGAACTCCAGCAGGGTCTTATTGGCCGCCCCCTTGGCCGGCGGCGCGGCAATGCGGATCTTTAAGCGATCGCCGTGTTCGCCGACGATCTGATTCTGAGCCGCGCCCGGCGAGACCTGCACCTTCAGGAGCCAGCCGGTGCAGGTGACCTGCAGCCAAGCCGTCATCCTGCCCGTTTACTCCGCGGCCTCAATCTCCGCCAGCAGGCGTTGGTGGGTTTCCAGAATCCCCCGCACCTGAGCCGCCAGCGTGACTTTCAGCCTTTTCAATTCATCGATGTCGTTGCGCACCTTGCCCTGCCGGGCGAAGGCCTCCTGCAGGAGCTTTTCCGCCTTGATCTCGGCCTCGTGAATGAGCAGCTCCGCCTCTTTCTGGGCATTGGCCTTCATGGCCTCGATGACCTGCTGGGCGTTGATCAGCGTATCTTTGAGGAGCTGTTCCCGCTTCTTAAATTCCTGCAGCTCTCCCTGCTGCCGTTCCAGTTCCGCCCGGAGGGTGTCGTGCTCCTGTCGGCGGGCCGCCAGGGCCTCGGCCAGCTGCTCCAGGAAGGCCTTTACTTCTGCAGGGTCGAACCCCTTGCGCACGGTGCTGAACTGCTTCTGGCGAATTTCTGCCGGAGTGAGGTTGTCCATCTGCTCCATAGGACCTCTCAGCCTCCCATACTGATCCGGAGGGCTAATTCCAAAAGGGTTGGCACCAGGAATTTCTGCAAAAAGATGATGACCAGGAGCACTGCCAACGGTGCCAGATCCAAGCCGCCATACTGCAGCGGCAGGAGGCGCCGGAAGTACCCCAGGACCGGTTCGGTGACGTTGTATAAGAAACGCACAATGGGGTTATAGGGATCGGGGCTGACCCAGGAGAGAATGGCCCGGCCAATGATGAGCCACATATAAATGGTTAAAACAATATCGATGACCTGGGCCAGGGCCTTGAGGAAATGTGCCAACGCGAACATCTGGACCTCTGGAGTGAAGATAAAGGTTAAGGAATAGTCGGCCGACTGTTAAAATAAGATGAATCTTTTGACAAAGTTGTAACTGTCGGAATCTTCCGCTTTTTTCATCTGCTGGTCAAGTCTGCCCCTTGAATTCACTGTCCCCAGCGAGCCAGGATCTCCTGGGCCTTGCGGCGGTCCGCCTCCAAACCCCGGGGGCCGTCGGCATTTTCCGAGGCAGTCAGGACTTTTTCGAGCTGGGCCCGGGCCTCGGCCGGACGGCCGGCTTTCAGAAGGGCCTCGCCCAGATACAGGTAATTGGTGGAATTGCCCGGGGCCAATTGGCTGGCCTTTTGTAACAGCGCTAATGATTTGGCGATATCGCCCACCGACAAGGGCCGGCCGGGCGCCTCGTAATAAATGCGGCCCAGGACCCGGTAGGCCCCGGCCTGATCATAGGCAGGATCAATGGCCGCGGCCCGTTCCAGGGCCGCCATAATCTTGGGCAGGAGACGCATACCCTGCATGCGGCTGACGTCGGCCAAACCGGCCAAATTCAGACCCAGCCAATAATGGCCTTCCACCCGGTCGGGAAATTCCCGCACGATGGTTTCGGCATATTGCCGGCCCTGTTCATAGTAGAGCCGGCGCTGCCCGCCGTCCGCCAGGTCGCCGAGAAAAAAGGCGGCCCGCGCCAAACGGGCCAGCACCAGCAAGCGCTCCGGCCCGGCCGCCGGCAACAGGCTCTCATAGATGCTCAAGGCCTGGAGGGCTTTGTCCTTGGTCACCTGGGGATCAACCAGCAGCCGGTCGGCCTGTTCCAAGGTGGCTGCGGCCAGCGCCGCGCCGGCCAGGGAAACCACCAAAACGCTGATCGGGAAGCTGCGGCGCCAGAGACGCCGGAGCCATTCAAGCACCGGCAATGTTCATTTCCTCCACGCGCAGACCCAGGGGGCCCAGATAAGCCTCCCGCTGCTCGGTTTCCCGGGAGAGGGTTAAGAAACGCCAGGCCTCTTCCAGATTGCCGCTGACCGAACCGCCTTTCAGGGGTATGACCCTGCCGTGCTGGTGCAGGTAGCCGGTGCGGATTTCCCCGGAGAGGGCGCCGGTGACCGGATTGGGCTCCAGGGTGGAGAAGCGCAACAGGTGCAGCACCGGCTCCGCGGCCAACATCTCCGCCAGGGTGGCCCGGCCCGGGGCCACCCGCAGGTTGGTCAGCCCGCCGGTCGGCGCTGTCCCAAGATAAGCAGCATAGCGGCAATCGGCCAGGGGCTGTTGCAGGATATTGTCGCGGATAAACGTCACGGGGCGCAGGGCCAGCCCCTGTTGGTCGAAAGGTCGGGAGGCCAGCCCCCCGGGCAGCCAGGGGTCGCTGGTCAAGGTCAACAGGTCCCGCCGGGGATGGTGGATCACCGGTTGGCCGACCTGCAGGCGGGACCACCCTTGAAAGGCCGCTTCGCCCCCGGCCTGGGCCACGAGGTGGTGAAAGATGGTATCCAGGGCCTCCTCGCCAAAAATTACGGGATAAGTGCCGCTGGGGGGCAGTTCAGCCCGGGCGTTGTCCAAGGCATAACGGCGATAACGGGCCAGGACCTCGCTGATCTGCAGGTCCCGTAAAAATCTGGCCCGCCGCACCCCGAGACTTTCCGCTTCCTCGCCGGCTAAGGCCGCCAGCAGCACAAAATGGCTCTCCAGTTCAGTTTCGGCGTAGGCACCGCGGAGACCTTTGTGGTTGACAAGTTCGATCTCCCGATAATGGCAGAAAATTTCCGTTGCAGCCAGCTCCACCGATTGGGCGTCGGCCATGGCCCGCTCCAGGTCGTGGCGCACCTGCCATAAAACCTGGCGGGGCTGATCCCGTAAACTGCTGTCCACTAATTCCAGGGATTGATACTGCTGCTCCGGACCCGGCAGCGCAAAGACGGGATTTACCGCCAGGACCGCCCGCTCCTTGGCCTGCTCCACCGCCGCGGCCGCGTCCTCGCCCGGATTCAGAGTAAAACTGGATTCCCCCAGCCAGGTGCGGCCATCCTTGGCAACCTGAAGATGAATGGTGACCTGGTAAGTCTCGGTCTCCACCCGGCGCTGTGACTCCACCTGAGCAAAGATGAGATAGAGCTGTTCACTGACCTGACGCAGCCGCCGCACCTGCCAGGCATCGACGCCAGCGTGGGCCAGGAATCCGGTCAACTCGGCCAGGGTCCTGGGCCCGGTCTTGACTCCCGCCGTCACGGTATCATCTCCTCATTATCTTCAGCTGTTACCGCCGGCAGAGCGAGGTTCCATGACCTTGAGCCTTTGGCAGCCGACTTACCTGTTGCCCTGCACATAGGCTTCCACTGCGGCGCTGATATCAAACCCATCCGGGATCAGCCGGTCACCCTGCTTGACACCGGCCGGAGTCAGCATCAAGGTCCCGGCGGCCAAGTCCCGTAAGGTCACGAGGATCAGGGGGAATTCCCGGCGCAGTTCTTCGGCCCGGAGGCGCGCAAAGAGCGGCTCCTGATCACCCTCCCGCTCTTTTATCTCAGCCAGGCTGAGGTGCTGCCGTTTTTGCCGATACGCCTGCCAGAGCGGCTCAAAGTCTGGCCCTCGCAGGGAGAAATGGCAATAGGTCACCGGCGGGCCCTCATCCAGGACCGGCGTTGCCAGATGCAGCATGGCCCCGGCCTCGGCGGCCTCGGACTCCATGAGCTGCCACATCACCTGCCGCCAGGTGCCTTTGGGGCCCCCCGGCACGGCCGGATGCAGATTCAAACAGAGGAGGTGTTCGCAGAGCAGCGGACTTAAGACCAACATATAGCCGGCCAACACCACTACCGGGGTTTGATAAGCGGCCAGCTTCGCCAACACCTGGGCGTCAAAATCCCGCCGCCGCGCCTCGATATCGTGCTGCCGCTGCCGGATGGCCTCCCGCAAGGGCCGGGAGGACATGGTAATCAAGGGTAGGCCCAGGGACTGGACCACGGCATGGAACCGGTCCGCCGCCGGGGTCTCGCCCGGCTCCCGGTCGCAGAAGACATAGGCGATGCGCCCCGGGATAAAGCCCTCCGTCATTTTTTGGTGGGCGGTGGTCAACAGGGCAATGGAGCCCTGCCCCCGGCCGCTGGAGAACCATCCGAATGCAAACATCGACCCTTCCCCGCCATTCCCCCCGGCTATCATATCACCCCAATTGGCCCAGATTATCAGGAATCCCCGAACCGGTCAATGGCTTTTTGCCAAAAGCCGGCGTCCCTTAGACTGGCGCCACCCAAGCTGACGGGGCGCCCGGGGTCTGTCGGTTATTCCGGCTGGACCAGCTCCACGCTGTAAAGAAAGGCGCCGTCCCGCCGGTAGAGGCGGCCGCCCCGGTTCTCAATAATCCAGCCGCTGTCTTTTTTGCCGCCAAAGGGCAGCCGCAGGGGGGTGAAGGTAAAATCGGGGTTGAGGTAAACCATGCCAAAGGTCTGCCGCAACAGCTCCACGTGCTCGACCGGGGCCGTCCCGAAGAGAGAAACGGCAAAGGGGTAGCGGGTCCGCACCGCCCGGCGCACCGCCTCAGCGGCATCCTTGACCTTGATGAGGGCCAAAAAAGGCCCGAACATCTCCAAATCAGGGACCTCTGCCACTTCACAGATGATCGGGCGGATAAATTCTCCCGAAAAATCCGGCGGCGCTAAATAATGGGGCGCTTCCAGGCGGGCCAGGGCCGCCTGCAGCAACTGCCGGGTGCGCTGGACTCTGATGGGGCCGATCCAGACCTCCGGATCCTGAGGGTCGCCCACCCGCATCTCGGGAAGCAAATCCAGGAGGGCTTCCTTGACCTTATTGTAGATGGGGGCCGCGATATAGGCCTTCTTCAGGGTCGTGCAGTATTGCCCGCCGTTGATAAAGGCCCGGCGCAGCAGGTACTTGACGGCGGCCGCCACCGGGCTGTCCGCCGCCAGGATGGCCGCCGGCATGCCGCTGGGCCCGGCAAAAAAGAGTTTGGCGAACTTCCCGGCCTGGGCCGCATATCGGCGCCCCACCTCCCCACCCCCGGAAATAAACAAGACCTGGACGCACGGATCGGCCACGCAGGCGGCGCCAAAGGCCCGGTTGTCCAAGGCGAGATTGGGCACTAAGGCCGGCCAGGGGGCCGCGAGATCGGCGAGAATGGCGGCCGTGCGCGGGGTCTGCGAAGAGAAGCTGAACCGGAAGGTATTGCCCCCCAACAGGGCGGCGCCGCCCACCCGGGCCAACATCACCGGCGCCGCATCGTACGGGAAAATGGCGGCGACGCTGCCATACGGTTTTTTCCCCAAGACATAGGGCACTTCTGTCCCCATGGTCTGCAGATGCGCCGCGGCCAGACGGATCTCCATGGCCGCCACTCGACACGGCGTACCGATATCAGCCCCCGCCGCGGCCACCAGCTCCGGCTCGTGGGCAGCCAGGGCCGCGCCCAGGGCGGCCAACCCATCCAGACGGGCAGCCAGCTCCGGCGGGATGCCATCGTCTGGCAGGGTCTCCGGGGTGGTCTGCGGCCCAACAGGCGCCATTTCCTCCTCCGCCATCTTTTGCATTCTGAAAGTTTACTATACAATTAAAAGGCATGGCAAGACGGACAAGATTGACAGAGAGGTCGGCGGCGCGGCTCGCCCTCTGGCTCAGCGGCGCGGTGACGTTTGGCCTCGGGGTGTTGTTGGCCCAAAGCAACGGCTATCCGCTGCGACCGCTGCAAAGTAGTGGGTTTCTGTTGCTCCTGGCGGTGCTCCAGGCGGCGGTGCTCTGGCGGCTGCCCTGGGGCCGGGCATTGGTGGGAGGGCTGGTTCTGGGCCTGCTGCCCCTCTATCTGGGGTTTTACGGGCAGAGCGGCCATTGGGTCAGCGAGGTCTGGATACTGGGCTTGCTGCTCAGCCTGGCGGCCGGCAACGCCCTGTTGGCCGACCGGTGGCACCAGGAATGGCAGCGGCTGGCCGTCTTGCCGACCGCCCCCCCACCCGGCGGCGCTCCCCGGGCCCTGGCCTTCACCCTGGTGAACATCCTCCTGATCACCGGCCTGGTATTCATCTGGCATTTCCCGGCTAACCCGCTGCCAGGGCGGGACGGCGCCTGGCTGGTGGCCCTGGCGGCCGTTGGCAACCAGGAACTTATCAAACGCAAATACTATGCCTCCTTCCGGGGCAGCCTCATCCTGGCCTGGAGCGGTGCCGGCTTCCACCTCCTCTTTACCGCCTGGCTGCTCCTGGTATTTATCTGGCGGGCCGGCGGTTAGGTCGGATTCATCCATAAACGCCTATGGCCATGAGCCGGCTGAACAAGAAAAGGCAGTTATCTGTATGGTGGGCCATGCCCATCATACATGGGCACCCTCGAAAATTTCTTTAGGGGGGCGGGCCTCCGTGCCCGCCTGCCCTGGCATGCAACGGCCAACCTGCATTTTCATAGTTCACGGGTGACTTTTATCAGGAATGGCAATTTTCCAGAAAAATCCAGGAATGGGGCCGCGCCTTCTGGTTCTGGCCCTGATCTGTCTGCTCCTGCCTGGCTGCGGCCTGAATATGAATCAGGTCCTGGTCCCCCTGGCCTATGCCGGTATCGGTACCTGTGTGGCCCTGTTGGTCTCACCCTCCCTGACTGCGGCCATCATCGGCTGTGTCCTGGGCGGCGTTATCGGTGCCGCGGTGTATAACAATTCCCTAAAGGCCGACATCATGGAGCGCCAGGATTGGCACCGGGGCCTGCCGGACGGCACTTGACTGTCGACTTCGGCGGCACAGCCCCACGTCAGGGAGCAGGCCGGTCGTGCCCGATTCCGATGGCGGAAACTCTTGAGGCATTCATGGCAACAGAGATATTGCCCCTCACCCCCAGGGCGGTCAGGCTTGATGACGTCCAGCAAGATTTGCTGCGCCTGTTGCAGGCGACGCCGGCCCATCTCTCCGGGGAGCAGCTCGGCGCCCGTCTCGGTCTGAGCCGGACGGCCGTTTGGAAGCGTATCGAACGGCTGCGGGCCCTGGGGTATCAGGTGGACGGCAGTCCCCGGCGGGGCTACCGGCTGACGCCGGGCCAGGATCTCCTCTTTCCTGCCGAAATCAGCGCCGCCCTGCCTTTAACATGGCTCCAGGGATCGGTCTACCACTTTGTCAGCCTGCCGTCCACCAATGATACGGCTAAAGAACTGGCCCGGCAGGGCGCTCCCGAGGGGACCCTGGTGCTGGCCGAGACCCAGAGTGCCGGCCGGGGCCGGCTGGGTCGGACCTGGGAGTCACCCCCCGGCACCGGCCTCTACCTGAGCCTGCTGCTGCGGCCGCCGTTGCCGCCGGTCGAGCTGCCCAGATTGACCTTGCTGGCCGCAGTGGCCGTTGTGGAGGCCATCCAGGCGGCCACCGGCCTGCGCACCGGGATTAAATGGCCCAACGATATTATCTTTCAGGGGAAAAAATTGGGGGGCATCCTCACGGAGATGGAAACGGAAAGCGATGCCATGCGCCATGTCGTCCTGGGCGTGGGTCTTAATCTGAATACCCCGGCATTTCCGGAGCATCTGCGGGAGATCGCCACTTCCTTGGCCGGCACCGGCCGGACCTACTCCCGGCTGGCGACGCTCCGGGCCTTTTTGACGGCCATGGATAGGTTGTATGGGAGGTTTTTAAATCAGGAGTTTCCGGCAATTCTGGACCGCTGGCGGCAGCTGTCGGTGACGTTGGGAAAAACGGTGACCATCAGACGCGGCGCCGACGTCCATACCGGCCTGGCCCTGGACGTGGCCCTGGACGGCGCCCTGCTCCTGGCCCGGCCGGATGGGTCGGTGGAGAGGATCCTCTCGGGCGAAATTCAACAGGCCTCCTGCTCTTGACCAGCAGGAGGCCCTATCTTGAGTGCGGGGCAGGCTATTTTTTCAGTTGTTCGATTTCCGCCTTCAGCCGCTCCACTTCAGCTTTGTATTTCTCCACCTCAGTATCCGTGGTTGCCGTTGCGGTCGGAGCCGGCGTCTCGGATTTTTTAAAGATCTTATCCTTGGCCTCTTCGTAGCCCAGATACACCGCCAGCGCCCCGCCCAGGAGGAGCAGCAACGGGATGGAGCCGGCCAACAGATTGAGGAATTGTTTCCACCAGATGCCCATCCCGATGAGGCCCAGGGCTACCGCCGCTAAACCGCCGATTAAAGCCGTCATACAGTCACCTCCTTACCTTTCCTGACTTGCTGTGAATTTAGGCACACCTTTCCGTTGCCGACAGCAGCGTGTCGTTTGCTTTCATAACGTCCGATAAATATCATACTTTAGAAATTTAAGCAAGCGGCGGCTGTGCCATTTTTCTCAAGTGCCACAGCTCGGGATAGGGCTGATAAATGCAGGCGGATCAACCGCGGTCCGGATCAGGTGCATTGACAAAATGCCGCCGGCTTTTTATAATATTGTAAAAAATTATGCAGTTCATGCCTTTTTTCCCTATTTCTCGCCAGCAATCCAGACAGCAGCAGTGTTGACAAGGCTATGATGCAAGAGGATTATTATACCATTTTAGGGGTGCCCCGCACCGCCAGTCCAGAGGACTTAAAGAAGGCCTACCGGGCCTTGGCCAATAAGTATCATCCGGATAAAAATAAGGGTGATAAACAGGCCGAGGAGATGTTCAAAAAAATCAGCGAGGCCTATGCCGTCCTGAGCAATCCGGAGAAACGCCAGGAATACGACTCCTTGGGATCCTCGGCCTTCCATGGGAAATTTTCCCAGGAAGATATCTTCCGCAATTTCAATTTCGATATGTTCCGGGACGTCGGCCTTTCCGGGGACATCTTTTCCCGCCTGTTTGGCGGCCAGGCTTGGACGGCCGGTGGCTTCGGCAAGAAAGGCCGGGGCCGGATCTTCGATTTTTCTTCCTTCGGCGATTTCGGCATCGGCGATCAGGCCCCCCAGGGCCAGGATCTCCAGCTTGAACTGCCGCTGACCCTCCATGAAATCGCCTTCGGCGCCGAAAAAATGGTGGAATTCCGCCGGGACGGCCAGATCGAGAAGGTATCCGTGAAGATCCCCCCTGGCCTGGGACACGGCAAAAAACTGCGGGTTCCCGGCAAAGGCAGCGTCCACCCGGGTGGCGGCCAGCCCGGCGATTTGTATATCAAAATCAAGGAGATCCCCCATCCGGTCTTTAAACGGGAGGGACACGACCTCTATGTGGATAAACACATTAAATTTTCCGAGGCGGTCCTGGGCACCAAGGTGACGGTGCCGACCTTGGATGGCAAAACCCTCAGTCTGAAGATTCCGCCCGGTACCAACAGCTACACGAAGATGCGCCTCAAAGGCCATGGTCTGCCCATGGGCAACGGTAAGGCCCGGGGGGACGAATATGTCCGGATCATTGTCGACGTGCCCACCGCCGTTACCAAAAAACAGAAAGCCCTGATCGAAGAGTTGGCCAAGGAGGGAATGTAGCTGCAGTTGCCCGCCAGAAGACTGAAGTCGGCCTGCCACCCATGAACACCACCGCGCCGCCGCCCGCCGGTCGTGCCGCCGGCCTGCCGGTCGACGACATTACCCGGCTCCCGGAGGCCGCTCACGATTGCCGCTACCTGCTGGCCAGGGGCTATCCCCGGCAGGCCAGTCTGAACCTGGTGGGCAACCGCTACCATCTGTCCCAGGCCGCCCGCGAGATCCTGCACCGGGGTGTCTTCGCCCCGGCCGTGGCCCGACAACGCCGCGCCAAACTCGTCGCCGCGGCCAGTCTCCGGGGGCGGCCCCTGGCCCTGGACGGCCACAACGTCGTCATTACCCTGGAATGCGCCCGGCGGGGCCTGCCGCTGGTGGCCGCGGATGACGGCTTTATCCGGGATATCGGCCGCCTCTCCCGGGCCTATCGCCCCTCGCCGCTGACCACGGCAGTGCTCCGGGAAATCGCCCACTATCTGGCCGCACACGGCGTCGGCCCGGTCACCGTCTATTACGATGCCCCCATGAGCCGCAGCGGCGAACTGGCGGCCTTGACCCGCACTATCCTGGCCGCCGCTGGCCTGGCCGGCTCGGCCGAGGCCGTGCCCGTACCCGAAGCGCCGCTCCTGGCCGATGGCGGCGTTATTGCCAGCAGCGATACCGACCTGATTGATCGCTGCAGCCAGGTTGTTGATGTGGCAGGAGAAATTATCCGACAAGGGGACAGTGGCCCCCTGATTTCCTTAAATTTTGTGGGGAAAGAACTTGACAGCTAGTAAAAATTAGATAGACTTATAATTCTCGACAACCAGACGGATGGCTAATTATCCCAAAATGGACATTATTTTGTGGAGATATAAGGTTCAGGTCATCTACTCCCGTCAGGTTGATTTAACAAGGGAGGAGGCGAAAATGGATGCCGGGCGTAAGGGTCAAACCAAATGAGCCCTTCGAGATCGCCTTAAAAAGATTCAAAAAACAATGTGAGAAGGCTGGGATTTTATCGGAAATCAGAAAACGCGAGCATTATGAAAAACCCAGCATCAAACGGAAGAAAAAGGCATTGGCGGCCAAGAAGCGGGCTCTAAAAAGAATCCGGAAATTAGGGGCCAGATAATGTCGCTTCTGGAAGACATTGACCACTGTTTTAAGACTGCTCTGAAGAACCAGGACCAGGTGCAATTGTCGACGCTGCGCCTCCTGAAGACAGCATTAAAAAACCGGCAGGTGCAGGAGCGGCGACCTCTCACGGAAGGGGAAGTCGTAGCAGTTATTACCAGTCAGGTAAAACAGCGGCGGGACTCCATAGCGGAGTACAAGCGTGTCGGCCGGAGTGATTTGGCCCAACAAGAACAGGAGGAATTACGATTCCTCCTTTCTTTTTTGCCGCAACAGTTGGCGGCCGCAGACCTGGAACGGGAATTAGCCCGCATTATTAAAGAATTGCAGGCGGTTGGCCCCCAGGACCTGGGTCGGGTCATGAAGACGGCCATGTCCCAGTTGGCCGGCCGGGTGGACGGCCGTCAGGTGCAGGCTTTAGCAAAAAAGATGCTGGCAGGATAAGAGCCGCGGTCGCAAGGCCGGAAGCTGGCGAGGGCTATGGCGTTACAGACCCAGAAGGTTTTGGAATTTCCCCAGGTATTGCGGATTCTCGAAGGGTTGGCCGGCACTCCCCTGGGACGGCAGTGGCTGGCCCAACTGCAGCCCCGTTGGACCGAGGCCGAGGTCCAGGCCCTGCTGGCGGAAGTGGCCGAGGCCATCGACTGCGTTACCGTCGAAGGTCCCTGTAATTTCTCTGGCTGTCCTGACCTTGGCGCTGTCCTGCCCCGGGTGACCGTCCCCGGCAGCATCCTGGCCCCCGACGATTTCAACCAGATCCTGGCGGCGCTGCGCCTGATGAAGCGGGTGCAGCGGTATTTTTTGGGGGCGCAGGCCCGCTATGAGCGCCTCGGCCGCTATGGCCGGGAGATGCGGGATCTGAGCCCCCTGCAAACCGCCATTCAAACCGCCATCAGCCCCCATGGCCATATCCTGGATCAGGCCAGCCCTGCCCTGGCCCACGTCCGGCAGGAGATCCAGGCCACCCGGCAGCAGATCAGCCAAAAACTCCATGTCCTTTTTCAGCAGCCGGCCATCCGGGATATTCTCCAGGATCAGATTATTGTCCAGCGCAACGGCCGCGCCGTCATCCCCATTAAGGCCGATTACAAGGGCAGACTCAACGGTATCATCCACGATCAATCTCAGAGCAAGGCCACCCTGTTCATCGAGCCCTTCGAGATCGTCTCCTTCAATAATGCCCTCAATCTCCTGGTCGGCGAAGAAAAACGGGAAGAAGAGCGCATCCTGCTGCACCTTACCAACGTCGTCCGGGCCCATGTAGACGCCCTGCACGCCAACCTGGCGCTGGTGGGCGAAGCCGACGCCCTGCAGGCCAAAGTGTTCTTTGCCCAGGAATACCAGGCCCGGACGCCGGTGTTGACCAACAGCGGCCGGGTCCGCCTCAAGGAGGCCCGTCACCCCCTGCTGCTGCACCGGGACAAGACCGAGCCGGGCTTTCAGCCGACGATCCCGGTGGATCTGGAGCTGACCCCCCAATCCCGTTTCCTGGTCCTCTCCGGCGCCAATACCGGCGGTAAAACCGTTACCCTGAAAACCTTGGGCCTGCTCTGTCTCATGGCCCAGGCGGGGATACCCCTGCCGGTGGCCGAGGGCAGCGAGATCTGCGTTTTTGCCGGCATCTATGCCGACATCGGCGATACCCAGGACCTGGCCCAGAATCTCAGCACCTTTTCCGCCCATATCAAGCGGGCCGGGGAGATCTTGAGCCGCCTCAACGGCCGTTGCCTGGTGTTGTTGGACGAATTGGGCACCGCCACCGATCCGACGGAGGGCGGCGCCCTGGCCCTGGCCCTGCTGCGCGCCCTGGCCCGCCGAGGCGCCTACGGCGTGGTCACCACCCACTACCACCTCTTGAAGGCCTTTGCCCATGAGGAGCCGGGATTTGCCAACGTCGCGGTCTTGTTTGACGAACAGACACACAAGCCGCTCTATCGCCTGGCCTACGGCGTCGCCGGTCCCAGCAACGCCCTGAAGATCGCCCGGGAACTGGGCTTGCCGGCCGAGATCATTGCCGCAGCCGAGTCCTATCTGGGCCAGGAAGGGCTGCAGGCCCTGCAGCAGTTGGCCCGCTGTGAAGCGGCCCAGCAAAGCCTGGCGCAACGGGAGCAGGACCTGCAGCGGGCCGAAGCCGAGCTGACCCGGCGCCAGGCGGCCCTGGCAGCCCGGCAGGAGCAGCTGGAGGCCGAACGCCGCCGCCTGCTCGAGGAAGAACGCCGGGAGATCACCGCTGCCATTCAAAAAGCCGAACGGGAATTTAAGGAAATCCTGCAGCGCCTGGAGAATCGCCAGGATTCCTGGGGCCGCCTGCGCCAGGAATTTTCCGCCGGCCAGCGCCGCCTGCAGCTCCTGGTGAGCCCCCCCAAAACGCCGGAACCCGCCCCGGAGTTTCAGCCCCAACCGGGGCAGACCGTTTGGGTCGTACCCCTGGGACAAAAAGGCGAGGTGGCTGCCGAGCCCGATCGGGACGGCCGCGTGGCCGTGCGCCTCGGCGCCGCCACCATCCGGGTAGCCCGCCAGGACCTGCAGCCGTGCGCCCCCGCCGCCAAAGAAGGCCGGGTCTACCGCAGCCGGGCCCGGGGCGGGAGCGTGGTCGCCCCCCAGGCCTCCACCTGGCAATCGCCCTCCCTCAATATCATCGGGCTCAGGGTGGACGAGGCCCTGCCCCTGGTGGACCGCCTCCTGGACCAGGCCACCCTGCACGGCTGCCGCCAGGTGGAGATTATCCACGGCCTCGGCACCGGCCGTCTGCAGCAGGCCGTGCGGCAGCATCTCCAACAACACCGGCTGGTGGCCGCATACCATGCCGGCGAAGCCAATCAGGGAGGTCGGGGGGTTACCATAGTCAGCCTCCGGGACTAGATCATCCAACGGCATGACCACTAACAACTGACAACTGACCACTGACCACTGTATTTATGGCACCCTTAATTTCAGAAGCGAAAATCCTGGAAATTAAGGACGCAGCCCCCATCGCTGACGTCATCGGCCAGTATGTCCGGTTGACCCCCAGGGGGCGCTATCTGGTGGGGCTTTGCCCCTTTCATGCCGAAAAGACCCCTTCTTTTACCGTCTATCCGGAGCGCCAGATCTTTCATTGCTTCGGCTGCGGCGCCGGCGGCAATGTCTTTTCTTTCCTGATGCAGCATCTGCGCCTGACCTTTCCGGAGGCCGTTGCCGAACTGGCCCAGCGCTATGGCATTGCCCTGAACTGGCAAAAAGACCTGGGGCCGGGACCGGCCCGTTCGAGTCGCCAGCGCCAGACCTGGTTTGCGGTCAACGAGATGGCTGCGGCTTTCTTTGCCCAAAACCTGGCCCATCCCCAGCAGGGCAGGATTGCCAGAGACTATCTGGCCCAACGGGGGCTGCCCGAAGCCGTGGCCCAGGCCTATCGTCTCGGTTATGCGCCGGATGATTGGCGGCAGCTGGTCCGGACCCTGTCGGCGCAGGGGGCAGATCTGCAGGCGGCCCTGGAGTTGGGTCTGATTATCCAAAACAATGCCGGGGGGCATTACGACCGTTTCCGGGGGCGCCTGATGTTCCCCATCTTTGACCTGCAAGGCCGGGTCCTCGCCTTCGGCGGCCGCATCATCGGCGCCGGGGAGCCCAAATATCTCAATTCGCCGGAAAGCGGCCTCTATACCAAAGGCCGCCAGCTTTATGGCCTGTATCAGGCCAAAGACGCCATCCGGCAACAGAATCTGGCCATCATCGTGGAAGGCTACATGGACCTCCTGGCCCTCCGGGCCCGGGGAATCGAGCCGGTGGTGGCCACCCTCGGCACGGCCCTCACCCGGGAGCAGCTCCGGCTGCTCAAGGGCTATACCTCCCGCGTGGTCCTGGTCTTTGACGCGGATGCCGCCGGCCTCAAGGCGATGCAACGCAGCCTGCCCCTGTTTTCCGGCGAGCGGCTGCCGGCCCGGGTCCTGACCCTGCCGGAGGGCGAAGACCCGGACACCTATGCCGCCAAATTTGGCGTGGCACTCTTTCAGGACCCCTGGGAGCAGGCCCAACCCCTCTTTGAATTTATCCTGGATCAGGCTTTGGTCGGCGCCGCCGACAGTCTCGAGGGCAAACTCAGCGCTTTTCACACCCTGAAACCCTATCTCCAGGATGACGTGGATCCGGTGGAAAAGAACCTGTGGCTGCAGCTGGCAGCCAAACGGCTGGGCGTGCCCGAATCGGTTCTGGCCGCCTCCTGTCAAGCGGCCCGGCCGACGCCGCTGCTGACCAGACCGGCCCAGGACGACAGCCTCAATCTGGAAAAGAGATTTATCAAACTGCTGCTGACCTATCCGGAAGTATTGGGCAAATTTGACCTGGCCCAGTATCTGGACCACTTCCGCAATCCGGAGATGCAGACCATCGCCCGCTGTATCCATACCTGTTATCAGCAGGTCGGCTACCTGGATCACAGCCTTTTGGTGATGCAGATCGAAGAGGAGGACCTCTGCCGGAGGATCTGTTCCCTGGCTGTGGCCGACAACCACCGCCTGGAAAATCTCGAGGCGGAATTGGCAGACTTTACCCGCAGTTTCGAGATGATTCGCCTGAAGCGGGATTATCAACGCCTGCGCCAGCAGATGGAGCTGGCTCATAAAAACGGGAAAGGAGGTGAGGTCTTAGCCTTCCAGGCCGAATTGCAGCATCTCAGGCAAAGGCTCAAAGAATTGGCCAGCGCGCCTTAACCATGGGGGTAGAAGGAGAAAATGGATGGGCAAGGGAGTATCGTACGACAACTTGGGGGGATACCTTTCTTTGGATGAGCCGCCTAGCTATCTTGGCTATGAGGACTACGCCGACAAGGACCTCTCGCCACTGGCTTTCTCCAGCAACGCCGACGATATCCTGGCGTATGGGGATCTGGATTTTGAGTTAATGACGATGCCTGGCCATATGGAGGTGGCCGCTCCCGAGACAGCGACCGCCGAGGAGTCGTTTTTTCCGTTGGAGGCCACTCCTGCCACCCGCCTCGATGACCCCGTGAAGATGTACCTGAAAGAAATGGGCATGGTCTCCTTATTGACCCGAGAGGGCGAGATTGAAATTGCCAAGAGAATCCAGGAAGGCACCCGGGAGATGATTGCCGCCCTCCTCGAGATCCCAAGCGGTCGGCAGGAACTCCTGCAGGTGGCCAGACAGATGGCCGAAGGCAAAGTGCAGGGCCCTGATGAGGCCGGGGAGCTTCTGGAGGAAGAGGAATTAGAACAGGGTCGGGACCGTTGGCGGCCGCTGTTGGAAGAGGCCGGTCGCCTGGAGACCTTGGCGCGCCGTCTGCAAACCTGTCTGCAGGCCAGAAGCCTGACAGCCACCCAACGGCAGCGCCTTCTAACTCGCCAGCAGGAATATCATCAACGCCTGAGCCGGATTTTGGGGGAGATGAAGATACCCCCTTGCCATCTCAACCGGATCGTCCAGCAAGTAAACGATTACGGCTGCGCCGTCCGGAACTGCCAGAAAGAGATGCAAAACTGCCTGCGTCAAGCCGGTCTGTCTCCCGTGGCGTTTCGCCGCCTGCTCCGGGCCAGCGGCAACGGGGGGGCTGGAAAAACCGGTTTTTCCCCGGAACAGCTGAAATTGGCCAGGGCTTGGCGACAGGCCCAGACCCGGCTGCGTGCCATTGAACAAGAGACCGGGCTCACCAGAAGCAGGCTGCAGGCAATCCAGACCCGGCTGCAAAAGGGCGAACGCCAGGCCTCCCGGGCGAAACGGGAGCTGGTGGAAGCCAATCTCCGGCTGGTGGTCAGCATTGCCAAAAAATATACTAACCGCGGGCTGCAGTTTCTCGACCTCATCCAGGAAGGCAATATCGGCCTGATGAAGGCCGTGGAAAAATTCGAATATGAGCGGGGCTATAAGTTCAGCACCTATGCCACCTGGTGGATCCGTCAGGCCATTACCCGGGCCATCGCCGACCAGGCCCGGACCATCCGCATCCCGGTCCACATGATCGAAACTATTAACAAACTGTTGCGCACCTCCCGTTACCTGGTGCAGGAGCTGGGCCGGGAACCCACTCCCGAAGAGTTGGCCGAAAAGATGGAGTATCCCCTGGAAAAGGTCCGCAAGGTCCTCAAAATCGCCAAAGAACCCATCTCCCTCGAGACACCCATCGGTGAAGAAGAGGACAGCTACCTGGCCGATTTCATTGAGGACAAAAAGATCGCCCTGCCCACCGAGGCCATTGAAAACCTGAATCTGGCCGAAATTACCCGGACGGTGCTGTCCACGTTGACCCCACGGGAGGAGAAAGTCATCCGCCTGCGGTTTGGCATCGGCGAAAAAACCGATCACACCCTTGAAGAAGTGGGCCGGAAATTCATGGTTACCCGGGAGCGCATCCGCCAGATTGAAGCCAAAGCCCTGCGCAAACTGCGGCATGCTTCCCGCATTAAACGCCTGCAAAGCTTTACCGAAAATTGAGTGAGCGGCCGCCGGTCAAGCTCCGGTTGGCCAGGGTCCCGGAAAAAAGGGTCGAAAAATTTTTTCCGTGTATTATAATTTTATAAGCACGCCGAATTTGCTGCCGAGACCATCACGCGGGCCCATAGCTCAACGGTCAGAGCCACCGGCTCATAACCGGAAGGTTCCTGGTTCGAATCCAGGTGGGCCCACCAGGACCATGCTTATGGACTTAAAATTTATCAAGACAGCCCAAGCCGGATAACGGAGTCACG
>Ga0272446_1003209_pt1 | contig 21056 bp, 29 predicted proteins | sample YNPCB0061_FD_194587 | JGI IMG/M metagenome (GOLD analysis project Ga0272446, IMG submission 194587) | Hot spring microbial mat communities from Yellowstone National Park, WY, United States - YNP-CB-006-1 | ecosystem: Environmental > Aquatic > Thermal springs > Hot (42-90C) > Sediment | place...
CGGGCCATTCCATCCTCCGTGTCTCGCGATCCTTCCATGATCATGATGCCGACGGATCGGCCCGTGCGTTCGGTGGAACGGAAACGGTTGACAATCTGCCTGCGAATCCCCCCCCTTTCAACCCACACGGGGAGAAGGGGGAGTTGGGCGTCCTGATGCCCAGAACCAGCGAAGGAACGCAGCGGCTTGCCAACAAACCCACCCCCATAAGCCCATCGCAGCGCCCCTGCGCGGGGGGCGCCATCTGAAACCTGGTGCTCTCTCCTTCCTTCTGGGGCGCTGGACAGGCACAGCGGCGCTGCGTCCGTACTTTATCTTCAACCGAAATTGCTGGAATTGCGATAGCCGATAGCCGATCAACCTGCCGGGTTCAACGCTCTTCAACGAGCCGAAATTGCTGAAATTCGCACCGCTGGCGGGGGTGGCGATCATCACCGATGGCGTTTCAGTGCTCTTCAACGAGCCGAAATTGCTGAAATGGAGGATGACTCTCTCCACAACCATAGGAGCGTCCAGTTTCAGTGCTCTTCAACGAGCCGAAATTGCTGAAATCAATCCGCGCAACAGAGAGTTGATGTTCAGGGTACAACGTTTCAGTGCTCTTCAACGAGCCGAAATTGCTGAAATCTTGATTGACCGGTGCTTGTCCGGTACGGTTCGAACGTTTCAGTGCTCTTCAACGAGCCGAAATTGCTGAAATACACAGTTTTTGGGCGCGATGGCAGGTTGCTTTATCGGTTTCAGTGCTCTTCAACGAGCCGAAATTGCTGAAATGCAATGGATGCAAAGTGGATATCAGATGCGATCTCTGTTTCAGTGCTCTTCAACGAGCCGAAATTGCTGAAATGTAGCAGGGCTATGCACCAGTTGAAGAGAGATTGATCGTTTCAGTGCTCTTCAACGAGCCGAAATTGCTGAAATCTTGATTGACCGGTGCTTGTCCGGTACGGTTCGAACGTTTCAGTGCTCTTCAACGAGCCGAAATTGCTGAAATTTTGTGGTCAGGAACGAGGAAAACCATGAAGAGAAAGTTTCAGTGCTCTTCAACGAGCCGAAATTGCTGAAATTTGTTCGTACGCAGCAACGCAACGTTACCGCTGACGCGTTTCAGTGCTCTTCAACGAGCCGAAATTGCTGAAATGGAAGCGCTTGCGGTGTTGGAGGGGAGGTGAGAGAGTTTCAGTGCTCTTCAACGAGCCGAAATTGCTGAAATGGTCTCGCCCCAGACGCCGAGTTGTTTTGCAACGATTGGTTTCAGTGCTCTTCAACGAGCCGAAATTGCTGAAATGCAGTCGCAGCGCTTTGTACAGCAGCGCCTCAGCGCGTTTCAGTGCTCTTCAACGAGCCGAAATTGCTGAAATCCGCTTGCAAACCTGCAACCCCCGCGTACAACCAGTAGTTTCAGTGCTCTTCAACGAGCCGAAATTGCTGAAATCTCCAGTCGCAAGACGGGGATATGTATAATCTCAAGGTTTCAGTGCTCTTCAACGAGCCGAAATTGCTGAAATGTGTCAATTTCCTTCTGCTGAACGTCATACCAGTGAAGTTTCAGTGCTCTTCAACGAGCCGAAATTGCTGAAATGGCAGGTAATTGTCAACCGCGCGGGCATTCCGCACGTGTTTCAGTGCTCTTCAACGAGCCGAAATTGCTGAAATTAACTACCACAACGATATTCACAGGGCCGTACAGTATCAAGTTTCAGTGCTCTTCAACGAGCCGAAATTGCTGAAATCCTAAGCCGTTAGGGCCTGTAACCCGCGCGCTGAACGTTTCAGTGCTCTTCAACGAGCCGAAATTGCTGAAATGCGGCGCATCGACATTCAGATCACGTACCCGGTGGCGTTTCAGTGCTCTTCAACGAGCCGAAATTGCTGAAATGATTGCGCATGTGTGGTATAGTGCACGTTAATAGAAAGTTTCAGTGCTCTTCAACGAGCCGAAATTGCTGAAATATTGTACGGGAAAACCGCTAACGTATCGGGATTATAGTTTCAGTGCTCTTCAACGAGCCGAAATTGCTGAAATACCAAACAGGGTTAGGTGCAAACTGGCGTTTTGTAAGTTTCAGTGCTCTTCAACGAGCCGAAATTGCTGAAATGAGATTGCTGATGAGTGAGCACTTGTACCGCCTGGACGTTTCAGTGCTCTTCAACGAGCCGAAATTGCTGAAATGGAAAACTCCTGTACCGTGGCGTGTTTGAAGAATCTAGTTTCAGTGCTCTTCAACGAGCCGAAATTGCTGAAATTGCACTTCAACCCTGAGCCACTCCCCCCCTTCGGAGTTTCAGTGCTCTTCAACGAGCCGAAATTGCTGAAATATTTCACCACTGTGCCGATAGGCGCTTCTGGTGGTGCGTTTCAGTGCTCTTCAACGAGCCGAAATTGCTGAAATCATTTACACGCATTGCCTAGCACACAACGTCAAGCGTTTCAGTGCTCTTCAACGAGCCGAAATTGCTGAAATCGCTCTCTCTCGACGCGCCAGAACCAGGACTCCCACGTTTCAGTGCTCTTCAACGAGCCGAAATTGCTGAAATCGCGCACCGAAGCCGCTGAAGCCGCGTACCCGGTCAGTTTCAGTGCTCTTCAACGAGCCGAAATTGCTGAAATCTACCAGGCGTTTCGGATCGCGCCGGTTCGCGGTCGGTTTCAGTGCTCTTCAACGAGCCGAAATTGCTGAAATATAAGACAGCGGAAAGCGGAATAAAACCGCAGGGACCGTTTCAGTGCTCTTCAACGAGCCGAAATTGCTGAAATTAAAACTGTCAACCATCCGCCTTAAGTGAGATAAAAAGTTTCAGTGCTCTTCAACGAGCCGAAATTGCTGAAATTGTCTTATTGTAAATCCTCAGCCTGCAATCGCTTTTGTTTCAGTGCTCTTCAACGAGCCGAAATTGCTGAAATGTCTGAGAACCCATCCCGTAGCAGGGCTATACCAAGTTTCAGTGCTCTTCAACGAGCCGAAATTGCTGAAATCTCTCCGAAGTTTGTACCAGTTGAATGCCTTTGACGGTTTCAGTGCTCTTCAACGAGCCGAAATTGCTGAAATGTTACGAAATGAATGTTTTACTCTCGTATCCGCAAGTTTCAGTGCTCTTCAACGAGCCGAAATTGCTGAAATTGAGATACATTTGCCCCAACAACGCAAGCGAGAGATAGTTTCAGTGCTCTTCAACGAGCCGAAATTGCTGAAATAAACGACAACGTATTGTACGCCCGCGCATCGCGCAACGTTTCAGTGCTCTTCAACGAGCCGAAATTGCTGAAATCTTTCGCTCCGGCGGCGATAACCACAGCGTCACTGGTTTCAGTGCTCTTCAACGAGCCGAAATTGCTGAAATTTTCCAGCTGCGACCGGCGGATAACGTTTTCGTTGCTGGTTTCAGTGCTCTTCAACGAGCCGAAATTGCTGAAATGTAGTATATGAGCGTAATCAATACACGCTCTAGAGGGTTTCAGTGCTCTTCAACGAGCCGAAATTGCTGAAATGGCGATGACTTTGGTTGAGATTTGGCTCTCGACAGACGTTTCAGTGCTCTTCAACGAGCCGAAATTGCTGAAATGCGATCTGTCTGTTTGTGCGGCGCGAGACAAGCTTTGTTTCAGTGCTCTTCAACGAGCCGAAATTGCTGAAATTTATTTGGTACGACTCAGATGAATGGGCATTTGCGGGTTTCAGTGCTCTTCAACGAGCCGAAATTGCTGAAATCGGTGGGAGGCACAGCGCTGGAGTTTGTGCGGCGGATGTTTCAGTGCTCTTCAACGAGCCGAAATTGCTGAAATGTATGCAGAACTTCAGCGTGCCCGGCGGACATGTCACGTTTCAGTGCTCTTCAACGAGCCGAAATTGCTGAAATGTATGCGCGCTCAAGCGCCACAATGTCTGACCCCAGTTTCAGTGCTCTTCAACGAGCCGAAATTGCTGAAATACGGTATGAGCCGGGCGGCGAGTCAAACGTGCAGTGGGTTTCAGTGCTCTTCAACGAGCCGAAATTGCTGAAATATAGCGCAAAACCGTGGCGCGCAGCACCGACAGGTTTCAGTGCTCTTCAACGAGCCGAAATTGCTGAAATAGTTCTGCGGCGCTGCAGGTGTTGCGTGACGAACAACGTTTCAGTGCTCTTCAACGAGCCGAAATTGCTGAAATCCTGACGCTGGTGGTGTTGGCGATGCTCTACCATCAGTTTCAGTGCTCTTCAACGAGCCGAAATTGCTGAAATAGGAGCGAAGCGCAATCAAAGCCTTGCAAGCCATCTTCGTTTCAGTGCTCTTCAACGAGCCGAAATTGCTGAAATCTGCAAGCGGTGCGGGTTGCGGTGCTGCTGGCGCGGTTTCAGTGCTCTTCAACGAGCCGAAATTGCTGAAATCTTTCGTCAACATCTTCTTCCTCGCTTTCACTTCGAGTTTCAGTGCTCTTCAACGAGCCGAAATTGCTGAAATCCGCACGCTCTTGTCGAGCGTCTCACCCGCCCAACGCCGTTTCAGTGCTCTTCAACGAGCCGAAATTGCTGAAATGGGGCTGAGCAATGCCAAAAGCGAGTAGGGATGAGTTTCAGTGCTCTTCAACGAGCCGAAATTGCTGAAATTCCTGAAGAGCAATTTCAAGAAATTGATGCTCTTTCAGTTTCAGTGCTCTTCAACGAGCCGAAATTGCTGAAATAAGTACCTGTTGTTGAGTTTCTTGAAAACTACACGGTTTCAGTGCTCTTCAACGAGCCGAAATTGCTGAAATGCGCGTCGGAGACGCTGAGGGTGCCAGGGCGCATGAGTTTCAGTGCTCTTCAACGAGCCGAAATTGCTGAAATGTCCCCGTCGCCGACCGTCCCGAACCCGCGAAAAGGTTTCAGTGCTCTTCAACGAGCCGAAATTGCTGAAATTCGTCATCGAGCGCCTCCAGCGCGCGCTCCAGATCGGTTTCAGTGCTCTTCAACGAGCCGAAATTGCTGAAATCGACCGCGAGACGAAGGATTTCGCGGTCGAGTACAAGTTTCAGTGCTCTTCAACGAGCCGAAATTGCTGAAATGCGCGTGAGATGTCCCACGCGCCCGGTTGATGTCAAAGTTTCAGTGCTCTTCAACGAGCCGAAATTGCTGAAATTGAAAGGTTCATCCGCCACTCCAACCGCTTCCCCGTGTTTCAGTGCTCTTCAACGAGCCGAAATTGCTGAAATACGGCGACGCTTACTGCTTCAACGCGCTGCGCGTCGTTTCAGTGCTCTTCAACGAGCCGAAATTGCTGAAATCAACTACCCGAATATTGTCGTCATCCGATCCCAGAAGTTTCAGTGCTCTTCAACGAGCCGAAATTGCTGAAATCATCACAAAGCGCGGGGACGGGGGATGACCCGTCCCAGTTTCAGTGCTCTTCAACGAGCCGAAATTGCTGAAATTGTGGTGCACCAGATGCGGTTATCCCTCCTCGATGAGTTTCAGTGCTCTTCAACGAGCCGAAATTGCTGAAATCATCGATGAGTTTTTCCTTCCGCTGCCGCGCGCGGACGTTTCAGTGCTCTTCAACGAGCCGAAATTGCTGAAATTCGACATCCCGCATTCGCTCGCAGCAGTGACTGAGCGCTGTTTCAGTGCTCTTCAACGAGCCGAAATTGCTGAAATCGAAGCGCGAGTTGGTGAAAACGGCGGCGAAGATGCGGTTTCAGTGCTCTTCAACGAGCCGAAATTGCTGAAATCTTCTGGCTACGACACTTCGCACAATACCCGTACCGTTTCAGTGCTCTTCAACGAGCCGAAATTGCTGAAATAGCGGGCGAGGGAGACGCCCAGTCTGCACGCCATGAGTTTCAGTGCTCTTCAACGAGCCGAAATTGCTGAAATACGCCATCCGCGCCGCTGTCGCCGCGAAACGTCGCCGTTTCAGTGCTCTTCAACGAGCCGAAATTGCTGAAATCGGTCGCTCTCGCGCTCGAGGTGTGCTCGTACATCGGTTTCAGTGCTCTTCAACGAGCCGAAATTGCTGAAATGATGCTCTTCGCGGATGAGGCGAACTATGACATCTGGTTTCAGTGCTCTTCAACGAGCCGAAATTGCTGAAATCGACGCGCTGCTCATCGAGGAAGACAACACGCTGAGTTTCAGTGCTCTTCAACGAGCCGAAATTGCTGAAATCCATATCTGCCTCCTACGCCGACGGCGCGCGTACGTTTCAGTGCTCTTCAACGAGCCGAAATTGCTGAAATACTATCTCTGGAACGCGGTCTTTGGCGCAATCGGCGGTTTCAGTGCTCTTCAACGAGCCGAAATTGCTGAAATACTGCCCGACGCGATGCGCATCAATCAGCGCTATCGTTTCAGTGCTCTTCAACGAGCCGAAATTGCTGAAATATGTTGGGGTCGCGGATCTGAAACGACTGCAATGTGTTTCAGTGCTCTTCAACGAGCCGAAATTGCTGAAATCCGGCGTCTCGCCGTCAACAAGCAGATAATCAATCGGTTTCAGTGCTCTTCAACGAGCCGAAATTGCTGAAATCGCTCAGCGAGCAGTGCAACTTCTTCGCCAGCCCGACGTTTCAGTGCTCTTCAACGAGCCGAAATTGCTGAAATACAAGGCGTTGCGATTGCAATCGCTGGCGCTTGATGTTTCAGTGCTCTTCAACGAGCCGAAATTGCTGAAATCGTTTTCGTACGCCAGATCGCGGCGCGGCGCGCGGGGTTTCAGTGCTCTTCAACGAGCCGAAATTGCTGAAATTATCGTTGCCAGGAGATGATCGCCCGCGCCCGCCGGGGTTTCAGTGCTCTTCAACGAGCCGAAATTGCTGAAATACTACCTCTGGAACGCGGTCTTTGGCGCAATCGGCGGTTTCAGTGCTCTTCAACGAGCCGAAATTGCTGAAATCGGACGCGGGTTCCTCGCGTATATCCACCCGCTCACGTTTCAGTGCTCTTCAACGAGCCGAAATTGCTGAAATGCGTCACAACCGAACTGGTCAGACGCCGCGCAGTTGGTTTCAGTGCTCTTCAACGAGCCGAAATTGCTGAAATACGGATACGCTTGCGGATACGCATACGGCGCATAGTTTCAGTGCTCTTCAACGAGCCGAAATTGCTGAAATTCTGGCAGGCGTCAGTCGAGAGCAGGCGCGGGCGCTGGTTTCAGTGCTCTTCAACGAGCCGAAATTGCTGAAATCATCGCGGTAGCGCTCCAACACTGAACGAACATCGTCGTTTCAGTGCTCTTCAACGAGCCGAAATTGCTGAAATCGCCGATCCGTCGGCGGCTGGTATGGTGGGCGTTTGAGTTTCAGTGCTCTTCAACGAGCCGAAATTGCTGAAATCGTAGTGACAGTATTCTCTTCGAACACCCCGCGATATGTTTCAGTGCTCTTCAACGAGCCGAAATTGCTGAAATCCGTTGCACACCCGTTCTACTACCCTGTTAGAGCCAGTTTCAGTGCTCTTCAACGAGCCGAAATTGCTGAAATTGCATAGGGGGGAGTTATGACCGTTACGAACATCACCAGGTTTCAGTGCTCTTCAACGAGCCGAAATTGCTGAAATTCTGGTTTGACGCGGCGCGCTGGGCGGCTGAGTACGTTTCAGTGCTCTTCAACGAGCCGAAATTGCTGAAATATGACGGCGACGAGCGCGGGCGCGTCACGCTGCCGCCGTTTCAGTGCTCTTCAACGAGCCGAAATTGCTGAAATCGGAGAGCGCTTGTTGGAACGCCGCTTCCAGACGCGTTTCAGTGCTCTTCAACGAGCCGAAATTGCTGAAATGAGAGTACGACAGATCGGAACGCTGGTCTTTGACGGTTTCAGTGCTCTTCAACGAGCCGAAATTGCTGAAATACAACGTCAGCCAATCCGCCCCCGTCGCCAGAACGTGTTTCAGTGCTCTTCAACGAGCCGAAATTGCTGAAATACATCGATCAGATCAGCGTCTACGCCGCGCTGGTCGGTTTCAGTGCTCTTCAACGAGCCGAAATTGCTGAAATCAAAATGGGTGCGCAAGCCCGCGCGCTTGTCGCATCCGTTTCAGTGCTCTTCAACGAGCCGAAATTGCTGAAATTAGATGTATCCGTAGTCGGGATACGGCGGGTCGATGGTTTCAGTGCTCTTCAACGAGCCGAAATTGCTGAAATGGCAGCGCCACCGCCGTCTGGATCGCACACCCGTTCGTTTCAGTGCTCTTCAACGAGCCGAAATTGCTGAAATCTGACGGGAACGAGCGACGCTTATCTTTACAAAAACGTTTCAGTGCTCTTCAACGAGCCGAAATTGCTGAAATTTCGCACCCGCTCACGATCCGGCGCGCCTGCCAGAAAGTTTCAGTGCTCTTCAACGAGCCGAAATTGCTGAAATTCTTCAGATAGATCAGCCGCGATGCGCTGCTCCATCGGTTTCAGTGCTCTTCAACGAGCCGAAATTGCTGAAATAGTACAGATCGAGATAGACGCGATCCCACTCCGTCGCGTTTCAGTGCTCTTCAACGAGCCGAAATTGCTGAAATACACTGAGGGCGAGGTGTTTCTGCCGCGCTACGACCGTTTCAGTGCTCTTCAACGAGCCGAAATTGCTGAAATTCTGTTTGCGACGCTCGCTATCGTCGTCATTACCGTCGGTTTCAGTGCTCTTCAACGAGCCGAAATTGCTGAAATGCGATAGACGCACCATGTCAAGCGCGCCGTCGCGCGTTTCAGTGCTCTTCAACGAGCCGAAATTGCTGAAATTGCCCGTATGCGCCGCGCTCGTCGTCAAGCACGAGGTGTTTCAGTGCTCTTCAACGAGCCGAAATTGCTGAAATCTGAGGAGCAACACAACCAACGCGCCCAACTCCAACGTTTCAGTGCTCTTCAACGAGCCGAAATTGCTGAAATGCTTCAGCATCAGTCGGTTGAGGGGTACATCATCCGTTTCAGTGCTCTTCAACGAGCCGAAATTGCTGAAATTTTGGTTTCAACGTAGACGTTGATCTCGCGCTCCAGCGTTTCAGTGCTCTTCAACGAGCCGAAATTGCTGAAATCGCCGGGGGACAAAGCGCCGGACGGCGCGTATCTGGTGTTTCAGTGCTCTTCAACGAGCCGAAATTGCTGAAATCCGCCGGAACCCCGCGCACCCCGCGCGCCCAATCGAGTTTCAGTGCTCTTCAACGAGCCGAAATTGCTGAAATCGGTTCGATTCCGTCCGTCCTGCTCCAGCCCGTCTGTTTCAGTGCTCTTCAACGAGCCGAAATTGCTGAAATATGACGGCGACGAGCGCGGGCGCGTCACGCTGCCGCCGTTTCAGTGCTCTTCAACGAGCCGAAATTGCTGAAATGCACCTTCCGCCAGACGCGCCGATTGACCGTCACGGTTTCAGTGCTCTTCAACGAGCCGAAATTGCTGAAATAAACGGACTTCCGCGTTTCGCGTGCAACCGGAACGGGTTTCAGTGCTCTTCAACGAGCCGAAATTGCTGAAATGATGCGCGTGGATCGCGTCGCCCAGCAGCGCCGACGTTTCAGTGCTCTTCAACGAGCCGAAATTGCTGAAATTTAACGCTGACGAGAGTAAATCTACGTCAATCGGATGGTTTCAGTGCTCTTCAACGAGCCGAAATTGCTGAAATTGTACGTTATCTCGCGGAGCGCACCCGCTCCCGCGAGTTTCAGTGCTCTTCAACGAGCCGAAATTGCTGAAATGACGAGACCGAGCGTCTGCTCATCGCGCTCGTCAGCAGTTTCAGTGCTCTTCAACGAGCCGAAATTGCTGAAATTTGCGCGCAGCGTCGGAGGAGTTCGCGCTGTATCTGTTTCAGTGCTCTTCAACGAGCCGAAATTGCTGAAATGAGCAGCGCGTTGAACCAGACCGCGAACAGCGCGAACGTTTCAGTGCTCTTCAACGAGCCGAAATTGCTGAAATAGGAACGCAGTGAAGGCGTTGCAAGCCATCTTTGGGCGTTTCAGTGCTCTTCAACGAGCCGAAATTGCTGAAATTGTCGCCGAGGTGTACGTTCTGCCCGCGCTTGGCGTAGGTTTCAGTGCTCTTCAACGAGCCGAAATTGCTGAAATACCGCTCAACCCAGTCCTCCGCGCGCGCCACATCAACGAGTTTCAGTGCTCTTCAACGAGCCGAAATTGCTGAAATTCAGCGCAAAAGAGTGGGTGACGCGCTCGAAGGTCGGTTTCAGTGCTCTTCAACGAGCCGAAATTGCTGAAATTTGGGAGAAGCACCAGAAGCCGGAGGACGTTGAGTCGTTTCAGTGCTCTTCAACGAGCCGAAATTGCTGAAATGGTGAGCGGATGAATGTACGTCAAAAACCCGCGCCCGGTTTCAGTGCTCTTCAACGAGCCGAAATTGCTGAAATTGATCTGCGCGCCGCGATGCGCTTCTTCGGTGCGAGTTTCAGTGCTCTTCAACGAGCCGAAATTGCTGAAATCAACGATGCGCAGGCGGTCGCAGAGTTGATGCTGAGTTTCAGTGCTCTTCAACGAGCCGAAATTGCTGAAATCGTATAGTAGCGTCACCGACATTATCGAGTTGCTGGGTTTCAGTGCTCTTCAACGAGCCGAAATTGCTGAAATACACCCTCGTCCGTCAACTCCAGCGCGCCGTATCCGATGTTTCAGTGCTCTTCAACGAGCCGAAATTGCTGAAATATTACGCCGACGCCAGCAGAGCCGCGCACAATGATAGTTTCAGTGCTCTTCAACGAGCCGAAATTGCTGAAATATTCTTTGAGAACTTCATCGGCGCATACGCGGCTGAGTTTCAGTGCTCTTCAACGAGCCGAAATTGCTGAAATGCATACACCAGCGACACCCCCGGCGACGGGCTGACGTTTCAGTGCTCTTCAACGAGCCGAAATTGCTGAAATGCAGCGCTTGCAGCGTCTCATCGCTGACGCTCCGCGGTTTCAGTGCTCTTCAACGAGCCGAAATTGCTGAAATCGGTAGAACGAGTACTCAACGTCGCAGTCGTCAACGGTTTCAGTGCTCTTCAACGAGCCGAAATTGCTGAAATTCGTAAACGAGACGGCTGTCGCGCACCAGCCAGCCGCCGTTTCAGTGCTCTTCAACGAGCCGAAATTGCTGAAATTCGCCGCGTAGTCGGCGTTTGCGAATACGTACCCTTCGTTTCAGTGCTCTTCAACGAGCCGAAATTGCTGAAATACTGCTCTGCTCGATAATCTCACGCAAGTTCGCATCGTTTCAGTGCTCTTCAACGAGCCGAAATTGCTGAAATCGAGGTCGGCGTTGCGATCAACGTCGATGCGCTGCGTTTCAGTGCTCTTCAACGAGCCGAAATTGCTGAAATCGCGCTCGACATCCAGACGCCCGCCTACGCTGGCGTCCGTTTCAGTGCTCTTCAACGAGCCGAAATTGCTGAAATCTCGTCGGGAAGGAGCGCGCAGATGAGTGACGTTGGTTTCAGTGCTCTTCAACGAGCCGAAATTGCTGAAATACGGCGCGCCAGGCGTAGTGACGAGCCGCTACGTCGGTTTCAGTGCTCTTCAACGAGCCGAAATTGCTGAAATCATCAATCACCTCACAACACCCGCGTCCAGTTGGAGTTTCAGTGCTCTTCAACGAGCCGAAATTGCTGAAATCACAAAGATGACAAACACCCCCGCCGCGCGCATCGCGTTTCAGTGCTCTTCAACGAGCCGAAATTGCTGAAATATTGCGGAAGGTCGAGGCGCGCGCGGGCTTCGTTGAGTTTCAGTGCTCTTCAACGAGCCGAAATTGCTGAAATATTGATCGTTTACTGTACGCAACTCTCAAAAACAATTGTTTCAGTGCTCTTCAACGAGCCGAAATTGCTGAAATCGCAAGCCGCGTCGCCATCAGTCGAGACCGCCAGAAGTTTCAGTGCTCTTCAACGAGCCGAAATTGCTGAAATAGAACGACTTCTTCAACAATTTCGTCGGCGCATACGGTTTCAGTGCTCTTCAACGAGCCGAAATTGCTGAAATTCCAGTTATTCAGCGCGATCCCGCTGGTGACGGTCGCGTTTCAGTGCTCTTCAACGAGCCGAAATTGCTGAAATGTTCGGTCATCACCGCGCGCAGCAGCGCGATGTCGGCGTTTCAGTGCTCTTCAACGAGCCGAAATTGCTGAAATAAAGCGCGGCAGCGAGTTGTTTCGACTGAAGTCGCGTTTCAGTGCTCTTCAACGAGCCGAAATTGCTGAAATAGCGAGCACGCGCGCTTCCTCAAGCGCCAGGCGGTGGTTTCAGTGCTCTTCAACGAGCCGAAATTGCTGAAATTCAGCCGCGTCGCCATCAAGCGCGACCGCCAGAACGTTTCAGTGCTCTTCAACGAGCCGAAATTGCTGAAATTCGGAGCGAAAATCAATCGCCGGTCGCTGGCGGTCGGTTTCAGTGCTCTTCAACGAGCCGAAATTGCTGAAATAGTTAAGGTTGACGACGTTGAGCAGACCCGCATCAGGTTTCAGTGCTCTTCAACGAGCCGAAATTGCTGAAATCAACGAGCATATCCGCCTCCTCACGCGAATGCAGCGTTTCAGTGCTCTTCAACGAGCCGAAATTGCTGAAATGGTTGGCGAACGTCGGCGGCAGCGCGAAAGTCGCCGTTTCAGTGCTCTTCAACGAGCCGAAATTGCTGAAATGCAGCGTTGCCGTCGCCGCCACTTGCGCCGCGTCGGTTTCAGTGCTCTTCAACGAGCCGAAATTGCTGAAATGCGCTCAATTTGGAAGATTTTCTTCCGACTGCGTGGACGTTTCAGTGCTCTTCAACGAGCCGAAATTGCTGAAATGCGCCCGACGGTGTGGATGTTCGCCCAGCGCCCGAGTTTCAGTGCTCTTCAACGAGCCGAAATTGCTGAAATACAACGACGGCAGAATGGGACTATCGCAGTCGCAGGGTTTCAGTGCTCTTCAACGAGCCGAAATTGCTGAAATCAACCGGCTGACGCTGGCGCGCGAGGCGGTCGCAGGTTTCAGTGCTCTTCAACGAGCCGAAATTGCTGAAATGCAGTGAGCACCGCCGCACGCGCAACGCGCGCCGCCGTTTCAGTGCTCTTCAACGAGCCGAAATTGCTGAAATTCACCAGCGGGGTGCTCAACGCCGCGCGCGGGCTGGGTTTCAGTGCTCTTCAACGAGCCGAAATTGCTGAAATCCGGATCGAGACGCGGGTTATCGCTGGTGGAACGCGTTTCAGTGCTCTTCAACGAGCCGAAATTGCTGAAATCGAAACCGTTGCGATTACCGCCGCGACCGAAGCGGGTTTCAGTGCTCTTCAACGAGCCGAAATTGCTGAAATCGATCCGTACACCTCGACGTCAGCCTCGTTCGCCGTTTCAGTGCTCTTCAACGAGCCGAAATTGCTGAAATCATTTGGGAACCGTCTGTAAGAAGCGAGGTTGAGCCGTTTCAGTGCTCTTCAACGAGCCGAAATTGCTGAAATCGATCGCTTTGCGCACCAGACGCGCAACAACCGGCGGTTTCAGTGCTCTTCAACGAGCCGAAATTGCTGAAATGCCGAGAAACTTTCCGATGTACGCGCCGTTCAATTCGTTTCAGTGCTCTTCAACGAGCCGAAATTGCTGAAATACCGCGAATCGGAGTTCTTCCATCTCGCCGGTGTCGGTTTCAGTGCTCTTCAACGAGCCGAAATTGCTGAAATCAAGACTTACTCTAGCACACAAGCTCCCGTCTGTCAAGTTTCAGTGCTCTTCAACGAGCCGAAATTGCTGAAATGCTGCATCAACGACGGATTGCGGAAGGATCGTTGTGGTTTCAGTGCTCTTCAACGAGCCGAAATTGCTGAAATACCACATCACAAACGTCGATCCGGAGACCGACGGCGGTTTCAGTGCTCTTCAACGAGCCGAAATTGCTGAAATCGAGTTGCGTCAAATACGGCAGCAGCGCACTGCCGAGTTTCAGTGCTCTTCAACGAGCCGAAATTGCTGAAATCGCGCCGACGAGATTATCAAAGAAGGCGTTCTTCTGCGGTTTCAGTGCTCTTCAACGAGCCGAAATTGCTGAAATGCGACGCGCTGCACCAGCGCTTGTCTCGCCGCGCGGTTTCAGTGCTCTTCAACGAGCCGAAATTGCTGAAATCGTGCACGCCAGGCGCTGGGCGTCAGTGATTGATGGTTTCAGTGCTCTTCAACGAGCCGAAATTGCTGAAATTCGCCGAGTTCGATGCTGTTCTGCTCTCGGTCGTAGCGGTTTCAGTGCTCTTCAACGAGCCGAAATTGCTGAAATTCCCACTCCGTCGCCGGTTCCGCCGCGCCGGATGCGCGTTTCAGTGCTCTTCAACGAGCCGAAATTGCTGAAATTTTTTCAGTGATCAAGAGGGGCGCATTGTCGTTCACGGTTTCAGTGCTCTTCAACGAGCCGAAATTGCTGAAATGCACAGTGTGATGCAGATGTATCCGCCCCCGCCCGCCGTTTCAGTGCTCTTCAACGAGCCGAAATTGCTGAAATCGCATCTGGTGCACCACAACGCGCCCGTCCTCAGTGGTTTCAGTGCTCTTCAACGAGCCGAAATTGCTGAAATCGCATCTCCTTACCTCAGCGCGTTCACAAAATCGTCCGTTTCAGTGCTCTTCAACGAGCCGAAATTGCTGAAATGTTATCCTCAATCATCACTGCCTCCCCCCGCAGTGCGTTTCAGTGCTCTTCAACGAGCCGAAATTGCTGAAATCGAATCCCTCAACGTCGATTGAAACGCCCGTCCCGAGTTTCAGTGCTCTTCAACGAGCCGAAATTGCTGAAATCGCGCGCGGGCGAGGACGGTGAGGAGAATAAACGGTTTCAGTGCTCTTCAACGAGCCGAAATTGCTGAAATTTCTTTGATAATCTCGTCGGCGCGTACGCGGCGGAGTTTCAGTGCTCTTCAACGAGCCGAAATTGCTGAAATAAAAAGATTTTTGACGCAGTGGGCGACGAGGGAAACGTTTCAGTGCTCTTCAACGAGCCGAAATTGCTGAAATCAACGAGCATATCCGCCTCCTCACGCGAATGCGGCGTTTCAGTGCTCTTCAACGAGCCGAAATTGCTGAAATGTGGGGGAATGCCTACTTTGACCGTCAACCGTAGAGTTTCAGTGCTCTTCAACGAGCCGAAATTGCTGAAATTCGGGTTCGGCGGGGCGTCTAGATGACGCCCGCCTTGCGAGTTTCAGTGCTCTTCAACGAGCCGAAATTGCTGAAATTTTACGTTGCCGAAGCCGTCTGCATCGAACAAAGAACAGGTTTCAGTGCTCTTCAACGAGCCGAAATTGCTGAAATTTCATCCTCGCGTATGTGTTCGGGGCGCTCGCATATGTTTCAGTGCTCTTCAACGAGCCGAAATTGCTGAAATCTGACCGTCGTCTCCGATCTCCACCGCGCGGCGAAAGTTTCAGTGCTCTTCAACGAGCCGAAATTGCTGAAATTCTCCAATCTCTACAAGACGCTTGCGGCGTTGTACGGTTTCAGTGCTCTTCAACGAGCCGAAATTGCTGAAATGTATCAACTCACGCTGGAGACCAAACCCAGCGGTTGTTTCAGTGCTCTTCAACGAGCCGAAATTGCTGAAATGTTGGCGGAGTATTTGCTGAAGCAAGAGTGTTCGCGTTTCAGTGCTCTTCAACGAGCCGAAATTGCTGAAATCACCATACATCTTCATACATCATTGTACTACAACTAGTTTCAGTGCTCTTCAACGAGCCGAAATTGCTGAAATCGTACGTCGTCACCCGCTTCTGCCAGTGCGACCACGTTTCAGTGCTCTTCAACGAGCCGAAATTGCTGAAATCACAAACTGCACTGTCCGCTGCGCGTCCCACCTCGAGTTTCAGTGCTCTTCAACGAGCCGAAATTGCTGAAATATGTACGCGACGCTGGCGCAGTTGAAGGAATATCTGTTTCAGTGCTCTTCAACGAGCCGAAATTGCTGAAATCTGACGCTGCTGCCGACGTTGATCGAGTTGGCGACCGTGTTTCAGTGCTCTTCAACGAGCCGAAATTGCTGAAATTCCGATCTGGCTCAACCACGCGCAACCGATCAAAAGTTTCAGTGCTCTTCAACGAGCCGAAATTGCTGAAATAAAGGAACACTGCTATGACTACGACAATTCGCGTGTGTTTCAGTGCTCTTCAACGAGCCGAAATTGCTGAAATATTGAGCGCCAGATCGAGCAGCGCGGCTGGCTGCCGTTTCAGTGCTCTTCAACGAGCCGAAATTGCTGAAATTGGTCGAGCTCCCTGCTCGACTCCAGTTCGTGCGCGAGTTTCAGTGCTCTTCAACGAGCCGAAATTGCTGAAATGCCAACCGTCAGTGGGAGTACCATTCGGAGTACGTCCTCGTTTCAGTGCTCTTCAACGAGCCGAAATTGCTGAAATCGATTTGGGATTATGCGCTGCACGCGCCCCCTGTCAAGTTTCAGTGCTCTTCAACGAGCCGAAATTGCTGAAATCGTACGTCGTCACCCGCTTCTGCCAGTGCGACCACGTTTCAGTGCTCTTCAACGAGCCGAAATTGCTGAAATATCTCCGAACGTCAGATCACCGTCGTCCGGCGGGAGTGGTTTCAGTGCTCTTCAACGAGCCGAAATTGCTGAAATTTTACGCGACCGCCGACGGACGGGTTGTGGTGCACGGTTTCAGTGCTCTTCAACGAGCCGAAATTGCTGAAATCCTCGCCGTCGCCCCGCAGCACATAGACCCAGCGCGGTTTCAGTGCTCTTCAACGAGCCGAAATTGCTGAAATAGATTGCCGAAGCGCTGTGGAACGGAATAAAAGCGTGTTTCAGTGCTCTTCAACGAGCCGAAATTGCTGAAATGGCTGTGGTAGAGTATAGTCACAGTAATCAACTATGGTTTCAGTGCTCTTCAACGAGCCGAAATTGCTGAAATTGAATGTCGGTAATGAGTTCGATCATCGCCTGCAGGTTTCAGTGCTCTTCAACGAGCCGAAATTGCTGAAATCCTCGCCCAGATCGCGCCGGAGATGGGCTGGTCGAGGTTTCAGTGCTCTTCAACGAGCCGAAATTGCTGAAATACCGAGCAGTTCGCCGTCGAACTCGATCCAGTTGAACCGTTTCAGTGCTCTTCAACGAGCCGAAATTGCTGAAATGCAAATGAAGCAATCGAAGTGACAGAAAGTCACCGTTTCAGTGCTCTTCAACGAGCCGAAATTGCTGAAATCAGTTTTGGCGACCGTCTGCGACTGCGAAGGGGCGAGTTTCAGTGCTCTTCAACGAGCCGAAATTGCTGAAATCGAGTTGATGACGCGCGAGGGTGTAACGGTTCCGAAGTTTCAGTGCTCTTCAACGAGCCGAAATTGCTGAAATGTGATCGAGCGCGGTCAGCCCGCTGTGCCCCGCAGCCGTTTCAGTGCTCTTCAACGAGCCGAAATTGCTGAAATCTGGTGCTGGTGCTGGTGCTGCTGCTGCTGCTGGTGCGTTTCAGTGCTCTTCAACGAGCCGAAATTGCTGAAATTCCCGCTCACCGTCGCCGATTATGAATTTTCGACATGTTTCAGTGCTCTTCAACGAGCCGAAATTGCTGAAATCGCAAACTTTCTGACCGTCGCGCTCGAGGTTCAGGGTTTCAGTGCTCTTCAACGAGCCGAAATTGCTGAAATTCACAAACCGCTTGACACGCGGGGGATTGTGTGGTGTTTCAGTGCTCTTCAACGAGCCGAAATTGCTGAAATATATACGCCAACGTCGGCGATATGTGCGTAAATCTGTTTCAGTGCTCTTCAACGAGCCGAAATTGCTGAAATCGTTCTACCGGACGCACGACGGACGCGCTGTTGTCCGTTTCAGTGCTCTTCAACGAGCCGAAATTGCTGAAATCTACGACCGGCTCGATCATCGCAACGAGTTCCGCGGTTTCAGTGCTCTTCAACGAGCCGAAATTGCTGAAATTTTGATAGCGCTCCGCCGCCAACAGCGCGCGCGCCTGTTTCAGTGCTCTTCAACGAGCCGAAATTGCTGAAATACTCTTCTGCCAACGACCCCCGATACAACAGCTTACGTTTCAGTGCTCTTCAACGAGCCGAAATTGCTGAAATGCTCCGGCTGTGCCAGTACGTCAAGCGCTGGATGAACGTTTCAGTGCTCTTCAACGAGCCGAAATTGCTGAAATCTCTACTGGCTACAGCACACGGTAGTGCCTGCCTTGGTTTCAGTGCTCTTCAACGAGCCGAAATTGCTGAAATAGTTACGCAACAGGTACGCAGATCGGGCGTGGCTCAACGTTTCAGTGCTCTTCAACGAGCCGAAATTGCTGAAATCAAGCGCGTCCTGCGCAGTTCACAGGGCTATATCAAGTTTCAGTGCTCTTCAACGAGCCGAAATTGCTGAAATAGTACTGCACGTTCGTGCGGCGCGTAGTTGAGTCGGGCGTTTCAGTGCTCTTCAACGAGCCGAAATTGCTGAAATCAAACGAGAGCGTGGTTGTGCTTCCGGCAATACTAACGGTTTCAGTGCTCTTCAACGAGCCGAAATTGCTGAAATAACTGTACGGCATATGCAGTCGCATGGCGTGTCTGAAGTTTCAGTGCTCTTCAACGAGCCGAAATTGCTGAAATCGAGATCGCCATTGCGTCGGATAAGGTCTGGACGCGTTTCAGTGCTCTTCAACGAGCCGAAATTGCTGAAATGTTAGCATCATATTGACAGATGACCGCATCGCGAACGTTTCAGTGCTCTTCAACGAGCCGAAATTGCTGAAATTTAGTGGCAGCGCATATCGGGTTTGTCGGACGACGTCGGAGTTTCAGTGCTCTTCAACGAGCCGAAATTGCTGAAATGGTATGCGTTTTCGATGCACCACATGGTCATCCCATGGTTTCAGTGCTCTTCAACGAGCCGAAATTGCTGAAATGTTTTTGGACGAAACGGGGAGTAAAGCGACAACCCGTTTCAGTGCTCTTCAACGAGCCGAAATTGCTGAAATTCAATCCGACAGGTACACAAGTGTCCATCGAGAAAGGTTTCAGTGCTCTTCAACGAGCCGAAATTGCTGAAATCTAGGTTGAGCGCCGTTCTACTACCCTGGCTCTAACAGTTTCAGTGCTCTTCAACGAGCCGAAATTGCTGAAATCGATTGCAGTGCTGAAGGGGAGGTGAGCAGTGGAAGTTTCAGTGCTCTTCAACGAGCCGAAATTGCTGAAATTGTAAGCCCTACTCAACAGCGTATCTATCGATTGAGGTTTCAGTGCTCTTCAACGAGCCGAAATTGCTGAAATCGTCGGGGTGGCAACAACCGCGCCTGTTGCGGAAGAGTTTCAGTGCTCTTCAACGAGCCGAAATTGCTGAAATTTTACTGTACGCAACTCTCAAAGACCGTCTGGCGCGTTTCAGTGCTCTTCAACGAGCCGAAATTGCTGAAATGTGATGCTGCGCGGGACCGGCGTCGGTCAGCCGCGCGTTTCAGTGCTCTTCAACGAGCCGAAATTGCTGAAATTGCTGCTGCTGCTGGCGCTGCTGGCGCTGCTGCTGCGTTTCAGTGCTCTTCAACGAGCCGAAATTGCTGAAATCAGAGTGCTGGAAACACCGAACTGGTGCATACGGAGTTTCAGTGCTCTTCAACGAGCCGAAATTGCTGAAATGAAAATTGCTGTATCGTGGCTCACTTGCTGAAGACTGTTTCAGTGCTCTTCAACGAGCCGAAATTGCTGAAATCATCATCAGACAGGCGCTTGCGCGTGTACAACAAAAGTTTCAGTGCTCTTCAACGAGCCGAAATTGCTGAAATCGCCACCGCCGCCGTTGTTGCCTGGCAGGTTGACCGTTTCAGTGCTCTTCAACGAGCCGAAATTGCTGAAATGTTGCCTGGCAGGTTGACCGGGATACTCGTAAACGGTTTCAGTGCTCTTCAACGAGCCGAAATTGCTGAAATTACGACCAAAGACGCGACGGAGATGATGATCAAACTGTTTCAGTGCTCTTCAACGAGCCGAAATTGCTGAAATTCTGAGAGACGTTGATGTGTTCGTTTACTCCCCGTGTTTCAGTGCTCTTCAACGAGCCGAAATTGCTGAAATTTACCGAGATTGTTGGTGAGGAACTCGGAATGTGGGGTTTCAGTGCTCTTCAACGAGCCGAAATTGCTGAAATCTGATAGACCAGCAGCGGGCGCGGGGGAGTACTACGTTCGTTTCAGTGCTCTTCAACGAGCCGAAATTGCTGAAATCGTTCGACCCAGTCCGCCGCGCGCGCCACATCAACAAGTTTCAGTGCTCTTCAACGAGCCGAAATTGCTGAAATCAGGTGTTGTGACACCCGCCCGCCGCGCCCCGCAAACGTTTCAGTGCTCTTCAACGAGCCGAAATTGCTGAAATCAAACTGATGCTGCCGGTGTGGGAACAGACGCGGCGTTTCAGTGCTCTTCAACGAGCCGAAATTGCTGAAATCGCAGACCGGCGTCGTACTGCTCGTCAACCGCGACACGTTTCAGTGCTCTTCAACGAGCCGAAATTGCTGAAATCGCGCATCGACGCGGTGCAGAACTCCGAACTGGAGAGTTTCAGTGCTCTTCAACGAGCCGAAATTGCTGAAATGTTGAGCAGACTCGTCCTTCCGGCGAGGCGTATGTGTTTCAGTGCTCTTCAACGAGCCGAAATTGCTGAAATGTACGACGCAGATCGCGTTCGGGTGTCGCTCGAACGTTTCAGTGCTCTTCAACGAGCCGAAATTGCTGAAATATAACAAAATCTATACCCAACGTGGTGCGACCGAGGTTTCAGTGCTCTTCAACGAGCCGAAATTGCTGAAATTCAACGAAATTGGGGCTTGACAAACAGCGGGGACTGGTTTCAGTGCTCTTCAACGAGCCGAAATTGCTGAAATCAGAATGAATGCGTAGTCCTTTGCGGCTGCTGTGAGTTTCAGTGCTCTTCAACGAGCCGAAATTGCTGAAATGACGCGCAGTCTTCCGTCTGGTTCGATGCCGCGCGCTGTTTCAGTGCTCTTCAACGAGCCGAAATTGCTGAAATGCCGATGTCGTTCGTTGGCGCGCTCTTCGCCCGCGTGTTTCAGTGCTCTTCAACGAGCCGAAATTGCTGAAATCCCAACCTCCGCTCCCTTCCCCACCAGTGTTCCAGACCCCAACACCCGCACGTCGCCGCTCCTGAGCCTTCCTGTCGCTTCATCTCAAC
>Ga0272446_1003210_pt1 | contig 21056 bp, 20 predicted proteins | sample YNPCB0061_FD_194587 | JGI IMG/M metagenome (GOLD analysis project Ga0272446, IMG submission 194587) | Hot spring microbial mat communities from Yellowstone National Park, WY, United States - YNP-CB-006-1 | ecosystem: Environmental > Aquatic > Thermal springs > Hot (42-90C) > Sediment | place...
AGGAAGCGCTGGCCCCGCCCGTGGATCACGCGGCCTTGGCGCTGTTCGGACTCGAAGAGTTCAGTTGGGAGCGCGCGCGGGTACAGTTCGGCGGCCGCTGGGAGCGCAACCGCTACTCGCCGGACGGGCTGCGGGAGCGGAGTTTCTCCGGCCTTTCCGCGTCTGCGGGGCTGATGCTGCCGCTTTGGAACAGCGGTTCGCTGGCCGCCAACTACATCCATTCCTACCGCGCCCCGGCGCTGGAAGAGCTGTACAACTACGGGCCGCACCCCGGCAATCTGGCTTTCGAAATTGGCAACCCGGACCTCAAGCGCGAACGCGGCGACGGCGTCGAGGTCTCTTTGCGGCACCAGGGGCGGAACCTCCGCGCCGAAGCCAACCTGTTCCGCTACCAGATGCACGACTTCGTTTATTTCCTGCCGACAGGCGAGTTCGATGACGGTCTGCCCGTGAATCTCTTTGCGCAGTCGGACTCGCGGTTTACCGGCGCGGAGGCGCGCGTCCAGGGGCGGCTGAAGGGCCCGCTGTGGGCGCTCGCCGGGTTCGACTATGTCGACGCCAATCTCACGGCTGCAGAACGAATGAACCTGCCGCGCATTCCGCCGGCGCGCGGGCGCATGGGCTTCGACTATTTCTGGAAAGGGCTGAGCCTCCGGCCGGAGCTTGTGATGGCCAACCGGCAGTGGCAGGTAGCGCCGAATGAAGACCCCACCGCCGGCTACGCGGTGTTGCACTTCAACGCTTCCTACACGCTGACGCGCGGCCATGTGCTGCACACGTTCAACGTGAGCAGCTTCAACCTGGGAAACCGGCTCTACCGGAACCACCTGAATTTCGTCAAGGACATCGCGCCCGAGATGGGGCGCGGCATCCGGGTCGCATACACGATCCGCGTCTTTTGATGCAACGAACCGACACCTCGCACGAGACTCGGGGGAGCCTCCAAAGGCGCAGGTTTCATTGCACTGCCGGTGTTGCGGGCTACCTGTTCCGGATGATCGTGCCGGGCGCGGCGACAGACACGACCGTCAAGGAGCCTCCACTTGCAGGGTGGCGTCTTTCGAGTTTTGCGGAGCATTGGGGAGAATGCGGCACGGGGCGCCCATCAACCTTCCTGTCCCCTGAACCGTGCCTATTGTATTGTTTGAACCGGGCGTTTTCAGTTCCCAGCTCGCAGATGCTTCGTGACCTGTGAAGGCGACAATCCGTTGGGAGCCCGGATCGGAAACGATAGTCACGAGAAGCACCGACGGGTTTTTCGCGACACTCATCTCCAGCGTAGCGTTTCCACCTTCGCAGGTTGGTGTTTTCGCCACCGTGAAAATGAAGTGGGATTCTCCGTTCTGGTATGGAATCGCCGAGGGCACCCACCGAGCGCTCTTTGGATAGGCGTAGGGCTCGACCTGATTCTGCGACATCGATTCCGACACAACCATGTAAACGGATGCGATCGGGCAGTACTCCTGCGTGCCCTCGCTTCGGGCAAGAAATTGCCCGTCAAAACAAGTCCCTGCCGTGTCGCAGAGAGACAGTCCCGTCGAGGCGAAACTCGAATAGGCCCAGGCGCCCGCTGCATAAGCCACGCGGCTGTCCGGGCTGGTAATCTTCACCGCAGCAGAGGTCGTGTGGCCGCTCTCCCCGCCGGTATCGGAAACCGTGGACGCCACCAGGACAAGGCTGTCCTCATCCAGCACGCTGGTCGTGTATACCCAGCCCACAGGGTAAGGCATCGTCTGAGCTGCGCAAGCCAGCGCCACCAACCATGCCGGAACCAAAGCTATGGCTGTTCTCATGGCATCCCTCCTCAATGAGCGTGCCCGACGGCAAGCCTATTCATCGGTGTGTCTCCGGGCCGTCGCCCTCGATGTGCTCCCCATTTCGCGTTCGCCGGAAACAGGCTCAAATGAGTCATAGTCACTGCACCGTCAAAGTTGCCGATTTCTGGTTCCGGATGATCGTGCATGGTGCAGCCATAACGTCGGCGGCGCCCAAAACCTGTCCTGCGGTCGGGTTCGTGTCCCGGGTTTCGAGTCTCCAGCGCACGGTGGCGGAATTTCCGATGAAAGCGCTTTTGTTCGGATCCAATATTCCTGGCGTCAGCGAATATTCCAGACCGTCGGTCGCAAACACCGCAATGGTTCCCTCGGCCTCCCCTCCCGGGCAGTTGGAACTTTTTGTGACCCGCAAAAGGAACTCCGATTTTCTGTTTTTTCGCGCCACGGATGCAGGATCCCACAGAGCCCCGACAGCCGTGACAAAAGGAGGCTGTTGCCGGTCGGCATGAGACATCGAGACGATCATATAGGAAAACGCGATCGGGCAATACTCTTGCGTGCCTTCCGAAGACGCGCGGAACCAGCCGTCGTGGCACTGTTCCGTTGCGTCGCAGAACGAGATGGAGGCTGATGCGAAGCTCGAAAAGGACCAACCGCCCGTGCCGTAGGAGATTCGTCCGTCGGGCGTGGTCAATTTTGCGACGGCGGAAGCCGTGTGGCCGCTCTCACCGCCAGTGTCGGCGACGGTTGAGGCAATGAATGCGAGGTTTTCCGGATCCAAAACGCTGGTTGTGTATACCCATCCCACCGGATAGGGCATGGTCTGCCCCGCGCAGGCCAGCGCCGCCAACCATGCCGGAACCAGGGCTATGGCTGTTCTCATGGCACCCCTCCTCAATGAGCGTGCCCGGCGGCAGGCCCATTCACCGGTCTGGCTCCGGCCCGCCGCCCCTCTGCTCTGATCCGGGCGATCACCCTTTCGAGGTGAGCCATCCCTCCTCCCCCAAGCTCGCGCTCCAGTTCCTGCTTCGCCAGGAGATATTGCTCGGTGATTTTCTCTCGAGTCGGCTTCTCCGCCGCTCTGGCCTCCGCTGAATCATTTCTGCCGGCGAACCGCAGATGAATGTTTCGCAGATCTTCCTCGTAGGGCTGAACGGCCCGCCAATACCTTTCCGACGCTTTCCAAAACGAATGAAAATACTGCTCCGGGACGCCCTGATTCTTCAGCCAAAGCGACTGTGCTTTCGCATCCCAAGCGCCCTCACGCCACGATCGCATCAACTGGAACAGGATCCGATAGGCCGTTTCTTCCGGCATCTGTTCCACCGGCTGGGCTCGTCCCCCGGGAACCGCAATCATGAACGCCAAAACCGCCACCACAATTCGCATCTCACACCCTCCCGTCGGTTGTATGGATGCATTTTACCCCCCCCATCGAAAAGTCAAGCAGAATATGCGTTTCAGAATCAGCCGGTTACTTCGTGGTGATGCTTCTTTCATTCGCTCACTCCATCTTTTTTCATCCAGCCCGAAAGCGCCAGACATTCTTTGCCGTGATGAAAAAGCGCGCCTTGGCCCGGGTAGCGGGGATCTTCGGTCCGCGGAGGCGCCAACGATTTTCGCTTGAGCTCGCCCATCCACCCCAGCCGCGTCATTGAGGGGCAGGTGCAAGATTCTGCAAGCAGTTTCCTCCGGGCGGATCTTGCTCCGGGACGGTTGCCCGCCCGGCCGGGCTGAAGGCCCCGTACCCGGTCAGCCGCCGCCGGCAATGAGGAATCGAAGCGGCGATCGGCGAGAAAGCGTCCGTTAAAAGCGTATCAGCGCGTCTGAGGGGCCGGCGCGGCGGCAGCGGCGTAACGGCGCTCGACGTAATCGTTCAGCATGGCGATGAACTCGGCCACGATGCCGTCGCCGCGCAGCGTCTTGACAAGCTGTCCGTCCACGAACACGGGCGCCTTGGGCTCTTCAAACGTCCCGGGCAGCGAGATGCCGATGTTGGCGTGCTTCGACTCGCCGGGACCGTTCACCACGCAGCCCATCACCGCCACCTTCATTTCTTCCACGCCCACATAGCGCTCTTTCCAGACGGGCATCTGCTCGCGCAGGTACGTCTGGATCTGCTCCGCCATCTCCTGGAAGAAGGTGCTGGTGGTGCGCCCGCAGCCGGGGCAGGCGGTCACCTGCGGGGTGAAGCTGCGGATGCCGAGCGATTGCAGGATCTGCTGGCAGACCAGCACCTCTTCCGTGCGGTCGCCGTTGGGAGCGGGCGTCAGCGACGCGCGGATCGTGTCGCCGATGCCCTCCTGCAACAGGATGGAAAGCGCCGCCGTTGTGGCGACGATGCCCTTGGCGCCCATGCCGGCTTCCGTAAGGCCGATGTGCAGCGGGTAGTCGCACTGCGCCGCCAGCATGCGGTTGACGTCGATCAGGTCCTGCACGCCGGAGACCTTCGCGCTGAGAATGATGCGGTCGTGGGGCAGCCCGTGGCTTTCCGCCGTGCGGGCCGACTCGAGCGCGCTGGCGACAATCGCCCGTTTGGTCACCTCGGCGGCGTCGAGCGGCTCCGGCAGCTTCGCATTCTCATCCATCATGCGCGTCAGCAGCGCGGCGTCGAGCGAACCCCAGTTCACCCCGATGCGCACGGGCTTGCCGTGCTCGACCGCACATTCAATCATGGTGCGGAAATTTTCATCAGTTTTTCGGCCGATGTTCACATTTCCGGGGTTTATTCGGTATTTGGCGAGACTTTTCGCGCAATCGGGATACTTCTTGAGGAGAAGGTGGCCGTTGTAATGGAAATCCCCAACGATGGGCGTGCGGAACCCGAATTTCTCCAGCGTCTCCACGACGCGGGGCACCGCGCGAGCGGCTTCGTCGGTGTTGACCGTGACGCGCACGATTTCCGAACCGGCGCGAGCCAGTTCCATCACCTGATTCACCGTGCCAGTGACGTCCGCGGTGTCCGTGTTCGTCATCGACTGGACGACGATCGGAGAGCCGCCGCCGACTCTGACGCCGCCCACGTTCACGCAGACAGTCTTCCTGCGCTCGATCTTCGCCATCTTGCCTCCGGGAACTTTCATTTTAGCAGTAACAACACCAGGATGGCCGGAATGCCATGCGCGTGATAAAAAATTTCGATTGGAATTGGCGGCGCCCGGGGCTAAAATGGGGATGTACGCGGGACGCTGGGAACGACCGCTATGGCGCCTCTCCCGTGGGGCGCCCAACGTTGGCGACACGGCTGGCAAAGGCCGTGGAGGGGAACTGAGCGATGACAGGCGCATTCGATACCAGACCCGCTATCAGAAGGGCCATTCTCTACTCACTGGACTCAAGCCTGGCTTCCAGCCTGGCCCGGGAGCTGACGAAATGCGGTTGTCTGACGGAGTCCGCCGCTGGCACTGCGCCGGAGCAGGCCGACATCGTCTTCTGCCCCTCGGCGCGCCCGGTTCTCCGCGAGGCGCTCCACCTTTTCCCGGGCACGCCGGTGGTGGTGGTGAGCCGCCTGCCGGAAGTGGACGGCTGGCTGGACGCCTTGGAAGAAGGCGCTGCCGATTATTGCGCACCGCCGTTTGAGACGATGCAGATCCGCTGGCTGCTGGAGACGCACGCGGGTTCGCCGCGTTCGATGGCGGCAGCCTGAACCTCGCGTGCACCGAATCCGCCGGGCCGGCACGACAGCCGCTCCCCGTCTGTTTGCGCGAATCCGCACCCCGGCCGCTATACTCAAAGATAGAGAGGCTGAGACCGATTGACCCTGCGAGACTTTTTCCGTCTGGCTGCCCATACGCAGATGCTGCCCGTGCTGGAGAGCGGCGAGGAGACCCTTGTCGGCGGACAGGCGGTGATGGAGGGCGTGATGATGCGCGCCCCGCACAGCTATGCGGTGGCCGTGCGGCGGCCGGACGGCGAAGTGGTGATCGACGAGCGCCCGCTGCCCAAGCTCTCCGACAAATACCCCGCCTTCCGGCTTCCCATCCTCCGCGGGGTGGGCACGCTGGGGCAGGCCATGGCGCTGGGCGTGAAGGCCTTGCGCTTCTCCGCCGACGTGGCCGTACAGGCCGAATCCGGCGCGGCAGCCCACGCGAACGGTGAAGCCAGGAAGCCCGCCGAAATCCCCGGCTGGCTGATGGCGTTGAACCTGGCCTTCTCGTTCGTCTTCTTCATCGTCCTGTACAAGTTCGTTCCGCTGTGGATCACCACGCAACTGGAAGCCGTCTACCCGGAGTTGCACAACCAGATCCTGTTCAACCTGGTGGATGGCATGGTGAGGCTCCTCATCTTCCTCGGCTTCCTTTGGCTGATCTCCCGCTGGGCCGACATTCGCCGGGTGTTCGAGTATCACGGCGCCGAGCATCGCGTGGTGTTCAACTTCGAGAGCGGCAAGCCGGTGAATATCGAAAACGCCCGCGCCTTTTCCACTTTCCATCCGCGCTGCGGCACCAGCTTCCTGCTGGTGGTGATGATGGTTTCGATCGCCGTCTATGCCGTCATCCCCGCGCAGGGCTTTCTCGAGAAGATGGCCGTGCGGGTGCTTGCCCTGCCGCTGATCGCCGGGCTGAGCTATGAAGTGATCCGCTTCGCCGCGCGGCGCCGCGGCAGCCTGCTGGCGCTGTTCACCGCGCCGGGGCTGTGGCTGCAGCGGATCACCACGCAGCCGCCTTCCGACGAGCAGACCGAAGTGGCCATCATCGCCCTCGACCGCGCCATGGCGCTCGAGGAGAAGCAGGGCGGAGAGCTGGTGATCGCCTGATGGACTTCACGCGGCAACTCGAGGAAGTGGAGCGCAAGTTCGAGGCGCTCGCCGCGCAGATGGCCGATCCGGCGGTGATCCAGGACGCCGCCCTCTATCGCAGGACGGCCAAGGCGCACCGGGATCTGGAAGAGATCGTCGGCGTCTGGCGCGAGTACCGCAAGGTGGCCGAAGACCTGGCCGGGGCGCGGCTGATGCTCGAGGAGAAAGACCCGGCGCTGCGGGAGATGGCCGAAGAGGAGATCGCGCGGCTCGAACCCAGGGAGCAGGAGCTCACCGAACGGCTGAAGATCCTCCTTCTGCCCAAGGATCCCAACGACGACAAGGACGTCGTGCTTGAGATCCGCGCCGGCGCAGGCGGCGACGAAGCCAGCCTCTTCGCCGCTGAAGTCTTCCGCATGTATGCGCGCTACGCCGAGAGCCAGGGCTGGAAGGTCGAGATCACCTCGGTGAGCGAGTCCGAAGCCGGCGGCTTCAAGGAAGTCATCGCTCTCATCAGCGGCGACCGCGTCTACTCGAAGCTCAAATACGAGAGCGGCGTGCACCGCGTGCAGCGCGTGCCGGTGACCGAGCAGCAGGGCCGCATCCACACCTCCACCATCACCGTCGCCGTGCTGCCGGAAGCCGACGAGGTGGAGGTGAAGATCGACCCGAAGGACCTGCGCATCGACACCTACTGCTCCTCCGGCCCGGGCGGCCAGAGCGTCAACACCACCTACTCTGCCGTGCGCATCACGCATCTGCCTACCGGCCTCGTGGTCACCTGCCAGGACGAAAAGTCGCAGATCAAGAACCGCGCCAAGGCCGAGCGCGTGCTGCGCTCACGGCTCTATGAGATCGAACTCGACAAACAGCGGCAGGCCATCGGCGCGGACCGCCGCTCCCAGGTCGGCACCGGCGACCGCTCGGAGAAGATCCGCACATACAACTTCAAGGAAAACCGCGTCACCGACCACCGCATCGGCCTGACGCTGTACCAGCTCGACCGCGTCATGGAGGGCGAGCTCGGCCCCCTGATCGACGCCTGCACGACCTTCTACAACGCCCAGAAGCTGCGCGAGCAGGCCGAAGCCGCGCAGGCGGCCCAGCATGAATCTGCGGACGGCGCTCCGGCAAGGGTCTGAGATCCTCGCCTCGGCCGGCACTCCCGAGCCCAGGCTCACCGCCGAAGTGCTCCTCTGCCACGCGCTGCGCCGCGATCGCAGCTACCTCTACGCGCACCCCGAGCACGAACTGACCACGGTGGAGTGGATCCACTACGGCCGCTACCTGCACGAGCGGCTGCAAGGCAAGCCGGTCCAGCACATCACGCGCAGGCAGGAGTTCTACGGGCGCGAGTTCGAGGTCTCGCCCGCCGTGCTCATTCCCCGCCCCGAAACGGAGCACGTCGTCGAGCACGCGCTGCGCGTGGCGCCGCAGGCGCGCCGCCTGCTGGACCTCTGCACAGGCTCGGGCAACCTCGCCGTGACTCTCGCGCTCGAACTCGGCGCCTGGGCCGTGGCCACCGACATCAGCTTCGACGCCCTGGAAACGGCTCGCCGCAACGTGCTCCGCCACGGCGCCCGCGTTGATCTGCTGCAATGCGACCTCGCCGGGGCCCTCTCGGCGCGCTTCCATCTGATCACCGCCAACCCGCCCTACATTCCTCTGCACGAAATCCCCGCCTTGCAGCGCGAAGTGCGCGATTACGAGCCGCACACCGCGCTGGCGGGCGGCGAGACGGGCGTCGAGTTCTACCGCCGCATCGTTCCGGAAGCCGAGCGCCTTCTCGAGCCGGGAGGCTGGCTGGTGGTCGAGATCGGCTATCAGGGCGAGCAGGGCGTGCGCGCCGCGTTTACGCCCGCCTGGTCGGAACTCGCCACGGAGTATGATCTGGCTGGATGGCCGCGCGTCGTCCGCGCGCGCTACACGCCGTGAGAACCATCTTCCACGTCGACATGGACGCCTTCTTCGTCTCGGTCGAAGAACTTTTCGAACCGAGCCTCAAAGGCAAGCCCGTGATCGTCGGCGGGCAGAAGGACGAGCGCGGCGTGGTGGCCGCCGCCTCGTATGCGGCACGCAAGTTCGGCGTGCATTCGGCCATGCCGCTGCGCACGGCGGCGAAGCTCTGCCCGCAGGCGGTCTTCCTCGACGGCCACCCGGAACGCTACCGCGAGTACTCGCGGCGGGTGCATGAAATCCTGCTCGAATTCACGCCGCAGGTGTCGATGGCGAGCATCGATGAAGCCTACCTCGACATGACCGGCACGGAGCGGCTGTGGGGTCCGCCGCTGCGCGCCGCCACGCTGCTGCACGACCGCATCGGCGCGCGGACGGGGCTGAACTGTTCCATCGGCATCGCCACCTCCAAGATGCTGGCCAAGATCGGCTCGGACTTCGCCAAGCCGAACGGCATCGCGTGGGTGCCGCCCGGCATGGAGGCGGCGTTTCTCGCGCCGCTCGAAGTGAGCCGTATCCCCGGCGTGGGGCGCGTCACCGCGGAGCGGCTGCGCGAGATCGGGGTGCGGAAGATCGGCGATCTGGCGCGGCTCGATGAAGAGTTCCTGCTGCGGCGCTTCGGGCAATGGGGCCTCGCGCTGGCCGGCAAGGCGCGCGGCCTGGACGCAGGCGCGTGGTTCGAGGGCGAGATCGGCGCATATGAAGACCCCAAAAGCATCTCGCACGAGCACACCTTTTCCGCCGACATCCGCGAGCAGGCGCTGCTGGAAGCCATGCTGGCGCGGCTCGCCGAAAAGGTCGGCCGCCGGCTGCGCGAACACCGCCTCTTCGCCCGCACGGTGGAACTCAAGCTCCGCTACGCGGACTTCACCACGCTGAGCCGCTCGCGCACGCTGCCGGAAGCCACCGACCTCGACTCGGACCTGATCGCCGTCTCCCGCGCACTCTTCCGTGCCGCCTGGAAAAAGGGCGCGCCCGTGCGGCTGATCGGCATGGGCGTGTCCGGTCTGGACGAAGCGCAGGGCCAGGTCTCGCTGCTCGAATCGGAGAAGAGGGAGCGCGCCCGGCAGGCGCTCGCCGCCGTGGACCGCATCCGCGACCGTTATGGGGAGAAGAGCGTGCAACTGGCCGCGGGCATGACGGCGGACGACCGCGAGAAGGTGCACGAAAACCCCGCCGGGCTGCCGGGCAAGACGCCGCGCGATTCGCGCCAACGCCCGTGATTCAGCGCCCGGCCGGCGTCTCAACCCGCGGCGCAGAAGCGCGTCTGTGCGTGGCGTGATAGGCCCAGAAAGCGGCGGCCAGCGAAAACAGCGCGCCGCTCCAATAGGGTGCGCCGTCGCTCAAATGGTCGAACACGGCGCCCGCCCATACGGGGCCGATGACGCGCGTGAGGCTGGACGCCGATTGCGCCGTTCCGAGCAGTGCGCCTTGCTCGCCCGCGCCCGCCCGCCGCGAGATCAGCCCGGTGAGAGCCGGCCCGGCCAGCCCGTAACCCAGCGCCGTCAGCGCCACCGACACATACAGCAGCCACACGACGTGCGCCGCGGCGGCTGCCGCGAAGCCGGCCGCGAACAGGCACCCGCCCCACACGGCCAGCACCGCCTCGCTCACCCGCCGGGTGAGCCGCCGGAGCAGATAGCCCTGCGTCAGCGCCGCCATCAGGCCGAGAAACGAGAACAGGACGGCATTGCCTGAAGCGTCAAGGCCGAACCGCGCGTGCGTGAACACCGGGAAATTCGTCTGCAAGCCTGCCATGGCGAAGTTCAGCGCGAACGTGGCCAGCATCAGCTCGCGAAATTCCGCGCGCCGGAGCGCCCCGCTGATCTGCCGGAGCGGATCGAGGTCGCGCCAGCACACCGCATGTTGCCGGCGCTGCTCCGGCGGCAGCGTCTCTTTCACGGTGACGGCCGCTACCGCCAGCGTCAGCAACGACAGCGCGCCGGAGGCGTAAGCCGGCGCCGAGAGGCTGATCCGGCTCAGCGCTCCGCCCATGGCCGGCCCCAGAATGAAGCCCAGCCCGAAGGCGGCGCCGATCAGGCCGAAGTTCTTCGCGCGGTCGCGCGGCTCGCTGATATCGGCGATGTAGGCCTGCGCCGCCGTGATCGAGCCGCCGGCGAAGCCCGACAGCAGGCGCGCCGCAAACAGAACGGCCAGCGACCATGCGGCGCCGAACAGGAAGTAGCTGGCCGCCGTGCCCGCCAGGCACACGAGCAGCACCGGCCTGCGCCCGTGCCGGTCCGACCATGCGCCCAACAGCGGCGCGGCGGCGAACTGCGCGGCGGAAAACGCCAGCGCCAGCAGCCCCACCGTGAGCGCGTCGCTGCGGTACGGCTGCACGACAAAAGGAATCACGGGCACGAGAATGCCCGCGCCCATCAGGTCGAGAAAAACGATGAGGAAGATCGCCCCCAGCGCTCTGCGAGGCGCCGGCCTGCTTGCCTGCACGATTTCATCGTCTCATGAAGAACAGCGCCAGAGCCGTGGGGATGTTGGCGTCGCGAGGCTTCATGGCATGCCGGAGGCCTCCAGCAACACTTCATGCACGGCCAGCTCCGTTTCCACGGTCGTAGCCAGCGGACGCTCGCCCCGCACGGCCCGCGCCAGCGCTGCGATGTCGCCCACGTAGCGCTCATACGGCGGGAGCTCCGCCTTCTGCCTGCCCGCACGGTAGCGGCCGGCAGGGTTCGCCAGATCGATCTCGAGCGCGGGAGGCTCGATGGGCCGCACCACCGCATTGCCGTTTGTGCCAAAGATCTCCAGCGCGCGGTGCGCGCCCGCATTCGGTTGCAGCACGCTCGCAGTGATCACCGCCATCGCGCACGAGTACTCGAACACCGCCGCCGTGTTGTCCTTCAACGTGTCCGCGAAAGGGCCGTCGTGGCGAAGGAACCGCGTGATGCGCAGCGGACGCCCCAGCAGCCGCACGACGATGTCGATCAGATGCGCGCCCTGTTCGAACATCTGCCCGCCCGGGAAACGGTTCCATTCCGGGCGCCGGTCCTCGCCGATCAGCGTGTTCATGCGCGCATGGATCAGGTAGACGTCGCCGAGCCAGCCATGGCGCGCAGCCTCGAGGGCTGTCTCCACGGCCGGATTGTGCCGCCACATATAGCCCGCCTGGATGACGAGCCGATTCTCCCGGGCCAGTGAAACGATGCGGTGAAGCCGCGCCCTGGTGTCGGCGATGGGCTTTTCGATGTGGCAGTGTTTGCCCGCTTCCAGCGCCGCGATGGCGAGTTCTGGAATTTCGGGCACGTCGCTCTCGACGAACACGGCTTCGATGCCGGGGTCGGCGAGGATCTCGCTCTTCGTGCGCCACGGCAGGGGGCCGAGCTTTTCGAGCGCCTTGCGCGCTGCCGGCGCCTCCTCCCAGACGCCGGCAAGCTCGTAATCCGGCGATGCCTTCACCAGCCGCAGCTTGTCGAACGCATGTGAGTGAGCCGCGCCGAGGAAAGCCACCCGCACGCGCCGCGGCTCAAGCGCCGCTGCGGGCAGAGTGAGAAATTCGCGCCTGCGGATCATCACTCCGCCATTCTACGCGGCGCCGCGGAGGCGTGGAGGCGCGGCCTTCAGAACTGGCGCGGCGTCTTGCCCCCGCGGGCCGGGCGTTCTGTGGAGGCTGGCCAAAGGCCGGCGGAACGAAGCGCTCGCGATGGTTCCTTTGGGCGCTTCCCCCGGGCCACTGTTTACACTGGTTGTGTGATCCATACGCATTTTCTGTTTTCCGGTGAGATCCGGCGCGCGGACGAGGCGTTGTTTCGCGCCGGGCAAGTGGGGCTGTTCGCGGGCTGGGGCGTATTTTCGACGATCCGCGTGATCGACGGCGCGTTGTTCGCCTTCGACCGGCATTGGGCGCGGATGCGCCGGGACGCCGACTTGCTGCGCGTGCCGTTTCCCTGGACTCCACAAGAGCTGGAAGAGGAGCTCTTGCGGCTGGTGGAGGCCAACCAGGCCTACGACGCGGCGCTGCGCGTGCTGGTGATGCGGAACCGCGGGACTTTGTGGGAAGGGCCGGGGTTTGAGCGCGACTTCGATCTGGTGGCGTTCACAGCGCCGCGCACGAAGTGGGGGCCCTCGGCGCGGCTCGGCATCGTGGCGCAAGCGCGCCACGCAGCGGGGCCGTTCGCGGGCACGAAGTCGGCTTCCTGGGCGATGAACCTCGTCTGGCATGAAGAGGCGCACGTGCGGGGGCTCGACGAAGTGATCCTGCTCAACGAACGGGGCGAGGTGAGCGAGTGCACCTCGGCCAACGTGTTCGCCGTGTTCGGCGATGAAGCGGCGACCCCGCCGCTCAGCTCCGGCTGCCTGCCCGGAATCACGCGCGAACTGTTGCTGGAAGTGGTCCGCGTGCCGGGCGTGCGCGTGTCGGAACGCACGCTGACGCTGGAAGACCTGGAAAACGCCGACGGGTTGTTCATCACCTCGACGACGCGGGACCTGGTGCCGGTGGCTTCAGTGGAAGGGCTGAGCGTGAAAACGGACTGGGACGTCGTGGGGCGGCTGGCGGCGGCGTTCACCGAGTACCAGCGGGAATCGGCGGGCCGGGCGCGCCGCCGCGCGGCCGGGGCGGCATAGCCCCGCCGGCGCACCGGCAGACGGGCAAAAGAAACGCGGGGGAGGAGGCCGCTTCCCCCGCGCCAGAACATTCTTCGGTGGAAATGTCAGAGCGGCTTGTAGCAGCTCCGCGTCTCGTTGCACTCGTATTCGTCGACGGGCTTGCCGTCGGGGCCGATGGGGATGTGGGTCTTGTCGCACCAGAAGGCGCGGTCGTTGCTGTGCGGGACCGTGGGGTCCCACTCGGCTTCGACATACAGCCCCTTCCAGCGGAGATTGTCGCACCGGTCTTCGCCGATGCGCGTCAGGCCGGCCCGTTCGCGGTTGACGATCGCCATGGCGCGCCTCCTCAGGCCTTCACGCCGGCGGCGGCCATCAAGGCGCGCTTGACGGCGGCGGCGGCGATCTGGACTTTGTAGGCGTTCATGCTCAAAGGCCGGGCGGCAGCCACGGCAGCCTTGCCCGCAGCCTCGGCGGTCTCCGCGGTGACCGTCTTGCCCTCGATGGCGCGCGCGGCTTCGGCGGACACCCACGGCGTGGGCGCGACGTGGCCGAGCACGACGCGGGCGGAGGCCACCGTCGAGCCCTTCATCGTCAGCGCCACGGAAGCCGTGGCGAGCGGCCAGTCGAGCGCGTCTTTCTGGCGGGCTTCATAGGTGGCGTTCCTGGCGCCTGTCGCCGGCACGATCACCTCGGTGAGGATCTCGTTCGGCTTCAGGTCCACCTCGCGCGCGTCGCTCGAGGCGGGGGCGACGAAGAACTTCTCTGCCTCCACCTCGCGCGTGCCTGTGGGAGAGGCCAGTTTGATCTTCGCGCCGAGCGCCACCAGCGCGGGGCCGAAGCTCGACGCCGAGACGAAGCGCGCCGGACCGCTGCCGAAGATGGCGTGGTAGCGGTTGTCGCCCTCGGCGACGAGGTCTTTGCCTTCATGGCGGGCGATCAGACCGAAACCCGCGCGGAAGTACCAGCAGCGGGGCCGCTGGCAGAGGTCGCCGCCGAAGGTGCCCATGTTTCGGATCTGCGGGCTGGCCACGCCGCGCGCCGCTTCGGTCAAAGCGGGGAAAGACGCGCGGATGAGCGGGTTGGTCATCACCTCGTCCACCGTCGCCAGCGCGCCGATGCGCACGCCCGCGGCGGTCTTCGAAATGCCCTTCAGCTCGGCGATCTCCTTGATGTTGACCACCCGCTTCGGGCTCATCACCTCGTCCTTCATGAGGCTGACGAGGTCGGTGCCGCCGGCCAGCACGGCGGCGTCGCTCCAGCCGTTGCCGAGCAGCGCCAAAGCTTCCTTGAGAGTCTTGGGGCTTGCGTATTCGAAGGGTTGCATCAGCTCATCCTCCCGCTCAGCGCATTCAGCACGTTCATCGGCGTCATCGGCACAACGGGCACGCGCACGCCGATGGCGTTGGCAACCGCGTTCGCGATTGCCGCGATGCCGCCGATTGCCGGCGGCTCGCCGAGTCCGATCACGCCGCGCTTGTCGTTGGCCTCGTCGATTTCGAGATGGATGAGGATCTCGCCGATGTCCTTGATGCCGGCGAGCTTGTAGAACTCCATCTCGTTGTTGAGCATGCGGCCGGTGATGGCGTCCATGATGCGCTCTTCCATCAGCGCGCCGCAGATGGACATGATGATGGCGCCGCAGATCTGGCTCTCGGCGGTCTTCGGGTTGATCACCGTGCCGCAGTCCTGGACGGCGACGATGCGGTTCATTCTCACGATGCCCGTTTCCACATCCACTGTCACGTCAGCAATCTGCACGCCGCCGACGCCGCCCGTGTTGAGTCCTTCCTTGGGCGCGTCGCGCGGGATGTTCTGCCCGGTTTCGCTGATCGTCTTGACGCCGAGTTTGGCGCAGGCGGCTTTCCAGGAGAGGCTCTTGGCGGGGTTGCCCTTCACCTGGATCTTGCCGTCGGCGGCCTCGAGCTCCGTGGCGGGAGCGCCGAGAGCGGGGGCCACTTCCTCGAACAGCTTCTCCAGAGCGTTCAGCGTGGCCTTGCGCGTCGAACTGCTGACGCCGCCCACCGTCGTGGAGCCGCCCGAGGTGCCGGACGGCGGATAGTTGGTATCGCCGATCTTGACGCGGATGTCATTCACGCCCAGGCCGAGGCTCTCCGCCGCAACCTGCGCGATGACAGTGCGCGTGCCGGTGCCGAGGTCCTGCGAGCCGAGTTCGACTTCCACCGTGCCATCGGGATGGATGTTGCAGCGCGCGGTGGAGTCGTGCCCGGCGCCGCCCCAGGTATTGACGCCGATGCCGAGACCACGCTTGAGCGGGCCGCGCCCCGCGTCTCCCCGCGGGTGCCACAGCTTCTTCCACTCGGCCATCTCGGCGGCCTTCTTGAGCTGGCGCTCGTAGGTATCCGCCCGCGCCGTCAGGTCGACGTTCTTCAGGAACAGCTCCAGCGGGTCCATCTTCATCTTCGCCGCCAGATCTTCCATGGCGGCGCAGGTCAGATAGGACGCCTGCTGGTGGTTAGGCGCGCGCCAGGCGCGGATGGGCGCCGTGTTGGTGCTCACCGCGCTGTGGTTCTTCCTCTGATTCGGGATGCGCGTGTAGACGTAAGGAATCGGCGGGCTGCCGCCGCCGGTGAACCCGCCGGTGGCCCAGCTCTGGCTCTCCCACAAGGTGATCTTGCCGTCCTTGTTGGCGGCGAGCTTGATCCGCGCGAATGCCGACGGGCGGCACCCGGCGATCACCTGCTCCACGTTGCGTTCCAGGAACAGCTTCACCGGACGCCCGCCGGCAGCTTTCGACAAATGCGCCGCTTCGACGCCCCAGCGGTCGGGTTGGAACTTGGAGCCGAAGCCCCCGCCGATGTGGTCCTGATGGACGTGCACATTGGCGGCGGGGACGTTCACCGCGCGCGCCATGTCGCCGCGGATGCTGGTGACGGCTTGCGTGCTCGGGTTCAGTTCCACCTTGTTGTCCGGCGTCCAGGAGACGACGTTGCCATGCGGCTCCAGGCACGAGTGCTCAAGCACCGGGATGCCGTAGAAGCCCTCGCTGACGGCGGCGGCTTCCTTCAACGCCTGGTCAGGGTCGCCTTCGATCTGTTCGCCGGCAGCCTTGGCGCGGGACTGCACTTTCTTCAGGTCAGCCTCATGCACGACGTGCGGGAGCACTTCGTATTCGACCTTGATCTTCTTCAGCGCATCGCGCGCCGCCAGTTCGGTCTCCGCGGCGACGAAGGCCACTTCCCAATGCGCCCACTGGATCTCGGTGCCCGCCGGCGCGACCACGCGCACGCCTTTCACGCCCGGATGCTTTTCCGCCTCGCTGGTGTCGATCGACTTCACACGGGCGTGAGCATACGGGCAAACCAGCGTGGCGCCGTGCAGCATGCCGGGCTTGTTGAGATCCGAACAGTACTTGGCGCGCCCTGAAGCCTTCTCGACGCCGTCGAGGCGGCTCAGGCGCTTGCCCATCACCTTGCGCTTCGACATTTCCGGCCAGCGATACTCAGGCATTGCGGCCTCCTTTCATCGCCTTGGCGGCTTCCAGCACAGCCTGGCGGACGCCGACGTAAGTGCCGCAGCGGCACAGGTTGCCGCCGAGACCGTCTTTCACCTGCTCGTAAGTCGGATTCGGGTTCGCATCAAGGAACGCCTTGGCGGCGACTACGAAGCCCGGCGTGCAATAGCCGCACTGCTGGGCGTCGTTGTTCACGAACGCCTGCACCACGGGGTGCGGCCGCCCGCCGCTGAGAGCGAAGCCCTCGATGGTGGTGATCTGCTTGCCCTGCGCGTCAATGGCCAGGATCGTGCAACCGTACATGACCTTGCCGTTGACGAGCACCGAGCATGCGCCACAGGTGCCGCGGTCGCATACGCGCTTGGCCCCGGTCAGGTCGAGCTTGTTTCGCATCACGTCCAGCAGGGTTTCGCGCGGTTCGACGGAAACCTTCATGGGCTTGCCGTTGATGGTAAGCGTGATGGCAACCGCGCCGGGCCCCATGACGCCCGCCGGCGTTTGGGCCTGGACGGGCTGTTCAAGAAGCGCCGGCGCAACAGCGCCGGTAACGCCGATACTTTGCAGCAGTCCGCGGCGCGACACTCCGCGCCGGTTGTCTTGATTGGGTTTGAGTTCGGAATCTGGATGTCGACTCACAGCAATTCCCCTTCCCTCTCCGCGGGCAAGGCACAGCCAACCAACGCCTCGCGGATCTCTCTTAGTCTATCCCAAGGCCCGGCTTTTGCTGCGATCCAGATGGTGAACAGACTTTCACGATGGGCGAACCGCGCGGTGGAACAGGCCGGGATCAATCGGGGCCGTCCGTGGCCTCCAGCAGCAAATGAACCAGGCCCGAAATCGTCTCCGGGTCGTCCGGCAGCCCCCACTGCGCGGCGAACCCAAGGCAGTACGATCGCAGCATAATCAGCCGGTCCGGAAAACCGCTCCGCATGGCGCGGCGGGCGAGCGGCGCGCCGCGGCGCAGGTCCGCCCGCATTTCCGCCGAAAGCATCTGGCGGAGTTCATCGAGCGTCTGCGGCGCGCGGGGACGATCAGGCTGCATGAGATCAGCCTGCCAGACTTGCTCCGGCGCGGGCAATTGCGGAAGACTTGTCCCTATGAAGATCCGGCGCCGCAGTTTCCTTGCCGCCGCGTCCGCCGCTCCGGCGTTCGCGCTGGCGCAACCGGAGCTGGTGAAACCGCGCGTGCTGCGTCCCGGCGACACGGTGGGGCTGGTGACGCCTTCGACCTATGTCTCCGACCCCGACCGGCTGTGGCTGGCGCAGCGGACCATCGAAGAACTGGGGCTGCGCTGCAAAATGGGCCGCAGGGTGGGCAGGCGCGAGGGCTATCTGGGCGGGACGATCCGGGAGCGGGTGGAAGATCTGCACGCGATGTTCGCCGACCCGGAAGTGAAGGCCGTGTTCTGCGTGCGCGGCGGTTACGGCTCGGCGATGCTGCTGGACTCGCTGGATTACGCGCTGATCCGGAAGAACCCCAAGATCTTCCTCGGCTATTCCGACATCACGGCGCTGCACCTGGCGATCCACCGCCTGGCCGGGCTGGTGACGTTTCACGGGCCGGTGGCGCTTTCCGGGCTGAGCGACTGGACGCTGGAACATTTCCGCCGGGCTTTGTTTGAAACAAAACCGCTGGGCCTGCTGTCGAACCCGCCCGAGCCGCGGCCCATCCGGCCGCGCCACCCGTGGCGGGCGGTGCGGCCGGGCAAGGCGCGCGGCCGGCTCGCCGGCGGCAACCTGACGCTGATCTCGACCACGCTGGGCACGCCTTACGAAATCCAGACCGAGGGCAGGATCCTGTTTCTCGAAGACGTGGGCGAGGAGCCCTACAGCATCGACCGCATGCTGACGCATCTGCGCCTGGCGGGCAAGTTCCGCGGCATCCGCGGACTCATCTGGGGCGAGTGCTCGGCGTGCCGCCCGCGCGAGTTCCAGCCGGGGTTCGAGTCGACTTTCTCGACGGGCGAAGTGGTGCAGAACATCCTGGGCTCTCTGGACGTTCCTGTGCTGGCCGGGCTGGTCATCGGGCACACGGACGACCAGCTCACCCTTCCGCTGGGCGTGGTGGCCGAACTGGACGCCGACGCGGGGACTTTGACGATACTCGAATCCGCTCTCACGGAGTGACTCTCATGCGATTTCTGATCTTCCTTCTGCTTATGCCGGCCCTCTTGGCGCAGGGGCCGCGCACGGAGCTGCTCTGGCCCGAAGGCGCGCCCGGCGCGGCCGGCAACGAAGACGCCGACAAGCCCGCGCTGACCATCTACCCGGCCGTGCAGCCCAACGGCGCCGCCGTGCTCGTCTGCCCGGGCGGCGGCTATGTGAATCTCGCCATGGATCACGAGGGAAGGCAGATCGCCGAATGGTTCAACTCCTTCGGCGTCACGGCCTTCGTGCTGAAATACCGGCTTGCGCCGCGCTACCGGCATCCGGCAATGATCGAAGACGCGCGCCGCGCCATCCGCATCATCCGCTCGCGCGCGAAAGAGTTCGGCATTGATCCGGCGCGGGTGGGCGTCATGGGCTTCAGCGCCGGCGGGCATCTGGCCTCGACGCTGTCCACGCACTTCGGCGAAGGCGAGCGGCCGGACTTCGCCATCCTCTGCTATCCCGTGATCAGCTTCACCACCCGCTACACCCACAGCGGATCGATGCGCGCGCTGCTGGGCGACCCGCCGGACCCGGCGCTGGTGTGGGAGCTGTCCAACGAGCTGCGGGTGACTTCACAGACGCCGCCGACGTTCCTGTTCCACACGAATGCCGACACAGGCGTGCCGCCGGAGAACAGCATTCTCTATTACCTCGCGCTGCGGCGCGCGGGCGTGCCCGCCGAGATGCACATCTACCAGGAGGGGCGGCACGGCGTGGGGCTGGCGCCGAAGGACCCGGTGCTCTCCACGTGGCCCGGACGGCTGAAGGACTGGCTGATGGTGCGGGGCATCATCTCTGCGCAGTAACCGCCGGGGCGCGGGGCGCGTCTGAAGGGCGGCGACACGCATGCGGGCCTGGATTGCAGCGCTGCTTCTCCTGACGCTCGGCGGCCAGCAGCCCCCCGAGCCGGCGCCTGACCCCGGTCGGCCGGTGCTCAAGCGCGGCGGCGCCGCGGAGAAGCGCGAGCCGGTAAGCGAGCCTGAGAACCGCCGCCCCACGCAAGTCCCGTACCGGGAAGTGGTGGTGGATGAAGAGGGGCGCACGGAGAAGGTGCTGGAAGAGCACGGCGCAGCCCGCCGCGACGACCTTCTCATGCGCGTCGCCGAAGCCGCCGCTGAATTCAACGAAAAATTGCCGAGCTTCATCTGCGACCAGTTTGTCAGCCGCTACGAGAGCAAGACCCTGAAGCCGGAATGGAAGCTGAAAGACCGCGTGCAGCTCGAACTCGCCTACACGAAGGGCAAGGAGGAGTACCGCAACATCCGAATCAACGGCAAGCCGCTGAAGAAGGGCAGCCCGGAGGATTCGGGCTCGTGGTCGATGGGAGATTTCGGCACGACGCTCATGAGCATATTCGGCTCCACCCGCCCCGGGGATTTCCGGCTGCGCGGCGACTCCGACGCCGCGGGGTTGAAGGCGAAGGTCTTCGATTTTTCAGTCCCGAAGGAGCGCTCGCAGTGGACCATCCGCTACGGCTATGCGGTGAAGCCCGCGCACGAGGGCGCGCTGTGGATTGATCCGGACACGGCGCGCGTGCTTCGAATCGAGATGAGCAGCCGGCGGCTGCCCGCCAATTACGACATCGACAAGGTGGAGATGACGGTGGATTACGGCTGGATCGACATCGCCGGCACGCGCTATCTGCTGCCCGTGCGCAGCGAGAACCTCGCGTGCTTCCGCGGCACGTTCACCTGCACGCGCAACGAGATCGAGTTCAGGAACTACCGGAAGTTCCAGGTGGAATCTCAGGTGCTTCAGGTGGAGAGCGAGATCACCTTCCCGGAAGCGGAAGACGACAAGCCGAAATCGAAAACGGTGCCGCCGTCGATTACGCCGGAGCCGCCGAAGAAAAAGAAGCAGTGATCAGCGCGCGCCCCTGGCGGCGATGAGAAGGTCGTCGCCCGCGCGAACCCCATCTGCGAAGCCCGCCTCCCGCAGCCCGGACAGGAGTTGCGTGTGCCGGTGCGGGTGACTTCAATGCGAAGGGCCAACCGGCGTCAATGGCACCCGCAGCCGTCGCCTTTCAACGCCAGCCAGCCCTCGCGGGCGATGACCGGCGCCATGACAAGGCCCGCCGCCGGGTCGGCCCACCACCAGCCGAGGGTCGCATTCAAAACCAGTCCGCCGAGGAGAATCGCTGAAAGATAGCTGCACAGCAGCGTCTGTTTGGAGTCGGCCGCCATGGCGCCGCTGCCGATTTCGCGGCTCACCTGCCTTTTCTTGCGCGCCAGAACCGGCATGATCGCCAGCGAACAGCAGGCCAGCACGATGCCGGGAATCGAACGATCCGGCGCCTCCTGTCGCACCAGCTTTTCCACCGCCTCATAGAGCACGTATCCGGCGAGCAGGAAGAACGAGACGCCGATCAGCCGCAGCGCCCGCTGCTCGAATTCTTCCCTGCGGTG
>Ga0272446_1003211_pt1 | contig 21055 bp, 28 predicted proteins | sample YNPCB0061_FD_194587 | JGI IMG/M metagenome (GOLD analysis project Ga0272446, IMG submission 194587) | Hot spring microbial mat communities from Yellowstone National Park, WY, United States - YNP-CB-006-1 | ecosystem: Environmental > Aquatic > Thermal springs > Hot (42-90C) > Sediment | place...
GGCGGCAGCCACCAGACCGCATACCAGACGCGCCCGGTGTGGATGACCGGGTAGACTGCCGCACACAACACCGCAAAGAGCGTCATTGCCTCGGAGAAGCGGTTGATCGAGGTCCGCCACTTCTGGCGGAACAGGAACAGAATCGCCGAGATCAGCGTACCGGCGTGACCGATACCGATCCAGAACACGAAGTTGGTAATGTCGAAGGCCCAGCAGACCGGGATCTGCTCACCCCAGACACCAATGCCGGTGGAGATCAGGTAGGTAGCCGCCCCGAACCCACCCAAAAGCATGGTGCTAGCCAGGGCGAACGCCGGCCACCACCACGCGGGCATCGGCTTCTCGGTGACGGCGGAGACTTTGTCGGTCACCACCGCCAGTGAGGGCTTCTGCCCAGGGGCTGGCTCCAATACCCACGGCGGACGCGGGTAGCCGTCGCCGCTGGGGATGGTCACATGCCCGTTGCCGTTGACCCCGTTGTGGCCGTTGACTCCGTTACCGTGTTGCCCCTGCTGAGTCGAGGGCTGGCCGTTTGGTTCGTTTGTCGTACTCATCAATGATTGCCCCCGCCGTGATGACCCCCGCCGTAGACGCGGTCTTCGACCGCCTTGAGCGTTTCGTTGGGATTAGTCAGCCGCACCATGTACGAGGTGCGCGGTTTGATGTTCAGTTCGTCGAGCTGCGTGTAGTTCCGCTTGGTGTGCTTGGGATCGTGCGTCAGCTTGTAGACCTTCGCGTCACGATCCAGCAGGTTGCCGAAGGTGATCGCCTGGGTCGGGCAGGCTTGGGCGCAGGCCGGGGTGATGGTCCCGTCCGGCACGCGGATGTCCTGGTCGAACAGATTGCTGTTGTCGCGGTTAGCCCGACGCGACGCTGCGATCTTCACCCCCGCCTTGCCGCGCTCGATGCGTTGCACGCAGTAGGTACACTTTTCCATCACCCCCCGCATGCGAATGGTCACATCCGGGTTACGCTGCATCTTGAGCGTCTCCGGCGAGCCTTTCTCGGTTAACGGCCCCAGTCGCAATTGATCGAGCGGCCGCTGGTTGTAGTCGAACCAGTTGAACCGCCGCACCTTGAACGGGCAGTTGTTCGAGCAGTACCGCGTGCCCACGCAGCGGTTGTAGACCTGCAAGTTTAACCCCTCGGGGCTGTGGACCGCCGCGTTGACCGGGCAGACCGTCTCGCACGGAGCGCGTTCGCAGTGAACGCAGGCCAACGGCTGCGAGGCGAAGCGCGGGTCCTCGACCGAGCCGATGAAGTAGCGGTCCACGCGAATCCAGTGCATCTCGCGATTGCGCCGCACCTCGTCCTTGCCCACAATCGGCACGTTGTTCTCGCTCTGGCACGCGACCATGCACGCGCTACAAGCAATGCATGAGTTCAGGTCGATGACCATGCCCCACTGGTGCAGCGGCGAGGAGTCGATGCCCACCGCCCGCGTCGGCTGGTCGTTGGGAGCCGGCGGCCGGGACAAGTCCCCTTCGATGTGCAGCGGGATCAGACCGCGCCGCTGTTGCCCCCCGTGCCCGTGGCCGTGATCGTGCCCGTGGTCTTGGCCGTGCCCGTGGTCGTGGTCGTGGCTGTGATCGATGCGCCCGGCGCGGTAGTCGGCCAACGTGCCGATCTGGATTAGCTCACGGACTTGCGCTTCGCGCTCGGCCTCCCGGCTGGCCTCGGTCGGCCCCACCCCGATCAACCCCAATTGCCGGTCGGGCCGGCGCAGCAGGGCCGAGTAGTCCTGCGTGCTGACCAGCCGGTAGGTGCCGGGGAGTTTGGTCAGGCTGGCTTCGGTGCGGATGCCCATGCCGTTGGAGGTCCGCAGCGGGTAGACGTTGAAGCCGCCGCCGCCGTTTTGCAGTTGGCCGGCCAACTGCCCCCGACCGAAGGCCATTGGTTGGCCGTGGCCCAGGTGCAGGGTGACGGATTTGTCCGCGTGGCCGGGCAGCACGAATACCGCGATCCGCTCGATCCGCTGCCCCTGAATCTCGATACTGATGAGGTCGTTGGTCGTCAGCGATAGTTCGCGAGCCGTCGCGGGGCTGATGATCGCGGCGTTATCCCAGACCAGCTTGGTGGCCGGTTCGGGCAACTCTTGCAGCCAGCCGTTGCCGAAGTACCGCCCATCGTAGAGCGACGGGTGCGGGTGGAAGGTCACTTCGTAGCCGTTGCCCACGCTCGGTAGGCGGCTGGGCACCGCGTCCCGGACGGCGTTCTGGTTGACGGTGGCATTGTTGACCGTCGGTCGCAGCCCCGTCGAACCGTCGGCCGCCCCCAAAAAGCCCCGATGCAGGAAGCGGCGGAAGCCCTCGGCGTTGGCCTGATCGGCGCAGCCGGGCGTGTTCTGCGCCCGCTGCATGAACGTATCCCGCAGGATGTCGTAGGCACTGGTTTGCCGGAAGCGCACGATCCGCGCGACCAACTCCAACGGCGACAGGCTGCCCGCGTACAGCGGCGCGATCAGCGGTTGCACCGCGCAGTAGATGCCCTCGGCCGTCTCAGTGTCGCCCCACTGTTCGAGGTAGTGGGTCATCGGGACATGCCAGGTCGCTTTCTCGGCCGTCTCGTTGTAGTGCATGCCCAGGTGGATGATGCGCTTCTGGGGGTTGGCCCGCAGCGTGTCCAGGGCTTGCCCGAAGTTCAGGTCCGCCGGGGCGTTGTATACCGGGTTGCCGCCGAGGATGACCAGGGTATTGACCTGATTCTGCGACAGTGCCGCTCGCAACTGTGCGATGCTGCCTGTTGGTGGACCGGCGGGCGGCTCGCGCAACTCGACGGTCTGGCCGAGATTGCCCAACGCGGCATTGATGGCGAAGCACAACGCATGCACCCAGGCTGGTTGGTTGCGCCCGGCCAGCACAATACTCTTGCCGCGGGCCGACGCCGCGCCAAGGTCGGCTTTGATCGCGGCGATGAAGGCCGACCAGATCTCACCGTTGACCCCCACGCCCTGCGGGGCAGCCGGTGCCTCACCGGGCACGGACACGCCCAGCTCGCGGGCCAGGGCCACGGCCAGCGTGCCGACCAGCGTCGCCGGCAACCGCAAGCGATGGTCCGCGTTCATCCCGGTCACCGTCACCATGCTCTCGGCGACGTAGAGCCGGTTCATCGTGGTCGCGTTGGTCGCCACGTTGCGATCCGCCTGCTGCAAGACGCTCCGCTTCTCGTTGAACCGCCGGGCATCGAGCAGCATCGTCTCGTTGGTGCTGCACAGGAAGTCCGCGTCCAGCGACACGACAAAATCGGCCCGGTCGTAGCGGTAGGTCGGTTGCAGTGGCCGGCCGAAGGCGATGCGGGTTCCCTCGTGGATGGTGTCGCGGTTGACCGGCTCGTAGACATACCAGCGCGCTTGCGGGTAGCTGGCCTGGATGTGTTCGCGTACCCGTTGCAGGCTGGGCGAGGCGAAGTCTTCGGCCAGGAAGGCTAGCCCTTGGCCACCGTTGGCCAGGATGGCGTTGCTATTCTCGGCCAGGAAGTCATCGAAGATTTGCCTCTCGATCTCAACGCCGTTGCGGAAGTATCGCCGCGAGCGGTCGGGATGGTACAGGTCCAGCACCGATGCCTGCGTGAACACGTCCGTACCGCCGTGGGCGTAGACCGCGCGGTTGCCCCGGCTGGCCGGATGCTCGGGGTTGCCTTCGATCTTGGTGGGGCGGCCGTCGTTGGATTCGACGACCACCGGATGCGAGCCGCCGTTGGGCCGCGGGTAGGTCGTGGCGTAGTAGGTCGGCAGCCCCGGCACCTGATCGTGCGTGCCACGCGAGTAGGCCAGGATTTGCAGGTCGGGCCGTTGACAGCCAGTCCCTGCAATGCCCGCCAGGGCCATTGATGCACCCATCAACTGCATGAAGCGGCGGCGGTCGAAGCCCTCGCCCTCGGCCTCGCCGCTGCCCTCGAAGATGTTGGCGTAGCCGGGAAACTCTTTGGTCACGATCGCCTGAAACTCCGGCGTGTTGGCCAGCTCTTCCAGGCTGGTCCATTGCCGGTTGGGCGCGGGTTGCTGGATCGGTTGGTTCATCGGTGGCACCCCTGACAAGTCTGCGGTGGATTGATCTGCAAACGGTCCTTGACACTCTCACCAATTTTGCGTGGGGATTCCCCGGCGGGCGGCACCCAGGTCATGTTGTAGACCTCCGAAGGGGGGCGCAGGTTCTCGCTGGGAGCGCGGTGACAGTTCAAGCACCAGCCCATCGATAGTTCCTTGGCGTGCCAGACGACCGGCATCTCGTTGATTTGCCCGTGGCAACTGACACACGAGACGCCCCGGTTGACGTGGACGGCGTGGTTGAAGTAGACGTAGTCGGGCACTTTGTGGATGCGTTTCCAAGGAACGGGATTACCGCGGGCGTAACTTTCTTGAACTTGGGAAAGGTACGGGCTGTCCGGCTTGATCCCCGCCCAGATCTTGCCCGTGACCGCTTGCTTGTTGTGGCAGTTCATGCACGTCTCGGAGGTCGGCACGTTCGAGTGCGGCGACTCCGCAACGTGGGTGTGACAATACTGGCAATGCATGCCCAGTTGGCCGATGTGCAGCGCGTGCGAGAACGGCACGGGCTGCTCAGGCATGTAGCCGACGCGGGTGTAGCTGGGCAGAGCGTAGTAGTACCACGCGACCGCAAAGAGGTGAACGCCCAGAACCACCCCCAGCGTCACTTGCCGAGCTAACAGATCGGTCCTGGGGGTAAATATTAACGCCAAGGTGAAGCTCCTTCCACAGAGGAACTGAACGTGGTCATCGGTTTCACAAGAGGTAGTCGTTGCAATTTAGATGCCGATTCGCGATCAGTTGACCCAGCACCAAACACAGACTCGGGGCTTGCCCAGATAGGCTGATCGGTGCGACTCGGGATTGCACCGACTTTCAGTCCGTAGCGCAGACTTTTGGTCCAACGAGTCCCTAGAATAAGCACAGACCCTAAGAATAACCGCAGACGCTAAGTACCTGCCACTCGCCCAGACGGAACTGCCTCCATGACTACCGAACCACAGTTGAACTCGCCCGTTCCGTCTGCCCCACCCGCCGCCGTCCACGCCACCCCCGAAATGCTGGCCGCAAGCCGGGCTAAGCGCATCGTCTTCCTCGTGGTCTTCCTGGACCTGTTGGGTTTTGGCATCGTCCTGCCCCTTTTGCCGCGTTATGCCGATGGCTTCCTCACCCAGTTGCGCTTGCCCGACTGGGCGGTTGGGGTGGTCGTCGGCTCGTTGTACTCGCTGTTCTCGGTGATGCAGTTGATCTTCGCCCCGATCTGGGGGCGTCTCTCCGACCGGGTTGGCCGTCGCCCGATCATCCTGCTTGGTCTGGTTGGCTCGGTGATTTTCTACGGGCTATTCGCCCTGGCCTCGAACATGGACCCGGCCACGCAAGCGCTGACAGCGGTGGTGCTACTGTTTGTCGCCCGCATCGGCGCGGGGATCGCCGGGGCGACCGTGGCCACTGCCCAGGCGGTCATCGCCGACACCACCACGTTCGAGGAACGCTCACGCGGCATGGCGATTGTCGGGGCCGCCTTCGGCATCGGCTTTACCTTCGGCCCGCTGATCGCCTTTGCCGCGTTGCTATTCGCCGACGATGCCCGCGCCGCTCCCGGACTGGCCGCCTCGTTGCTGTCGGGCTTGGCCTTGGTCGTGGCCTGGCGGCAACTACCCGAAACCTGCCGGGCCAAGCTCGACGGCACAGCCACTAACTCGGTCGTCGCCGCCGGTCGGCTCAATTTCCGCCGCATGGGCCGCACCCTCCGCGAACCGACCGTGGGCCTATTGATCCTGGTCTTCTTCCTGGCCGTCTTCGGCTTCGCCACCTTCGAGGGGACGTTGTCGCTATTCACCGAACGGGTCTTCGGCTTCGACAACCGCAGCAACTTCTTGATCTTTGCCTACATCGGCTTCGTGCTACTGGTCGCCCAGGGACTGATCTACCGCCGCCTGGCCCGGGTGGTCGATGAGGTGTCGTTTATCCGACTCGGCAGCGCGGGCATGCTGACCGGGTTGGGGATGCTCTGTCTGGTCGGCATGCTGGTGGCAGCCGAGCGCACGGTAGCGGTGGATCAGCAGATGTGGATGATCCGACTGGGGCTGTTCCTGCTGGCAGTGGCGGTCGCCGTGACGGGGTTTGCCTTCCTCAACCCATCCGTGCAAGGGTTAATTTCCAAGCGTAGCGACCCCAATCGCCAGGGCGAGGTCTTCGGTGTCAACCAAGCCTTCGGAGCATTGGCCCGCATCCTCGGACCCTTCATCGGACTGGCGCTATTCTTCAGCGCACCGGGCTACTGGGTGCCCTACGCGCTGGGCAGCGCGTTGCTGGCAGTGGTACTAGCGCTGACTCCGCAGATCAAGAGGCGATAAGCCAGCCCAGACTCCGCAGATCAAGAGGCGATAAGCCAGCCCAGACTCCGCAGATCGACAGACATGCTGACCAAGCCCTAGCGATAGCCCCTTGCAGCCAACATCACAGCCAGCGGGCGTGGCAAGTGTGACCTGGGATACAGGACTACTGGCCACACCCGCCGGCTGCTGAGTGTCACGGCTGCTGAGTATCAACGGTCGGGTTGAGTTAGGACTGGGATTCAGTCGGTTTGCTGGTCGCCGCTGCCGAGGCGGGCGACGACGAAGCCGACTCGCTGGTCGGGGCCGGGGCGGGCGTCGGCTCGACCGTTGGTGCGGGGGCCAACTCGCGTTTCTTCTTCGGCTTAGTCTCGCCCGGAGCCAGGAACTCGATCAGCGCGGTTTGACCAGCATCGCCAAGGCGGCGCTTGTGCAGCTTCAGGATGCGGGTATAGCCACCGGGCCGGTCTTGGAAGCGTGGGCCGATGACGTTGAAGAGCTTCTTCAAGATCGTGTTGAGTTGCCGATCCGTCACCGCGCTGCCTTCATCGTCGTAGCGAGTCGCCCCGGCTACCGGCCCCAGCTTCTGCGCTGCCAGTCGCCGCGCGTGCAGCGTGCCTTTGCGGGCCAGGGTGACTAGCCGCTCGACGAACGGGCGCAGCTCCTTCGCTTTCTCAACGGTGGTCGTGATCCGCTCATGCTCGATCAGCGCAGCAGCAAGGTTGCGCATCAGCGCTAGGCGGTGTGAAGCATTGCGGCCGAGCTTCCGGCCAGCTTTCAGGTGTCGCATAGACTCAATTCTCTCTGGTGTTCACCGAGCATCACCGACGCGATGAACTCGGTAGCTTCATGCCCAAATGAAGACCCCATTCCTGCAAGCGTTGCTTGACCTCGCGCAGGGTGGTATCGCCGAAGTTGCGGACTTCCAGCAACTCCTCATCGTTGCGGATGACCAAGTCACGCACTGTAGTGATGCCTTCCGACTCCAGGCAGTTGGTCGCCCGCACCGACAGATTCAACTCGGCCAAGCTGAGGTTGAGCTTACGTTCCAGGTCGGGATCGCCGTTGACCGCCGACGCGCCGTTGCTCGGTTCCATCGCTTGATCGAGGGGCACCTCGCCGCCCGGCTCCGCGTAGTGCAGGAAGGGGTTCAGGTGCTTGCGCATGATCTTGGCCGCCTCGACCAACGCCATTTGCGGCGAGATCGTGCCGTTGGTGTGGATCTCCAGGACCAGCCGGTCGTAGTTGGTGCGCTGACCAACCCGCGCTTCGGTGACTTCGTGCTTGACATGGACCACTGGCGAGAAGTTGGCGTCCACCGGAATGACCCCCACCTCCCGCTCTTTCTGCATGGCCTCTTCGGCGGTGCGGTAGCCCCGGCCATTCTCAACAGTCATCTCCATGCTAAAGGGCACATCGGCGGTCAGGGTGGCAATGGTGTGTTCGGGGTTGATGATCTGTACCGCCTCATCCGCAATGATGTCGGCCCCTTTGACCGCACCGACTTCGTGCCGATCAATGCGAATCACGCGCGGCTGGTCGCTGGTGTTCTTCACGACCAGACTTTTCACATTCAAGATGATGTCGGTGACATCCTCGACCACCCCGGTGATCGTGCTGATTTCATGTTGCACGCCGTGAATCTTCACCTTGGTGATGGCGCTGCCTTCCAGGGCCGATAGCAGGATACGGCGCAGGCTATTGCCGATCGTCATGCCAAAGCCACGCTCGAACGGCTCGATGGTGAACCTTCCGAAAGTGTCCGTCAGCGTAGAGCGGTCAGGCACGACACGATGTGGTAGTTCCAAACCACGCCAGCGAATACGCATGCTAGCAACTCCAAGTTCTTGCTGTGAATGGTGCTAGGACACAGCAATCCAAGTCCAACGACAGTCCGGCGCAACCAGAAACACTAGCGACGAGCCACTTCGATAATCAACTGTTCGCGGATTTCCTTGATCCGCGGGTCCACATCCGCCCGACTCGGTTCACGGATCATCTTGCCAGTAGGCACCTCCTCTTCGAGCAGATCGAGGAAGTCAGGAACGTTCTTTTGGCTATCAAGCATCCGCACCCGCACCACGTCGAGGCTAACCTTGCGGTTGCGCACCGACACGGTGTCCCCCAACTTCAGCAATCGGCTCGGGATATTGCACACGCGCCCGTTGACCAGAATGTGGCCGTGGGCGACGAGTTGGCGGGCCGATGGCCGCGAGGGTGCAAACCCCAGCCGATGCACGACATTATCCAGTCGGCGTTCGAGCAACGTCAGCAGCTTCTCGCCCGTGTTCTCCGGCGAGCGAGTCGCCAGCGAGAAAAAGCGCTGGAACTGGCGTTCCAGCAGACCATAGAAGCGCTTCAGTTTCTGCTTCTCACGCAAGCGTAGGCCATACTCGCTTAACTTGGTCCGTTTAGTCCCGTGCATCCCTGGGGCGGGATGCTCGCGGGAGATCGGACACTTCGGACTTTCGCAACGACTGCCCTTCAAATAGAGCTTCACGCCTTCACGACGGCATTGCTTGCAGACTGGATCGAGATTGCGTCCCATGTCGAAAATCTAGTTCCATCAATAGCTAAACAGTCCTAGTGCAGGACTGCTAATCAGTAAACACCACCGGAATCAACGATTCATTAAACGCGACGTTTCTTGGGCGGCCGACAGCCGTTGTGAGGCAGCGGGGTAACATCCTCAATCTGGCGAATCTGCAACCCGGCCATCTGCAAGGCTGTGATCGCCGACTCGCGGCCCGTCCCCGGCCCCTTGATCTTCACGTCGATCTCGCGCAGACCGAACTTGGCGGCCCGCTCGGCAGCCACTTCGGCGGCCCGTTGGGCGGCGAAAGGCGTACTCTTGCGGCTACCCTTGAAGCCAACGGTTCCTGCCGAGGCGTAGCACAGGGTATCACCACTCTTGTCCGTAATGGTAACAATCGTGTTATTGAACGTCGATTGAATGTGAGCAATCCCTGCGCCCACATTGCGACGAGTTTTGCGTTTTTTGGACTTTGCCATAGCTGCAACCTTGGAAAACAATTCTGCGTTAAACCCTGATTAACGCATGTCCTTAACGCCCTTCTTGCCAGCAACGGTTTTGCGCGGGCCTTTGCGCGTGCGAGCGTTGGTCTTGGTACGTTGGCCACGGACGGGCAGGTTGCGGCGGTGCCGCAGCCCGCGATAGCATTGAATCTCGCGTAAACGAGCAATATCCTGAGCCACCTTGCGGCGTAACGCACCTTCAACGGTGTACTCTCGGTCCAGGATCGCGGTGATGCGGGCTAGCTCCTCATCCGACAGCTCGCGGGCTTTGCGTTGGGGATCGACCCGTGCCTTCTCGCAAAGCTCGAACGCGGTCGTCGGGCCAATCCCCACCAAATACCTCAACGCAATATGGGTGGGTTTATTGTTTGGCAAGTCAACGCCCATGATCCGTGGCATATGGTCACCCTTGTCGTTGCTTGTGCCGGGGATTCTGACAAATCACATACAGACGGCCCTGCCGCCTGACGATTTTGCAGTGTTCGCAGATGCGTTTAATACTGGAACGAACTTTCATGGCAGACTCACTCGATTGATGATGTATTGCAAATCCATATTCTAGGCAGGGACACTCGGGTTGGCTAGTCCGGGCGAAAAATCAGGGTCATCGGCGGTCAGAATCTGCACCCCATCGGCCGTCAGGGCCAAGGTATGCTCGACGTGGACGCTGGGGGAACGGTCGCGCGTCACGACCGTCCAATGATCGCTCAGGGTTTCCACCTCGGGTCGGCCCAGATTCACCATCGGTTCGACAGCCAGGACCAGCCCCGGTTCGAGGCGGAAATCGCCCCGTCGCACCTCGCGGTTGTCGAAGTTCGGCACCTGGGGGTTTTCGTGCATGGTTCGGCCGATGCCATGCCCGACATACTGCGTCACCACGCTAAAGCCCGCATCTTGGGCGTGACGCTGCATCAAGCGGGCGACCTCGGACCACCACTTGTGGCGTGGCATTTCGCGGATGGCGATGTTTAAGACTTCCTGGGCAGTAGTCAACAGCCGTTGCCACTCGGAACGAATCGTCCCCACCGGCACCGAGATGGCCGCATCCGCGCACCAACCATTTAACTTGCAGGCGGTGTCGATCTTGACTAGATCACCGTCTTTCAGGGCACGCTGGCCGGGTATCCCATGCACCACCTGCTCGTTGACCGAAATACAAGTGACTGCCGGGAATGGCACCTTGCCCGGGTAGCCCTTGAACAAGGGCACCGCACCGCGTTCCAGGTACAGTTTCTCGACAGCCCGATCAATCTCGATGGTCTTTACGCCGGGTTGGACCATTTGCCGGGCGAGTCGCAGTGCTTCAGCAACAACGCGCCCCGCTTCACGCATTAAGGCAATCTCGCGTGGTGATTTTAGCTCAGGTGCGCGGGAGGCATGGGGTCGAAGCACGTTCAGTCCACCTTAAAGGATCTTCATAATGTTGTCGTAAATCACTTCGGGCAAGTCTAAAGCTGACACCTCGTACAGCAATCCCAGGCCAGCGTAATACGCTAGCAGTTGATCGACCGTGGAGTGAAATACCGCCAGCCGTTTGCGCACCGTCGACTCTTGGTCATCCTCGCGTTGGACCAGCTTCGCCCCATCCACGTCGCAGATGCCTGCGACTCGCGGCGGGTTGCTGACCATGTGGTAAACCCGTTTACACACTGGGCAAACCCAGCGGCCGCTGATCCGGCGAACCACATCATCGTCCGAGATCGTAAAGTTAATGACCGCATCCAGTCCCAGCACTGAATGACGCAAGATGCGGTCGAAGGCAATGGCTTGGTCAACGGTGCGGGGGTAGCCATCCGTGACAAAGTTTCTGGGTTGTTCGCGGTTGAACAGTTCAGCTACCACATCGTTGACAAGCTGGTCTGGAACTAACTTACCTTCCAGTAGATACGGCTTGGCCGCGCGACCAACTTCCGTCCCTTGATTGACCGCCTCTCGAAGTATTTCGCCGGTGCCGATGTACCTCAAGCCTTTACGCTCGCACAATCGTCGCGCTTGCGTGCCTTTACCGCTCCCAGGTGGTCCAACTAAAACAAGACGCATGCACTACCGCCAGATCTTTAATCTTGGGATAATCGGCTACCACAATCGGCTGGCGCTCCTCACTCAATCTTCGGTCAGTCCCGGATAATTACGCATCACCAAATGACTATTGATCCGTTGTACCAGATCAAGAGCGACACTGACGACGATCAGTAGACCCGTCCCCCCATAGAACTGAGCGATTCGGTAGTCTACATCCAGGAACGCAGAAACCAAACTGGGGATGATCGCCACAATGGCCAAGAAGGCCGCACCGACATAGGTGATCCGTTGCAGAACTTTTTCCAGGTAATCCGCCGTCCGTTTACCCGGTCGATAGCCGGGGATAAAGCTACCATAATCCTTTAAGTTGTCGGCCACTTCCTTGGGATTAAATGTAATCGCCACCCAGAAATAGCAGAAGAAGTAGATTAAGGCGATGTAACACAGGTTGTAAATGTAGCCTTGCCGTTCAAAGGCATTGGCCACCGAGGTAATCCATTGAGAGTCGGACCACGACGAGAGAACCTTAAACAGAAACCAAGGCAACAGCAACAGGCTGCTGGCGAAAATCACTGGCATCACCCCGCCGGCGTTGACCCGCAGCGGCAACGATTGCTTGGTCCCACCGAAGACCCGCCGCCCACGCACATGCTTGGCCGATTGCGTGGTGATGTGTCGCGTGGCCTTCGTAATCGCAATGACGGCAACGACCACGGCGATAAACAGAATTATCAGCGCTAGGATTTTCTCGAAGCTGACATCTTGACCACCGCCACCACCTAGCGTGAAGATCGACTCTCGCAGCCAGCCGGTCGCCGGATCGATCAGCAGCGAGCCAGTCGCGTCGGGAATACGCGAGATGATGCCAGCCATGATAATCAAGCTGATCCCATTGCCGATACCATATTCATCAATTTGCTCACCAATCCACATCAAGAACATGGTCCCGGCGGTCATGGTGAGGACGCACGAGAAGGCGTAGTAGTAATAATTAAAGCCCGTGGCGTAGTCACCCAGGGCCAACCCGAGGCCACCGCTTTCAGGCGTCTCTTCGCCCATCAGGTGACGAATCCAAATCATGGTCTGAATCATGCAGATGGGGACAGTCGCAATTCGCGTCCATTGGTTGATCTTTTTGCGACCACTTTCTCCCTCTTTGCGGATCCGCTCCAAAGACGGCACCACGCTCGAGAGCAACTGAAAGATGATGGACGCCGAGATATACGGCATGATGCCCATGCCGAAGATGGAGGATTGCGAAAGTGTCCCGCCAGAGAACAACGACACATAGCCCATGATTTGACCCAAAGCACCGCTCTGGGCCTGCTGCATGGACGATTGCATTTTTGCTTGGTCGATGATGGGTAATGGAATGTACAAGCCGATGCGGTAGATCGCGAGCAGGGCAATGGTGATCCACAGCTTTCGGGCCAGCTCCGGTATCTTAAATATCGACAACAGCTTGTTCATATTCCATTATCTCTTCATACATACCATGCGGGAGGTATTGGTATCCAGACGCTTAACTTTTCTTCTTAAACTTCTCAGCAAGTAGCTTCTTGCGTGTGCCCATCTTGTTCCGCACTGGCTTCTTGGGTGGCGGGATTACTTCGACCGTGCCACCGACATTCTGGATTTTTTCGCGGGCCGACTGCGAGAAGCCGTGGGCCACGACCGTTAATTTACGGGTCAGCACCCCATTACCCAGAATGCGTAAACCATCCGCCGGGGCCTTGGCCAGCCCACGCGCTTTTAAGGTTTCGGCGTTGACGGTATCCCCGTCGTGAAAGTGTTGTTCGAGATCACCAACGTTGACAATATTGTAGGTGCGCCGGAAGCGGGCGTTGGAAAATCCGCGCATGGGCACTCGACGGGCCAGCATCATCTGACCACCCTCGTAGAGTGGTCCGGGTAAGTTAGCACCCGCGCTGGCGTATTGACCCTTGTTCCCCCGGCCAGCGGTTTTGCCATGCCCGCTGCCGATCCCACGGCCAACCCGCTTCTTGAGCTTGCGTTTGTGTACACCTTGATGAACGTCGGATAGATTCATAATTTCACCCCACGCAAGCGCTCAACCTCTTGGCGTGAACGAAGTTGCATCAGTCCTTGGATAGTCGCTTTCACCAGATTGATCGGGTTGGTGCTGCCATGTGTCTTGGTCAGGATATTGCGAATCCCGCACGATTGCAAGACCTCGCGGACACCCGGTCCCGCCTTGACGCCGGTGCCCGGCCCAGCCGGCACCAGGATGACTCGGCTGGAACGGTAGCGGCCAATCACGCGATGGGGGATAGTCGATTCCCGAATCGCAATGGGTTGTTTCATGCGTTTGAGCGATGCTTCGCCATCCTTGAGTGCTTTTTCCACCGCCTGGGGCACTTCATTGGCTTTGGCGTAGCCCCAACTAACGCGGCCGTTGCGATCACCGACCACAACGAGAGCATTAAAGCTAAAACGCCGACCGCCTTTGACGACCGCAGCACAACGACGAATCTTGACAATGTGATCTTCAAGGTTTTGGCGGTCACTTCGTTCACGAGCCATGTCTTAAATGTCCCTTAAAATTGCAAGCCACCGGAACGAGCAGCATCGGCCAACGCCTTCACTCGTCCATGATAGCGATAGTGCCCTCGATCAAATGCAACCTGGGTGATGCCGACTGCCTTGGCCACCTCGGCAATCTGCTTCCCCACTTCGATGGCAGCACGCACATTCCCCCCGTACTTGACAATCTCGCGAACCGGTGGAGCTAGGGTGCTAGCCGACGCGAGGGTGACGCCGCGTTCATCGTCGATGATTTGGGCGTAAATGTGCATGGATGAACGAAATACGCTCAGGCGCGGGCGAGTACTCGTACCACGGATAGCGTTGCGTACTCGCATGCGCCGTCGCCATTTTTGCAGATTAGTTCGTGCTTGGTTGTCCATAGTTGCTTGCCTGTTAACTCAACCGGATGCCGATGATTATCCACCCGCCCCGAACGATTTGCCTTCCTTCCTGCGAATCACCTCATCCTCGTAGCGAATCCCCTTGCCCTTGTAAGGCTCTGGTTTCTTCGCCGCACGAATGTTGGCGGCAAATTGTCCGACGAGATGCTTGTCTACCCCTTTCACTACGATAGTGTTGGGGTCTGGTACTTCAACGGTAACCCCCGCCGGGGGAGCCAAGACAATCCGATTGGCAAAGCCAACCGTTAACTCCACCGATTTGCCCTTTAACGCAGCCTGAAAACCGACTCCTTCAACTTTGAGCCGTTTTTCAAACCCTTTGGTTAACCCTTCGACCATGTTAGCGATTAGGGCGCGGGTCAAGCCGTGGAGCGAGCGATTGAGACGCTCATTGTCGGGCCGAGTTACTGTGATCGTTCGCTGTTTGTCGTCGTATTGTAGCCTCATGTTGGGGTGAAACGACTGTTCGAGTTTCACCCCTTTTTTGTTCTCCAGTTTAACGACCTGGCCCTTGATTTCCACCTTCAAATCTGCGGGCACGGCTACTGGTTGTTTGCCAATTCGTGACATTGTAAATCCCTGCTACCATACCGTACAGATTAACTCACCACCCACGCGAAGCGCCCGCGCATCCCGATCACTGAGGACACCTTTATTCGTGCTTAAAATAGCAATGCCCAGCCCATCGAGCACTTTAGGAATCCGTGATGCAGGCACATACAGTCGTCGCCCCGGCTTACTGGCCCGGTCGATCTGGCGGATGACTTTCTCACCTTCCGAGCCGTACTTCAGGATGATTCTCAGAATCGGCTTGGGGTCTTGCAGCGTCGCCGGCTGGAATACTTCTACCCCATCTTCGCCCTGGACATACCGGCCGATTTCGTAGCTGTTGATAAACCCTTCGCGCATCAGAACCGCCGCGATGTCTCGTTTCAACCGAGTCGCTTGCATTTCCACCAGCGGCCGCTCGATGCGGTTGGCGTTGCGGATACGAGTCAGCATATCCGCGATCGGGTCCGTCATCATGACCAGTACACCTCACCAACTCGCTTTGCGCACGCCCGGAATCAGTCCGTCCGAGGCGAGGTTGCGGAAACAAATACGGCAGATCCCAAACTTCCGGTAGACCGCGCGTGGCCGGCCACACAACCGGCACCGATTGCGGATTCTGATTCGGTCGCGTGGCTCCAGTTTACTGTTGGCTGGATCCTTGCGCCAAGCCTCGAAGGCCGCCAGTTGTTTACGGTACATTGCGATTTTAGCATCGGTAGCCATAAGCGATCCTTAAAGTTTAATTATCTCGGAACGGCATGCCTAAACTGCGTAGCAGCTCACGGGCTTCATCGTCACTGCTGGTAGAGGTCACGAAGGTAATGTGCATCCCTTGAACGAACGTCACCTTGTCCGCGTCAATTTCGGGAAAGATCGTCTGTTCATTCAATCCAATCGTATAGTTGCCTTGGCCATCGAAGCTCTTGGGGTTGACGCCCCGAAAGTCGCGGATACGCGGCAACGCGATGTTGACGAGTCGGTCGAAGAACTCGTACATCCGCTTGCCGCGGAGGGTGACTCGGCAGCCGATGCCCATGCCTTTGCGCAATCGGAAACTACTAATAGCGGCCTTGGCTTTGGTGATCTGGCAGCGTTGGCCCGCGATTTGCGTTAGATGTTCGGCGGCTTGCTCCAAGCGGTTCTTATCGTCACGGGCTTTACCGACGCCCATGTTGATGACGATTTTCTTAAGCCGTGGCGTAGCCAGGACTTGCGGCTTGCCTTTCTTCGTCTCTCGACCAAACTTCTTCGCCAATCGTGGCAAGATTTCCTGGTTAAACTTCACCATCAGCCGCGCCATCGAACCGACTCCTCAATCCCAATTGCTTGCCGTGACTCGACACTCAGACCACTTCTGCCGCCAAACTGATAATTTTGTTGAACCTATCCCGCAATTCCCGGGCGACGGCACCGAAGATACGAGTGCCGCGTGGTTCGAGGTCGTTGTTGAGAATGACCATCGCGTTGCGATCGAAGCGGACGTAACTGCCGTCTTCACGACGGGTTGCGACGCGGCAACGGACGACCACGCCCTTGACCACATCCCCTGGTTTGACATCGCCCCCGGGGATAGCCTTTTTGACGCTGGCGACGATCACATCGCCGATCCCAGCATAGCGGCGGCGGGTTCCGCCGAGAACCTTGATGCACATAACCTCCTTGGCACCGGTGTTGTCGGCGACATCGAGGTAGGTATACATCTGAATCATGGTGGTAGCACCTTAGCTATTTGCTTTCACGAACGCTCGATCAGTTCCTGGGGTTCCGGTTGGCTGGTGGACAGCGTCCGCCCAACGGGGGCACGGGCGATGATCTGCACCAGTCGCCAGTTCTTGGTCCGCGACAGGGGACGGGTTTCCATGATTTCGACCGTGTCGCCGACGTGCGACTCGTTGTTCTCGTCGTGAACGTAGCAGATCGTGCGCCGCTTGATGTACTTGCCGTAGCGCGGGTGCTTCACCAGTCGCGGAATCTCCACTCGCCGGGTCTTGTTCATCTTGTCGCTGGCGACGATGCCGATCAGCTTGATACGACGGCCCTTATGACCAGTTTTCGCCTTGGCTTGATTCGGGTTGGTCGGTGGTGTGTCGGCCATGCTCATCCCTCACGCTTTTCGGCGGTGACTATCCGGATGCGGGCAAGCTGCTGTTCGATCCGCCGACGGTGTCGCCGGCCAGCGTGCTTCTTGCGGTAGTCACTCATTTGCAGTTCTTTGAACTCGTTGATGCACTTTTTCTTTTCGCGGGCCAGTTCTTCCAGCGTCATCTGCCGCAATGGAGCTAACTCCTGGTCGCGGATGACTTTCAGTTTGCGTTCGTGTTGGATGGTCAGCAGGCGAGCGAGGTCGCGTCGAGCTTGCTTGATTTTGGCGTGAGCCTCAAGCCGGTTGGTAGCGGATTGAAACCGTAAGTCGAACAACTCTTTCTCACGGTCCTTGATCGTCAAGGCGAGTTGCTCATCGCTCATGCCACGAATCTCAGCCGTTTTCATCGGTTCCTCATTACAAGCTAGGTCGGCGGGTAACAAATCGGCAGCGGAACGGCATCTTGTAAGCGACCCGCGCCAGGCAGTTCCGCGCTGCTTCTTCGGGCAATCCGGTCACTTCAAACAAGATCATCCCCGGTTTAATCACGGCCGCCCAATACTCCGGTTCGCCTTTTCCCTTACCCATCCGGGTTTCGGCTGGGATGGCGGTAACCGACTTGTGCGGGAACACCCGAATGAATAGACGGCCCTCGCCGCGGACAAAGTGAGCCGCGGTGACGCGCCCAGCCTCGATCGCTTCAGCGCTCAACCAGCCACCTTCCAGCGACTGCAAGCCGTACTCGCCGTAGCTGACGGTGTTGCCGCGCACCGCGTTACCGCGCACGCGACCGCGCTGGCTTTTTCGGAACTTGACGCGCTTGGGCATCATCGCCATTGCTTTCCTCCGATGTCAGATAGTCGCCGTTGTTGATCCAAACCTTCACGCCGATATTGCCTTGCGGGGTGGCGGCTTCGGCGAAGCCATAGTCGATTTTGGCCCGCAGGGTCGAGAGCGGTACGCTGCCCTGGGCGGCCTTTTCGCAGCGGGCCATCTCCGCGCCGCCCAAGCGTCCCGACAGTTGCAGCTTGATCCCCTTGGCCCCGTTCTCCATCGCTAATTCCATCGCCCGCTTCATGGTGCGTCGAAAACTCGCCCGCTTTTCGAGCTGGTCGCAGATGTCTTCAGCGACCAGTTGGGCATCGACTTCCGGGGTGGTGATTTCGATGGTCTTGATCTCGATGCGACGCTTGGTGATCTTCTCGATTTCTTGCGTCAGCTTGTCGATCTCGGCCCCCTTCTTGCCGATGATTAGCCCCACCCGCGCGGAGTAAATCAGCAGGGTTACTTGTTCGCGTGTTCGCTCGATCTCAACGCGCGAGATACCGGAGCGTGGCAGCTTTTTCTTGATGTAGCTGCGGATCTTCGCGTCTTCGAGCAACAGTTCGGAGAACTCTTGCTTCTCAGCGAACCAACGCGAGCGCCAGTCCGTCATAATGCCGGTGCGGAAGCCTATTGGTCTTACTTTCTGACCCATGATCGATCACTTTCGTCGTGAAAAGGGGGAAATGGGTTTCCCCGCCTCACCATGCCCCAATCGAGTTAGTTTACTGCTCAGCGGGTGGCTCGTCCACCATGTCGGAGAGGACCACGCGAATGTGCGAGTAGCGTCGTTTAATCATGTACGCCGTGCCACGGGCACGCGGTTGAATCCGCTTGACCATCGGTCCTTCGTCGATGCGCGATTCCCGCACGATCAGTTCCTCGACATCGCGTGCCCCTCGTTCGGTGGCGTTGCCCATCGCGCTGCGCAGAACCGCTTCGAGCAACCGGGCACTGCGGTTGGGGAAGAAGCGGAGCGCCTCGAGGGCGACATCGAGCCGCTTGCCGCGAACCAGGTTAGCGAATGGGCGGAGCTTGCGGGCGGACATATCCGCGTATCGGTGGGTGGCTTTGTAATCCATGCTGCTTCTTCCGTTGCGCCGTTGGAGCCTGGGAAACTACTTGGCTTTCTTGCCGCCACTGTGCCCTTTGAAGATCCGCGTCGGGGCAAACTCTCCGAGTTTGTGACCCACATGATCTTCCGTGATGTAGACCTTCACATGCGTTTTGCCGTTGTGGACGAGGAAGGTCATGCCGACAAAGTCGGGGTGGACGGTGCAATCGCGGGCCCAGGTTTTGATCGGTTCCCGCGAACCGCTAGCGATCTGCTTTTGCACCTTGTTGTAGAGCCGTTCATCCACATACGGCCCTTTTTTCAACGATCGGCTCATCTACGATCCTCCACGGACTCCAATTAGGCTTGCGTATAGCGCGGGCCAGGCTTGCGGCGGCGCACGATGGCGGCGTTAGAGGGTTTGCGTTTCTTGCGGGTCTTGCCCCCCTTGGCTAGCACGCCGGTCGGGCTACAGGGATGACGCCCACCGGAGGTGCGGCCTTCCCCACCACCCATCGGGTGGTTGACCGGGTTCATCGACACCCCGCGGTTGTGGGGCTTGCGGCCCAGCCAACGCTTGCGACCCGCTTTGCCCAGGCTGATGTTCATATGGTCGGCGTTGCTGATGCGGCCGATGGTCGCTCGGCAGTTCGCCGAGACGCGCCGCACCTCGCCGGAGGGCATGGTCAACTGCGCCCAGCCGCTTTCGCGGGCAGTCAGGGTCAGGCTGCACCCCGCGCTGCGGCCGAGTTGCCCGCCGCGGCCCGGCTGAAGCTCGACGTTGTGGACCACCATGCCCACGGGGATTTTCCGCAGCGGCAGGGTGTAGCCTAAGCGCGGCTCCCCTTCTTCGGCCGACATGACCACATCGCCCGCCTTCAAGCCTTCCGGGGCGAGGATGTAGCTTTTCGTCCCATCTTCGTACTGGATCAGGGCGATGCGGGCCGAGCGACAGGGGTCGTACTCAATCGACTGGACCGTAGCGGGGATATTGTCTTTCCGCCGCTTGAAGTCGATGAGGCGGTACTTGCGTTTGTGACCGCCCCCCCGGAAGCGGGCGGTAATCACGCCCTGATTGTTGCGGCCCCCTTTTTTCTTGTAGGGGATCGTCAGCGACTTTTCCGGCTGATTCTTCTTCGGGAAGGTACACTCCGCGAAGTCGCTGACGGAGCCGCCGCGACGGCCGGGTGAGGTCGGTTTATAGGTGCGAATGCCCATCTTCGTCTACTCCCTCGCGGATCAGAAGAACTCAATCCGGTCGTCTTCGTGCAGGGTCACGATCGCCTTTTTCCACATCGGCCGACGCCCCGGGGTAAAGCGTCGGCGGGTCGCCTTGCCCTTGTAGGTAGCGGTACGGACGCCAAGGACGCGCACATCGAACAACGCTTCGATGGCTGCCTTGATCTGGTCTTTCGTCGCGTTGACATGCACCTCGAACGGGAACGCATTGTACCGTTCGATCTGGTGCGTGCCCTTTTCGGAGATCAGAGGCCGCAGCACTATTTGGTGGGGCCGAAGTTGTAGGGGCTTACTCATGCCGGTTCACTCTCCGAGTGGCTGGGTTGAGTGGGAGCGTTACGCTTCCGCAGAATCTCCAGGGCGTTGCGGGTCAGCAACAATCGCCGCTTGTGCAAGACCTCGTAGGTGTTGAACTGCGTTACCGGGTACAACTCGACGTTGGGAATGTTCCGCACCGACAGGTACAGTGCGTAGTTGTAGTCCGGGATGCCGATGAGCGTGCTGGTCTCGTGCAGCTTCAGCGCTCGCAGCAACTCGGCGATCAGGCGCGTCTTGGGGGCTTCCAGATTCAGCTCATCATCCAGCACGAGAACTTCCTGGTCGCGGAACTTGCCCAACAGAGCCATGCGTGTGGCGGCTCGCACCGCTTTTTTGGGCAGGCGGTACGAATAGTCGCGTGGCTTGGGGCCTTTGGCCGTGCCACCACCGCGCCGCTTGTTGGTGCGCTTGGTGCCAACCCGGGCATTGCCGGTGTGCTTCTGCTTGAACAGCTTCTTGGTCGAACCAGCCACCTCGCCTCGCCGCAGCGTCGAGTGCGTGCCGAGACGTTGGTTGGCCAAGTGCATCAAGACTACCTCATGCAGCAATTGCTTGTTGATCTTGCCGCCAAACTCTGCCGCGTCCACCTCGACCGTCCCGACCGCTTCGCCCGCGCGGTTGAAGATCGGGACTTGAAACGTCCCGGTCACCGGGGTAACA
>Ga0272446_1003212_pt1 | contig 21048 bp, 16 predicted proteins | sample YNPCB0061_FD_194587 | JGI IMG/M metagenome (GOLD analysis project Ga0272446, IMG submission 194587) | Hot spring microbial mat communities from Yellowstone National Park, WY, United States - YNP-CB-006-1 | ecosystem: Environmental > Aquatic > Thermal springs > Hot (42-90C) > Sediment | place...
CCACTAAAACAGCGGGTCTATGAATGTCCCAACTGTGGACATAGAGAAGACCGAGACTTGAATGCGGCTAAAAATATCGGTCGCTGGTTTGCAGGAATTTTTATTCCGATGGATCAAATGGCAAGCTCTGCCAAGATAGCCTGTGGACTAGGCAAACCCCTTGAGAGTCGTCTTGAGGCTAGGATGAAGCAGGAAGGAAACAGCAGTTTAGCCTTGTGCTAGATTTGCATAGGTTTTCCAGAGCGGATTGGAAATAGAGAAAAACCTATGAGTGCCCAGCTAAGCGCCCTATCTGAATCTGTAGTCCAATTGGTGGGGCTGAAATTACGCCTTGCTGATACCCATCTGCGATCGAGGTTGGTGATGGTGGAGGCGACATTGGATGCGGTTTTGCAAAAGGAATGCGGGCAAGAGTTGGTGGATTTGCTGAGACAATTTCGCAGTTTGTGTTCCCCTGAGGGGCAAGCCACTGGCACTCCTACCCAAGAAGTTCTGCGTTTGGTGGAGAGTTTAGATTTATCCAAAGCGATTACCGCCGCCCGCGCCTTTGCCCTCTATTTTCAGTTGATTAACATCATTGAACAACAGTATGAACAGGAAGAAGCCACTCGCAGTGAAACGGAATTTCCCACTGGTACTTTTGCGTGGTTGTTCCAACAGTTACATCGGTTGAATGTACCCCCCCGTTTCATTCAGGATTTATTGGATAAATTGGACATTCAATTAGTTTTTACCGCTCACCCGACGGAGATTGTGCGCCATACGATTCGGGAAAAACAGCGCCACATCGCCCGCCTCTTGGAACAGATTGACCGCCTGACTAAGACGGGTTCTTCCTACCCCGACAAGCCCAGTTTAGAACTATCTTCCCTACAGACTCAATTACTAGAAGAAATTTGTCTGTGGTGGCGCACCGATGAATTGAATGAATCTAAACCCACAGTGATTGATGAAGCGGACTATGCCCTGCGCTACTTTCAGGATGTGTTATTTGATGTGATTCCTGTGCTCTACCATCGGCTAGAGTTCTATTTGGCACAGGTTTTTCCCAGACTGCGTCCCCCCAAAGCCAATTTTTGTAGATTCGGTTCTTGGGTGGGTGCCGATCGAGATGGCAACCCTTCTGTAACTCCTGATATTACATGGCAGACCGCCTGTTTTCAACGCAAATTAGTATTAGAGAAGTATATTCATTCCCTGAAAAAGTTATCTACTACCCTATCGGTGTCTCAAAATCTAGTAGATGTATCCCATGCTTTATTGACTTCTCTCAGTCAGGATCAGGCGCAAATGCCCAGTGTATACGAAACTAATGCGGTGCGCTATGGCAAAGAACCCTATCGCCTGAAGTTGGCATATATGCTCAAACGCTTAGAAAATACCCTCGCCCGCACCAGCGATTTTCGCCATCGCAGTTGGTCAGCAGTTGATATTGGACAGGAGTATAGTAATTTGCCATTTTATCGATCGGCGCAGGAACTACAACAGGAACTGCAAATGATTCAGGATAGCTTAGCCAGTACGGGTTTGAGCTGTTCTGCCCTCACCGCTCTCCAACAGCAGATAGAAGTATATGGGTTCCATTTGGCACACTTGGATATTAGGCAAGAGAGTCGCAGGCACATAGAAGCGATCGCGGAAATTACCGCGAGACTACAAGTTCTGCCCCAGTCCTATAGAGAATTGAGTGAAGCGCAACGCATTCTCTGGCTCAGTCAAGAATTACAGACTCTGCGACCGTTGATTCCCACCTTTCTCAATTTTAGCGATCGTACCCAAGAGACCATCAATACTTTTCGGGTGTTACGAAAGCTCCAACAGGAGTTCTCTCCCGCCATCTGTTCTACTTACATTATCAGTATGAACCGCAGTGTGAGTAACATTTTAGAAGTATTACTGTTGGCCAAGGAGGCGGGCATTTATGACCCAGCCACAGGCAAAGGAACTTTGATGGTTGTACCCCTATTTGAGACAGTAGAGGACTTGAAAAATGCTCCCCAGATTCTCCATGAACTATTCTCCCTGCCCTTCTATCGTTCCTATCTGGAATGTCATGGAAATTTGCAGGAAGTGATGTTAGGATATTCTGATAGTAACAAGGATTCAGGATTTTTGAGTAGCAATTGGGAAATTTACAAAGCTCAGCGGGCACTACAGGAAACCAGCGCTCTCTTTGGCATAGAATTGCGGATTTTCCATGGTAGGGGTGGTTCGGTGGGTCGGGGCGGTGGTCCTACTTATGAGGCGATTTTAGCTCAACCCGGTAAGAGCATTCAGGGGCGCATCAAAATCACGGAACAGGGAGAGGTGCTGGCTTCTAAATATGCCATGCCTGAATTAGCCCTCTACAATCTGGAAAAGGTAGCTACCGCTGTGATTCACGCGGGATTATTGCCCAATAGCGCTGATGCTTTACCTTCATGGCTGGAAACCATGGAAGACCTTTCCCAACGATCGAGACAGGTATATCGGGGCTTAATTTATGAGCAACCCCAGTTGGTGGAATTCTTTCATCAGGTGACCCCGATCGAGGAGATCAGCCAATTACAGATTAGTTCCCGTCCTGCCCGCCGTGCAGGCACAAAAGATTTAGATAGTTTGCGGGCGATTCCTTGGGTATTTAGTTGGACCCAGAGTAGATTTCTATTGCCTTCCTGGTATGGGGTGGGCAGTGCTTTGCAGGAATTTTTGGCGGAAAATCCAGAAGGACATTTGACCCTACTGCAATTCTTCTATGCCAAGTGGCCCTTTTTCAAGACGCTAATTTCACGAGTAGAGATGACCCTTGCCAAAACCGATTTACAGATTGCGCAACACTATGTGAATGAATTAACACAACCAGAATTTAAGGAGGACTTTCAATTACTCTTCCAACAAATCAGTGAGGAGTATCAGCGCACCTGTGCCGTAGTTTTAGAAATTACGGGCTATGACCAATTATTAGCCAATGACCCCGATCTCAGGCGTTCCATTCAACTGCGCAATGGTTCTATCATTCCCTTGGCATTTATTCAAGTGGCGTTGATTAAACGCTTACGCAAAAAACGCAGTGATGTATTAGATTTACGATCGCTCTATTCCAAAAATGAATTATTGCGGGGGGCATTGTTGACCGTGAATGGCATTGCGGCAGGGATGCGCAATACGGGCTAATATACAAATAAGAGTAACCATCCCCCTAATTTCCTACCCCCCTCGCCCTGTGGGAGAGGGAAACGCTCTCAATTTGTGCAAGGATAATCCCATGGGTCTCTGGAAAAAGTTGGGCTAAATTCTGATCCTGTGGTATAAATTACCCGTCACTTTAGAGTCAGTTTTAGCTCCCACTTTAATCTATGTCTTCTTACCTCTGGCTCTTGGGGTTGTCTTGGGCAGTCGTTCCCTGTATGGCTTACGCCCAACCCGCCCCCAAACAGATAGAATCTAACGCCAAACTGTTTCGCGTTGCGGGGCAAAGTGATGGCATCTTTATTCAACTCAGTGGTAACCCTAATATCACCATCAGCAGAACCAATGCCCCCGATCGCATAGTGATTGATTTGGAAGGGCTGACTGTGTCCCCTGAATTGCACAATGCGGTCATCCCCTATGGTCGGTTAGGGGTCAGCCAAATGCGGGTCGCCCAACATCAGCCCACCATTGCCCGCATCGTCTTAGATTTAGACACCAATGATCCCCTCAGTCGCAGTGACTGGCAGGCATTTAATGCGGGGGGCGGTACCATTTTGCTTCGTCCCACTGGCAGTCTCGCCCCCGAAACCAGCTCCCCCACCCTATCCGCAACCAAAGCCCAAGTTCAGGGCATTGCCCTCACCAGTACAGGACAATTACTGATCCAGACCGATCGACCAACTGCGCCCCGCATCCTGCAACAGGGCAGTACCTACATTGTGGATATTGGCTCTGCCTCCTTGTCCGATAATTTTCGCCGCCCGACCATCCCCAGCGATAGCCCAATTCAGCGATTACGACTGGATGAAATTGGCGATGTGGTCAGGGTGACAGTTGTTCTCGACCCTGATTGGCGTATGGTGGAAGCAGATCGATCGTCCACCCAAATTAGCCTGCAGTTGAATAGGGGCATCACCTTTCCCAATGTGGCAAATCGGGGCAGGGGTCTGATTATCATTGACCCCGGTCATGGGGGGGGCGACCCAGGGGCAGTGGGCAACGGCATCCAAGAAAAGGATGTGGTACTAGCCATGAGTCTGCGGTTGGGCAGAATTTTGCAGGGCATGGGTTACAGTGTACAATATACCCGCACTACCGATGTGGAAATAGAGCTTCAGCCCAGGGTAGAACTGGCAAATAATCTCAGGGCAGATGTGTTCATCAGTATTCACGCCAATTCTTTAGCCTCGGGCAACTCTCCAATCAGTGGGATTGAAACTTATCACAATCCCGGTTCCACTGCTGGTTTCTCCTTGGCTACCCTTGTGCAACAACAGCTTGTGAGAGCAACGGGCGGGGTCGATCGTGGGGTGAAGTCAGCGCGATTTTATGTGATTCGTCATACCCAAATGCCCTCAATTTTGGTAGAAACAGGATTTGTTACCAATCCCCAAGAGGCGGCAAACCTGAATAACCCCAACTACCAAGAACGCTTGGCACAGGCAATGGCAAATGGCATCGATCAATTTTTGCGCACAGGGCGCTAGGTATCTCAGACAAATCGCTGGCACTGGATTAACGCAGGGGGTGAGGGGAACAACTCCTAATTTGAGAGTAAAAAAAAGTGGAATGTATGGCTAAAATCCTACTAATCAGTAATGGACATGGGGAAGACCTAAGCGGTAGTATCCTAGTCCAACATTTACAACAACTAGACCCCACCTTGACCTGTGCCGCCCTGCCGATCGTGGGCGCAGGTAATGCCTACCGCCGTGCCCATATCCCCATCATTAGCCCCACTCAGGATTTACCATCGGGAGGGTTTTCCTATATGAGCCTGAAAAAATTGTGGCAGGATATAACAGCGGGATTGGTGGGGTTGACATGGCGACAGTGGCAGATTGCCCGTGCCTATCCCTGTGATTTAGTGGTAGCGATCGGGGATGTGGTGCCCCTTTTATTTGCAAGGGCGATGGGGGTTCCCTTCGTGTTCTATTTTGTGGCAATGTCCGCCCACTATGAGGGTACAACTGTGATTCATCCTCTCGCCAAACTGCTGATGCGATCGAGCCAGTGTCGGCAAATTTTTACCAGAGATGAGTTTACAGCCCAAGACTTACGACGGCGGGGGTATGGTTCAGCCCAGTTTGTCGGCAATCCTTTTATGTCCGCTTTGGTTAGTTCAAATTTAGATTTACAGTTAGACCAGTCCCGACCCATGATTGCCCTCTTACCGGGGAGTCGCCTCCCTGAAGCCCTAGCTAATTTTGCCCTGATGTTGCGGCTCCTGCCAGATTTAGTAACCGCTGTGCCTCATCTGCAATTTCGGGCGGCACTCGTCCCCACCATAGACCGCACCGCCCTAGAAACCATTGCCCAACCCTTGGGCTGGCAATTACTCGATCGAGCCAATTACTACGAATTAGTGCATCGCCAAACCCGTGTTTTAGCCTATAGCAATGCTTTTAGCGATATTTTATTGCAGTCTAGCCTAGTGATTGGCATGGCGGGCACAGCCAATGAGCAAGCGGTGGGACTGGGTAAACCAGTGGTGCAGTTGGTGGGGGCAGGTCCCCAATTTACCTATCGCTTTGCCGAGGCACAAAAACGCCTGTTGGGGGAATCGGTTTACACTTGTCGGACATTAGATAGCGCCTGCGACTTGATTCCCCGCCTGTTGACAGACCCCCAGTTACCCCTCCTGTGGCAGGAAAATGCCAGACTGAGATTGGGGGGGCAGGACGGCGCGTCCAAAATGGCACAGGCAATCTATCACCTGATGTCTGAAACATTAGTGGAAAACCCGCCGTCAAGTTAGCTGTCCGTATCCTCATCACATACGACCCTTCCTTCTCTACTTAACTCCCCAGTCAGGCTAGAGGAGGGAGGTATATTTTAGGTTTGACAAGTATAAGAAGCATCATTTGATGGGAGTCTAATGTAACATAAGATTACCCAAATATCAGCTCGGCTTGTCCTTAATTTTTATGAATGTTCCTGAACCGCAAAATTCTCTATTTCCTGCACTGTATCGCTTAATGGGGCGGTTTAGTCTCCTAGTTGTGGTGGGATACATGGTCATCCTCAGTGTGTGTACATTTTCTCCAGAGGCGATGGCTGTGCCCCTCTCTTTTAGTCATGCCATGCTCAAAGGCAGAGATTTTAGTAAACAAGATTTGGCGGGGTCAGGTTTTGCCAATGCCAATATGGAAGGGGCAAATTTTAGTCATGCCAACCTGCAAGGGGCAGTATTTAGCGCCTCCGTCCTGCGCAATGCCAAACTGATTGGGGCGAATTTGACCGACGCGCTCATGGACCAGACCGATTTTGCCAACGCCGATCTCAGTGATGCCATCTTGAACAGTGCCATTCTCTTGCGCAGTACCTTTGACTTTGTCACGATCGATGGCACTGATTTTACGGATGCCATGTTGGATGGGGTACAGGTGAAGTGGTTATGTCGCAGGGCGAGGGGTGTCAATTCCCGCACGGGGGTAGATACACGGGAGTCCCTAGGATGCCCCTAGGCACTTGATTTGCTGTTTTGGGGAAATGTTCTAACTAAAATCTACAATCAGGCAAAAATTTGGCATGACTATGGCTGATTCCGCTCGCAAAAGAATTTTATCGGGGGTGCAACCCACAGGTAATTTGCACATTGGCAACTATTTCGGGGCGATTCGCAACTGGGTACTCAATCAAGACCATTACGAAAATTTCTTCTGTGTGGTGGATTTGCACGCCATTACTGTCCCTCACGATCGAGCCAGCCTTGCCCAAAATACGAGGGAGGTGGCGGCGCTCTACCTTGCCTGTGGCATTGATCCAGCGGTTTCTACAATTTTTGTCCAGTCCCACATTTCTGCCCACGCGGAACTAACTTGGCTATTGAATTGTATTACGCCGTTGAATTGGTTGGAACGGATGATTCAATTCAAAGAAAAGGCCCTGAAACAGGGAGAAAATGTAGGGGTAGGATTGTTGGACTATCCGGTGTTGATGTCGGCGGACATTCTTTTGTATCAGGCGGACTTGGTGCCAGTGGGGGAAGACCAAAAGCAACATTTAGAACTGACTAGGGATATTGCGGGCAGGTTCAATCATCTGTTTGGGGAGGGAACTCCCATCCTCAAAATCCCTGAACCTTTGATTCGCAGTGAAGGAGCGCGGGTGATGAGTCTGACGGATGGCACTAGCAAAATGTCCAAGTCTGACCCCCAAGAAATGAGTCGCATTCACTTATTAGATGCTCCTGATACCATCGCTAAAAAAATCAAGCGCTGTAAAACGGATATGGAAAGAACTTTGGCAATGGATAATCCTGATCGTCCTGAATGTCATAACCTACTCACTATCTATGGTTTAGCCACTGGTAAGAGCAAAATGGAAGTGATGGCAGAATGTGAACGGCTACGGGGATGGGGAGATTTCAAGCCTTTGCTGACGGAAGCTCTCATCCATCATTTACAGCCAATTCAACAAAAATATCAGGAAGTGATTACCGAAACCAATTATCTCGATCAAGTACTGCAAACGGGTAAAGAAAAGGCGGAGGCGGTGGCCCAAAGTACCCTCAAGCAAGCAAAACAAGCTATGGGATTCCTGTTGTGATTATTGGTATTGTCGGTTTGGGACTGATTGGCGGTTCCTTGGGCTTGGATTTATGTCGCTTAAATCATCGGGTGTGGGGCGTTTCCCGCAGTGCCCAAACCTGCGCTGAAGCGGTGCAGATGTCCGCTATCCACTACGGTAGTACAGACTTCCATGCCATTCCCGATTTATCTCATACAGATATAATTGTACTCTGTACACCCATCGATCGGATTATTCCTTGTCTCAGGGAATTGGCGGGGTTGGTATCCACCAAAACTATCATTACTGATGTAGCTTCGGTAAAAGCCTCGATCGTGCCCTCAGCCATGCAAATATATGCACGGTTTATCGGTTCCCATCCCATGGCGGGCAAAGAAAGTCAAGGGATTAGGTCAGCGGAGTTGGGACTATTTCAGGGGCGTACCTGTGTGGTGTGTCCTGGGGAGTCCCAAGCTACAGACACGGTGAAGCAACTGTGGCAATCGGTGGGCATGACCATTTGTGAATGTACGCCCACTGACCACGATCGAGCGGTGGCATGGATTTCTCACTTACCAGTGATGATTAGTGCGGCGCTGATTCACACCTGCCAGAATGAGCCTAATTTAGAACTTCGCAAACTAGCCCAAACCCTTGCTAGTTCAGGCTTTCGCGATACCAGTAGAGTGGGGGGAGGGAATCCCCATTTGGGGCTGTGTATGGCACAGTGCAATCGTGAGCAACTCTTGCACGCTTTAACTATTTATCAAACTCATCTTGCCCAGATCAAAGAATGGATTGAATTAGAAAATTGGCAAGCACTCTTGAGTTTATTGGCACAGACCGCCCTCGATCGACAGCTATTTCTATAGTTCCTTTGTTGTCTCCCCTCTTACTTTGGGAGAGGGGTTGGGGGTGAGGGGCAAACTGCTAATTTGAGGGTGGGACAGGATTACTCTATGCCTTCAATTCTATCTTCCAACTCCTGATAGAGTTCTCTCAGGGTATTCAAGTTTGCCTCGCTGGTTTGCCAATAACCCCGACCATTCACTTCTAACAGAGTACCCACCATCTTACGGAAGGAATGGGGATTGAGGTTTTTCAGGCGGTCACGCATGGCTTGATCCTTGATATAGACCTCATTCACATCCTCATAGACCCAGTTATCCACCGCCCCCGCCGTAGCTGACCAGCCCATAGTATTCACCAGTCGCTTAGAAATCTCTCGGACTCCTTCATAACCACTGTTCAACATTCCTTCATACCACTTGGGATTGAGGATTTTGGTACGGGCATCGAGGCGCACAGTTTCTGATAGGGTACGCACCTGAGCATTGGCGGTGGTGGTGTCGGCAATGTATGCCTTGGGAGTCTTGCCGTCCCCCCGCAAATTGGCAATTACTTTGGTGGGGTCAGAATCAAAATAGTGGGAAACATCCGTGAGGGAGATTTCCGAAGAATCTAGGTTTTGGAAGGTTACTTCCGCCGTTTTCAGCGCCCTTTCATAGATGGCGCGCTGTTGAGTGTTGCTCACTTCTGCGCCAAAGGCAAAGGATTTGCGGGCGAGATACATCTGCTGTAGTTCCGCTTCCGATTCCCATGTGCTATTTTCCACCGCTAGGTTCACATTGGCAGAATAGGAACCAGAAGCATTGCTGAATACCCTGGTGGCGGCTTGACGCACCGTAATCTGCAATTCCTCCGCCTGAGCGATGGCGTGTTTCCGCACAAAGTTCATTTCCAATGGTTCATCCGCCTCAGCACACATCCGCACTGCTCGATCGAGCAATTCCATTTGATTGATGAATAAATCACGGAATACCCCTGAACAATTCACCACCACATCAATGCGGGGTCTGCCCAATTCAGATAGGGGAATCAATTCTAAGCGATTCACCCTGCCCAGAGCATCGGGTAATGGCTGAACCCCGAGTAAACACAGCACTTGAGCGAGGGACTCCCCATAGGTTTTGATATTATCCGTTCCCCACAACACCAAAGCGATGGTTTCAGGATATTTGCCATCATTGAGCATTCTCTCTTTGGCGAGGAGCTTTTCTACTACTATTTTGGCGGATTGAATTGCCGCACTGGTGGGAATGGATTGGGGATCGAGGGCATGGATATTTTTACCCGTAGGCAGTACATTGGGATTGCGCACAGGATCGCCCCCCGCACTGGGACTGATGTATTCCCCTTCCAAAGCTCGCAGTAATCCCCCCAGTTCATTGTCCGCCACAATCTGCTTCAAACAGAACTCCAAAAACTCAAACAGAACCTTCACTTCTTGGCGATTCACTTGACCGTAACCACCCGCCACCAAAGCATTCACCCAGGGTTCCGTTTTCCCCAGATTCAGGAAATTGAGCACGGAGAGTTTGCCTACCCTGCCTTCTGCATCCGCTTGCGCCTGCACTAAAGCGCGCACCGCCTCCTTGCCCACAGCCTTGATTTGGGACAGAAATTCCACATCCGCCAATACACCCTGATCCGCTGATTTATAGATAGCATCAATATCCTTGCCCACACTTTCACAGATAATCCTGAGAATAGATTTGATATTATCCTCTGGTCGATCGAAAGAAGCGATACTCATCAATACATCTGTGGCATCTTCAATCTTGGGCGCGTCCCCCACTGTATGCAGTCCACAGGGCAGAACCCGTGATTCTACTTCCATCAATTTATTGTAAAGAGAACCGATGATATGATCCCGCTCTTCCAGGGACATATCTTTCGCATCAGTGGTGGGCAGGTTCACATCCTGATCTAGATTCACTAAACGCGCCTTGTCCATGATGGAATTGGTAATGGCAATCCCTCTAGCGGATAACCGCAAATCTTTGTAAGAAGCGATTAACTCACTCAATTCCTTCAAGCCTCGACTCAAGCCCGCCGATTCTGGCGCTGGAGTCAGATAACTAATAGTGGTGGCATACCCTCTCCGCTTAGCGATCGTGGCTTCGGAAGGATTATTCACGGCATAGTAATAGATGTTGGGCAAAGAGGCAATCAAACTGTCAGGATAACATTGCCCCGATAGTCCAATCTGCTTACCGGGCATGAATTCCAGCGATCCGTGCGTGCCAAAGTGCAGTACCGCATCCGCTTGCCAAATTTTTTCTAAATAGGTGTAGTAGGCGGCGAATCCGTGATGGGGAGAGGCGGATTTACTGAATAATAACCGCATGGGGTCGCCCTCATAACCAAAGGTGGGCTGAACTCCCACAAAGACATTGCCATAGTGCTTGCCATAAATGAGCAAATTCCTGCCATCCGAGTTCAACTGCCCGGGGGGGTCGCCCCACTGTTCCGCTATGCGCTGATAATAGTCTGTATTAGCTTCATATTCAGGTACGGACATGCTATAGGCGATATTCAATTCAGGGCTACCCGCCAAAGCATTGGGATTGTGTAAAATCTCTGCCATCAGGTCTGATGGTTTTTCAGGTAGTCCCGACACCACATAGCCATTCTGGGACAGGGCTTGCATGACTTTGTGAATGGAAGCGAACACATCTAAATAGGCGGCAGTGCCCACATTCCCTTTATCTGGCGGAAAACTGAAAATAGTGATGGCAATTTTTTTATGAATTTTCGGTTTCCTGCGTAAATTTGCCCATTTCAGAGCGCGCTCAGCAATCATTTCCACCCTATCACTCAGGGCGATCGCCCGACCAGTCATGCCATCTCTGCCCGACATCACGATCGGGTCAACGGCTCCATCCAGTTCTGGAATTGCCACCTGTAGAGCCACTTGCACAGGGTGCAGACCCAAATCACTCTCCTGCCATTCTTCAGTGGTTTGGAACACCAACGGCAGAGCTACCATGTAGGGACGATTCAACTTTTCTAATGCCTCGATCGCCTTGGGATGGTCTTGGCGGGCGGGTCCCCCCACTAGGGCAAAGCCCGTCAGGGATACCACCGCATCCACTAAATTCCTACCCTTATAATAAAAGAAACTCTCCACTGGTTTAGAAAAATCTAATCCCCCAGAAAAGATAGGAATCACCCTCGCTCCTCTCGCTTCCAATTCCTGCACCACACCTACATAGTGGGCATCATCACCTGTGACCAAGTGAGTTCTGGCCAAAATCAAACCCACACAGGGGGCAGGGGGGTCTTTCTGTTCTTGGGGAATATCAAACCTACCGTCATACCATTTCCAGTATTCCTCAATGCTCTCAAACATCTTGGGGGCGATGGGATGCCAAATACCTGCATCGGGATAGGTGATTGGTTCTTGGAAAGTAATTTTGCCCTTGAAGTTAGGGAGATAAGCCTCCGCCAACATCAATAAGAAACTTTCTATATTCTGTTGCGACCCCCCCAACCAGTATTGCAATGAAAGCATGAAATTGCGGGCATCCTGCGCCTTATCGATCGGCATATATTTCAGGATTTTGGGCAGGGTTTGTACCACCTTCAACATGGCATCTTGAAACGAACTGCCCGACTTCTCCTTGCGTTTGCGCATGAATTGAGCGATGGCACTTTTGGACTGACCCAAATTCTCCATGCTGAAACTGCCCAACTTATTCAAACGCATCACTTGGGGCATGGAAGGGAAAATCAAACAGACGGAAAGCCTGTCCTGGTGAGGCTTCACCGCTTCTACCACCTTATTCGCCAAGTCCTCAATAAAAATCAACGAACCAATGAATACATCTGCTTCTGCCACATCCGCCTGAAAGGCTTCATAGTTCTCAGGGCTACGCAGTTCCTCCACCAGATAACCACTGACAGAAATGGCGATGTGGGGATTGTGGTCATTGATGGCACGCACTGCTGAGGAAATTACACTCTGATACTGGGGTTCTAGTACCACATATACTAACTTCATTAAACCCCGATTCTTTAGATCAGTGGGAGTAATGCGCCGACTAGCAATTTGTTGATCTAATGGAGAAGTAGTTTTTTCGGGAGTGAACATTCTAAAGCAGTCCTACTAAAAATGATTGAGATGCAGATACAGCCCTATTTGTAGCAAATCCATGCCCCATACTCTGAGAATGTGTCGATATTGCAATAATTTACTGGTTTTCCACTGATTTTTTATTAAAAAATTGTAATTTATTTTGAGTCTATTTATGATATGGAGAGCTGAATTGAAGTCTAAGAGGAGTTTGGTCTATGTATCTTTTACCACTCCCCTCGCCCTGTGGGTGAGGGTTCCACCTCTGACGATCGATAGTTTTCTATGTGTCCCTATGCCCCGCCCTAACGGCTTTCTCCTTGCAACAAAACTTTAATAACTGAGCAAATGCTAGGTTTAATTATTTTCATGCCCCAACTGTACCTATGGCATCTGTTAATTGACCTGTGGGGCAGAGGTGAAATAGGGAATTTCTAAAAACATTATTAAGGGATTTAGAGGCTCGATCGGGGCGGAATACTTAGCTGAATTGCCTTTGCTGTCATGATCCCCGCCTTGGGAATGGGGGATAATAACTAACAGGAAAACTGGAAAAAACCTTAAAAAAAACTTTTCGCATATTCTCTGTAATTACACTTTGTAACACGGGTAATTAATCCAAGTATTCCTCATAAAAAAACTGTACTAAATCTGCAATTTATTTGGTTGAGTTGAGTATGAGTAACATAAATGCCTGCCGCTTTTGTCAGTACTATGCCCCCGAAGGCAGAAGGGGAGGGCATTGTCTTAAATTACAAGTACCAGTGTGTGCCCACTGGAGTGCCTGCCCCCTCGCCGATAATCCCTTTGATTCCCAGTGGGATATACACTTGCCCCGACTGGCTGATCATGCCAACGATCGGGCCGTGAGCTACTTGCACGCCATAGATACACCAGCGGAAAAAACCGCTATTTTGCCTTTCAGTTAAGCCAATTTTTGATATTGAAACACTCGCTACCTTCACCCACAGTAGGGGCACTTAAGTCCCTAATATGAATTTAGGGTGAGGGAGCAGAATGTTAATTCGTTTGCAAAAAGTTTTATCTCAGCATGGGATTGCCTCCCGCCGTAAGGCTGAAGAGTTGATCAGCACAGGCAGGGTACAGGTAAATGGCAAAGTGGTAACCGAGTTGGGCAGTAAAATTGACCCCTCGATCGATACTGTGGCGGTAGATCACCAGACCATAGATTTAAGGCAAATTCAATCTTGTCAAGGCATTTTATTGCACAAACCAGTGGGGGTAATTTGCACCAAAAGTGATCCCCAAGGGCGGACTACCATTTTTCAACTTTTGCCCGATCGTTACAAAAATTTTTACTATGTGGGGCGCTTGGACTACAACAGCAGTGGGGCATTACTTTTAACCAATGATGGCGACCTAGCCAATCATCTGAGCCATCCCCGCCACCACATTCCCAAAACCTATACTGTCTGGGTAAGAGGCGTACCCACCCCCGCCGTTATTCAGCAATGGCAAAAGGGGGTAAAACTAGAAGGACAAATGACTCTACCCGCCACTGTTACTGTCTTGCAAACCCATCCCGATCGGGCCCTGCTAAAAATCATTTTGCGCGAGGGGCGCAACCGCCAAATCCGTAAAGTAGCGGAAATGTTGGGGCATCCTGTGCTCAGTTTACAGAGGGTCAGCATTGGCACGATCACCCTACATAATCTGCCAGTGGGGAAGTTTAGGGTACTGACCCCCGCAGAAATAGCCCATTTGTGGACATCCCGTCCTTAATTTTTTCCCTAAACTTTGCCCTTCAGTATTTAATACTTCTATGTCGGGTCTAATCAAAATAAATTAAGTAGTGGGTGGAAAAGACCGAGGATGAGAAAATCAAATAGGCGACTGCTCAAACCACCTCTTGGGTTATACTAATTTTCCTTTCATTCCCTATGATTCCCTGAATATGAATAGTGGTAAACGCTCCCGTACACCTCCTTTGACCGTGCAACTCCTGCGGGAAGGGATTGTGGAATCTGTCCATACCTGTCAAGTGGCGATCGTGGATCAGCGGGGCAGACTATTATCAGCAGCAGGGGCAGGAAATATGCCCATCTTCCCTCGATCGGCACTAAAACCCATTCAGGCAATTCCTTTGATCACTTCGGGTGCCATGGGCAGGTGGCAGTTGGGCGAAGCAGATTTAGCCATCGCCTGCGGCTCCCACCAGGGCACTGTAACCCAAGCCCGCCAAGTTTTTCATCTCCTGTGGCGGTGTGACCTAGACCCCAGCGCCTTAAAATGCCCCATTCCGCCCCAAAAAACCAGTCCCCTACAACATAACTGTTCGGGTAAACACAGCGCCATGTTGGCAGTTTGTCAGCAACAGGGATGGGACATCGGCGAATATATGGATCGGCATCACCCTGTCCAGAAAATGATTCTCCAGACCATAGCTGAAATGTTGCATATGCCCTCGGCAGAATTTTTGGGCGCGCGGGATGACTGCGGTGTGCCCACTTATTTATTGGAACTGGGACAACTTGCCCATTTATTTGCCCAACTCTCCAGCGGCGATCGACTGCCTTGGGAATTTATTGTGCGCGCCATGACCCAGTATCCAGACCTGGTGGCAGGGGCGGGCAAATTTGATACGGAACTAATGCAAGCCAGCGCTGGCAGTCTCATTAGTAAATCGGGGGCAGAAGGGGTGCAGTGTGTGGGCAAAGTGGGGGAAGGTTTGGCATTGAGCCTGAAGGTGGCGGATGGCTGTGCCCGTGCCCGCCATGCCTCTACTATCTATGTCCTGCGTCAGTTGGGCTGGATTACCCCCACGATCGCTGAAAATTTGGCGGAAAAGTTTATGGTCTGTAGTCCCTTTAGCCGCTTGGAAGTGATAGGGGAAATTTTAGAATAAAAGGGGTGAAGTAGCACTCTCGGTCTGATGTGCAGGAACAAAAACGCTAAAATAGTCCTAAACTTGGGCTGATGCAACCACCACTAGCGCAAAAATATCATGGAAAAAGTATCGATCGGGCGCACGGATTTACAAACGGTTCCTCTGGGGGTAGGCACTTGGGCATGGGGAGATACCCTATTTTGGCAGTATGGCAAGGGCTATGGACAAGCGGAGGTCAAAGCCGCATTTCACAAATCGATCGAGGCGGGCATTACCCTATTTGATACAGCGGAAATCTATGGGCTAGGGGAATCAGAGCGCCTACTGGGACAAATGACCAAAGCCGTAGGCAGGGACAAAGTGCAAATTGCCACTAAATATATGCCTGTGCCCTGGCGAGTGGGCAAACAACAGGTGGAAAAGGCAATCAACGATAGTCTGGAACGGCTAGAAACCAATTCTGTAGAATTATATCAAATCCACCAGCCCGTGAGTTTTCTCATGGCCCAAACTACCCTATTAGAAGTGTTGGCGGATGCGGTGAAGGCAGGCAAAATCGGCTCGATCGGGGTGAGTAATTATTCTGCCAGTCAAATGCGCTCTGCCCATGAATTTCTCAAAAGTAAAGGCATCCCCCTAGCCGTAAATCAGGTGCGTTACTCCCTGTTGGCGCGGGAGATTGAGCAAAATGGCATTTATCAAACTGCCCAAAATTTGGGCGTTACCATTCTTGCCTATAGCCCCCTAGCGCAAGGGTTACTGACGGGGAAATATAGTGCCCTCAAGCAACCTACTGGGGCAAGGCAACTCGATCCTAAATTTGGGCGGGCGGGCATTGCCAAAATCCAGCCCCTGTTAAATACTTTGCGGGAATTGACGGCAGTCTATGATAAGAGCATGGCACAAATTGCCTTGAACTGGCTAATCTGTAAACAGGTGATTCCCATCCCAGGCGCCAAAAATCCCCAACAGGCGATCGAGAATGCGGGAGCCTTGGATTGGCGGTTGCGCCCTGAAGATGTAGCCCAGTTATCGCGGGTGAGTGCTTCCTTAACCTAGTCCAGGGGGGAATTCTATGGCAAAATCTGCCCAGTACCATCTGAATCAGGCACACAAGTACCGCAGTGACAAGCAATGGCGGTCAGCGATCGAGCATTATCAGCAGGCGATTGCCCTCCAACCCCACGAACCTTTACTCTATTGCGAACTGGCAGAGAGTGAAATAGAAATCGGTGCATCCTTGGAGGCGATCGACCATTTACAAACTGCCCTGAAACTGTCGCCACCCCTATCCCTGCAAGCATACGCCCAATGGTTACTGGGCAGAGCCTACGAGAGCAGAGGTTGGGGCGAATTAGCCTTTAGCGCCTATGAACAGAGCATTAACACCGATCCCGATAGCTTCGCCGTATCCGCCCACATTTTTTTAGGCGACTCCTATGTGCAACGCAAACAATATCAGTTGGCGCGGTCTGCCTACAGACGGGCATTAAATCTAGGACAAGAACAGCCCCTGCTGTACCACAAAATCTGGCGCACCATGCTCATAGAAGCTGACCTAGACGGACTTTTAGAATTATTGGCACAGTTGAAGGAAGAGAATCAGGACTGGCTCAACGCTGATGACATCAACGACCTAGCCACCGAGTTTCTCAAACGGGGGAATGAATGGCAAGCCAGAGAACTATTACAGGAAGCCATTATGGTTGACCCCGCCTGTGCCCCCGCCCACTGTAATTTAGGCAACATTTTTTATCAAAATCGGGATTTTTGGAATGCGCTCCTAGCCTACAAGGAAGCCACGGATATTGACCCCAACTTTGCTGAAGCATATAACAATCTGGGTATCACTTTAATTGAGATCAACCGCCTCACGGAAGCCATTGCCTGTCTGGAAGCCGCCCTCGCCCTCAAACCTAATTGGCAGGAGGCTCAACACAATCTCGATCGAGCGATCGCCAAAATGACCAGTTAAATTTATTATATGTATAACTGACGGACTGACCCTCACCGCTTGGAAGGGAAGTATCAGCAGTGGGGGGTAAGAATTGTCCGTTGTACCCAATCCTTAATTACTAGATTGACCTGCTGTGGGTCTTCGTCGTGGGGACAATGTCCCAAATTATCCAGATACAGCAGTTCCCCATCCCTAAGATAGGCAATTAAGCGCTTACCCTCGGTGGGGGGAATGGCTCGATCGAGGGTTCCCCACAAGATCAGGACAGGAATGGTCAAATTAGTCAGGGCTTGGCGCAGGTTGGGGGAGTAGTGGGGGGAATTGACACTGCGGCTCAAGCGTAAAAATGCCTCTGGTGCCGATCGATCGCGGGTGGGCTGACAAATGATATGCATCAATTCTTGATCTACCCTGTGGGGATAGCGGGGATAGATGGCTTGTTTCAGCACTGACCGAATCACCGCAGGACGGCGCACCCAATAAAATAAGGGTTTAGCCAGTACCCACGCCACCGCCTGCTGGAGGGGTAAAAGCAAAGGGGGAATCATGGCTTGTAGTTGTTGGATGTCTGGCAGGCTAATGGCAACTACCCCGCAACCCATGGCAGGATATTGACTGGCGGCGATCGTGACCACCAATGCCCCAATGGAATTCCCAATTAACAGGGCGGGGCGATTGATGTACTTTTGCCAAAATTCGTATAGTTGTTCTGCCCATAACTGAATGCGATAGGTGCAGGCAGGTTTTTGGGAACTACCAAAGCCCAGTAGATCAAGGCTATACACCGTGCCTAGTTCCGCCAGATCAGGGATATTACTGCGCCAGTGATCTGCGGCGGCACCAAAACCGTGCACACAAATAATTGGTAAACCGCCCGTGCCCCTGCGCCACAGGTAGCGCATTCTCCAGCCCCGCCAATTGTAGTAACGGGATTCATAGGGGGTAGCAACTAGGTCAGCCATGGTGAATTAGCGTTGGGAACGCCATGTACTTTGATATTCCCGATCGTTTAAGCCCACTGTACCCACCAGATTATTTTGGCGAATAATGTCATTGAGGGCATTGATGCGGTCGCGGGTGGCGGGGTGGGTGCGCAAAAAGTCGGGCGCCATACCATCTTCCCGTTCTAGCTTTTGCATAAAGGCGGGCATGGCTTGGGGGGCTAGACCAGCGCGGGCGAGGTTAAATACACCCCTACGATCGGCATCAAATTCGGCTTCACGGCTATTGGGTAATCTCAGGGCAATTTGTACACCGATATTTACCAACTGACTATCTTCTACCCCTGCGACTGAGGCAATCCCACGGGCGATCGCCATTTGGCGCATTTGTTCTAGGGCGTGTTTCCCAGAGATATGACCGATTTCATGGGCAATCACACTGGCAAGTTGGGCAAGATTATCGGCACTGGCGATCGTGCCCGTATTGATATAAACAAACCCACCCATGGTGGCAAAGGCATTGATACGACTATCTTCCACCACCTGAAAAGTGTAGGGGATATTAGGACGATCGCTGGTACGCGCCAATAACTGTCCTATGTCTTCCACTAGGCGCTGGGCACGGCGATTATTGCTGATTCTCACTTCCGCTTGAATTTGTCGATCGATGGATTGTCCCAAGGCGACTTCATCTTGATCGCTGAGGTTAGATAACTGAATTACTTGGATGGCGCGGGGTAATATGCGAATCAAGTCCCGTAAATCAAAGGCGAGGGAATGGCTGGCGATCGCCAAACTCAGCAGGAAACTGAGCAGGCAAATAATGGTTAGTCGCCAAATTCTGGGTATAGCCATAATGGGGAAAGTTGGATCGGGTCAGTATAGCAATTGACGCACAGAAATTTCTGACTGTTCCTTTAAGGCTGATTAACTCTCACCCCCAAGGGGAATAAGTCAAGGTAACCAACGGGGACGATCACCAATGAATTTGAGCATGGGGGTTAAACTAGGAGTGGCATTAGCTAAGGGTAAAATTTCCAACTGGGGCAGACTGGCATCACCAGCTATACTGCTAATGGCTAGGTATTGTCCATCGGGGGCAATCTGCATAGTTAAATTGCGCCGATCGGGCAATTGATAAATTTTCTGGCTAGTCATGGTGCGCAGATCGATCGACCATAGCTCTGGTTCTTCTTGATATTGCTTTTGCCCTTCCACCAATCTGCTCAATAGACAATAGACCTTTTTTTCTTGGGGGGCAAAGTGGGCAGAGATAATGGAGCCTTTAATTTTCAACAATTCTTTTTGCTCACCTGTATTGGCAACCAGATACAGCGATCGAGTGAAATCTTTATTAAAAGCAATGGTGAGGGCTTGGCGACCACTGGGGGCAAAACTGAGCAGGCTACCGAATTTAGGCAAAAAATCGAGGGGCGGGCTATTGGGTTCGATGGCGAGAATGGCAATGCCTTCCCCTTGAGCAAGGGCGAGGGAGTTACTGTCGGGGGCAATCTGAAACTCTCCCCCCGGGCGGTTGTCTAGGGGCGTAATTTGTCCACCCTCCCTAATTACCCACAGACCATACTCTCCCTGATTTTGTAAATGCAAGCGCTGTAATACCAAAACCTGTCCGTTGGGAGCGAGGTCAAACTTGAAATTTTGATACTTGGGGTCATCCGCCATTACAGTCAGGGTCTGGTTGGCTCGATCAAGGCGGTAGAGTTTTTGCTGGAGTAGCTTTTCCTGTTGTCCTGTGGCAAAGAAATAGATAGTTGCTCGATCGGGGCTAAAGCGATAGTCCGTAACTTTGAGTTGGGGCGGGGTCACCGTTTCTAGTTTTTGTTCAGATAAATGCAGAAAAGTTAATTGCCCTTGGGCATTGACAAAAGCGAGGATGGGTTGGGGGGTGTGAAACTGGGCGGTGAAGGGCTGGATGGGCAACCTGTCCCCCAGCTCTTGGTGAAACCGATCGAAGGCATTGGTCAAATTGAGGTTATAGGTAGTGCCATAGATGGCGGGGCTGGTGAGGGTAAAAGCCATGCGTCGTCCCGACCAACTGAACTTGCCTGACAGGTTGGGCTGAATCCGCAGATTGGTTTCCACGCTTTCCCTGTCCATGGGGCGGTTAAAGGTGATAAAAAAAGCCTGATCCTGCGCCGTAATTTGTTGATTTTGCCATGAAAAGGCTAAAACTACGGGGGCAGTGCGGTCGCCAATCCACAGGGTAACACCAATGATTACCACGAGGCTCATGGAAACCACCGTTACTACCCGATCGATCGGTTGGGCGCGCTTTTTTTTGCGGGGACGGTCAGTCATGGGTTACAGTCACACAATCAGAAGAGCATTTTAACTTTTGAGGGGTACGGTTAGCTCTAAGTCCCGCACTGTAGGGTCAGTGTCGGGATACATGAACTCCCCGTGCTTATCGATTGAGACAAGCATTTACCAGATAGCCTGCCTTGGGGTAAACTATAGTCATGCTGACCATGAACTACACCTACCGCATCTATCCCTCTGCTGAACAACAAGCAGAACTATTGGAGTGGCTTGAGATTTGCAGAGGCGTGTATAACTATGCTTTGCGTGAACTCAAGGACTGGATTGCTTCCCGTAAGTGTCCCATAGACAGATGCTCATTGCAGAAGGAATACATCATCCCTGCCGATGAGCCGTTTCCGTCTTATCATCGTCAGCAAAA
>Ga0272446_1003213_pt1 | contig 21046 bp, 12 predicted proteins | sample YNPCB0061_FD_194587 | JGI IMG/M metagenome (GOLD analysis project Ga0272446, IMG submission 194587) | Hot spring microbial mat communities from Yellowstone National Park, WY, United States - YNP-CB-006-1 | ecosystem: Environmental > Aquatic > Thermal springs > Hot (42-90C) > Sediment | place...
GCATGCTCAAAGATGAAACCGCGGACGTGGATGTAGCCCAGGCCGCGCTGGACCGAGCCGAAAATGCGGCTGCGGGCGGTGATCTCCACCAAACGCTGGGCTGGCTCCCGCCCGGCTGGATCCGGCGGGAAGTGGATCCATATCCCGTCGCCGGCGGCATTGACCAGCCAGGAGCCGGGTGTGCCGTAGACCTCTTCCAAAGATTCCGCCTGAGCCAGCGGCGCTGAATCCACAAAGATCTGTCCGCGGGTCTGGGGCAACCGCGCAGCCTCGGGAGTGGGGCGCACCTTTCTTGGAACTTGCTTGCGTGATCCCGGGGCGGCCGCAATTAAGTTAACGTCCAAGTGAAAAGGATTAAACTCTCCGAACAGTTTCGGGTCCAGCCTGCCAAACCAGACTCCGGGGCGCCCAGGAACCGCCTGCCACTTCGGTTGCCACCTTTCGGAGCCTTTCACGTACACTTGCTCACCGGGGGCGGCTGCATAGGTGATCGGCTTTCCTTCTATGCCACCCCGCGCAGGGGCGACGCGCTCCCGATAGACCCCCTCGCGGACCAAAACCGTGTCACCGGGCTGCGCCATCGCAGCGGCTGCGCTGATCGTTTTTAGGGGGAGCGCGGTCGTGCCAGGGTTGCGGTCCGAGGCGCGAGGATGTTTTTGGTTTACAACAATCGTGCGGGACGGCGCGGCCGCATAGCAACACAAGCTCAACAGCAGAACACGGGACAAATAAGAGAATCCACACTTCATGGCGGCTCCCTCTTTCCGTTCGATTTTCCTGGCCGCAATCCGCTCTCAAATGCAGCTCATCGCCCCGCAAACTTGCACCGGGGCGGCGGGCCGCAAGTGAGTAGCGCGGAGTTCGCCCTTTCGGCGTTCTTCGCCTGCGGGTCCGGTCCCTTCAGGATACCGGCGTTGCGCAGAAACGGCCAGACGTAGCGCTCATAGATCTCGTCGGTCAAATTCTTCGAGAAACCGTGCGAACCGCCGGCCACAGTAATCAGAGCGGCTGTGGCGCCTGCCGCATTCAGCCTCTCGGTGAGCTGAACGGCGTGCTGGTATGGGACCGAAGGGTCCGCGGTCCCATGGATGCTGAGCACCGGCGGCGCCCCCTTGCGGGCGTAAGTCAGAGGGGAGACCCGCCGCGCCAGGGCTTCCCGATCCGGTTGTTCCGGCACCCATTGCACCGTGTAGTTGCGCTGATTCGGGCCGTGCAGTTGATCGTTCACATCCGTAATGCCAAAGAAGTTCACGACCGCGCCCACGCGGACATCAGGCCCCAAACCGGCGGATTTCGGAGTCAGGCCCACCATGAGCGCCAAGTGGCCGCCGGCCGAATCGCCCGTCACCACAAGCCTTCTGGGATCGGCGCCGAAGCGCCGCGCATTCTGCTTGAACCACGCCGCAGCCAGGAGCACGTCTTCCACAGCCGCAGGCGCCGTAGCGGCCGGAGCGACGCGGTACTCCACATTGGCTACAACGAAACCTTTTTCCACGAATCTCAGGCAGACATGTTCGGCAACCCAGTCCCTTGTACCGCCAATCCAGCCGCCGCCATGGATCACAATCGCGGCGGGCCGCAAGCTTCGAGCCGCCTCCGTTGGCTGAAGAATGTTCAAAACCTGGCGGGGATGCGTCCCGTAGGACAAGTCCCGTGTGACTTTCACCCAAGGTGGGATCACCGGCGGCTTCGGAGGCCAGCTTTCCGATGGGATCTGAGCCAAGGCCACGTGCGCGGTCAGGAGTCCCGCCAGCAGCATCCTGGAAAGATTCAAACGGTGAGGCTGGGACAGTCCTTTAGATCCGCACTCATTCTGCAATATGACTGTATCCATGAGCAAGATAAGGGGCCTGAGTCCCCCCGCTTCGGCCTCAGGCCCCTCCTCCTACACCTCATACATCGAAGCAGCCAGGACCACTCACCACTCCAGGCGCAGGCTGAGCTGCAACACGCGTGGGTCGGACCCGGAAGAACGGCAGTTCAGGAAGCCGTCCCCGCCCACGGAGTTGGGGTTGTTGGGGTGGTTGAACACGTTGAAAAAGTCCCCGTTGAGCCGCAGCTTGAAGCGTTCGTTGATCGGAATGTTCTTGAACAGGGACGCGTCCAAGCCCCACTGCCGGATGCTGGGCTTGCGCTGGTTCCGCCAGGGATGCAGGCCGGTGTCGTAAGTGACTCTCTGCACCGTCCCGTCCTTGAGCGGGATCCAAACGTTGTTGGTGTCCCAGAAAGAGGCGATGTTGGTGTTAGCTGGGGCGTTGGGCGGAAGCGTGGTGCTGCCCCAGGGGATCAAAGGCGTGACCGCCGGCTTGTAGTCGGCTGGGACACCCATGTAGCCATTCGGCTTGCCGTTGGCGTCCACGCTGTTGATCTTGTTGGCCGGGATGTAGCCGTTCCACCACAGGTAGCCTGGAATGCAAACGCCGCTCGTGCAGTTTTGGATCGGGTACTTGTAGCCGTAAAGCTTGATGGGTTCGCCGGTAAAGTTCCAGTTGTTCGTCGGCAGGCTGAAATAGTTGCTGCGCAGCGTTCCAATTCCCGCCAGCTGCCAGCCGCCCACAACCTTGTCCAGCCAGTTGCTGATGTTTCGCCCAATTGGTTTACCCTTACCGAAGGGCAGATCCACAAGCCAATTCCACTTGAGGCTGTGCTTGGGGACTCCCGTATCGCGGGAATAGTTAAGGAACCGGTTTCGTTTATCGTAATCGGCGGGAACAGCGCCCGGCAAATACTGATTGAGTTCCGGCACCGTGCTGCGCGAACCCGCATAGAAAGAATTCGTAATGGTGTAAGACAGCTGGTAAGCGTAACCCTGGCTATAGCGGCGCTCCAGCTCCATACTGAGGGCGCTCGTATTCCCCCAGCCGGTGGAACGGAATTGCCTTACCGTGCCGAAGACCTGTTGGTCATACGGCCGGCGGGCCACATTCGCGTATTCGCCGGTGGGCAAGGGCTCGCCTTTTGTGACATACCACACGTACGCCGGCGTTTGATCGTTGAAGCTGTAGAACTGGAGCAGATTTCCACTGTGGTTGCCGACGTAACGCGCGCGAGCCACCGTGGAAGACATGACCTCCTTTTCCAGGGTAAGGTTCCAGGTGTGGACTCGGGAAACAGGCAGCTCCTTGGAAAAGCTGGTGGCGGTCGCCGAGCCCCGCGTGACTCCTCTTGGCTGATCCAGAGTCAGCACCTGGCTGTCATTGACGCCGTTGATGTAGAACTGTCTGGAGCGCAGCCAGTAGTTGGGCAGCCGGTCCGGCGATTGAGCCGCATCGTTGAGATTGAAGTTGAAGTTGCCGGAGAACGGAGTGTTGCCGTTCATGTCGTTGATCCACGAGTTCACGTCCACGACAAAGTAGGAGAGGCTGTAGCCCCCGCGCACCACAAAAGACTTGCTTCCGCTGAGGGCGCGGTAGGCGAACCCTAAACGCGGGCCGAAGTTGGCGTTGTTATCCTGCACCATGTTCTGGGGCAAGCCTGCCTCTTGATAACCCTTGTACTTCCACCCCAACCCCTGATAGGTGTTGACAATGGAAGGCAGCGTAGCGCGCAAGGCATACATGGTTTGGATGTCCGTTCCGAGCACCGTCGCGTGTCCCGGAGTATCGAAACCCAGCAACAGATGGCGCTTCTCGCGGTATGCAGGCCAGGATTCCCAGCGCAGGCCCAGGTTTAACGTCAGCCGGGGAGTGAGCTTGTAGTTATCCTGGATGTACAACGCCGTTTCGGCGGAGCGAATGTAGGTCCAGCTGCGGGACAGAGTCGCGGAATAGGTAGACGAGCCAAGGTAAAGATTCCCAATGTTGTGCCCGGTCAGCGGAGTGGCTTGGGGACTGGTCGGAGTGGAGTTCGGATCGTAGAGCGCTGTGGCTAAGGTATTGAAGTTAAACGCACTTTGGCCCCCGTCGTTGGGCAGAAGATTGAGCTGATTTCGCCGGAAGTGTGCGCCGAAGGCCAGCTCGTGCCGGCCGACGATCCGCGTCGCGTTATTGTCAACGTTGTAATAGATTTCGCCTTCTTGATCCCATCCGGGGGCGGTTGGAACCCAACTGCCTAACCCGGTTGAGTAGAACTGCGGCCAACCGTAAATGCCGAACGGATTGGGTAACTTGAGCTCTGTAAAATAGTTTTTGTCGAGTCCTTTCTTGCCCGTGGTGCCGCGCCCAAAATGACGCCGCCCCGAGACCACCAGCTCATTGAAAAACGTTGGCGAAAAGGTGTGGGTCCACGTTATCGAAGCGTGCCGCTCCCGGTCTTTGGACAACTTCCAGCCCGTGATGTCGTTCAGGTAAGGCAAGTTCCAGGCCGTGCCGTAGCCGGTGTACGTTGTAAGGTTGTCAACCCCAACCTGGGTGAAGCGGCCAAAGATGCTGTCTTTGTCCGAGAACCGGTGGTCGATCCGCGTAATGTAAGCCGCTTTGTCCCAGTCATACGGCGTTTGCACCCAGTAGTTCACATCGAGCAGGGGGTTGACATCGGGAAGGGTCGGCATTGGAGTGATGCTGAACAGGTACTTCGCCACGGGGCTGATCCGGCTCGGGTCAATGGCGTTCAACTTCCCTCCATAAGAGAACGGTTGGCGGGCATAGGTCACCGGGTCGGTGGTGTTGGGATCGTAAAGCGTTTGCAGGCGTCCCTGTGAGTCCTTCAATCCGCTGAAATCTCCGTTGCGCATCGCGGCAGTGGGTACGGTGTAGCCCCGCGTCGTCGGTTGGCGAAGCCGGTAGCCCTCATAGTTGAAGAACCAGAAGCTCCGGTTGCGGCCATCATACACGCCGGGAATGTACATGGGACCGCCTACGTTCACCCCGAACTCGTTGCGCACCAGGTGAGGGGGCTTTTCCCAATAGTCGGTACGCGAACGCGCCACACCAAGCCCGCTGTTGCGGTGCGTCTCATAGGCCGAACCGTGAAGCTGGTTCGTGCCGCTTTTGGTGGCGATCATCACGTTCGCAGGGCGGCTCTGCTTGGCGCTGACCGCGCTGGAATCCACGCTGAACTCCTGGATGGCGCCCACCCCGGGGTTGTAACTGTCGAGAACCATGTTCCAGCGGTAGTCCTGCACCGGCGCTCCGTCGATCAACCACTCTTGGGCCGTGTCCATCATTCCATACATCCGGCGCCCGTCTCCGCCCTCAGAGCCCGGCAACATGCGGAGCAGCGTACGGAGCTCACGGCCATTCATCGGGAGCTGTTCGATCCGTGCCCGGTCCACCGTGCTCTGCACCGTGGGCCGGTCCACGGTCACCATGGGTGTGACCGCGGTGACCTCGACCGTTGTCACCGCTTGGGCAGGCCGCAGCACGGGATCAATCACGACGCTCTGAGAGACCTGCACGGTGAAGGTCACTTCGTGTTTCGCCATCCCAGGCGCTTCCACCGTCAGACGGTACGGCCCGGGAATCACGGTTGGGAAATAGTAGAAGCCCACCTCATTGGTGCGGGTGGGCACACTGACGTTGGTGGCCGTGTTCGTCAGCGTAACAGTCTGGTTGGGAATGACCGCGCCGCTCTGGTCGCGGACGGTTCCGCTCACCGTTCCCGTGCTCGACTGTGGCAGGGCCACCGGTGCGAGCAGGGCCACGATGGCCAATAGTAAAATGCATCGCTGCATAAGCACCTCCATCATTTTCCTTGGGTCACTGGCGTGACTTTGGATTGGAGTCTATCACCGGAACGAAGCTCGCCTGCCGGTTCATTCGCGAGGAAGCTTGCGTCTCGCCGAATGAAACAAGAGCAAGCCATAAAACACGTGAATTCAACTGGTTCAAAGGGTTGAACAGACTCGGCTCCGGTCTTGCAGGCTCAGAACTCGTTTCACTAAGTAAGACAACGAGGCGTTTCCGCCAAGCCGGCCGGTGGGTGGATCAGTGGTAGAAGTTCCAGAGCAGCGTGTCGGAGTCCGGCGTCGTCAACAGAGCGTCGTTCGGGTAGTAGTGGTCCACATTCGACTTGTCGATCAGGACGTGCTTCACAAATATGGCGGGAGGAACCGGCTTCCCCGCCAGGATGTCCAGGGCGATCTGCACCAGGTGCTTGCCATAGAGCTCCGGAAAGAAGGCCACCGATCCGATCATCCTTGTGTTCGGCTTGCGGATCTCCGCCCTCCCGGCCGCCGTGGCATTTTGACCCACTACCGCCGAATGCTCGGCGCAACCCGCTTCTTCGAGCGCCCGTAGCGCGCCTAGCGCGCTGGCGTCGTTCTGTGTGCCCACCAGGATGCGGCGCAACCTTTTGCGCCCAAGAAAGTTGCGTACCGCCTCCATGCTCTCCACATAGCCTCCCTTGCCGTCCAGACGGGTCACCAACGTCTCGTCCAATGAAGGCAGGAGCTCTTTGATGCCCACAGCGACCCCCGTCATCCTGGCCGCAGGAATGGGGCCGGCCGCAGGCAAGGCCAGCAGCAGCACCGCGTCCACCTCTCCCCCGAGGCGCTTTTGCGCCCAGCGCGCCAGCGCCCGCCCCGCGATTCGACCGGCCACATAATTGTTGCCGCCGAAGAACACCGCCCCCGGATGCGGAATATCCACTGCGATCAGGGGAATCTTGGCCTCGTGAAACTTTTGGGCCACGATCGGCGCCACCTGCTCATGAATCTGAACCTCGATCGCCACGTCCACGCGCTCCTTAACGAGCATCTCTGCGTTGCGGATCGCAACCTTGGCGCTATAGCGGTTGTCGCACTCGATCAACTCGATGTCATTCTCTTGCGCGGCCAACCGGAGCCCGTCGGTCACGTCCCGCGAGAAGACGCTGTTCTCGCTCATGGACGCATACCCGATCCGCACCCTCTTGCGGGCAGGAATGTGCACCCGTGAGCGGTACTGCCCGGCTTGCGTCTTTTCGAGCAGCCCCCCTTCCACCAGACTCTGGGCGGTGCGAAACGCCGTGGCTTTGTGCAGTCCCGTCCGGCTCACGATCTCTTTGAGAGCGATCGTCTCGCCCTTGAAATGGAAGGCATGGAGAACATTGCAGGCCCGCAATATGGCATCCACCCCGTAGGAACCTCCGGTCTCCCTGCGGGGATCTCCCACCTGGCCGCTGGCGGCGTCAGCTTTCTGTTTCTCCATGCGATATAGATTAAGCGTCGCCGGGGCGCTCGTCAACCCGAAACGCCGCGCGCCGCTCGTAGCCGCCGCAAAGCCCCGATAATCCCGGAGTCAGCGAGGGCGGAGCGGCGAGTTACGTTTCGCTGCGCGAAACATGCCCTTGCTTGAACCTTGACCAGTGGAACCGTCCACGCGCTTCAGGCGGTTTGCAAGGATCCTTGCATCCGATGCTCAGCCAGGCCCCTGTCCAGCAGCACGGAACGCAGGAAACGAGAGGTCGCCACCGGATCTTGCTTTTCCATCAAAGCCGCGATCTCGCTCCGGTTGTGCTCCACCAGAGTCAAGAATTGCTGAAGCCATTGGATGCTCTCGCCGATGGCCCCAGCCGCATCTTCCCGGTACGGGTATTGGTCCATGCTGAGCCATCCGTCGTACCCGCAACGGTCCAGCCAGTACACCGTCTCCAGATACGCCACGGTGTGGACCGTCCCCACAATCATGTCGTCGTCGGTGGTGGTGTAGTTGTCGTTGAAATGCATGTGAAACAGGCGGCCGCCGGCCCGCTTGGCCAGCACGATGGCTTCGGCGACAGTCTCGCCGGCGACAAAAGCATGGCCGGTGTCGATGGTCACTCCGACATTCATTCGCCCAGTCTCTTGCGCAAGCAAAAGCGTGTCGGCCATGCGGGCCAGATAACAATGGGTGCGGGGTTCCTTCGGTTTGTACTCCAGTGCGAACTTCAGGTCCGGATACGCCTCGGCCAGCTCGGCCACCGCCTCGCACATCCAACCCCGTTCCCGGTCATAGTCGGCGCACAACAGGTAGTCGTATCCGTCTTGGCCGGGCCAAAGGTTTATAAGCGGGCAGCCCAGATCCCGTGCAATATCACACATCGTCCGGGTGTAATCGATCGCCCGGCGCCGGACGGCGGCTTCAGCGCTGGAGTAGCTTCCCTTCCCATAGCAAGGATCGGCGAACAGATCAGGGATGATTGAGACGCACTGCAAACCCAGATCGCTCAGCGCCGAACGCATTTGGCCGGCATTGTCTGCCCGGATGTCCCAACTGCCCACCAGTTCGACCCCTGTGACGTCCGGAATGGCGGCGGCACGTCTGAGCATGTCGAGCGTCTCCGGATTCTCCTTGTATCCGTTGCAAAACCGGTCTCGCGTATTACCCAAGTTGCCCAGTATGACTGCGAATTTGCGCTCCATATTCTTCGATCGCTTTCGTTTCCGGCATCGCGTCAGCGCCGCAGTGCCCGAATCCTCAGTTTCGGCGCGCCAGACACACCCCGGCAACTCCCGGCGCAGCCTCCTTGCCCGGTTTCGCCGAGTGATCCGAGAGCAACACCGGTCCGTTTCCCAAAACACCATGAATATTCCCTTCTGGACGCTGCCGGCGGAATTCAAAGCCACGAAATTCCGCAAACCATACCTGCCTGCGTTTTGTATGCTGAAACAGCAGCGCAAACCCTGAACCGCCGGCCCTGCCGGAGCTCCCGCTGCGAACGCCCTCCCGCCATGTATCAACAGGCGATACCTCTGTCTTCTGGACGGAATCGTCGCCGAAGGTCCACGCCTCGTCTAAGACGTTCAATTCAAAGCGGCAGGAGCGCCTTCGCCTCCAGGCTAGCGAACCGCCCGCCATTCAAGACAGCCGTCTATTTGAGTTCCCCAGGCCGCGTGATAGCATGCTGCCTGAAACTATGCGCACATCGATATGCACGCTACTCTGTTTTTTGAGCGCGGCCGCCTTGTGGGCCGCGGATGCCTCAGGCCCGGTGCAGGTGGACGACCTCCGCTGCGAATACGCGGTTAACCCGATCGGTCTGGATGTGCCCGCGCCAAGGTTGAGCTGGCGGCTGGTTTCCGGCCGCCGCGGCGAGCGGCAGACTGCTTACCAGATCCAGGCCGCAACCACCCCAGATCATCTCCAGTCTGGGCGTCCGGACCTGTGGGACACCGGAAGAATCATCTCCGACCGTTCCGTGCAGGTGGCTTACGGCGGCCCTCGCCTGAAATCCCGCCAGAAGGTGTACTGGAGGGTTCGGGTTTGGGACAAAGACGGCCGCCCAACTCCATACAGCGCCCTCGCCCACTGGGAGATGGGATTGCTCGATCCAGCCGATTGGAAGGCCGGCTGGATCGGCTATCCGGAAGGATGGCCGGGCCGTCCGCTCTACTTCCGCCGGGACCTGCGGATCACCAAAGAAGTCCGCCAGGCCCGCGCCTACGTTGCCGGCCTGGGCTATTACGAGCTGCGAATCAACGGGCAGCGCGTGGGAGACCACGTGTTGGATCCAGGCTGGACGGACTATAGCAAGCGTGTGCTCTACGTCACCTATGACGTGGGCGGGATGTTGCGCCAGGGGAATAACGCGATCGCCGCGGTCGTAGGTCAAGGCCGTTACGGCATGCCGAAACTGCTTCTTCAAGTGGAAGTCCAATATGCCGATGGAACCGCCGAAACGATCTACACGCGCGGCGGTCACGGCGCCATGAGCTGGCGAGTTACCAGTGGACCGATCCTCGCTAGCAGCGTATTCGATGGTGAGACCTATGACGCCCGCCTGGAAAAGCCGGGATGGGACTCGCCGGAAGGCAAACTGCCGCCGCCATCCGATCGGACCGAGGGCTGGACCACGGCGGTCCCCGTCGAGCCGCCCGGCGGGCGCTTGATAGCCCAAAAGCTTGAGCCCATCCGCGTGGTGCAAACCTTGTCGCCGGTCAAACTTAGCGAGCCGAAGCCGGGCCTTGCCGTCTACGATACGGGCCAGAATCTGGCCGGTTGGGCCGAACTTCGGGTCAGCGGTCCCAGAGGAACCCGCGTCACCCTGCGGTTCGCCGAAAATCTGTATCCGGACGGCACGGTGAACCAGGAAAACCTCAGGAAAGCCGCTGCCACCGACGTCTACATCCTGAAAGGCGAGGGCCTGGAAATCTGGGAGCCGAAATTTACCTACCACGGCTTCCGCTACGTTCAGGTGGAGGGGCTCCCGCAGCGCCCCACGCTGGACCACATCCAGATCAAGGTCGTGCGCTCTGCCGTCGAGGCCGCCGGGAAACTCGAAACCAGCAACGATCTCATCAATCGGATCCAGAAAATGGTCTGGTGGACCGAGGCCAGTAATCTGCACAGCGTCCCCACCGACTGCCCGCAGCGCGACGAGCGCCAAGGATGGATGAATGACCTCACCGTGCGGTTGGAAGAAATGATCCTGAACTTCGAAGTGCCCCGCTTCCTGACGAAATTCCTGGACGACGTCCGCGACACCCAGCAAGCGGATGGCGCAATCGCCGATACGGTCCCTTTTCGCTGGGGACAGCGGCCCGCGGATCCGGTCTCGGCCAGTTTCCTGCTCCTGGCTTGGCTCCCGTACGAGTATTATGATGACACCCGGTTGATCCAGGAGCATTTCGACGCCTTCAAAGCCTGGGTCGACTTTCTGTGGAGCAAGACTCAGAACGGGATCGTGACCTATGGATACTACGGTGACTGGTCGCCCCCGCGAGCGTTCGCCGTCGGAGGCTTGCTCGGAATCGGCGCCAACTCCAAAGACACGCCGGAACGCCTGATGTCCACCGGCTACCTTTATTACTCTGCCCGGATCACGGCTCACATGGCATCGGCCTTGCAGCGGCCGAAAGAGCGCGCTCGTTACGAGGAGATCGCCCGCCGAGTGGCCGAAGCCTTCCAGCGCGAATACTGGAACGAAAAGGTTGGCGGCTACGGCGCCAACAATCAGGCGGCCAATTCCTTTGCCCTCTACCTGGGCCTGGTTCCAAAGGAGCGCGTCCCCCGAGTCGTGGAGAACCTCGTGAAAGATGTGGAGTCGAACGGATTCCACCTCACGACCGGCAACCTCTGCACCAAGTACCTGCTGGAAGCGCTGAGCGAACACGGCAGGAGCGACGTCGCCTATCGGATCGCAACCCAAACCACCTACCCAAGCTGGGGCTACATGCTCGACAACGGCGCCACCACGCTTTGGGAGCGTTGGGAGCACATGACCGGGGGCCAGATGAATTCCCACAACCACCCCATGATGGGATCGGTGAGCGCTTGGTTTTACCGCCACTTGGCCGGAATCCAGCCGGATCCAGAGGCGCCCGGTTTCCGCCGGTTCCTCCTGAAGCCCCAACCTGTCGAAGGACTGGATTGGGTGCTGGGGGAATGGAGGTCACCTTATGGCCTCATTCGCAGCTCTTGGCGCCGCACGGAAAAAGGTCTGGCCTGGGAAGTCGTGGTGCCGCCGAACTCCGCAGCCGAAGTATGGCTGCCCGCGGCTCGCGGCAAACGCGTCACCGAAAGTGGCCGCAAACTGGAACAGGCCGAGGGCGTACGCCGGTTGAAAGAACATGGTGATGCCCTGGTGCTGGAGCTCAGCTCCGGAAGCTACGAGTTCACGATCGAGTAACCCGGCTCGCCCACCCCAGCCGCCCGCGGTTCATTTTTCGGCCGGCGCCATCCGTCACGAAAGAACCGGCGCCTCTCTACCGGAATACGATCAGGTCTTCGATGGCAACGTCGGCCCCTGCCGAACCAGGGTAGGGTTCGCCGCGGACCACGATGCGCAATGTGTGCTTGCCCGGCTTCAGGCCAAAGGCGTGCCAGACAGCTTCGCCGCCCTTGTCGTACTTCTCGTCGGAGTACACGTCCACGGTGCGATGCAGTTGCCCGTCCAGGTAGACGTCTGCGGTCCCGCCGTAGGGGAGATAAGGACCACTGACGATGGCCCCTGTCCCCTCGAAGGAGATCGAAGCCTCCGCGCCTTTGGCGGCGCTGGTGTTGCGGTTTGTCTTGCGGGTGTTCGCGCCGCGGCTACGCGTGTCGTTGAATAACCAGTCTCCCTTCCAGCTCCACCGGGGATCGGTCACATCGACGCGTTCCACCGGCGTCCCATAGTCATCCCACACCTCCAGGCGTGCCGGCCGGGGTTTCTGGATTCGGAGCCGCAACACGTCGCCTTCCAGCCGCCCGCCATTGCGCCGCACCAACTCGATGGCCCGCTTTTGTGTGCTTTCCACAATCGTTCGGAAAGAGTAGTTGGTGAAGTTGAATTGCTTGTCGGCGATGGCCGGAATGCCGCTTTTCCAAACGTCCGGGATCCGGCTGTAGCCCAGTACAACGCCAAGAATGCCGGCAGCGCTGGAAGGGTTGCAGTCGGAGTCTTGGCCGCAACGGGTGGCAATTTTGATGGTCCTCTCAAAGTCGCCACCACCATACAGCAGCCCGATGGCGATATAGGCGCCGTTGATTTTGGCATCGATATTGAAAGGCACCAAAGCTCCGTCGGGGCACGGTTCCCTACCGTTCCACTTCTGCTCCACTCGATTCCATACTTGAATCCAATCGGCCGGGTATTGCTTAGACCAGTCGAGAACGTCGCGGATCACGCGGGCATATGGGCTGGCGGAGGGTAAGCACGCCAGGCCGGCTTCCACGATCCGGCGCGGATCGTTTTCGAAAAAGGCCGCCGAGTACATGCAAGCGACGAACATGCCGCCGTAGATCCCGTCCCCGTAGTTCATCACCCGGCCCACTCGCCAGGCCAGGTCATTCGAAGCTTGGGGCAGGCCCGGGGCCATCAGCCCGATGAAATCCGCCTCGATCTGAAAGTCGATGTCATTGGCGTGCGCGTTGTAGCGCGGATTCCCGCTCAACGTCGCCGGCACGCCCCGTTTCAGAGCGCGCCGCGCGGCCAGGTTCGCGTGCCACAGCGGATAGCGGGCATCCCGGAACATCGCGCCGAAATCCTCCGTGGTGGCGTCCAGCCCCTTCTCGTCCAGCACCTGCGCGAAAGTCATCTCCACATAGAGGTCATCCTGGCCCAGCGTCCTGCGGACCCGGTCCGGCGACCAGTCCGGCAGCTTCTCCTCAGGCATAATCTCGTTGCGGTAGCGGAACTCTGTCGGCTCAGCATACGCCACGCCGATCATTTGCCCGGCCCAGCCGCCCTCGATTTTGTCCCGCAGTTGCGCTAACGAAATGCTGCGCTCTCCCGATGCGGTCTTTGCCTGCCAGGCCAATGCCAAAGCCCCGAGCACCACCACCGCCGTCAAGATCCATAGCGTTCTCCTCACCGGATTGTCTCCTCCTTTCGCTTCATTGTCGTTTCCGCTGTGCTCCTTGAAGCTTATTTCATCCGCCCCGAATCCGCACCGGCCCCATAGGCCAGTCGCCCCTGTTTCTTAGGCAGAAACGGATGAGGTGGCTTCTTCCCCCGTGCGGGAGGTCTTGTGGCGCGTACGGCGCAAGATCCTTGCGGATCGGCGCAACGCTCCGTTTCACTCTGCGAAACTTGATTCTCCTCCTCTGCTCCAGCACGAGACGCCGCCTCGTTGCTGCCTCCCTGAGGCAACCACCGCCACTTGCACTCCGCAGCCTCCCGGCGATAACCTTGCTTCGGTCAACGCTATGCTCTCGCGGTTATGGCCGGGAAAAGCTCCGATCCTCAACCGCCGCGCCCAGCCTGCCCTCTACCGGCGCGGCCACAGATCCTTTGACATCCGTTGCCTGCCATGCTCGTCCCGTTGCACCCGTAAACTCTGTCAATCGGCGCGTCACATTTTACGCTGGATCATGGGATGAAGCCCGAGTCCATGTTCCCATTCGCGATCGAGATTCGTTTTTTGTCAATGCCCCAATTCTCGCCAAGACCACCCGCTGACGCCGGGCCTGAATCGGCAACCGGACCCTCCAGCCTCCCGAGGCGCTTGTTCCTGATCCTACCGGGCGAGGGGCGCAGGGTCGCCTGGGCTTGGCTGTACCTGGTCTCTGTCTTCAGCGCCTACTACATCATCCGGCCCATTCGGGACGAGGCCGGGGTGGCCGGAGGCGTGGCCAACCTATCCTGGCTCTTTACGGGCACACTGCTGGCCACCATCGCCTTGAATCCTCCCTTCGGAGCGCTGGTCAAGCGCCTGCCACGCCTGAAGTTCATCGGGATCACCTACCGGTTCTTCATGCTGAACCTGTTGGTCTTCCTCGTGCTTTTCAGCCTCTCGAAGGGCAGCGCCAATATTTGGGCCGGCCGGGCATTTTTCATCTGGACTTCGGTCTTCAACCTCTTCGTCGTTTCGGTCTTCTGGGCCTTCATGGTGGACCTGTTCACCACCAGTCAGGGAAAGCGCCTGTTCGGCATCATCGCTGCGGCCGCAACCGTGGGCGGCATCCTGGGCGCCGGTGTCACCGCCACAGCAGTCCAGCGACTCGGCGTTCCCACCTTACTGCTGATCGCGGCGGCGCTGCTGGAGGTCGGCGTATTCTCAGCCCGGCGGCTCGCCCGCCTGTCGCCTTTACCTCCCGCGCGGCCCGCAAACGGCAGCGGCGCGAACGCCAGCCCGGAAACCCCCATCGGCGGCAGTGTCATCGCGGGACTGGTCAACGCCGTGCGCTCCCCCTATCTGCTCAACATCTGCCTGTACATGCTGCTGTACGCGATCCTTTCGACCTTCCTGTATTTTCAGCAAGCCGCCATCGTCGATCGGACTTTCGCGGACCGCGCCGCCCGCGCCGCCTTCTTCGCCCGCGTGGATCTTCTGGTCAACCTGCTCACCCTCGGTGGTCAGTGCTTTCTGACAGGCCGGGCAGTCTCACGCGTTGGAGTGGCGATGACGCTGACCTTCGTGCCCGCAGTGACCGCCGTCGGCTTCGTGCTGCTGGGGATCATGCCCACCGCCAGCCTCGTGATTGGCTTCGCAACGCTCCGGCGGGCTGGGAATTTCGTCTTCGCCAGGCCCACACGCGAAGTTCTATTTACCGTAGTCAGCCGCGAAGACAAGTACAAGACAAAGAATTTCATCGATACCGTGGTGTACCGCCTCGGGGATCAGGTCGGCGCTTGGACCTCCAGCTTCGTGACGCTGATGGGGCTGGGCGTGGGCGCGATTGCTTGGACCGCCGTGCCGCTGGCGTTGCTCTGGGTGGGCAATGCCTGGTGGCTCGGCCGCCGCCAAGAGAAACTGGCCGAAGCCGCCCGCCATCAGCCGCGGCAAGCCATTGTGCCAGAGGTCGCCTGACGCCCTAACCGCGTTGCACCAACAGAGCAGAGGAGGACAACGGATGCACACCATGACACGCCGCAACTGGTTCATGCTCGCCGCAGGCGCTTCGGCGCTCTGCGCGGGAAACGTGTTTGGACAAAAACGCCTGCTCACCCGGCAGATCCCTTCCAGCGGGGAAGCCCTACCGGTGATTGGCCTGGGCAGCTCGGCCACCTTCTCTCAGGTAGCTCGGTCCGAGGACGTGGCCGCTCTCCGGGACGTCATGCGCACGCTCGTCGACAACGGCGGCGCGGTCTTTGACACGGCGCCCAGCTACGGGGCCTCGGAAGAGGTAGCCGGGCGTATCGCCGCCGAAGGAGGGTTCACCGACAAGATTTTTTGGGCCACCAAGGTGAACGTCGCCCGCCAGGGAAAGGCCGATCCGGCCGCCGCCAGGGCGCAAATTGACACCTCTTTCAGCCGCCTCAAGAAACCCGTCATAGACCTCATCCAGGTCCATAACCTGGGCGATGTCCCAACCCAGCTCGGCATCCTCAAGGAACTCAAGGCCGCCGGGCGCGTGCGCTACATCGGCGTCACGACAACCTCCGATCAGCAGTATCCGGAACTGATCGAGATCATGAAGCGGGAACCCCTGGACTTCATCGGAGTCGACTACGCCGTCGACAACCGGGGGGTCGAGACCGCCGTTCTCCCGCTGGCCCGCGATCGGAAGATCGGCGTCCTCGTCTACCTGCCGTTCGGCCGCTCCCGCCTGTTCCGCCGCGTAGGCGACCGGCCCCTGCCGGACTGGGCGGCGGAATTCGACGCCAAGACTTGGGCGCAGTTCTTCCTCAAGTTCGTCCTGGCGCACCCGGCGGTCACCGCCGTGACGCCCGCCACCAGCCAGCCCAAGAACATGCTCGACAACCTCGGCGCCGGCCTCGGCCGTCTTCCGGACGAGTCCCTGCGCAAGCGCATGATTGAACTGGTCGACGCCTTGCCTGCGGCCTGACCGCGGCTGCAAACGCTCGCAGCGCCCCTGCGTGCGGCGCTCATTAACGAATCAGCCAGTCCAAGCAGTTCTGGATGCAGCGCTGGATCATCGGATGGTTGATCGTCGCCACGCTGTGGCCGGGGATCAGCACCGCCACCTTGCCCTTGCCGTAACTGTGCGCCCACCCCTGCGCGTGCCGCCCGTGCTCGGGCGAGGTGCTCTCCAGGAAGACCGAGGTCTGGTTCTCATCCATCTCCACCTCGTACTCCTCATCGGCCACCTCGAACGGCGTCACGCCCTGCGTCAGCTCCGGCATCTTCCCGGTCGGCTTCACCTGGATGGGAACAATGGCCGGGTGCCGGATAAAGTACGCCCGCGCCACGCGCGACACCCCGTTGCCCTTGGGGTAGGCGCCGAAACCATCGTGGTAGAGGAACAGCCTGCCGCCCCCCTGTACGTACTCTTCAAATCGGTCTTCCTGGGCCGGAGTGAGCCATCGCGCTTCGCCGCGGTTGGGCGGATCCGCGTCCCGTTCCCGGTAGTAGCGCACGTACTCGCGCCCTTCGCGGCTTAGAATGATCAGATCGTACCTCCCGAACTCGTTCCACGGAACGTTGTAGTCGATCACCGTCTCCGCCTGCCAGCCCGCCTTTCTCAGCCTCCCCACCAAGGCCGCGTCCAGATAGGCCGGAGCGTGATAGGCGTCGCCCAGAATCGCCAGCACCCGCTTCTTGCCGCTTGTCCCCGTTTGACTCGCCTGCGCCTGCATGGCAGCGAGCGCGCCGGCAGCCGATATCTGAATCATGCTCCGCCGTGTCTGATTCATCGTTGCATCTCCCTCCCTGCGGCCGCTCCGCCATCCCTTGCCGGCGTACGGCCTGAGTCCTATAGATGACCTTCCCGCGGCCGCACCTCGTAGGCGCTGCCCGCAATCTCCCGCAGTTCCCAACCCTTCCGGTATTCGCGCGTCAGATACTGGTTCGCCTCCCGGCAGTTGGTGATGCGGAACGCCAGTGGATCCCATTCGATCCGGTGCCCCACCCGCAGGGCGATGTTGCCAAGCTGGTAGGCCTCGGTGAACGGCCCGGCGTAGCCGAAATGGCAAGGCGCCGGCCGCCCAGCCTTGACCGCCTCCGCCCAGTCCTTGTGCACCTCTTCGCGTCCCCACTCGCGCGGCGGCGGCGTCGGATACGGCTCCGCCTCTTTCCCGTAGAACGGCCCGCGGCCCGCCGGCAGGCTGCCTTTGGTCCCGATCCAGATCACGCCTCCCCCGCCTTGCGCCAGCGGCCTTTGCGAACCTGAGGGCCTGGGCGCAGCGCGGCTGATCTCCTCCGGAGGACGTTTGCCGCCGTCGTACCAATAGATCCTCAGCGGAGGATGCACCCCCCGCGCGGCGTATTCAAAGCGCATCACCGTCCAGTCCGGGTACATCTCGCGGCGCATGCCGCTCGTCTCCACAACCTCCACCGCGCTGGGCGCGCCCAGATCGAGCGCCATGAAGATCACGTTCATGCTGTGCGGCGCGATGTCGCCCAGGGCGCCGCTTCCGAACTCCGTCCACCCGCGCCACACAAAGGGATGATAAACAACCCCCAGCGGCGGCACGGGATCCAATCCTGCCACCTTGAAGTCCGACTGATGTTTCTTGTACTCCGGCGGGTTGTACACCGGGTGGCCCGCCGGATACATCGCCTTGAACGGCCGCGGCGGGGCTGGTCCTAACCACAGATCCCAGTCCAGCGTGCGCGGCACGGGATCCTCCCCCTCCGGCCGGTCATAGCCCTGGGGCCAGATCGGCCGGTCGGTCGCCACATGGATCTCGGTGATCTCGCCCAGCACGCCGGACTGCACCAGCTCCACCGTCCGCAGCGTCGACTCCGCGGTGCTGCTTTGCGTGCCCATCTGCGTGATCCGCCCGGTCTCGGCGGCCACCCGCGCCATCACCCGCGCCTCATGCACCGTCTGGCACAGCGGCTTCTGGCAGTAGACGTGAAGCCCGTGCCGCATGGCGAAAACGCTGATGTAAGCGTGGCTGTGATCGGGCGTCGCCACCACCACCCCGTCCAGCTTCTCCCGCTCGATCATGCGCCGGAAGTCGGTGTATTTCTTCGCCTTGGGATGCTCCTCGGCCACGCGCTTGTCCACCATCGTCGAGTCCACATCGCACAGCGCCACGATGTTCTCGCCCAGCTTGGCGAACGTGCGCGCGTCAATGGCGCCCATGCCCGCCAGGCCGATAACCCCCAGGTTCAGCCTGTTGTTCGCCGCGTATCCGCGCGCCAAACCTTCGCGCAGAATGAGAAGCCCGCCCGCCGCCTTCGCCGCCGCTTCCCGGCGCGAAAGCAACCTTGCGCCGCTCATCTCTCCTCCTCTCCGCTTCCCGGCTCCGGGAAGCCGTGCGAGAGCCTACAACAGCTCCATGGTCCGCGGATCCACCGGCCGCTTCTTCTCCGCCGAAAGCTGGCCTGCGAAGTAGATCCGCAAGGAGTTCAGATTGTCGCGCCCGTTGGTCAGCGCCGGGCGCTTCTCATGCAGCGACTGCATGAACTCGCCCATCATCCCGATGAACCCGCCGATCGAGGCGCACATGTCGTAGCGCGGCTTGATGAAAACGTCCTGGTTGGTCAGCTCATCGGGCAGATTGTAGGAAACCCAGCCGATTTCTTTGGGCCAGTCGTAGGCGCGCACCTCCACCAGGTCCCGCTGCCAGCGCGAGCTCGGATTCCAGCGGTGATTGGCGCGCACCGCCCCCCGCTCGGCCCAAACCCGGAACGGCGTCTCGTTCCGGAAATTGTCCGCGTTGTGGTACTCGAAATAGTTGCAGACCATGCCGCTCGTGAACTGCAAGTGGCACATCGAGGCGTTGTTCCCATTGGTGCAGTACACCGACGACGCCTCCCCGCCCGAAAGCCACCGGATCGAATCGATGGCGTGAATCTGCCAGGCCATCACCACTCCGTCCGGCCCAAACGCGAACTTCGGCCCCTCGAAGCTGATGTTGGCGAACTGAAGGAAGCCCGGCCGCCCAAACCGCTCCGGACTGAGAAACTGCTTGGTCAGATAGATCGCCGGATCAAACCGCAGGTTCTGGTTCACGGCGAACGGAATCCCGTGATCCTCGGCGATCTTCACCATCTCCTCGGCCGTGTTCCAGTCCGTGGACATCGGCTTCTGCATGAGAACCGCCTTGCCCGCCTTCGCCGCATCTTTGACAATCTGAACCCGCGCGGCGATGTCTTCCGGTGTAAAGTGCCCCACCGCGCAATCCACAATGTCCACGTCATCCCGCTGCAACAGCTCCCGGTAGTCCGCGTAAACGTTGGGAATCCCGTCCAGCTTGGCCAGCTCCAGCCTTTCAGGGCGCACGTCGGCGGCGGCCACCACGCGGTAGTTCGCCAGCCGGTAGGCCGGCAAATGCTGCGCGCGCACGATGCCCGCATAGCCCACGATGCCGATCCCGTAATCCAGCTTGTACGTCTCAAGCGGTGGCCGGTAAGAAGGCCACGAGAAATTCTCCAGCGACGAGTTTGACATCTTAGATCCTCCAGCCTCAGAAACGCAGCCGGTCTTTCATTTGCTGAAAGTCGCCAGCGACGCGCCCCCCACCATAATGAGCACTCCGATGATCTTCATCAGCGTGATGGGCGAAACCGGCGAGCCCAGCCAGCCGAAATGAGACATCAGCAGTCCGCCGATCACCTGCCCCGCCAGCAGCGTGATCATCACCGGTCCCGCGCCCACCTGCGGAATCAGCCAGGCGATCGCAAACACCAGCGACGCGCCCAGCGCGCCTGCCGTCAGCAGCAGCGGGTGAACCTGCTTCAGCGGCGCCAGCGCTCCAGTGTGCCATCCGCTCAGTCCGATCAGCACAGCCGTCACCGCTCCAATGCACCAGAACAGCGCGTTGCCCACCCGCGCATTGTTCAATACCGCTCCCACTTTGCCGTTCATCGCCAGATGAACCGCCAGGATGACTCCCAGAAACATCGTCAGGATGTACAGATGCAGCCTCATGGTGTTCTCTCCTCAGGTCCTGTTTTGTTCCTTCGCCTCGCGGCGCGCCTCGCTTCGCCTGCCGCTTAATCCAACGTCCGGATCCGGATGTTCCGGTACCACACCGGCGTGCCGTGATCCTGCAACCCGATATACCCCCGGCGCGCAAAGTCTTTCAGCGGCCGGGTGAACTTGTTCGCCGTGCCGTCCGGGTTCTTGCGAGCCTCCGTCCACTGGTTCAGATCCGCCTCCGCCGTCATCTCGCCGTTCAACAACACCGTCACTTGGCTGCCCCGGCACAGGATGGTGTAGCGGTTCCAGTCGTTCGCCCGGAAAGGAACCCTGCCCGGCGCAACCAAGTCATATAGCCCGCCCAAACTTCCTTTACCGGCGGGCCGTCCCGAAGCATACCACGCTACCTGCACCTCGATGCCAGTCTGCACCGGGTCCTTCAAATCGGAGGTCCGAAGGAAGATCCCACTGTTAGTCCCTTCGGCCGCTTTGAATTCCAGATCCAACACAAAGTCCCCGTATTGTTTTTCGGTCCACAGGTAGTTGTCGTTGTGCTCCTGCCGGTCGGTGCGGCCCTTAAGCGCGATGACTCCATCCTCAACCGTCCAGTGCGTGGCCCGCTGCCATCCGCTCAGGTCCTTGCCGTTGAACAAGGAGACAAACCCCTGCACGCCCGGCTGCGCCCGGCTGGTGTCCCATGGAATCCAGCTCGGGTAGTTCAATTCATCCGGCAACAAGTTCTTCTCGCGTTGTTTGCTCGGGTAGCCCTTGTTGTAGAGGATGTACAGCCCGCTCTTGCCCGTGGCCACCACGTCCAGCCGCCCATCCCCGTCCATGTCCGCCACGTTCAGCTTCATGCCGGCGCCGATCGCGTAGTTCGGCGGCGGATTGCCGGTGTCAACGGTCGGATACCACGGCAGGTGGCTGTAGCTCAGCAGGTGGCGTTCCCATCGCCCGCCGGGGTGAATCCGGTACCAGAACAGGAACAGCGGATCGAACTCGCCGATGTC
>Ga0272446_1003215_pt1 | contig 21035 bp, 13 predicted proteins | sample YNPCB0061_FD_194587 | JGI IMG/M metagenome (GOLD analysis project Ga0272446, IMG submission 194587) | Hot spring microbial mat communities from Yellowstone National Park, WY, United States - YNP-CB-006-1 | ecosystem: Environmental > Aquatic > Thermal springs > Hot (42-90C) > Sediment | place...
CAGCCGCGCCCAATCCTCGTCGCCGCCCGGACAGAAGTTGTGAACGACCGACTGCTCCAGCGCCAGCGAGCGCGCAGCGGCTGGCTGGTTGTCCGGCTCGCTGGCGTCCGGGGTGCAGGTTGCCGCCACTGCGCGCAGATCGTAGCGTTTATCGGCGCCAAAATTCTGGGGATTCTGGTTGCTGATGCGCGCATAATAAACCGCTGCGGTCGTTGCGATTTGCTGCACCGGATTGCTGGCTGCAACCGCGCTGTCGGCGGCTACCTGATCGCAACCGGTGAACAGCGTGATCTGCGGCGCTACGCCCGGCCCAACGTTGTCGGCGACCAGGCGAAAGGTGCTGCCCGCCTCGACATCGAACTTTACCCAATCGACATCGCCTGGCGCCTGGAAGAGGTGGGTCTGCCGTGAGTCGTCGGTGGGCAGGTCGCGCGCCTGCGCGCAGCTGTCATCCGGTTCGTAGAGGTCGGCGATGCCGGTGGCGCTGCGCAGCGTCAGCGAATACGCCGTCAACGGCCCCACCACGGAGCTTTGTTCGATGGCGGCGTAGCAGACGCCGTTGACCGACGACTGCCAGACGACCGGGCTGCTCTGGCTGCTGGCGACAACGCCGCAACTGGGGTCGCGCTGGATGAGCGCCTGCACATGAGGTTGGGCGTTGGCAAGCTCCAGCGTATAGGTCACGCCGCTGAAGACCGTGAACTTGATCCAGTCGCGGTCAGGCGTCAGGCTCGACTGGACGTTGCAGAGCGTGCGCGCCTGCGTCAGGTTCTCCATGAACCAGCGCGCGTTGACGCGGTTGTCGTCGCCAACATCGCCTTCGTAGGCATCGACCGTGCACGCAATGTCGCCGACGCAGACCGTCAGTCCGACCAGGTTGTTGGTCTCGTCTGACTCAGCGACGGTGTTGGCGCGGTCGACCCAGGCATAGACGGCGTGATCGCAACCTTCGGTGGCAAAGGTGACGCTGCGGTCGAACTGAAACGAGCCGCCAGGCGCCAGCGACGGCACACCAGAAAAATAGGAGGGTGCAGTCGCCTGGGTCGGCGGTCGATCTGCTGGATCCTGATAGAAATGGAAGGTCGTCGCGGACGAAGCAGCCGTCCCACGGTTGTAGAAGATCATGCGCACTGTCGCCGCCTCACCTGGAGCCGGGACGGGCGGGAGTAGTTGGATTTCCACCGTCAGGTCTGGCATTGCGTCGGGCGCAGCCTGGGCGCCGCCCCAAATCAGCGCCGCCAGCAACAAGAGAGCAGGCGTCCAGAAAGGCAGGCTGCGTTGAACTGCCCTGACCCACCCCTGCGGTGATCCTGATCGAACGAACGCCATCGTCTTTTTTCCTTGCCGACCACTGCCCATCGGCTGCTAACGCATGATGATCGGTAAATGAACAGTGCCGCCCGGCAGCGGCGCATCGCCCTCACGGATCGGTGTTGCGTTCAGCCCGGCGCGATCCTGGGCATAGAACACGATGCGATAGTCGCCCTCTTCCAGAAAGCCGTTGGGATAACTCACACTGAACTGGCCGGGCTGACCAGCGACCGGCTCAAGCCGCACCACCGGCACAGCCAGGTTGAGCGTCACGCCGGTCGGCTCCACGAACGAGGGTGCAAAGACTGCAGCCCACACCAGCTCCACCGCCTCGCCGCCAGCGCTGACCTGAGCGCGCAGCACGCCGCTGGCGCCGCTGCGTTGCACGGCGACGCCCTCGATCGATGGGCGGGCGGAACTAAAGAAGCGGGCGATGAAGCGAGTCTGCGCCACGGCGCCGTCACCGGCGTTGAAGACGCCGTCGCCGTTGTCGTCGAGCAGGGGCGTCTGGTTGACGCCGGTCGTCTGCACGGCGGCGCGCCCCTCGTCGAAGCAGCGTTTGAGATCGCCGCTGTCGGCCACGCACGAGAAGAAGGCGTCGGAGAAATAAGCGCCCTGCGGCGAGGCATAGGCATTGTTGTTGGCGCCGGTCGAGGTGATGATCACGCGCCCCAACTTGGAGATGCTGCTCGTCGGGCTGTCGCGCTCAATGAAGCTGCCCGACACGCACGCTTCGTAGATCACGGTAATCTGGTCAACGCCGCTCTCGGTCTCCAGCGTGCGCAGCCAGGCGTCGAGATTGTCGGGCGTGATGCTGTTGGCTGGCGAACAGCCGGTGACGCAGAAACGATTCGCCAGACCGTGATCCATCATGTAGATAAAGAGCGGTTTGCCGGCGCCAACTTTGGTCTTTGCCCAAACCGTCACCGCCTGCTGAATGGCGGCGGGGTTGAGGGTCACAGCTTGCGTGTCAGGCGTCCCGTCGCCGTCGGCATCCTGTGCAACCGGCGCCAGGTAGTGGATATCCTCCGGGTTGAAGCCAGCATTGCGGAAGATGCGATAGGCGCGGTTGGTCGAGTTGTAGATGTTGGTCTGCAAGCCGAAGGTCTCGTTGTGACCGGCGATGATGATCACCGCGCCGGGGCTGTCGCCGAGCCGACGGATCGTCAGCGTGCGTTCGCCGACATTGCCGGCTGTATCGATCACCTGGACGCGGACCTGGTTGTCGCCGCGCGCCAGGGGCAGGTCAGTGGCGCGGAAGGTGTCGCTGGCGCCTTCCAGTGTGTAATCCCAACGTTCGACTCCGGCAGTGATGTTGCGCACGTTGGCGCGGCTCAGGTTGCCGCCCGCGTCGGTGGCGAGACCGGAGATCGTCAACTGGGTGGCGGTGGTGGTGTAGATGTCGCTGGCGAGCGGTTGTTGGATCGTTGCCTGCGGCGGCGTCGTGTCTTCGGGTGTGCGCGCCGTGCATTGCACCTGACCAGAGAATGGGCTGGCATTGCCCGAAAAGTCCAGCGCCTGCACGCTCAACTGGTAGGTGTTGTTGGCGACCAGGCCGCCCAGTTCGTAGTAGGTCGTGTCGCCGCCAAAGACGTCGTCGCTGCCGGACATCGTGCCGTTGACGTTGGCATAGTTGACGCGGTAGCGCCGGACGTCGCGTTCAGGGCTGCGTCGCCACTGCACCGCCAGCGTCGTGGCGTTGATGGTGATGCAGCGCGGGTTGGTCGGCGCCGACGGCGGCGTCTGATCGACGCGCACCGAGATACGATAGTTGGCGTCGGCGCCAAACAATGCCGGGTCGAACTGGCGAAGCTGGATGAAATAATCGCCGTTCCTGGTTGCGTCCCACTCGATGGTGACAGTCGAGCCAAAGGCGTTGTTGTCGGCGGCGGCCGGCGCGTCTGCGCAGGAATCGTACAAAAAGACCACGGCATCCGCCTTGGGCCCCACATTCTCGATCTGAAGAATGTAGGTGCGATTTGCCTGGGCTGTGAAACGAACCCAATCGACATCGCTGGCGCTGTGGAAGGTGTGCTGCTGTGGGGCGCCGTCGGTTGCAATCGGCTGCGCCTGCGCGCAGGCGTCGTCCACCTCGAATGCGTCGGCGTCAGCGGCATTGGTGGTGGGCGTGGGGGTGGGTGTAAAGGTCGGCGTGCCCTGCGGCGTCGGTGTATGCGTGGGCGTTGGCGTATCTGCAAGACCTGCGATGAAGCCGCTCTCGATGCGGATGTTGGCGCTGGTGGCGACCTCCGCAATCGGCTGCCCGGCGCTGTCCTGGATGCTGTAATTGGCGGACTGGCGCGCGCCGCCCGCGCCCAATCCCCACCAGCTCAGATCGAAATTGGCGGAGATTTGCGCGACGGCGTAGCCGGTCAACGTCAGCCCGGCAATGCTTGCGATGATCAAACCGACAATTCTGGAACGGTTCAAGAGTTCATCCTGCCTTTGTTGCTTGCGCGCACATTCTGCACCGAACCAGCCAACGCCGCTGCACTCCTCACGGTTGAGTTGCTTGTGGGAGCGGCTGCGTTACAGGCTTTGGCGCCGCCGTCGTGGCAGCGCCGACGACATCCTTCGACGATTGGTCGAGCGGCATACTTTGCAATTTAGCGTCAAGGCTGTAACTGCTGTCGACGCCGAACGCTTCAGGATGGAGCAATGTCCCGCGCTCCTTAGCCGGCTTGTCGACCTCGACCACGATCGGGTTGGCCTGGGCGTAGGCGTCATGGCGAATGCCGGTCACCTGCCACGAGACGCGCAGCCCCGGCGCGCCGCCCGCGATCAGGAAGCGATTGCCCTGCACCTCCTGCGCAATGTAGAGATTGGGGCCAGGGCCGCCAATTGGGGTCAACTGATAGCGAAAGTCGCGGTTGAGCGCCTCGAAGTAGGCCGGCAGCTCTACCCAGGCCGCCCCGCTGTTGTCGAGTGTGACGTTGCCATTGTAGACATTCATCATGTCTGGGCTTTCGACAAAGGAGTGGTAGAGGTATTTGTTCATCGGGTCGAGCGGGTGGTCGATCTTGAAGGAGCCGCCGCCTTTGCTGAGGCTGCCAGTTACGTTGACATTGCCGCTAAAATAACCTGCGTAGTTTCCGGTTCCCGCGGCAACTGTGCCATAGACTCCGTAAGAGTTGGATGCGCCACTGGAACGCCCGTAGACGCCCCAGCGTCCTGATCCCTCGCCCCAAACGCTTACATAGGAGCTCTCGCCGCGTACGCCAGCGCCATTGTCCGTGGAGACGTTTTGACCGTAGACGCCGTAGGTTGGACCAGAGGTGGCGCTGGCGTAGCCAGAGACGCCGCGCCCACTGGAGGAGCTGCTGCTGCCGTAGACGCCTTCCGCCGCGCCGGTGGTCGCCGAGTTGAAGCCGGCGACGCCGCGTCCTGTCGGCGATGCGCTCGTGCCGACGACGCCCCACGACGCCCCCGATGTCGCTGTGTTTTCGCCGCGGATGGCGTCACTGCCCGCGCCAGTTGAAAGCGCGTAGACACCACCCCACTGTCCCTCACCGCGGATGCCCCATGTGTTTGTGCTCCAGCCATATAGCCCGTTGCTGTCGCGGCTGACGCCGGTGACGCCGCGTCCGGTGTCAGACTGCCCCAAGACGCCATACTTGCCATTGATGGTCGTGCCTGGCTCCCCGGCAACGCCGCGCACGCCGGCGACGCCGACCGCATTGGATGCGGTTTCGCCCACCACACCGTAGGAGGCGGTGCTGGTGAAGTAGCCACTGACGCCAGCGCCTGTCTGCGTGACCGACAACACGGGGGCTGCCGCCGTCCCGCTCATGGCGTCGCCGGTCGCATTGACAAAGCGAGCGTCGGACTCCGCCTCGGTGTAGTAGCGATCATCGTGAATGTGACCTGCCGCCGCAAACGCTGTGCTGTCCTGCCCATCCAGCCGGTCGGCGTTGTCGCTATAGAGAGCGTAGGGCGCAGCGGCGATGCGCTGGCGCGGGGTGGCTTCGGCGTCTGTCCCGACTTTGACGCCGAGCCACAGATTCTGACCGTCGAAGATCGAGGTCGGCAGCGCGGTTACGTCGCCAAGCAGCGTGCTGAACAGCCCGTTGCTGACGGCGATGTCCTTGGTCTCCGTCCACAGCGCACTTCCACCATCGGCGACGTTGTAGAGTCGGAAGACAAAGGTGAAGGTTCCATTCTGCGGCGCGCCTGTAGTCGGGTTGAGCAGTCGTCCCTGATAGCTGATCAGCGGCGTGATGGCGGCGCCCTCGACGGCGGGCGCGCGGCCCGGCGCCCCGGAGCTGCTTTGTGGCGCAGTCAGCACCAATAATAGCGCCCCAACGACAATCGCCACTACACCTGCCAATCTGCCAATTTGCTGCAAATAGAATCGATTTCGCATGATTGCCTGCTCCTTCACCATCGATCCGCCGCTTCCATCAACCCGTGTTCTACTCATCCGTGTTCTCTCCGCGTGCCGTCGTCCTGTTCAGCAACCTGGCATGACGATTGGATGAAGTCGACCAGCGCGTGCCAGTCGCGAAAATAATGTTGCTGTGAACGGACTACATCTCTGACCTCGCCGCGCCATTCGCGTTCTCCATTGCCCAAATCCTCGTGCCATAGACGTACAGTGAACAAGCAGGTAGCAGCACACTGTGTTGGTTTTCGCATGGATTCACCTGCAACGAAGATGCGCTGACGTCAGCGTGGATGCGCCTGGACGCGGGAGAAAACCAATTCCAGTGTAGCAGGTCAGGCGCTTGCAAAGCGCTGTATAATCACTGCGGATTCCCTGCCAGGTGAACATGCGGCAGCGCGGGAAAAGCGCCAGGCAAGCGCTGATCGTAAGGTTTACAGGTAGAGATGGAGACTTACGCCCAGCGCTGTGAGAATGCAGCGGCGCCTGGGCGGTTTTGCAAAAAGGCGGCGTGGACATGCGCAGCCTGGTCAGCCCGACCTGCCAGCGCAAGGCGCCCGGCGATCAGGTCGCCTTCGTCGGCGAGAACATCGCTCAGCTCACTGGCCGCCAGCTCGATGAGCGCCTCGGCGACGCGCTGGTGCAGGTGACGTCGCCGTGCGTCGCTCAACTGACGATAGATCACCTGGCGCACCAGGTCATGGCCGAAGGAGTAAGCGCCGCTGCCCGCTTCGACAATCAGGGCGGAGCGCCACAGCTCATCCAGCGCCTGAATGAGCGCTTCCTGCGACGTGTGTTCAACCTGGCATAAAAGCGCCAGCGTGAAATGCAACCCAACCACAGCCGCAACATCCAGTAGCTGGCGCGCCGGCTGCGAGAGGGTGGAAAGGCGGCGCATGACCAACGCCAACACACTGGCGGGCAAGGCGCCCTCCTCAAGCATCGTGTGCGCTGAATCCTGCGCGCGGTTGAGCATTCTGACCAGCTCCACGACGAAAAACGGGTTGCCTGCCGAAGCCGTATACAACCGTGCAATTGTTCGCTCGTCCAACGGTCGCGCAGTCACTTGCTGCGCCAGACAAGCAGTATCCTCGACGGAAAGGCGCTGCAATTCGATCTGTTGGAGACGCCCTCTGGCAAGCAATGCAGCGCGTGCACGCTGCAAAGGCAGGTCTCTGAAGTCGCTCTCGTCCACCAGCATCAGCACCAACACGCGTGCGGTCGGCTCGGTGGCAAACAAATAGTGCAGCCACTCCAGGCTCTGCTCGTCGCACCATTGCGCATCATCCAGGATCAGCAACGTCGGCTCGGCAGGGTCGCTCAACAGCATGGTGAGCGCCTGTTGTAGCCGCAGTTCCTGCCACTGCGGCGGCTGGCGCCCGATAAGACGCCCGGCGTAACGACGACGCAACGTCGGCGACAACATTTGTAGACACGCCATGTCAGCATCGTCCATGCGCTCCAGTCGCGGCGCCAACTGCGGCGTCGCCAGCAGCGTTGACAGCGCAACGTAGGGAAGCGGCGTCCGCGCTTGCGGGCAGGTGGTCGAGAGCACCAACGCTCCCTGCGCGCGACACCAGTGGCTCAGTTCGCGTGCGAGATAACTTTTGCCGATGCCGGCTTCGCCGCTCAACAAAGCGATCTGCGCTGCGCCAGCGGATGCGGCGCGCCAGCTCTGGACAAGCTGCTCCCATTGCGCAGCACGCCCGATCGGTGGACGCGTCGGCGGGTCGTCACGCGTTTCATCAACCGACGTCCCGGTTGTCGGCTGTGACCCTAGCAACAGATGAGAGTGCAACTCCTGGATGGCGGGGCCGGGTTCAACACCCAGTTCGTTGCGCAGCAATCGCGTGCAGGATGCATAGACTGACAGCGCGCGGGCGCGGTCGCCAACCGCCGCACAAAGGCGCATGAGCAGCGCGATCGATGTCTCGCGCAGTGGGTCGGCCTGCCACAATTGCTCGGCGTAGCGGATCGCCTGCTGTGGCCGGTTCGTTTTTTCCAGCAGCTCAGTCAGCCAGAACAAGGCGTCGAGATAGGCTTTCTCCAGGCGCAGCCGCTCAGCCAACACCCAATCCTCGTAGAACGCAGGCAGTAGCTCGCCAGTATACAGTGCAATCGCCTGCTGTAAGGCATCGATCACGCCATCGGTTTGATCTGCCTGGTCGAGCCGGGTTGCGCGCTCGAGCGCTGCCTCAAACGCTTCGACATCGATCACCTGCGAGGGAGCGCCGCGCCAGCCGAGGCACGCATCATCGTCGAATAGACAGAGGGCGAGGGCGGGCGCCTGCTGGCGGAGCGCAGTCAACAGCCCGCGTAAATTGGAGCGCGCCTGTTTCTCCGTGGAGTCTTTCCAGAAGAGGTATGCGACCTGCTCGCGCGGGATTCGTCGATTGCGTTTCAGCAACAGATAGGCAAGCAGCAACATCAATCGTCTGCTGCCATGCCCGCCGATCAGCTCCTCACCGTCACCAGTGATCGAGAAGCCACCGAGCAGTTGAATGCGGAGACCTTGCGTCATTTGTCAACCTCCACCTGCATCCTGTTACGCACGTCCACCAGGTCGGGGAGATGACAGCGTATTCTAGTGTGTCACCTTCCTGGAAGCTCTCAGCTTCCAGGAAGGTTGCTGAAATGCGTAAGTCCTAATAAGATTATCATGAAATGACACCCTTGTCGTGCATTCAGGTTACACCCGCTCAGGCGCATTCCGCTGTGCAGTAGATCATAGCAAAATCGTGCACCACTCTGGCGCCATGCTGGTCGTAGGCTGTTTTATCGATGGGACGATGGCGAGTGCGTCCCCGGAATCGACTAAGTCGACACTGGCGTCGGGATAAGGGGTGAGGAGCGAAGGGTGAGGAGCGAGGGGCGACGCCTGCTCGCGATTTGACGCCGAACTGGACACCTACTGCATCCCGCTACTTGGGGACCTGCGCCCCTATTTGCACCAGATGCTCGGTCCGGCTGTGGATCACGCCATCGAGCGCGGCGCCGCGTCCTCGCACGAACTTCCGGCTGTGCTCCAGCTCTTCCGCACTACGTAGCCGCCTGGCCCCGGATTCGGCTCGGCGGCGCCGTTGGTGTAAATGGTGACCTGTTTGCGCGTGTTGCTCATACGCTCCTGCCCGGTTGATGGCGGCAACGTTCAGCCGCAGCAGGAGTATCGTACTTAGGACTTACGCACTTGGCAAAGCAACCTTCCCGGAAGCTCCCAGCTTCCGGGAAGGTGACATACTAGAATCTGCGTAAGTCCTGAGTACTGTTGTTGACCCACTTCGGCGCCGCTCGAAGCGTATTGCTCCGCCATGTTCCTGGTTCCTTGCTTACTGGTTAGTGTCCATGCCCCTTCGGGGCACAATCAACAATGAAAATAGAACCGCAGATTTCACAGATTCGAATCAGCGTCAATCCGCCCAATCCGCGTCATCCGCGTTCTATTTTCAAGTCAGATGTTGAAAAGGGGCGGTCGCCGAGACGCCGCCACACGCCATTGACCTGCGCCATGCGATGCCAGCCCAGGTTGCCCATGAAGGTGTACAGCTTTGCCGGCATCATCGGCGTGCGCATGAGCGTGACAGCCTGCGGCGGCGCCGGCTGGTCCGCCGCCAACGCCGCCGCCGTGAGGTCGAGCGCCCGGGCGACGTTATGCGTCATGCCGCGTTCGTGGACAGCGTCGCCGTGAATGGCGCCACCCGCCCCCACAGCCAACCCACCGGCCCAGCGCATCCCTGCTTCCGCCGCGAACTGTTCGCAGATTGCCAGCGCAACGTCGTTGTGCTCCGCCTCTGGAAAGCCGCAGTTGGCGATCGCCAGGAACCACGGCGTGCGCGCCCGTTGCACCGGGCGGCGCCGGGCGGCGATCAACTCCAGCATTTGCGTAGCCAGCCTGGGCAATGTGTCCACGTAGAGCGGAAACGCCAGCACGAGAAGATCGCAGCCAGCGACGGCATCCAGCAGCGCGGCGGTGCGGTCGGGCGTGCGCAGCGCACGATGCACGGCAAACGCGCTGGCGCCCACGCCGTGGCTGTTCAATTTCGTCATGAGATAGCTGCCCAACGCCTCGGAGGTGCTTTCTCCTGAGCGCTTGGCGCTGCCGATCAGCAGAACGGCGCGTTCGATTGTGCTCATGCCATCACCTTCCTGTCAATGTTCATGTGGGCAAGCGCCTGCGCCAATGCCGCCGCCGTAGTCGTCGCCGGGTCGCCGTCATGGACGATGACCGCAGCGTGCGCCGGTGCGTGCAGGTTGAGCGCGTTGCGTTCGATCAGCCGGGCAAAGATCGCTGCCTGGGCGGCATTGGGCGCCGCCGCTACGCCGACGCCCAGGATCGCCGGATAGCGGTCGTAGCGCGCCTTGTGATGCACCTCGCCGGCGATGCGTGTGAAGAAGGGCGAGACCAGACAGATGCTGCGATCCACCGCCTTCTTGAGCTCGGAGGAATAGCCGCCGAAGGTGAGCGGCGTCAGGTAGACAACCAGGTCGCTTGCCAGCATTGCCGCCGTCACCGTGCGCCCGTCGTCGTCGATCTTGCAGAGGCCCGGCGACTTCGTCCAGCAATCGAAACAGCCGAGACAATACGCAATCTTCTGTTCGCGCAGCGCAACAATCCCGGCATTCCAACCAGCGACCGTCAACGCTTGTTGCAGATGCTGCGCAATGGCAGGCGTGGCGACATCGCCAGGCAGCGCACCGTCCAGAATCAATGCATTCATCATCTCCTCCCTCATTTTTCACGACCAAAGCGATAGGTAAGCACACCTTTAGCGCACACATCGACGCAGGTTCCGCAGAGGATGCACTCGGGGTGCTGTCGCTTTGCAATTGACTTTGCCATATCCACCTCCTATGTCTGCCATGATCGCGTGGAGTTTCCGGCAAGTCATCCACCGTTGGATGGATTGAGAGGGTGGATCGAGAGGGTGGAGAGAGAGGGATTGCGGGGGAATCTCACCCCACGTATTGCCAGTTACGGCAGCAGCCCCATCGCCCGCGCCTTCGCCACTGCCTCGGTGCGGTTGGCGGCGTCGAGCCTGGCGAGGATGTTGTTGATGTGGGTCTTGACGGTCGAGGGGGCGATGATCAGCGTTTCGGCAATCGCCTTGTTGGGAAGACCAGCCGCGATCAGGCGCAGCACTTCGAGCTCACGCACGCTGAGCGGTTCAGCCAGACCGCTTTGCGCCGCAGCCTGCGCCTGGCGCAGCGTGGATGCTCCGGCCTCCGACTGCGGCAGCATGGAAAGCACGCGCCGCGCAAAAGCCGCCAGTGCATCGTCACCCACAGCGCTTTGCCGCAGCAGGACGTCGAGACCGGCGCTTTCCATGGCGACCAAACCGGCGGCGTCCTGCGCGGCGGCAAGCTCCAGCGCCTGGTGCAGGGCAGCAGCGGCGCGGTCGGGTGCGCGCAGAGCGTGATGCCCGCGGGCGCGCAGCAGCAGCGCCGTAACCACCGCCTGCCACTCGTCCACTTCACCCGCCGCCTGCTCTACATCCGCCGCCAGCGCCAGCGCATCCGCACTGCGACCGGTAGCCAACCACAGCCGCACCCGCTGCACTTCCGCCTGCACCATCAAGCGGCGCTGCGCGTACGACGGCAAAGGCTGCAAGGAGACAGGCAGCGCAAGCCAGGCGAACGCTGCGTCGAGGTCGCCGGCAGCCAACGCCAGCCGGCTGCTGAGGATGGCGACATCGGCCGCGGCGTGGGCGGCGTGACCGGGCTGCACTCGGGCGTCGATCTCGCTGAGATGACGCCGCGCCTGCGCCAGGTCACCTTCGTAGAGCGCAATCTCAGCCGCGCAGATCACCGCCTGGCGCATGGCTTCGGATGAGGCGATTTCCTGGGCAAGTTGCACCCCTTCCGCCAGCAGCCGGCGCGCCTCGACCGGCTCGCCGCGCAGCAGTGCGATCTGCGCCAGACCAAGATAGCCCATCCCGATCACAGGCAGCGGCAGCCCCTCCTGTACGCCGGCGCTCACAAGCTCCTGAAAGCGAGCGCTGGCTTCGTGCAGGCGGCCGCGTTGCAAGAGCACTTCCCCTTTGACGCCGAGCGCGCTCAACGCCACGAAGAGATTGGCTTCGTTCTGCATCCCGATGTGCTGCGCCGCGTCGCACGAACGCAGCGCAGCGTCGAGTTCGCCGCGTTCCATCTCGAAGAGCGCCAGGTTGAGTGCGACTGTACTGCGCACGGTGTAGGCGTCGTTCGGCAGATCCTCCAGCGCCAGCCGCGCAAAGCGAATCACGGCGTCGGGGTCGTCGCGCAGCCGGGCAGCATAGCCGCGTATGGCGTTGATGTGGCCGCGCACCTCGGCAGCGGTGATCTTGCGGTTATCGACGATCGAGTCGAAGCTGACAAAGTCGCGCAATTGCGCTTCCGCCTGTTCCGTCTCCTGCAGCGCCGCATCGACCTGGCCGGTCAGTACATGTGTCCACGCTGCCCCGATCAGCAGGTACGGGCGGCGGGCGACGGCTTCGGGGGTGAGCATGTGCAGCCAGCCGCTGAAGGCGCCAAGCCGACTGCCGCCGACCATCTGCACACCAAACTGCTGGGCGATGTCCGCTGCAAACGATGGATCGCCGCTCTGCAGCGCATGGTGCATGGCGGCGTCGGCATTGCCGGCGTGTAGATGCCACGCGGCTGCGCGGCTGTGCAGCACTGCGGTCAAGCCAGGATGTTCCTGCTCCAGACGGCTGCGCAGCAGATCGCCGAAGAGCGGGTGATAGCGCCACCAGCGCCGGTGTGCGTCGAGCGCAGTCAGGAAGAGGCCGCGACGCTCGATATTTTCCAACATCGCCTGGCTGTCGGACGTCGCAGTGAGCCCCCTCGCCTGCGCGTCGGTCAGCAACGCATCGCAAAGGGGCGCACATAGCCGGGTCAGCGGCGAGGTGACGAGCAGAAAGTGGCGCATCTCCGTCGGCAGTTGGCGCAGCACTTCATCCGAGAGATAGTCGGCCAGGTGGCGATGATCGCCGCGAAAGGCGGTCACGAACGCCTGCTGCTCGGTGCGGCTCAACCCGCGCAGGGTGAGCGCCGCCAGTTGCAGCGCGCCGGCCCACCCTTCTGTGCGCTGCGCAAGTTCGGCGCCCAGCGTCGTCGAGACGTCGAGTTGCATCGTCTGCTGGAGAAAGTGCGTGGTTTCATCCGCCGAAAAGCGCAGATCGAGCGCCGTTATCTCCGTGAGCTGGTTGCGCACACGCAGTCGCGGCAGCGCCAGGTCAGGCTCCGTGCGCGCTGTGATGACGAGGGTGAGCGAAGGCGCGCGGTCGATCAGCGTCTGTGTGATCGTGCAGACTGCGGGGGTGGCTGCCAGGTGAAAATCATCGAGCACGAGCAGCGCCGGCGCACGCTGATTGAGGTCGGCGACAAGTGCGGCCGCCAGCCCAGACACGGCCTCGTGTTCGCTGTTGGCTGGCGCTGCGCCGGTGATGGCTTGCAGCCGCCGCATCATGGCGGCGCCGAAGTCCGCGTGAACGCGCTGCAGCGCCGCCGCCACCGCCGTGACAAACTGCACCGGGTCGCCCTCGGCTTCGTCAAGGCTCAACCACGCTGCCCGGTGCGCGCGGGCGGCGATCCATTCGGCGGCGAGGGTGGTCTTGCCATAGCCGGCGGGAGCGCAGATGAGCAGCAGCCGGTGATTGTCGGCTCGACCGGCGTCGAGACGCTGGTCGAGCTGCGGGCGCTGCGTCAGGTTGCGGCGCAGGATGGGCGGCTGAAGTTTGGCGTCAAGGATGGGTGGTTGCATGGAAAACCGGGTGTCTCATCGTCCCTGTAGGACAAGTTCCGCCTTCATACCTGCGCAGGAAAGTCCGCTGAAAAATCTAGCCTTTTACCGCTCCAGAGGATAGACCACTGATCAGATACCGTTGAAAGACCAGCGCGATCAGGATGGGAGGCAACGCCGCGATGACGCCACCTGTCGCCATCATGCCGTAGTCGATGGCGTGACGGCCTGTGAATTCCGCAATCGCCACTGGAATCGTCTTGGCGGCCGGGCTAGACGTGAAAATCAAGGCGATGAGGAACTCCTCCCATGACGCCAGGAAGCAAAACAAGGCGGTTGCGACGATGCCCGGCAGCGAGATCGGCAAGATCACGCGCCGCAAGGCCTGCACGCGCGTGCAGCCATCGATCATGGCTGCATCTTCCAGATCAGATGGGATGGTCTGAAAATAGCTGCGCAGTATCCAAATGGCGAAGGGCATGATCAGAGACGCGTAGACGATCACTAATCCCTGGAGCGTGTCGGTCAGACTGAGGTCCCCCATGATGCGAAACAGCGGAATCACCAGCATGAGCGGTGGGAGGGTGTATGAAAGCAGCAGCACATAGATGAGATTGCCATGCCCGGCGAACGACATGCGGGCAAAGGAATAGGCGGCCAGCGCGCCGACCGCAACGCACAGGAAGGTCACCAGCAGCGCCACCGTCAGGCTGTTCAGCAGCGAGCGGCGGAAATTCGCCGCCGACTCACCACCGGTCGCCGTGATCACCTGCACGTAACGGTCGAAGGTGGGCGCCTCAGGAATCCAGTGCACCGGCACGCTCAACAATTCGGCGCTGGAAGAGATGCTCGAAATGAAGAGCCAGATCGGCGGCGCCAGAATGACGACAGCAACGAGCAGGGCAGCGGCGTATAAACCCATTTGTAGCAACAACCGGCGCATGACTCAATACTCCGTTTCCCGATTCACCAGACGAATATAGAGGAACGCCATCATGCCGATGAAGAGCGTCATCAGCCACGCCAGCGCGGCGCCGCGTCCCTGGCGCAAGAACGAAAATGCCTCCAGATAGGTGTAATAGGCGATGACCTTTGTGCCATCGGAAGGGCCGCCGGATGTCATGATATAAATGATGTCAAACACCTTGAAAGCGTCCATCGTGCGGATGACCAGAATGATGGTGAGCACCGGTCGCAGCAGCGGTAAGGTGACGTCCCAGAAACCTCGCCACGCGCTGGCGCCATCGACGCGCGCGGCCTCATAGAGCGCCGGCGGAATGGTTTGCAGCGCCGCCAATGTCAGCAGGATCACGAGTGGTGTGGTCTTCCAGACATCGGCGATGATCACCATGTGCATGGCCGAGATTGGGTCGCTCAACCACGTTCGATAGCTGGCGATCACGCCGGTCTGATACAGAAGGCTGTTGAGTGCACCGTAGGAGGGATTGTAGATCCATTTCCACATGATGGCGTCGATTGTGATCGGCAGTGCCCAGGGAATGAGCACCAGCGCCCGCAGCAAACCGCGTCCTCTGAAATGTTGGTTCAGTAGCAACGCCACCGCCACACCGAGCATCACCTCCAGCGCAATGGAGATAAGCATGAAATAGCCAGTCCGCGCAACCGACGCCCAGAAGGTCGCATCCTGCAAAATGTCCAGGTAGTTGCCCAACCCCACGAAAGGTTGCCCTATTGCCGGGCGTTTCAGATCGATCACGTGCAGGCTCATCCAGAAGGCGCGCAGGATCGGGGTCAGGATCAAGGCAAAGACGACCAGGAAGGCAGGGACAATCAACGCCCATGCCAGCAGGCGCTGGCGTTGGGTGTGGCTCAGCCGACGGTGACGAGTGTGGGCACGGCGTAAAGGTGAAGTCGCCGCCATGAGTATTGCTTCTCTCTTGCACCTCTCACCTGCACAGCCAGAACGAACCGGCTGCGCAGGTGAAAGGCAGATGGAATTACCGCGTCAGGACTTACGCATTTAGCTCAGCAACCTTCCTGGAAGCTGAGAGCTTCCAGGAAGGTGACACACTAGAATCTGCGTAAGCCCAACGCGTATGATTTCCTGTGTATGATTTACTGCGCATACTGTGCGCGCACCTTGAGAATCTCAGCTTCCGCATCCGTCAGCGCCTGTTCGGCTGTCTTGGCGCCGGTGAGCGCAGCCTGCACCTCACGCGCAATGATCTCGGAGGTCTCGGAGTAATAGGGAACAATCGGGCGGTTGCGCAGGAACGCGTACTGTTGCTTGGAGACGTTCACAAAGTCCTGCTCCTGGGCGACAGCCGGCTGTGCAGCTTGCAGCTCCGGGTCGTCGAAGAGCGATTTCCAGATCGGCAGCGCGTTCTGGGCATAGCGCTTCTGCACGTCCTTGCTGGAAAGGAATTGAATGTATGCCCACGCCCTGTCCGGGTTCTGCGAAGCCTTCATGATCGCCAACCCCATGCCGCCGTTGATCGTAGCGCTGGTATCCTGCTCACCAGGCATCAGGGTGACAATGGCGTCGCCAGCGATCTGCGATTCCGCCGGGTCGTTCGCCAGATTGAGCTGATAGGCCCAGTTGACGCTAAAGAGCGAAGCGCCCTGGGAGAAGGTGCGGCGCACTTCTTCATAGGTGGACTCCAGCGAAGCAGGGTTGATCAAACCATCCTGCAAACCGCTGACCATGAAGTTCAGCGCGGCCAGCCCTTCGGGACTGTTGAACGTCGGTTTCCCCTCATCGTCGAAGAAGGAGCCGCCAAAGGCAAAGAGGTAATAAGCGAAGGCGATGGTGAGTCCTTCTTCCTGTTGGAAGTATTCAATGAATGGATATTCGACCAGCCCTTGCGCTTTGGCTGCCATGCCCATCTCGCGCAGCTCGCTCCAGGTCTTCGGCGGCGCCGTAAAGCCAGCCTGCTCGAGCATGGCGCGGTTGTAGTAGAGGTACAGCACATCGTTCAGCCAGGGCATGCCGTAGAGTCGCCCCTGCCACATCACGGCCTCCAATGCGCCGGGCCAAATGTCAGCCTTCACATCCTCTGCGATGCGATCGGTCACATCGAGGATAAAATCGGCTGACGCGAACTCGGCGGGCCAGATGCAGTCCATCAGCACGACATCGTAGCCGCCAGCGCCGGACGCAGCCGAGGTGATGATCTTGTCGTGCAAGGCTTCATAGGCGACAAAATCCAGTTGAACGTCGACATCAGGGTTTTGCGCCTCAAATTCCTGAGTAATCGCTTCGATGTCGCTTTGTTGATAGCCAGCCTGTTGCATGAAGAGCGCGCGCAAAATGGTCTTCTCGCCGCCGGCAGCGGGCGCGCCGCCCGGCGCGGCGACAGGCGCAGCACAAGCCGCCAGCACCGCAACGATCGCCAGAATGGAAATAACGCGTATCATCGGTTTCATGTTTTCCTCCTTCTTGTTGCTTCTTGTTGACGAGATAGAATCGCTCAATATGTTGTGGTCAGGAGCCGCAACCGAACTCTACGACTCACTGGCCAGGGCTGACAGGTGCAACGGATAGCGGCCAAACTCCCTGGCGGCCTCGATCAGCGCTTCCAGGTTTTCATAAGGCGTGTCACGCGGCAGTTCGCAACCGGGACTGAGAATGAATCCGCCATCGACGCCGCCCTCGGCCAGACAGCGGCGCACTTCAGCGCGCACTTGCGCCGGCGAGCCGCCCAACATCACCCTGGCGGGATCGATATTGCCCTTGATGCACGACTTGCGCCCCAGGAGCGCTTTGGCTTGCGCCAGGTCGATCAGCGAGTCCAGGTTGATGATGTCGGCCTCCAGTTCTGCAAAGAGCGGCAACAGCGCCGCCGTGTTGCCACAGGCATGGTACTTGATGCGCGCACCTGCTTTTTTCAACGCCGCAATCAACTCAGATACATATGGGAAGTTGTACTCACGGTAATGACGGGGGGAGACCAGCGAGGCGACCGCATCGCCCACCCCGATGAAGCGCGCACCGGCCTCGATCTGCGCCAGACCAAAAGCCAGCTCCATTTCTGTCGTGAAGTGCATCAAGTCATGGACCAGCTTTGGATGCTCATAGAGATCGGTCATCAAGGTGCTGAGGCCGCGCAGCATGGCCGCCTCTTGAAATGGCGCCTCCACCCAACCGTACACGACTTCGCCAGCGCCCAGCTCGTGCTGCAGAATGCGCAACGCCTTGATCTGTTCATGCATGCGATTCGGGCCGAGGGGATCGGGTAGATGAAGTCGCTTAAGATCGTCTTCGGCCTTGATCAAAGCGTCATCGCCGGGCGCGCCAGGCACCTCATCCTCCTGCCAGATGACCGGCGCGCCTAGCGTCTCCGCTTCGCGCACAGCGTCTGAAGTGACATTCACGCTATCATAGCCGAAGCGACGAATGCACTGTAGTTGCGCACTCGCCATCACCTCGCCATAGCGACAATAGTCGCTGTAGCGGACGCCAGCTACTCTGGCGGCAAAGGTCATGATCAACGGGCTGACCGGCGCACGGTCGGGCTGGCGCAGCTCGCAGACAGCCACATATCGTTCGTAGGAGTTCATCAGCTCAATGCATTTCCACAGTGCATACGCCGATGCCCTGGCGCAGGAAGTTGAAGCGCACGTTGGGATGATCGGCTAACAACGACATCGGCACAGCGGCGTCCACGATGCGCTTGCTGATCATGAACGCCGTCAGGCGCTGACCGAACGGGTTGTCATGATTGCCCGCGTGCCAGATCGAAACCGTCTCGGCGCGCCAGGTCTCCACCGGACCCACAGTCACCGCCTGCGTCGGGACATTCTGCACAACGCCGCCGCCAGACGTGCGTGCGTTCTGGATGAGCGTCATCGGGTGCAGGTCGACGACGCGCGTGCTCAACTGGCGATAGACTTCTGGAGGCGGCGGCGTCTCGATCCACGGCGCTGTGCGTCTGGGCGGATCGTTGAAGGCCCAATGCTTGACTTCCCCTTGTCCGCCCTGCATCACAACGCACCGTGCGTTTGACCAACTTGCAATGTACGCGGTAGGGTCAGCCGCCGGAAAGTGGATATTTTCGGGTGGCATCCGCAGCTCTGGGCGAATGCGGTTGAAGCAGAGTTCCATGTCGGCGCGCGCAAAACTCAACGGGAAGTCAAGCGGAGCTTCTTTGCCGTCGATCACCCATTCATCCATGCCCCAGAAATGGGCATGGCGCAGGTCGATTTCCAGCGCGTTGACCAGGCGCGCCACCAACGGCAATTGCTCGGTCGGTCCGATCGGGCCACAGATGCCGGCAGGCTGCGCTGGCGTCGCCTGGCGCCAGGCGTTGATGTACTCCAATGCCTCGGCCAGATAGAACTCTTCGATGGTGTCGTAGATGGTGACGGTGAAGCCGGGCCGGCTGAGCGCCGCCAGGTCTTCCGGCGTCAGGCGAGCGGCGTCATCAAGGATTTCACGATCCAGGGTCGTATAGTCCCACCAGTCAGGGGCAATCTTGCTTAATGGTCGCATTGCTGTCCTCCAGTTTTAAAGTTTGGTCGCCACAGAGTCGCTGCACAGCACGCGACAATGGGTCGAATACAGATGCATCGCTTATTCATTGACCGCCGCGCGCAGCAGCCGGTCGCCGAGGGCGTCCGCCAATGGGTCATCATCGTCGCCACAGTAACCGAGCGCAAGATGGCGCGTCCATCCTTCTGCATAGGCGAAGCGTCCGGAAAGGCGGCCAACTTCCCGACTCATCCTCTCCATATGCGCAACAAATGCGCCGACGCCCTGGCTCACATCCAGCCACGCCTGTTGACTGCGGTGCATCGTCAACATCTGCCGCTTCAACGGCAGCACATCGGTGATATCGACGTAGCAGTCTGGTTGCGTTGGCTGGCCGAGCGGCGTGCGCAATCCGTAGGGCATCGCATGGTAGATCGTCACCGGTGTGTTCACCGGTGGACGCGGCGGCGCCGTGACGTAGTTGGGGGCGCCGCGCACAAACGCCGCCGACAGCGCCAACCGACACGTATTCATGTGATCCTCCATGTAATCCAGCGGCGGATGCGTCAACAGGATGGTTGGCGCCACCTCCCGCACGACTGCGCTCAGCCGCCGCAACGTGGCGTCGTCATAGAAGACACCCATGTCGGGACAGATGCTTTCGTGGTAGACGGCGCCCAGCAACGCGGCCGCCGCCATCGCCTCCTGCCGACGCATCGCTGCAATCGTCGGTGCGTCATGCTGCACGCTTCCCAGCGAACCATCGGCGACCGTCATGTAGTGGATTTCATACCCTGCGTCGCGCAACAGGCAGAGCGTGCCCGCCATCATGAATTCGATGTCGTCCGGGTGCGCCACAATCGCAAACACGCGTTTGATAGAGATGTCTGGTTCACGCATAATCTACCCCAGAGTTGGCTGTACGTAAAGCCGGCGTTCGGCGGGGGTCTATTTCACTTCGGCGGTGCATTGCCGATGGTTGAAATTTTGCACAGAACGGTTCTGTTGGTCAAGGCAGGGTTATTGGGGCCAAATCACCACTTCTGCAATCACCGTTAGGCCCGACGCCCCACGTCCAATTGCGTGCAGATGGGGTAGAATAGCCTGGGCTTACGCAGATTCCAGTGTGTCACCTTCCCGGAAGCTGCGAGCTTCCGGGAAGGTTGACGATCGTCCTGAATAGAAAGATTCGAGACCACCATGCGCAAAAAATTGATCGAAGTCGCCCTCCCGCTCGAAGCCATCAACACCGCGTCGGCGCGCGAGAAGTCGATCCGCCACGGCCACCCCTCCACGCTGCACCTGTGGTGGGCGCGGCGACCGCTCGCCGCCGCGCGCGCCGTGATCTTTGCGCAGATGGTCGATGACCCCTCGGCGCAGCCCGAAGCCTATCCGACTGCGGCCGCACAGGAGACGCGGCGGCAGGAGTTGTTCGAGCTGATCGAACAGCTCGTGCAGTGGGAGAACACCACCAACGAAGCCGTGCTGGAGCGCGCCCGCGCCGAAATTCGCCGCAGTTGGGCGTGGCAGTGCCTGGGCGCACGGGCCGCGCACCTCACCGACGCCGAGATTCTGGCGCAGATGCGCGATGGCAGGCTGCCGCCGCTGCCCGCCTTTCACGACCCCTTCGCCGGCGGCGGCGCGCTGCCGCTGGAGGCGCAGCGGCTGGGGCTGGAAGCCTACGCCAGCGACCTCAACCCCGTGGCCGTGCTCATCAACAAGGCGATGATCGAGATACCGCCCAAATTTGCGGGGCGACCGCCTGTGCACCCGGAGGCGCGGGGCGAGGGGCAAGGGGCGAAGAAGCTGCTGACGGCGGGCGACGAGTGGCGCGGCGCGCGCGGGCTGGCGGAGGATGTGCGCTACTACGGGCAATGGATGCGCGACGAGGCGGCGCGACGCATCGGGCATCTCTACCCGCCGATCGAGATCACGGCGGAGATGGCGGCGGCGCGCCCCGACCTCAAGCCCTACGTGGGGCGCAAGCTGACCGTGATCGCCTGGCTGTGGGCGCGCACCGTCAAAAGCCCCAACCCCGCCTTTGCCGACGTGGACGTGCCGCTCGCCTCCACCTTCATGCTCTCCACCAAGCCGGGCAAGGAGGCGTACGTCGAGCCAGTGATCGAGCGCGGCGGCTATCGCTTCGAGGTGAAGGTGGGCAAGCCGAAGGACGCAGAGGCGGCGAAGAATGGCAC
>Ga0272446_1003216_pt1 | contig 21026 bp, 19 predicted proteins | sample YNPCB0061_FD_194587 | JGI IMG/M metagenome (GOLD analysis project Ga0272446, IMG submission 194587) | Hot spring microbial mat communities from Yellowstone National Park, WY, United States - YNP-CB-006-1 | ecosystem: Environmental > Aquatic > Thermal springs > Hot (42-90C) > Sediment | place...
TCATCTCAGTTTGAGTGGCCAGCCGATCGAGCATCCTGGAAAGGATGGGAACTGTTTCAATCAATACCACGCCCATCGAACCAGCAATCATGCGATTTTAGCAACCCAAAATGCCTTTTCCGCAATTAATTTCTTGAAAATCTGTATCAAAAACTACAATTAGTTGATTGATTGCTATGATCGATTTACTTCAGCCTAGAAAACATCTGGAAAAAATAGGAGTGTAGATTCATGGTGAATCGGACTAATCGTGAAGCAAAAATCGCTGCCCTTCAGACCCATCGCGAAAATCTGCAAAAAAATTTACAGCGTCGGCTAGAAATTGCCAGAGAACGGGGCGATGAAGCACTGGTTCGGATGTTAGAGGCCGAGGCCAGCTATCTCCAATAGGAAAATCTATTCAGGCGGCTTTTAGACTTCTAGAACAGTCTTTACTATTCCCCTGGGCAGGCATCTGTACCCTGAGTGTGGTCGAGGAGCACCGTTTGTTTGTAGTGGGAAGCTTTAACCTCCCAGCAAATTAAAACGATGAAGGTAGGCTATTTTCGGGCTATGTTATGGCTGTTCTATACAGTACTAGTTGAGGCTAAGACGGGGTGCAGGGGCAAAACCTTTGGCTGAGGTTAAAGCCCCCAATATCCCTCTTACCTAAACGTCCTAACATACTTGCGTAGTAGGATGCCAAACCTGTAAGCAAGGCAAATTGAGACAAGCGAAACCCGTCTGCACAACACTAGTCTGTACGAAAGTGGGTGGGTGAACGCAGTGAGTATTTCTAGAGGTTAGGCTGCGGCAAACTGCAAAATGTGGTGCGCAGTGAGGCCAGGTTGCTCTAGATGTGGCACGTGGCCGCATTGGGGAATCCATGCCAGTTGACTGTCGGCAATGGTTTGCTGAAAGCGTTCTGCATCTTGAACCCCCAAGATGCGATCGCCATCTCCCCAGAGAATTAGAGTGGGTACGGTCAACTGGGCAATTTTAGACTCCAGAAAATTATAGCCGCCGCTTTTAGTAAAGGTAATCAGCGCCTCACGCCAGCGGGGCATGGTGAGGTGTAGTGCGGCACACAACTCTGCATCGGGGGTCACCAACCCTGGGTTAGCGTAAGCTTGCAGACTCACCTGACGACGGACTCTTGGATGGCGTAAAAATTCAGTGGCCAGATACCCTAACCCTGGCAGCATTAGCCATGACAGATTTGGCCCGGCAGTGAACCCAGCACTATCAATCAAGACTAACTTTCGCACCACATCGGGATAGGTTAGACAAAAGTCGATCGCAACCGCTCCCCCCATCGATGCCCCTACCAGAATGACCGGCTGACCGATCAGGGTATCCCAGGTGTAGTAGAGGTGCTCTTTGATTGCGGGTGGGGTATAGAACGACCCGTGGGGGCGATCGCTAAAGCCAAAACCCAGTAAATCCACCGCCCAGGTCGATCTATCAACAGACAATTGGGGCATCAACCGTCGCCACTCCAGCAATGAGCTGTCAAACCCATGGAGCAATAGGATGGGTAATCCCCCCTGCCCTTGTTGCCCGTAGGCGGTTGCGATCGGCTGGGCGGCGAAGCGAGTGATAATGGGCGATCGTCGAATCAGTTTCGCCATCGCTATCGATTCTGGTTCCCTCAGTTGGGCAATTTCCGGCGGCAAAAACTCGACAACCATGCAAAAAATTCTGTCAGCTTTCCCTTTATCTTTAAAAGGAAAGCTGCCGTTGAAAGCAGCTTCCCTTCGAGTGATTTGAAACGGGCCAGGAGGGATTCGAACCCCCGACACCGTGGTCCGTAGCCACGTGCTCTAGTCCACTGAGCTACAAGCCCTTGCCGAGATCTCATACTAGCATAGACGATTCCCATGATCCAAAATTCTTCCACAGAAAGTTCAGAAAACCCCACCCTCAGTCATCTGGATTGGCAGGGGCAGGCCCAGATGGTGGATGTTTCAGCGAAAGTAGCCAGTGTCCGGCAGGCGGTTGCGGTGGGTCATATCCGCATGACCCTGACCACCATGGAGGCGATCGCCCGCGGGAATTTGCCTAAGGGCGATGTTTTAGGAACAGCTCGGATTGCCGGTATTATGGCCGCGAAGCAAACCGCTAACCTGATTCCTCTGTGTCACCCCCTGCCCCTGCAAAAAGTAGAAGTGCAAATCACCCCAGAGCCGACCCTGCCAGGGTATTGCATTCAAGCTACGGTAAAAACCAAAGCTGAGACAGGCGTAGAAATGGAAGCCCTAACAGCAGTGTCGGTTGCCGCCCTAACCCTCTACGATATGGCGAAAGCCCTGGAGAAATCGATGCAGATTGAGTCTATTTATCTAGTGAGCAAAACTGGCGGCAAATCGGGAGAGTATCGACAGCAATCAGAAATTGAATCTGTATCGGTCAGCTAGGGCAAGCGTCTTGCTGGTGGCGGCTGGTAAAGGCAACCGGCCATTTAAGCGCCTCAATTTTAAGAAGAAGTGCTAGACTCTGCGGATGATAGCGTTAGGGTCAGCCGATGGCAAAGCTGAAGCAGGGAATCACTCAAGCAGTTGTGGTTGTGGGAGCCGCCCTCAGTGTTTTGCTGGTGGGTGCAGGGATTAAAACGGGAGTCTTCCGCACAGAGTTAGAGGCCTGGGCACCCCCTGTGTTATCTAATCCGGGGGGGGAACAGTCGGGTGTTGCGGCCCAGCTTGGCACTTTAGCTGCCCTGACGCCAGAGGAACGACTTCAGAAGTTAACGGCGATTGCCCAGGGGCCAGCCGCACCGGAGCGCAACCGTGCCCGTTATCTCCTGTCGATTGATTTACTCCAGCAGCAAAAGCCCCAGGCCGCGCTGGAGTGGCTGAAGGGCTTAGAGGTTGATTATTCTCTGCTCGCGGCGCATATCCTGCGCAATCGAGCACGGGCCTATGAGCAATTGGGCGATCGCGCCCAAGCCGAGGCCACTTGGCAAGTCCTTCTGCAAAACCATGGCGAGAATCCTGTCGCCGTTGAAGCCTTGCTGGCCTTAGGCCAAAATGCCCAGGCGATCGCCCGGTTTCCAGCCCATCCCCGCACGGTTGAAGTTGCCCAAAAGCAACTGAAGCAAACGCCAAAGAATCTGCCCCTCCAACTGCTGATTGCGCACCATGGGCAGCACCTCCCCAATTATGTTAACTACCTCGATCAGTTAGTGGAAGCGCACAGTCATAGCCTGAAACCTGAGGATTGGGCTGCGATCGCCTTTGGCTACTGGGAAAAGCAAGCCTATGCCAAAGCCGGCAATGCCTACGCTCGCTCTAACCCGACGCCACTCCATGCCTATCGTATTGCTCGGGGCTGGCAACTGGGAGAAAAGGAGGGGGCACGAGCTGCCTATCAGCAAATGATCCAGTCGTTTCCTGAAAGTGAAGAAACAGGACTGGCCCTGCTGCGATTATCGCGATTGGCAGATCCCCCAGCGGCGATCGCCTATCTCGATCAAATCATCAGTCGCTTTCCGGAGCAGGCTGGAGAAGCTCTCGCCGACAAGGCCAACCTGCTCGAAAAACAGGGGAATGGAGCCGCTGCCCATGCCGTGCGTAAACAATTGTTAGGTAAGTATGGCCAGTCGGCGGCGGCAGCAGAGTACCGCTGGAGTATGGCCCAAAAAAGTGCGGCGGCCAAAGACTACAAGGCCGCAATGAACTGGGCCGAGGCAATTGTGAAGCAAAATTCGGAAAGCGAGATGGCCTCCATGGCCGGTTACTGGCTGGGTAAATGGGCTGAGCAGTCGCGCCAAGAACGGGCGGCCCGTTCTGCCTATGAGCAGGTGCTGCGACAACACCCAGATTCTTACTATGCCTGGCGATCGGCGACTCGCCTGGGCTGGCAAGTGGGTGACTTTAATACTGTGCGAGAGTTGAGTCCGGCGGTGGTACGGCCACCAACACGGTTAGAGCTACCCGCTGGCTCTCCCCTACTGCAAGAGCTGTTTCAGCTAGGCCAGGATCAAGATGCCTGGGAACTGTGGCAGGTGGAGTTTACCAATCCAGCCCAACCTAGCGTTGCAGAGCAATTTACCGATGGCGTTTTGCGTATTGGGGTGGGTGACTACTTAGAGGGCATGTTTATGCTGTCTTTTCTCAGTCAGCGAGAAAAGCCTGCTGAACGGGAAGAATACCGCGCCCTTAAGAGCCAGCGCACTTACTGGGAATTTCTCTATCCCTTTCCCTATTTAGAGGCGATCGCCAACTGGTCTCAAGAGCGACGACTCAATCCCCTATTGGTAACAGCCCTGATTCGGCAAGAGTCGCGCTTTATGCCTGGGATTCGGTCTTCGGCAGGAGCCGTTGGCTTAATGCAGGTGATGCCTGATACAGCCGCCTGGATTGCCAAACAAATTTCCTTACCAAGCTATCGGCTCAATTATCCCGACGATAACATTAAGCTAGGCACCTGGTATTTAGACTATACCCATCGAGAGTACAGCAATAATTCGATGCTGGCTGTCGCTAGCTATAATGCTGGCTCCGGCGCAGTAGCCAATTGGGTAAGGCGTAATCCCAATATGGATGTGGATGAATTTATCGAGGCGATTCCCTATAAGGAAACTCGCGGCTATGTTAAGTCGGTGTTTGGTAACTATTGGAACTACCTGAGAATTTATAACCCGGAGATTTCCCGGCAAGTGGCTCAAATTTCTGATCGCCATCCCCCTATGGCCTGGTTGCAAAATCCATAGGCAAGTTGGGGTTTAGTCGAAGTCAACTGAGCATAGCTCAGGGGTGGCATCGCATCCCATGTTGGATTTTGGCTAGGGTGATGATTTTAGGGCCACGGTTTTGAGATCACAGGTGAGGGTTGAGTCACCTGGTTTGCTGAACTTGGGCGATCGCGAGTGGATCAAAGAGAGACAGACTCTAACAATTGATCAAGGAGAAAATGTGCGACGCTTTCATTTTTTCGGCATTTTTTGTGCAGCAGTGCTGCTCCTGCTTTGGGCAACAACCCTTGCGCTTCCGCCCGCTCCTGCGAGTGCCCAATTGCCACCCCTGATAGAGCCTTATTTAACAGCGGGCAAATTGGCGGAAGGAGAGGCGGCCATCACCGCCTACTTAAATCGCCAACCAACCGATGACAAAGCCCGCTTTAGTTTAGGTATGGTGCAAGTCATTCGGGGAATGGAGCGGTTAATGCAATCGCTATATCACCACGGTGCCCGCGATTCAGCAGTGCGTAATTTTCTACCCATTTTGCGCTTGCCAGTGCCCGAAAATCCCACCCCGGAGACGCTGACCTACGATGTCGCCCGCCAGATATTGCAAACCTTTTTGGATGACTTGAATCAGGCGCAAGCAACCCTGGCAGAGGTCAAAGATCCGGCAGTGAAGCTATCACTCCGCATCGGTTTGATTCGGATGGATGTGAATGGAGATGGCCAAGCAGACGATAACGAACTGTTTTGGAAAGCCTTTTCCCGCATGACATTAATTCCAGTAACGGCCCAGCAGGCACAACGCTTTTTAATTGCGTTTGATACGGGGGATGCCGTTTGGTTAAGAGGTTATTGCAACCTGCTCGCCGCAACGATTGAAACCCTGCTGGGCTATCACTGGCAAGATTTACTGGAAACAACAGGGCACCTTGCCTTTGCAAAAGTAGCAACGCCTCACACATTTCTCAATGAAGAAAGGTCGAACCGCCCAAATTTCTACAATCCCTTTAGCTTTGCGGATATCATCGCTTTTATCCATCTGCTCAACTTTGATGTGGCAGAGCCAGAACGGTTGACCCGGGCCTTGCAGCATCTACAAATGACTCTGGGCCTGAGTCGGCAGTCGTGGCAACTCATTCGGGCAGAAACAGATAATGACCGGGAATGGCTGCCTAATCCTAAACAGAAGGGGGTGATTCCCAATGCAGTGGTCACGGATGAGATGATTGATCGGTGGCTCGACTTTTTGGACGAGTCAGAGGCGTTGTTGTCTGGCAAAAAGTTGGCTCCCTTCTGGCGGGGCGATCGCCGCCAGGGCATCAACCTCAATCGAGTCTTTACCCAACCTCGCCGTTTAGACGTTGTTCTCTGGTTTCAGGGAAGCGGGGCAACTCCCTATCTAGAAAGGGGAAATTTCACTAATGAGCAAGTCTGGGGAAGATTGCTCCAGGCCTTTGGCGGCAACTTTTTACCCTTTGCCTTTTGGTTTAATTAGCAACCGTCGGCCCCAACACAGCCGCCCTCTGGCAACAGAAAACGATCTCTCACGATCGACAGAGAGCCGATGGCATTGTGCGAGCACTCTGCGGCGGGTACGGGTCGGCGTTTAGAGACGACCCGTTAACGTCCGGGCATCCCCTGGGTGCCCGTCCACACTCGCAAAATACGATAAGGTGGGGTACCCAGATCAGTGCCACCGGTAAATCGAGCACTTCGGTGTAGCTGATTGACGGCAATGTAAAGCCAGGAACCCGGGCCAAACCGCACGTTATCCGGCCAATCCAACCGGTCATCTTGAATGAGCCGAATCAGCTTACCATCCCGGTTAAGCTGATCGATCGCCCGCTCTCCCAGGTTTGTAAAAAAGTGGTTGCCTTCTGCATCCGTTGAGGCTCCATCGGAGATGGGCTTGGGGCCAGCCCTGGTGATTGATAGGGCCAGGATGCGATCGCTGGCACCATTACGCAGGTAAACCGTTGGTAGTTTCCACCAGATTTTTCCGGTCATTGCTCCGTAATAGAGCGTCCGACCATCGGCAGAAAGGGTGATAGGGTTGATGGCGACCCGGGCGGGTTGCAATTCTCCCTGAGCATTAGGAAATTGTACAATTTTGCCATCAATCACCATATCCACGTCTTCTGCTTGCAGCGAAGCATGGCCTGTAAAGCGGCGAGAGGTGCGGCGATTTAAATCAACCATGACGATCGCTGGGTCATGTTGCCCGCCAATATCAGCAATGTAGGCAACCCCCCGCTCCGCATCCACCGCCAAGTCTTGCATAAAGCTGCCGATCGGCCCCGTCTCGGCAGGGAAGTCATAGCGAAAGACCACTTCGCCTGTGCGAATGTCAAAAGCCACCAGTTTAGGTGGTTGAGGCACCTCTGCCACGCCACTGTCAATCACCCAGAGGCGATCGCGACTATCAATCACCACCCCCAATCCACGATTCAACACCTGTGAATCAATACCGGGCTTGCGGTTCCACTCGGCATTGGGAAAGGGCCGATAGGTATTGAAACCGGTAATCTCAATCAATTGAACAGCCCCTGGACGAAAGGGATGCACCGTCGCAAATATTCGTCCATCGCGGGAAACCGTGACGTTGCCAGGGGTGATATCTAACTCAGCAACCACCTCTACCGTACCAATGGCTGGCTTTGTTTGCTGAGCCAGAACAGATGTAGAACGAAGCGACCGGGGCAAGACCAATTCACTACCCATCAGAAGCAGCCCTGTCATGGCCAGGGCTACCCAACCAGAACGCAGATTTTGCATAAAACTCAGTGACTCAGGAAGAATGAAACGTTGAGCGCAAGGCAAAACGCTTGAGCGCAAAGCTAGCGGCCAGGAAAGGGGATCCGTCGTTGCGGTTCTGCTCGCCCTATCCCTTTGAACGCACCCATTACCCCTGATAGGGAACCCCTAATCGCTCCTGAAAGACCCGCTCGCCCAAGGGTAAGCGCCCCGGATTTTGCCGTGGCTCAGCCGCGTACCCAACGGGCACAACCACTGCGATCGCCAAATCGGGGTCATCGGCTGCCCCAATAACCGCTTTCACCTTGTCTTCAATCCAACCATTCATATAGCAGGTAGACAGCCCCAGGCTTTCAGCCGCCAGCACCAGATGGGTAGAGGCAATCATCGCATCCTTAATTGCATACTCCCGCTGCTTATCGCCCAAGCCTTCCGTAAATTGGGGGATTGCCTGGGTAAAGTAGGCGATCGTTTTGTCATTCCAGGCACCAGTTGCTCTGGCTGACTCCATAATTGCGGTCAAATCCTGGAGGCCGTCCTTGCCGTTGGCTGCAAAAACAAAAGAGACCGGAGCCTGAACAACCTGTTGTTGGTTCCAGCAGGCTTCAGCCAAGGCTGCCTTTTGCGCCTCATCTTGAATCAGGATAATTCGCCAATCTTGCAGGTTAAAGCTGCTGGGAGCCGCTATGGTCAGTTCTACAAGCTGTCTTAGCACCTCCGCAGGAATCGGATCAGGCTTGAAGGTCTTAATCGAACGACGCTGTAAAATTGCGGTTGGTACATCTAAGGGTTGAAGCGATAAAGACATAACAGACTCCGTAAGTGCAATGAGATTCAGTGAATGGGGGAACACGCGGAACAACGGACAGGGAAATCACATTAAACCTGCAGGTGGTGCTGAATGGCCGGATGAATTGAAACCAAGATTCGACGTGAGCACTCAGCCAAACGTTTCAGCTCATTCAACGCTCATTTATACTTAAACTCAGTAACATCAACCCAAAAGGGAAAGGCGTTAGAGGGGCAAGCTAGCAAAATCTGTGAACCTGCCCGACTAACCATCAAACTTAGATTGAAAATAAATCAGAGACTCTACCGGCAGTGTCGAAGTCAGGGCAACTGCCCTGACAAACCGTTATGGATAGCGTGACTCTCTGATAACCGATGAAGTCAATTGATTTACGCATCTAGATGCTTCACCAGAGTTGCTATCAAAGTGGTTTTGGGAACCGCCCCTACGACCCGGTCAACTGGCTCTCCTCCTTTGAAGAGGACCAGGGTTGGAATGCTACGGATACCATAGGTCGTTGCGATGTCAGCATTTTCATCGACATTGAGCTTAACGACCTTAGCCTGCCCAGCAAACTCATTGGAGATTTCATCGACGATGGGCGCAACCATTCGACAGGGGCCACACCAAGGTGCCCAAAAATCAACTAAGACGGGTAAATCACTTACGAGCACCTCTGCTTGAAAGGTGCTATTGCTAACAGAAGCGATGGATGACATTGCCCCTCCTTACTCTGATACGAGTGTTGGGATTCATTTGTTCGAAAAAATCGAATAACCAAACTATAACGCTTTCTATGCGATAATGCAACTATGCGAAGGCTCCATCATCCTAATCCAGAAGACATTCTTCTCACTGATGTTCTGTATGCGCTGGGTGACCCGGTAAGATTGGCGATCGCCCAGCGTCTGGCCCAGGAGGGTGCCCTACCCTGCTGCGAGTTAGGCGCAGCTGTGCCAAAGTCAACCCTTTCTCACCACTTGCGGATCATGCGAGAAGCCGGTCTGCTGCACTGCCACAAAGAAGGAACCCAGCATATCAACTCTTTGCGTCGCGCTGATTTAAATGCCCGCTTTCCTGGCCTACTCGATCAGATCCTGGATGCGGCGATGTCGGCCAATCAACCTGCTGAATGGGGAGAGTGGCAAAGAGGTGGAACCGAACAGGAATTGAACCCTAGTTGACCAGGCGCTCATGTTTAGTCAAAAAAAATTTAATGAGTCGCCAATCCTCAAAATTCACCCCCTATTAATTTGGGGTGCTCTGTTACCCGCCCAATCTAATTGGGCAAACCGTTAGCGCAGAAATGCATGGATGTCGCCGTAATCTGTCGGGAGAAGGTTTTATTTTTCTCTTATCGCGGTAAGGTAAAACTAAACCACCGATGATCGGCGATGGGTAACTTGGAGACCTCTTCCATCCGTACCGATGAGGCAGAAGAGACATTGTGTTATCGGCAAACGTTTCGAGCCGATGGAGCTTTGCGCAATCTTGCTCAGGCTTTGCTCTGTGGCCCAAAACCAACCATCAATGCCTTTGAAGTCACGCTAGAACGCTTAGGTTCTGCGATTAAAATGGGCCTCTATGAGCCAGGAGAGCGACTGCCGAGCGAACGAGAAATCGCTAACCTGATGGGAATCAGTCGGGCAACGGTACGTGAAGCGATTCGTTTATTAACGGAGCAAGGCGTTTTGTACTCTAAACGGGGGCGACGCGGTGGCACCTTTGTGGCTAATACGCTGCCTCCTGAATCGGTAATGAATCTACGGCAACGCTTACAAAGCATGGGGGTGAGTCTGGAAGAAATTCTTGATCATCGGCTGGTAGTTGAGACCGGAGTGGCGGAACTGGCCGCTCAACGGGCAGAAGTTGAGCAGATTCAAGAGTTGCAATTTCTGGTGAATGAGATGGCCAATACGCAGGACTATGGCACCTACCGCAAGCTGGATATTAAGTTTCATCTGCTAGTGGCTCGCACAACTCAAACCAATCGGCTACCAGCCCTGGTAGCAGAAGTCCATGCCGAGTTTTCTGATTTGTTGATGGCGGCTCCCTACAGCCTGTCGCAATGTCTGCATTCCACAGCACAGCATCGGGCGATTGTTGAAGCGATCCGCAATCGAGACCCTGTAGCAGCGCGATCGCTGATGCAAGAGCATATTCTGGCTACCAATAGCTTCCTGATGGGGCTACTTTAATCAGCGATCGCAGGGATTGATCCAAGCTGAAATGAATTGGAGGAATTGACGGCTTTTCCCGTAGCTGGAATTACAACTTTTCTTAAGCATGTCTGTCATTCTTTTTGGCATAACATCAGACCATTTAGCATCGTACTTTAACCTCAATAGGCAGGAGGGCAGGATGCCTGAAGAACCAGGGCGACGTGGAATTGTACGCTATGAAAATGTCGATGGTGGCTACCTCGAACGCCGTCAGCTAAAGCGCAGCGCCGGTTGGGTGCTGTTGTGGGCGCTGGGGGTAGGGGCTGTGATCTCAGGTGACTTTTTTGGTTGGAACTTTGGTTTGGCCGCGGGTGGGTTTGGTGGGTTAGCGATCGCAACCTTTTTGATGGCCATTATGTATCTCTGCCTAGTGTTCTGCATTGCAGAGCTATCCGCCGCCTTGCCCCATGCGGGCGGCTCCTATGCCTTTACTCGCAATGCCTTTGGCCCCCTGGGAGGCTTCCTTAATGGCGTCACGGATGTGATTGAGTATGTGGTTACAGCGGCTGTCATTGTTGTAGGGATTGGCGGATATCTGCAAAGCCTCATTCCAGGGGTACCCCTTTGGGTCTGGTGGTTAGTGGCCTACGCTATTTTTGTGGCGATTAACATTCGTGGAGTAGAGCTAACCCTCAAGGTCGGGTTAGTCATCACCCTGCTGGCCATGGCTGTGCTGGTGATTTTTTACATCTCTGCCCTGGGGAGTGGGGCCTTTAATCCTGACCTGCTGTTTAATATTGAACCGCAGCCCGGTCAACCGCGCTGGCTACCCAAGGGGGGATTTGGGATTTTTGCTGCCTTACCCTTTGCTATCTGGTTTTACCTGGCGATCGAGCAGTTGCCCCTAGCTGCCGAAGAAACTCATGATGTGCCGCGCAACTTACCCAAGGCAATTATTCTCGGCATTGTGACCTTGTTAGTGCTGTCTTTGTTTACGCTGGTGCTAAATTCTGGCGTGGGGGGCGGTGCAGCGGCAATCGGCGCTTCAGATGCTCCTCTGGGGGATGGCTTCAAGGCCGTCTTTGGGGAGGGGGCGACGACTGCTCTGCTCACTCTCATCGCGCTGACGGGGCTAGTGGCCAGTTTCCATACGATCATCTATGCCTATGGGCGGGTATTATTTGCCCTTTCGCGGGCAGGGTACTTTCCCCGCTGGATGTCGCTGACAGGCCGCTATCAAACCCCAGGGTTGGCCCTGGTGCTGGGGGCAGTCATTGGCCTGCTGTGCGCTTTTTTGATTGATCAATTGGAAACAACGGTTGGAGCTGCTCTGTTGAATATGGCGGTGTTTGGCGCTGTGATTACCTATGCGCTGAACTTTGCCACTTACATTAAGCTCAAAATTAGTCGCCCGGATCTGGAACGTCCCTATAAAAGTCCCTTAGGGACACCAGGGGCCATTGTGGGCTTAATCCTGTCTCTGCTCGCACTAGTGGCTTGCTTCTCGGTTGAAGACTATCGCCCTGGGGTCATCGGTACGGCGATTTTTCTGATAATCTGTTTGCTTTATTTCCTGCTTTACAGTCGCCATAAGCTAGTGGCGCAGGCTCCAGAAGAGGAAGATGCTCTCGTGGGTCAAGCACTCCATCGTATTGAGCATCCTCATACGCCTAATCTGCATCAGTAGGGAAAGGGTGGAATTGGTTGGCATCGAATGTAGACGAGGTGTGCTTTGACTGAGGGATTATTCATTGGGGGCGATCGCGTCTCTGCTCAGACTGGTGCCACCGCCGAACTGCTTGACCCCGCCACAGGGGAACCCTGGGCCACGGTGGCAATGGCAACAGCAGCGGATGTAGACCGGGCGGTGCACATCGCAGCGCAGATGCGGCCAAGTTGGCGCAAGGTCAACAGTCGCGATCGCACCCAGATGTTGCTACGCTTGGCGGGATTGATCCGGTCGGAGCGTGAGCCTTTAGCCCAACTAGAAAGCCGCAATGTCGGTAAACCGATTCGGGAAGCACGGGAAGAGGTAGACCTGGCAGCCGATTGCTTTGAGTACTATGCCGGAGCCATTAATAAGATCGGCGGTAGTGTGAATCCAGTCGCAGCAGCGGGAACCAGTTTGACCCTGCGAGAGCCAATCGGCGTGTGCGGGTTGATTGTGCCCTGGAACTTTCCCATCGCCATTACGGCTTGGAAGGTTGCCCCAGCCCTGGCAATGGGTAACCCAGTTGTGCTAAAACCCGCATCCCTCACTCCTCTGACGGCTCTACGTCTGGGAACACTGGCTTTGGAAGCCGGTATTCCGGCAGGGGTGTTCAATATTCTCCCTGGTGCTGGGAAAGAGGCGGGGAAAGCATTGCTGCACCACCCCCTAGTGCGGAAAGTCTCCTTCACCGGATCCACAACCGTGGGACAGCAAGTGATGCAAGCGGCAGCAACTGACCTGAAGCGCGTCACCCTGGAGTTAGGGGGGAAGTCAGCGAACCTGGTTTTTGCGGATGCCGATTTAGAAATTGCCGTGCCCAAGTCGATGTGGAGTGTTTTGGGAAATGCGGGGCAGGATTGCTGCGCCCGATCGCGGATTTTGGTGGAGCGCCCCATTTACGAGGAGTTTGTGCAGCGGTTGATCACCCAATTTCAAACCCTCCAGATAGGGATGCCAACGGCGGAAACCACAGAAATTGGAGCGCTTGTTTCTCAGCAACAGCGCGATCACGTCCTGGCTTATATTGCTCTGGGGCAAGCGGAGGGGGCCAATCTAGCCTATGGTGGCACCATTCCCGCTGATCAACCGGCTACGGGAGCTTTTTTAACTCCGGCCATTTTTACAGAGGTGCAACCAGAGATGCGGATTGCCCAGGAAGAAATCTTTGGGCCAGTGGTATGTGTCAGCCCCTTTGATCAGGAGGCGGAGGCAATTGCGATCGCAAATCACAGCAAATACGGTCTCTCTGGTTCGATTTGGACGCGGGATATCGGGCGCGCCCTGCGCGTTGCCCGCGCGATTGAAACGGGGGTACTCTCCATCAATACTGGCCATAGTGTGCACCTGGAAGCCCCCTTCGGTGGCGTGAAGCATAGTGGCCTGGGGCGAGAACTGGGGTTAGCCGCTTTGGACTATTACAGTGAATTAAAAAGCGTATTTATTGCTGAGTAGGGTCACGAGGAAGAAGGAGCCATCCATGGGACAGGCCAAGCTGCGGGGAATGCTGGATATTGCGACATTAACCCAACAAGTGGAGTCGGAGCAAATTGAAACAATCCTGACGGTTTTTCCCGACATGTACGGGCGGTTAGTTGGCAAACGAATTACGGGCGACTTCTTTATCCACGATGTTCTGGAGCATGGGGTACATGCCTGCGATTATTTGCTGGCCTGTGATATGGAAATGGATCCAGTGCCGGGGTATGCGTTTACCAGTTGGGCCAGTGGTTATGGCGATGTTCGCATGATTCCTGACTTGAAGACGCTGCGGGTGGCAGATTGGCTCGAAAAAACGGCGATTGTGCTCTGTGATGTTTTCAATGAAGAAGAAGACGTACTGGTGAATGTGGCACCCCGGAGTATACTGAAACACCAGGTAGATCAGGCAAAGGCCCTTGGTTATACTGCCATGGGGGCATCAGAGCTGGAACTCTACCTGTTTGCCGATTCCTATGAGGCGGCACGGCGCAAGCACTACCACGACCTAGAGCCGATTGGTAACTACATTGAGGATTACCACATCTTCCAGGGCACCAAGGAAGAATGTGTGATTGGTGCAATTCGGAAGCATTTGGAGCGATCGGGCATTCCCGTTGAATTTTCGAAGGGAGAATGGGGCCCAGGGCAACAGGAAATTAACTTGCGCTATACCGACTTCCTCGAAATGAGCGATCGCCATGCGCTCTATAAACACATGGCCAAAGAAATTGCCTGGAAAAACGAGCTTGCTCTCACCTTTATGGCCAAGTGGGATGAACGCTACGCTGGGTCGAGTATGCACCTGCACGCCAGCCTTTGGGATCAAGCAGGCCAGCCCTTGTTTCCCGGTGAGGAACCCTTTGGGCCAGTCTACAGTTCACCCTTATTTCGCTGGTTCCTGGGCGGTTGGATGGCCCATATCCGCGAAATCTTTGCTTTCTATGCTCCTTATCCCACTTCTTACAAACGCTATGTGGCAGGCTCCTTTGCCCCTACTGGCATCGCCTGGTCCTACGATAACCGTACAGCAGGCTTTCGCATCCTGGGGCATGGCCCCTCTCTACGGCTAGAGTGCCGTGCTCCCGGAGCCGATGCCAACCCCTATCTGGCCTTTGCAGTGACGCTAGCCGCAGGGCTAGATGGCATCAAACACCAGATTGAGCCGCCCCCTATGTTTGAGGGCGATGTTTATCTAGCTCAAGACTTGCCCCAGGTGCCCCTGAGCTTAAACGAAGCGATTCACGAACTAGCGCAAAGTACCTGGGCTGAAAAAGTTTTGGGAAAGGATGTGGTCGAGCACTACCTACACTTTTTCCGAACGGAGCAACGCAAGTTTGATGAAGTCGTCACCAGTTGGGAGCGCGCCCGCTATTTTGAGCGGGCCTGAGCAGGTCTGGTCCCCATCGATTCTCACCAAAGGGGGCAGGATAGGGTGGCAAACCGTTATCTACTCTGCCAGGCGCTGGGCCAACAGTTGGTTGGTTAACTTAGGATCAGCACGTCCACTCGTTTTTTTCATCACCTGGCCGACAAAGAACCCTAGCATTTTCGTTTTTCCGGCACGATATTGTTCCAGCTCTTTGGGGTGAGCAACGATCAAGTCATCGATAATGGCATTGATAGCAGCGGGGTCAGAGAGCTGCATCAATCCTTCTGCTTCAACTATCTGGGTAGGAGAACCGCCCTCAGCTAGCAGTTTAGGCAGAACCGTTTTTGCCCCCGCGTTACTGATGGTGCCTTTTTCAATCAGTCCAATCAACTCCGCCAGTTGCCTTGGCTGCAATTTCAAATCCGCTAGGCTGAGGTTGGCATTGGTATTGAGAAAGGCGCTGATATCCTGGGTGATCCAGTTTGCCGCTTGTTTCGCAGGTGCACCAGCGGCCACGGTTGCCTCAAAATACTCGGCTTTGCTGCGATCGTCGGTGAGTACACGGGCATCGTAGGCTGATAAACCAAGCTCACGCTCGTAGCGATCGCGTTTTTGGTAGGGCAACTCAGGCAGCTCACTGCGCCAGCGTTCCAGTTGCTCAGGAGAAACTTCAATCGGGCCGAGATCGGGTTCGGGAAAGTAGCGATAATCGCTTGAACCTTCCTTAACCCGCATACTGATGGTGCGCTGGGAGGCTTCATCCCATAGCCGGGTTTCCTGAATGATGCGCTCCCCCGCTGCGATCGCCTCAATTTGTCGATCAATCTCGTATTCAATTGCTCGCTGAATCGCATTGAACGAGTTCATATTCTTAATTTCAACCTTGGTGCCAAAGACTTCTGAGCCAACCGGACGCACTGAAATATTGACATCACATCGCAGTGACCCTTCCTGCATATTGCCATCGCTCACCCCCAGGTAACGCATAATGCGGCGGAGTTCCTGAGCATATTCGGCGGCTTCTTGACCACTGCGCAAATCTGGCTCTGAAACAATCTCGATGAGGGGCACCCCAGCACGGTTGTAATCAACTAGGGAGTAGCTAGACCCGGCCAGGCGATCGCTCCCCCCGTGCACTAGCTTGCCCGCATCTTCCTCCATGTGCAGTCGGGTAATGCCAATACGTTTGCGAGTCGAGGTGCCGGTAGCCTTGTCATATAGCTCAATTTCTAACCAGCCATGCTCAGCGATCGGCAAATCATACTGAGAAATTTGGTAATTTTTAGGCAAATCCGGATAAAAGTACTGCTTACGGTCAAACTTGCTATAGGGGGCAATTTGACAATTGAGTGCCAGGCCTGCTTTAACGGCATATTCCAGCACTTTTTGATTCAGCACTGGCAACACTCCTGGCATCCCCATACAAACCGGATCGATATGGGTGTTAGGAGGAGCGCCAAATTCCGTTGAGCTGGTCGAGAAAATTTTGGTAACAGTGCTGAGCTGACAGTGGGTTTCTAGCCCAATGACTGCTTCATACTGGGTTTTGGTGGAGGTTGCCGTCGTCATGGCAAAATCTGTTACTTTACTATAGAATCACTGCGCCCTATTGTAGCGGCTTCCTGTCCATTATTCTGTCCAACCGAGTTCAGCAGGCAGATGGTGGAACAGCCCCAAGGTGATAAGTTGCGGTTCTGCTCAAGTCTCTCAGGGGCAATTAACCGATGGCACCTTCTATCCATTTGCTCTCTTTCAATCCCAACCCTAATGCATGCGCTCTCTATTCCAACCTGGATAATTCACACCTCTAGCGTAATCGAGTGGGTTGTCGCCATCTGGCTGATTAGTCGCTACGCCGAAGTCACCCATAACCGAAGCTGGTATGGCGTTTCGTTCGCGATGCTGCCCGCTCTCGTCAGCGCCATGTGTGCCTGCACCTGGCATTTTTTTGACAATGCCCCAAGGCTTGATTGGCTGGTGGTTGTGCAAGCTGCCACCACGCTGATTGGCAACATAACTTTAATGCTGGCAGCCTGGGGGGTCTGGCGCAGTGCCAGAAAAGCAACCGATTTGCAGCTCAATAGCCTTGTGCTGCCTATTTTACTCTTGTTGCCCCCGGTATCGATATTTTCCCTATCCAAAGAAAACTTGTTTGCGTTTTCCCTCTTTCCCTACCTGGGGTTTCTTTGGTTTCTCACACGATCAAGGCTCACCCCGCGCTTGGCTCTTATAGGCTTTTATATGACTCTAGTGTTTGTGGCGATTACCATCCCAGCGGGAATCTACGCCAAAGCCGCTTACGGCGCAGAGTTAGCCAATGTGGATTGGTTGCATGGTAGCGCCGAGTTTTTTCTAACCCTGGCTAATATTCTGGTTGTGTTGGGCTTTCGTCAGGCTCTGAGCCAGCATCAGACCACGGACAGAACATAATATTGCTTTGGTCAGCTCGATTAGGGCAATTGCACCAGAGGGCATTTGGGATGTTGGATACTAGACTGATGACACTAATCGCTCAGACTCAGAATTCTGTTAAGAGTCGTGAATTTTTGCTGTGAGGGTAAACTAAACAAACGTTGACTTCACTTCCAATCATTCTTAACTATGCTAAGTCAGTTGCAGAAACTAAGCCAAAACATCGATGGACGCTATGCCAGTGATGATGAACTTCGGTTTATAGCCGATTATTTGCGTGGCTACGGTTTGCGGTTGCAAACGTATCAACGCCTTCATCAAATCGAGAAGAATCTGGTGGAAGCGGTTTACCAGAAAATGCAGGGGATTGACCCGAATTTATTTATCAGTGCCGATGGAGAAATCAGTGCCAAGTGGAAACGCGATACGATTCGGGTGCTGCGTTACTCTGCCCTAGCGATGTTGATGAATGACCCCGATAGCCTGAGGGAGCAACTACTGTACTGGATGCAAACAATCATGCGTGCCTTTGGTGCCCAGCGCAGTTGTAAGGTCACCTACGAAGTGATGCAGGAAGTGGTTAAGCAGTATCTGACACCGGAGCAATCAAGTGTTTTCTGCCCTTTTCTGGAAGTGAATCAGCAACTTTTGGGAATTGCCTAACTTATTCTATTGTGGCAAGACCTACCACTCAGACATGACGGCGGAAATCAGCCAGCGGTTCAGGCCGCAAATATGAAGGCACCAGCATAGGCATTGATGTTTTAACACGTAAATATCAGTTCTCTCCCAACTAGGCTGCTGCCTTCTCCACGCGAGGTGCCATCTTTTCTAAAGCCCCACTAAGCCTTCTTGCTCTCTGGGCATAGCCTAGAGCACGTTCCATCGCTTTGCCGACCTCATCCTGATCCGGTTGCGGCTTCTTTAACTCGTCTTTCGCTTCATCCAAGGCATTGTTAATCTTGCGGCGATCAGGCGTTTGCAAATTTGCCAGGGCCTGTTTCAGTGCCTTCAGTTCCGCTGCCATATTCACATTTTCTGGGGGAGGCAATGCTGCCTGCTGATACTGCACTGATACCGTATTGCTATCCCCAGTAACAATGGCACTCCCCGTCACACCGCCACCCACCAACACCGATCGATTTTGACTGGGTTGCTGGTTCTGACTCACAACGACCTCCTGTTTAAATCGCCCAAATCCCTTACAGGAGTTTTACACTTTTATGTCTAAAACTTTCATGGCTTAACAGCCTGCTCACCTCTTGATCTGTCTCTTAACTTTTCAGGAACCAATCTTAACGGCTTACCTGTCTTCGCTTTCTTGCCATTGCCATTTCTGGTACCCTTCCCCTAGCTGGCTTCATCTGAGGGAGCGAGGCGATCGCCAATCGCCCGTAAAATCTCGCAAAATCCTTCGATAGCATCACTTTCATCCCGTTCAGAATGTCTCAGTCAAAAATGGCGATGCAGGCTTCCAACATCAGGGGTGACTTGGGCTACGCATTGTCTGATCATATTTGAGATCTTGAGTGTGCAATAGCTTATCCCAGAAAGTGAAATACAGGCCATAATGCACAGTGTATTTGAGGTGATGAACGGAATGATGGGCAGGCCCAATAAACCACCTTCCTAACCAGTTATGGGGAAAAGACAGAGGGAGGCGATCAATTCCTAGGTGATTGACCACAGCCCATACCGTCATCGTCACAAGCACCGCAACAATCGTAACGAAATGCAGCGGAATCACAAAAACAATCCCAACCAGGAAGAGAGATTGCACAATCGCTTCTAAGGGGTCAAAAGCAAAAGAAGTCCAAGGGGTAGGATAGCGCGATTGGTGGTGGCCCTGATGCAACCAACGAAAGAGCCACGGATGATGAAACAGGCGGTGGGTGAAATAAAAGTAAGCATCCTGGAGTAGCAACACTATGGCGTAACTCACCCCTAAATACCACAGCCCATGGAGTTGAGGCTCACTGTACAGGCGAGTCATGCCCCCGTTATAAGCCGAGAGAATGCAAGCTGCGGCTAGTGCAAATACCCCAGCAGAAAAAACCGAAAGTTGAATATCGTGACGGATGGATCGCCAGGAAGGTGATTGATAAGCCAACTGATGATGAATCAAGGCTTGACTGACAGGAGAATAAAAGAAGAGATATGTGCCGCCTGCTACTAGAAAATACCGTAAAAGAATAATTCCAAAAAAAGCAATCCCATAAAACCAAAATGAGTGGTTTATCATTTAATCTCCTTATCAATTAATCTCCTTATCAATCCACCCCTTTAAAGCGAATCCTCGTTTGATTTGTTGCATCCTGGCAAGGGATGCCTGAAGCGTTCGTTTGACCATGAGACAAACCTCCTAGTCTGTCAATAGAGTTGTGATGCAATAGGCTCAAAAATTCTTGAAAGCCTTTTCCGGTAAGTGTTTCAGCAATTTAATCAAAAAATCTTTGAAAGACAGACTATATCAGGATTTCAAAATTTTTCTCGCTGTTTCCCAACAGGTCTAATGTTAAGAATTTAACGACTAGTTTTAGTCTAGAGTCTGATCTTTATAACAAACTGTTCTTTCCCTAAAGATCAAAGATTTGCCCCTATCGACGTAGCAGACTGTATGGGATGAGGATGTGTCAGTTCGAGATACTTGATTGAATCGGCCTGCCCTGAGCCAGGTTCTTTAAAAAACTAAAACCGCCCATTAAGAGCGGTTTCATTGCATCGGAGCGGCGGGATTTGAACCCACGACCCCTACTACCCCAAAGTAGTGCGCTACCAAGCTGCGCTACGCCCCGACAGCTTTACAAATATAACATAAGCTTTGCATGGTCAGTGTGGCAATTTTGCTGCGCCTGATCGATTCGGATTGATCGATACTTCTAGACATCGGCAACCTCGCGCTATCAAAATGTGATAAAACCATGGTGCAACGTACCCCCGATCAGTTTTTATGCGAGTTCCCCCTGGTTTCAGGCAAGCCTCTGTCAGCACTTCCTTGGGCAGGATGGCTTACTATACCCAGGCAGAGCCTTTTTCTGATAGAGATCGCCCCAATTTGGTATTTTTCCACGGATTTGGGGGTGGCTCGTCGGCCTATGAGTGGTCGCAGGTGTATCCAGCCTTTGCCACAGAATATCCAGTTTTTGCTCCTGATTTACTGGGTTGGGGTAACTCTGATCATCCTGCCCGTGATTACCGGGTGGAAGATTATCTAGGAACAATGGAAGAGTTTTTGGAGCAGATCTGCCCGGCTCCTGCAGCGGTGATTGCATCATCTCTAACGGGGGCTATGGTGATTCGGTTGGCGATCGCCCATCCAGATCGGGTACGTTGCTTGGTACTGGTTAGTCCATCAGGTTTATCTGACTTTGGGGTTGATTATCGCCGCAGTTTTTTCGCCCAACTGGTGAGCCTTCCCTTTCTCGATCGCCTGATTTATGGGGCCGGGGTCGCCTCTGTAGCGGGGATTCGCAACTTTTTAGAACAGCGTCAGTTTGCCCACCCTGAGCGCATATCCCCTGAGTTGGTGGATGCTTACTTCACCTCAGCCCAGCAACCCAATGCCGAATATGCGGCACTGGCGTTTGTGCGGGGGGACTTATGTTTTGACCTAGCCGAATACTTCCCTCAATTGGCAAAGCCGACGGCAATTTTGTGGGGTCGGCAGTCTCAGTTTACGCCCCCTG
>Ga0272446_1003217_pt1 | contig 21021 bp, 18 predicted proteins | sample YNPCB0061_FD_194587 | JGI IMG/M metagenome (GOLD analysis project Ga0272446, IMG submission 194587) | Hot spring microbial mat communities from Yellowstone National Park, WY, United States - YNP-CB-006-1 | ecosystem: Environmental > Aquatic > Thermal springs > Hot (42-90C) > Sediment | place...
CATGATAGAGTTAAGGAAATGAATAAGCAAATCCTTATTGCTTTCATCAGCAAAGATGCGTTTGAAACCAAAATCCGTTAAGAGGTTAATGTATTTGGTTGGCTTCATGGTACAAAAGTACAAAAAACCATGATTTACCTTGTGCGTAGTGCATATATGCGCGTGTATTTGCGTTAGGCATGCGGAGGGCATGCGTCAGCATGGTGCGAACCGCACCGAAGCGCTAGCGTAGCCCGTAGCACGCCGACTGCGCCGCGAAGCAAGCAGGAACGCCCAAAAAATTAACTTTCTCATTTCTTGAAGTATAGCAAATTTAATTTGTAACAGTTAAATTTTTTGCAATTATTTGTGTTCTATATGATGACTATGAATGAACCCATTCTTACAGAAAACAAACAACGCTTTGTGCTGTTTCCTATACAATATCATGAAGTATGGGAAATGTATAAAAAAGCCGAAGCCAGTTTCTGGACAGCCGAAGAAGTAGACCTTGCCCAAGACTTAACAGATTGGGAAAAGTTAAATGAAGGAGAGAAGCACTTTATATCGCATGTGCTTGCTTTCTTTGCTGCCAGTGATGGTATTGTAAACGAAAATTTAGCCAGCCGTTTTGCCAGTGAAATACAAATCCCCGAAGCGCGTTGCTTCTATGGTTTCCAAATTGCTATTGAAAATATCCATTCTGAAATGTACAGTTTACTTATTGATACGTACATCAAAGATGACAAAGAAAAAAGCCGTTTGCTTAACGCGATAGAAACTGTACCCTGCGTGCAGAAAAAAGCAGAGTGGGCAATCAAATGGATAAACAACACGGATTCTTTTGCAGAACGTTTAATCGCTTTTGCGGCAGTTGAGGGAATTTTCTTTTCGGGAAGTTTCTGTTCTATTTTCTGGCTTAAAAAACGTGGTTTGATGCCCGGTTTGTCTTTTTCCAATGAACTTATCTCCCGTGATGAAGGTTTGCACACAGATTTTGCTTGCTTAATTTACAGCATGTTGCACAACAAACTGCCTGAAAGCCGTGTTTTGGAAATTATTACAGATGCGGTTAAAATCGAACAAGAATTTGTTACTGATGCGCTTCCTGTGGATTTGATTGGTATGAATGCCCGTCTGATGTCGCAATACATAGAATTTGTAGCAGATAGGTTATTAGTTGCTTTGGGGTGTAAAAAATATTACAATGTAACTAATCCTTTTGACTGGATGGAACTGATTTCTCTACAAGGTAAAACGAATTTCTTTGAAAAGCGCGTAGGCGACTACCAGAAAGCAGGTGTAATGGCAGACAAAAAAGAACAAGACTTTACGCTTGACGCAGACTTTTAAGTAACAGTTTATGATGACAAAAAAGCCACGCTTTAATAGGCGTGGCTTCGTTCTTCTATTGAGATTGATTTACAGTTTGTTCATAAATTCCTTGTAAGCATTATTTTTTACTTCATCTGCCGTAGGAAAACGGTTCAAGCCCTTACATGTACCATACTGGTCACCTGTATATTTTACCAAGTCATACATACGATACGCTTTTTTACCATCAGTGTAAAAGTGGTAGTTCAGGGATACGTATTCAAATACAGGTGTTTTGGCTGTATATTCGTCTTTGTATTTTTTGGTTTTGATAACTCCGTCTTTTACGTCAAAAGCGCCAATAAAATCAAAGGTTATTTTGACAGAGTAACGGGTGGCATCATACTCACAAGGCACTACGGTTGCCGTTTTGATGTATAGCAATTTACCACCTACTTCCCATTTATTGGCTTTGGGGTTGTTTTCATCACAACAATCACAATAATCCATGATGAAGGTGTTCACGATTTTGGAAGCTAATAAATCTGCTTCTGCTTTGGTCATACAGTCATGTGGGTCTGCAAAAGCATTTCCAGACAGCACCATGATTAAAACAATGAATAAATAAGATAACTTTTTCATTCCTCAAAAGTAATATGTTTATCCTTCATAAGGGTATTCTAACCCATAAAAACCATATATTGTTTTATGAACCAAAAGCCATTTTTTCTGAAACTGCAAACTTTTGCAAAACAATTGTAAAGATTGGCACACATATTGAAAATAGTATTAAGGAATTGAATAAATACAAAAAAATTTGTATTTTTATTTGATTGTTCAGTATCTTTGCTTTCAAATAAAGTAGTTACACCGTATATTTTAAATCGTATGAAAAAGTTCGTAATAATAGCTTTGGGGTTATTGGGATTATCCTTGTCAGGATTTAGTCAAGATGGCATTGCTGATTTGGCAAAGTCAGCCACAGGGCTAAACATAGGGGACAAAGCGCCTAACTTTTCTTCTGTGGATACAGAAGGAAGACCTGTAAATATGCAACGTTTACGTGGTAAAAACAATGTTCTTTTAATGTTTTATAGTGGTCCTTTGTATTCATTGGAAGAAGGTGCTATTCGAAATGGAGCAGTAGACCAAATTGCTGAACTGGTGGAAAACGGAATGAACGGAATTGATGCTAAGCAAATTGAGGTAATTTTAGTAACTTCGGATACTCCCAATCAAATCAAGAAGTTGAAAGACCAATTCCCTAAATCTGATAAATTTCACTTTATCAATGATGTAGGACACAGAATTATGGATATGTATCAGGCATCTTTCAAAATTCCTAAAAATCACCCTAGTATTCAGGAATTAGTATCAAAAGGGGCTATCCGAGGTAATATCGCAGAAGAATACTATGTAGCTCCCGCTCCTATGATATTCCTTATCACCAAAGATGGTCGTATCAAAGCTAAATTCAGTCAAGTAAACATTGATAAAATGCAAGAAGCGGGTTTAGCTAGAGAAAACAGCGTAGTTTACTCATGGAGATATATAGAATCCAAAATACAAGAGTAATTTGTAATCTATTCACAACCTTTAATTCTTAAATTCAAAACTTATTATGGTAGTCCGTAACTTATTATTAGCCGTTCTGTTGTTGTATGTATGCTTCATACATTATGGACAAAACCCCAACAACGTATTTGATTGTAACAATCTGTATAATGTAGAGGGTATGAAAATTGGTGAAAAAGCACCCCAGTTTTCAGGAATAGACCAAGATGCCAGACCTATTGTGCTTTCCTCTATTCTTAAATATCAGAACAAAAATGTGTTACTTATGTTCTACCGTAGTTCTATCTGTCCCAATGCGCAGCAACAAATAGCAGAACTGCAAAAAAAGATAGAAGGTTTTGAATCTAAGAATACAAAGGTCATAGCCGTTACTACTGAACCTATGGAGAAAATTATTGAAACTGCTCAAAAACAAAAAATAACCTTCTCTATTATTCATGACGGTAACCACAGAATTATGGACGCTTACAAAAGTTCTATCAAACTTTCAGAATCCCAGATTAAACCTTTGATAGAACAAGGTGGGCAGATAGAAAAAAACGTAAACGAAGACTTTTATACGGTTCCTATACCTGTTATTTATCTTATCAGTCGCTATGACCAGAGAATAAAAGCAGTTTTTGTAAGCGACAAGCAACAACTTGTGTATGCGGCTGAATACATTCAAAGTAAAATATTGGAATAGAAACATCTTTCGTCAAATTTAAACACACTTAACCTTTGGTTAGGTGTTTTTTTTTATACATTTGTACTATGACTCCCATTTTATTAGTAGATGATAATCCTACCAATCTCAAAGTTTTATCCGCTAATTTATCAGGATTGAATTATCAGTTGCTTACCGCTACCACAGGAGAAAGAGCTTTGGTTGTAGCTGAAAATGCTTTACCTGAACTTATTTTATTGGACATCAATTTGCCCGGTATCAGTGGTTTTGAAGTATGCACACAACTTAAAAACAACCCTAAAACAGCTCATATTCCCATTATTTTTCTTTCCGCCTTAGATGATACTCAGAGCAAAGTAAAAGGCTTTGAGGTAGGAGGGGTAGATTATGTTACCAAACCATTTCAACGAGAAGAAGTGATTGCACGTGTACAAACACAGCTTAAAATCAGTGCTTTGACTAAAAATTTAGAAGTTCAGAATACAGCGCTGGAAGAAATAAACAAAGAACTTACAGACAGTATAACCTATGCGGCACGTATCCAGAAAGCACTTATCCCCAATAGTGATGTTTTACAATCGTATTTTTCAAATAGTTTTGTGTTTTTTCAACCCCGTAACATTGTCAGCGGTGATTTTTATCAGATATTTGAAAAAAGAAACAAAATTTTTGTCATTGTGGCAGACTGTACGGGACACGGCGTACCCGGTGCTTTTATGTCTTTATTGGGTATGAATCTCATCAGTCAGATAATTGAAGAACGAAATATCACTGAAACTTCCGCTATTTTAGATGAATTAGATACAAACATTCAAAAATTGGTAAACCAACCTCAGGAAAATGGAGAAGTTCCCCGTGATGGCATGGATATAGCTATTATCGCTTTGGACAAACAAAGAAACCAGATACAATATGCTACCGCAGGCAGACCTATATACTTGCTTCGTGGAGAAACCTTTACTGATTTGAGAGGGGATAAATACGCTATTGGCGGGGAAAAAATAGATAAAAAATTCTTTACGCATTATACGCTTAATGATATGCAATCCAAAGACAGATTGTATCTCTTTTCTGACGGTATTACAGACCAGTTTGGCGGGGAAGAAAATAAAAAGATTACCTCAAAAAGGTTTCAGCAGTTTCTTACAGATACTCGTACCTTATCCATGCAGGAACAAAAAAGTGCTTTGACACTATTTTTTAATCAATGGAAAGGGGAAAATGAACAAACTGATGACGTTTTAGTACTTGGTATTGAAATCGATTGACCATTTTTACTTTATTTTTGGGCGTTCCTGCTTGCTGCGCGGCGCAGTCGGCGTGCTGCGGGCTACGCTATCGCTTCGGTGCGGTTCGCACCATGCGTGCAAGCACGCATGCCCTCCGCATGCCTAACGCAATTTTATGCGTGTGCGTATATGTGTGCGCACATATCTGCGTGAGGGATAGCAGCGGAAAGCCCGCAATGAGCGTAGCGAATGAAGTACAGGCGTGGCATGCCACGTCTCTACCAGCGTATAGCCCGACCCCGAAGCGCAAGCGCAGGGGACACGCCCAAAAAATTAAATAGACCTGAATAGTTACTAAAATAAATACTAACTCATTTATGCTTAAAAATGTCAAAAATATGGTAAAGTATACCATACATAGCCATCTACATTCGTATAATTGCAATCAAATCGTATTGAATTATGAAAAAAATAACAAAAATAAATCTCTTTACATGGTTTTTAACCTATATCAGTGTTGCTGTTTTTGCGCAGCAGAAGGGTTTATTATGGGAAATCTCAGGAAATGGATTAACTGAAAAATCATACTTGTATGGTACAATGCATGTTACTGATGAACGTGTATTCAACTTTCCAAATGGATTTAAATCCGCTTTTGACGCAACCAAAACTTTTGCTATGGAATTAGACTTGGATTCTGCACAAAATCCTGCCAATGCCCTTGCACTCATGCAATATATGATGATGACAGACGGCAGAACGCTCAAAGACCTTGTTTCCAAAAAAGATTACAAAACTATAGAAAAGTTCTTTGAAAAAAATTCTCCTACACCTTTGGCTATGCTGAGCATGATGAAACCCGTTTTTTTGATGAGTGTGGTAGAACTTGCTAAACCCAAACCCTCAGGTCAACGCGAAGAACCTTTGGATAAATATCTTGCAGATTTAGCCAAAAAAGCCGAAAAACCTGTTATTGGATTGGAAACTCTCGAAGAACAAATGAAAGCACTGAATACCATACCTGTTGACGACCAGGCAAAACAACTGGTTCAAGCCATAAAAGAAACCCAAAAAATGAAAAACAACAACAAAACTATGGACGAATTGATGAAAGCCTATACAGAAGGAGATTTAACAAAACTTTTTCAGCTTTCACAAAAAAGCGACCTCAAAGGAGATGCTCAAAAAGCCTTGATTATCCAACGAAACCATAATATGGCAGACAGGATTGATGCAAAAATTAAAAACACCTCTATTTTTATTGCTGTGGGTGCATTGCATTTGCCCGGTGAGGAAGGCATTATCCGATTGTTGGAGAAAAAGGGATATACATTAAAAAATGTGCCATAAGTGTTTCTTATAAGTGCAAAAAAAAATACACTTGTGTATGTAAAATTAAGTTTATATCTTTGTAACATAAATTTTAAGCTCATATCCGAAGCCTTGAAAACTTTTACTACATTTTTATCATTGTATATGTGATTTTTTTACTTCAACCAATTTTTTAATGAATGAAGTGTAAGTACGCCTAATTTAAAAGCGTAATGATTACGGGTAAAAACAATCCAATTCGGAACATGGTTTCCGATGAGCTATTTCAAAGTTTATTAGCTCACAACTTGCTCAATCTTAGAGTGTTAAGAGATATAGAAATTCAGCACCGTTATGCGGAGTTGAGAAAAGAAGGTTTTACCGCCATAGAAGCGATTGATAAAATTCAGTCTGAATATGGCTATCTGCAACCAGATACAGTACGAAAAATAGTGTACAACAGCAAAATTAAAGACCTTTCCTGACTTTATCTGAGGCACATCAGGCAAAGTGAACTATAATCTCCTGTTCACTTTACTTTTTGCCCTTAAAGTTTGCCACGATTCTGCTTTTTCATAACAAGCAACCCTATTTTTGTCAAAAAACATATTTTGTTCCTAAAATTCACAGAAATATTTGGGTTGAAATAAAAATAGTTACTTATTTTTGCAGAAAATAGACAATCTTATGTCCTTGTTTCCTTTTGATAGTGAATTCGCCCGTCTTAATACCAAACAAAAAGAAGCGGTTATGCAAACAGAAGGACCTGTTATAGTTATTGCAGGACCAGGAACAGGAAAAACTCAGATTTTGTCTATGAGGATAGGTAATATCCTGCGCAATACGCAGGTTTCTGCCGAAAACATCTTGTGTCTTACCTATACTGATACAGGGGCTGTAGCCATGCGTGAACGCCTGCGTCATCTCATTGGTCAGGACGCCAACAAAATCAAAATATCTACCTTTCACTCTTTCTGTAATGAACTTATCCTTACCAATCCTGACGTATTCCCTGATTTTGAAGAAAAAACCCTGCTTGACGACCTGACACAAATAAAAATACTCCGAAAAATTATAGATGAACAACCTTACAACCACCCCCTTAAAAACCCTAACAGTCCTTATATTCACCTCAAAAGATTTAAAGATTTGTTGGAAATCCTGACTAAGGAAGCTATTTCTCTTGATACCCTCCGCAATGCCATAGACAAAGAAAAGGCAGACGCTCAAACGCGGGAAGAATTTCATTATAAGAGAAGCGGTAAAGGATACAAAAAAGGGGATTTAAAGCAATATGATTATGACAAATACTGTCAGGATTTGGAAAATACTTTTTTAGTCGCTTCGTGTATAAACCGTTATCATCAATTGTTGAAACAACAAAACCTCTACACCTTCGATGACATGGTCAATGAGGTTATTGAGGCTTTTGAAAACAACCCTGATTTTTTAGCCAAATGCCAGGAACAGTTTATTTACATTCTCGTAGATGAATATCAAGATACCAATGGCGCACAACAAAAAGTACTCAATTTTCTTACAGAGGCTTGGGGCGAAGAAGCTAATATTTTTGTGGTAGGAGATGAAGACCAGTCCATTTTCCGTTTTCAGGGGGCGAATATGGAAAATATTACAGATTTTATCCAGCAGTATCATCAAAACCTGAACGTGGTTGTATTGCAGGATAATTACCGCAGCACCCAAAGCATTCTCCGTGCTGCCTACAAAGTGGTAGAAAGCAATCAGGAAAGATTGGATAAAGTAAGTGAAGTATTCAAAAAAAATCTTGTTGCCCAAAACCAACCCGTTGACTATAAGCCACTGCTCATAGAATTGGATAATCCAAGATTAGAACAGGCATTTATTGTACACGAAATTCAGCGTATCAAAAGCGAAAACCCTAAACTCCCTTTAAGCGAAATCGCTGTTCTTGCCCTTAAAAACAGTCAGTTGGAAGAACTTGTACATTCATTAAAGCAATCAGATATTCCTTATCAAATCCGCAGAGATATAAACCTGTTGGAACATTACCTGATACAGCAAATTCTCAACATACTCCATTATCTTAATCCTTCCTTAAAAGGTTTGCAAGCACGTGAAGATTTATTGTTCAAAATTCTGATGTCTACCGTATGGCAAACCGACTGGGTAGATATTCAGAAACTTTTCTTCACTAAACACACCCATCTTCAATATGATGACAGCCCCAAAATATCTGTTTTTGAATACTTAAATAACCCCATTCTTTTGCAAGGTATTGGTATTCAAAATTATACGTTTTTGCACGAAATAGCACAAAAAATAAAACGATGGAAATGGTATGTGTATGCTTTACCTATCACGGATACTGTAAAAAACATTATCTATGAAGCAGGCTTTTTAAGTTATGCCGCACAACACCAAGACAAAGAAGAATTATTGCTTGTGTTAGATACATTTTATCAGCATGTTCAGCAATGGGTAAAACGCAATCCTAAAAAAGATTTCAGAGAACTTTTGAATGAACTCAAAGAATACGAAGATTTTGAAATTCCGATTAAGGTAAACCGTTGGCTTGGAAATACAAAAGGGGTGCTTTTGTCTACCTATCACAGTGCCAAAGGATTAGAATTTGAACATGTATATCTTATCAAATGTGATGATAAATCGTGGAAAAAAAGTACACACACAAGCTATAAACTCCCTCCTACGCTTACCGAAAAATTTACTGACGAAGTAGATGAACAGGAAGAACAAAGGCGTTTGTTTTTTGTAGGCATGACCCGTGCAAAAAAACACCTTAATCTTGTGTATGCCAAAAAAAATGAAGCAAATAAACCTGTGTTGGCAAACTCATTTTATCAGTTATTGGAAAAACATGCACCTACTCTCGTAGATAAAAAAACTATTGACCTAGATACCGAAAAACTCTTACATCATATTGCCAGTCAGTTTAAAGCCACCTTGCTTCCCGCCCCAAATTTAGAGGTTAACCCCGATATTATTGCTTTTTATCAGCAACATTTTGAATTGTCTGCTTCGCAGGTAAATACTTACCTGGACTGTAAAAGAAAGTTTTACTACAAGCATATTTTACGCATTCCCACAGAACCCCATCATGCCGCTGTATATGGGCATAGCATTCATGTTGCGTGTAACCGCTTTTTAACTGCTTATCAGGAAACCAAAACCCTGTCTGATTTGAACTATCTTACCCAACAGTTTGAAAGTGTTTTATACGAGCAGAAATTTTCTCTCACTGAGCAAGAGTATCAAGACAGGTTAGAACAAGGTGCATCTGAACTTTCTTTCTTTTACAAGTACTACGCTGACCAGTGGCAAAAAGCCCAACATATATTACCTGAACAACATTTACAGGCTGATTTTACCTATTATTCTGATACGGTCAAGCATAGTGTTCCATTAGTGGGGGTAGTAGATAAACTGTTGAATACAGACAATACTTTTACCCTCATAGAATATAAAACAGGCAAACCTGATAACATTTCCAATAAAACAAAATCTTACGAAGGAGATTACTGGCGGCAAATGATGTTTTACAGGCATCTTCTGGAACAAAACAAATACAAAATAGACAAAGCCAAAATTTATTTTTTCTCCCCTTCCAAGGAAAACAACTCACAAGAGTTTGAAATTACTATCATGGATTCTCATAAGGATTATTTTATACAACAGCTTGAAAAAACAGTAAGTGGAATTTTTCAAGGTGATTTTGAACGAGTAGACGTGTTGGATTATGATAAAAAATGTAAAGAGTGTGCATTCAACGCCTTATGCTGGAAGTATGAAAGCACAGAAGCAGAAAAATCTGATTAAATAAAACCATTCTGAATACTAAACCTGAAAACAGTTTTTTACTTTTGTATTTCAAATGATGAGCAAAGAATTACGGTACAAGTTTTTTTATGTCGAAAAGTGCAATATGTGCGGTTCTCCTGTACATACACACAAAATATTAGGTAGAAGACTAAACCTTTCACAAGGTAGAAATCCAAAGCGGAAAACAGGCATAGCTACTACCGTATGCAAATGTAAAAACTGCGGGCTTATTTATTCCAATCCCCAACCTGTTCCCTTTGATATTCAAGACCATTATAGCATTCCGCCAGAATCTTACTGGAAAAATGAAAGTTTTACCATCAGTGAGAGCTATTTCAAAAATGAAACGGAAACTGCCAAGAAATTACTGGGTTTTGAACAAGGCATGCGATTTTTGGATATTGGGGCAGGTTTGGGCAAAGCCATGATAACCTTGCAAAAACAAGGTTTCGATGTATATGGATTAGAACCCTCCAAACCTTTTTATGAAAAAGCCATATCAGAAATGGGGGTTAGCCCTCAAAAATTGCAGTATGGCATGGTAGAAGATATAGACTATCCTGAAAATTATTTTGATTTTATTTCTTTTGGTGCAGTACTGGAACATTTGTATAATCCTGCTTATTGCATAAAAAAAGCTATGAAATGGCTTAAACCCAAAGGCGTTGTTCATATAGAAGTGCCTTCTTCCCGTTGGTTGGTCAGCAAAATCATAAATACATACTACAAATTGAGAGGTACAGACTATGTGGTAAATATCTCTCCTATGCATGCGCCTTTTCATCTGTACGAATTTGATTTGATGTCTTTTATCAAACACGGGGAAGGCACAGGATACGAAATAGCTTTTCATGAATATTATGTATGTGAAACCTATATGCCCAAAGTGCTGGATATTTTTCTCAAACCTTATATGAAATGGACAAAAAAAGGTATGCAACTGTGTGTGTGGTTGAGGAAGAAAAAGCTGTCGGTTGATAAATGATATATGATTTTTTGGCGTGTCCCTTCGCAGGTAAGGCTGGTGCCTTTCTGCTTCGGGTCGGGCTATACGCTGGCAGAAACGTGGCATGCCACGTCTGTACTTCACAGGCTACGCCTGTTGCGGGCTTTCCGCTACTATCCCTCACGCAGGTACGCGTATGAAACATGCATTGTGCATATTTGCGTTAGGCATGCGGAGGGCATGCGTGCTTGCACGCATGGTGCGACCAGCACCAAAGCGATAGCGTAGCCCGTAGCACGCCGACTGCGAAGCAGGAACGCCCAAAAAAATAATAACAAAAAACCCTGACAAAGTATAATCTTCATCAGGGTTTGGAATTTCGGGAAAGCAGGAATTTTAATCTATAATAAAATCATATAACAGACGGGCTTGTACGCCTTTTTGTGCTTGTTTGAGCGTTTGTACAGCTTGATATAAATCCAATTCTTTGGCAATTTGGGCTTTTATTTCTGTACTCATATCTTTGTCTTTATTGAGGAGTTTTGTTATAAAATCTTGTTTTTCGGGGTATTGAACAATTTTATATTTGCCTTTGGTTAGTTTACCAAGTTTTTCAGCTTCTTTAATCGCTTCGGGAAGTCCGCCGAGTTCATCTACGAGTTTTATTTTGAGGGCATCTACCCCACTCCAAACTCTTCCCTGACCGATAGAATCCACTTCTGCTTTGGTAATACCCCGTCCTTCTGCTACGCGTGTAATAAACGTTTCATAGGTTTGGTCTACGGATTCTTGAATAATAGCCTGTTCTTTTTCTGTAAGCGGTCTGTAAATAGCCCCTAAATCAGCAAATTCACCGATTTTTACGCCGTCATAGTTGATGCCGAGTTTATCATTGAATAATTTTTGTGCATTAGGCATCAAACCGAATACACCAATAGAACCTGTAATGGTGTTAGGTTCAGCAAATATTTTGTTGGCGGCACAACTGATGTAATACCCTCCTGATGCGGCAACATCTCCCATAGAAACCACTACAGGTTTTACTTTTTTGGTCAGAACTACTTCTCTCCAAATAACATCAGATGCTAAAGCACTGCCACCAGGGCTGTTTACACGTATAACTACTGCTTTTACTTCATCATCTAATCTTGCTTTGCGGATAGCCGCCGCAGAGGTAACAGAACCAATGCTCTCCTCATCTCCTTCTCCTGATGAGATTTCGCCTACACAATACACTACGGCAATTTTCTCTTTTCCTTTTTGCTTGATGCCTACACTGGAAGGTTTAACCTCTTTGTAAGTATCAAAAGAAACTTTTTTTACTTTATCTTTTTCTTTCAAGCCTAATTTTTTTCGGAGTTCATTGGTTACTTCGTCTTCGTATAACAAACCGTCAACCAAACGTTTATTGAGTGCATCTTTGGGTTGGCGAATAGCCATCGTATTGACTATCTGACGAAGGTCTTCTTTACTGATATTTCTGCTTTTGGAAATATTTTCCAAAAAGTTTTCCCAAATATCACCAATAAATTTCTGGGTCATCATTTTGTTTTCGGGGGACATATCTTTGCGTAAAAACGGTTCTACTGCACTTTTGAATTTTCCATGACGGATAGGTGTAATTTCTACTCCGAGTTTTTCGGTTAAACCTTTATAGAAGGCAATAGTTACATTTACTCCGTTCATTTCTAATCCACCTTCAGGGTATAAAAACACTTTATCTGCAACACTGGCTAAATAATACGCTTTTTCAGAATATGCTTCGGAATAGGCATAAATAAATTTACCTGATTTTTTGAAGTCTAAAAGTTCTTTTCGTATGGCTTCTGTGGTTGCCCAACCTGCTTGAATGCTACTTACATTCAGATAAATGCCTTTGATGCGCTTGTCTACTGTTGCCATACGGATAACTTTTACAATGTCATCTAAACCTTGTTTGGGGCTTCCAAATTTGCCACCCAATACACTTGCCCCACTGAAAGGATTATCCGTAGTGCGTTCAGATATAGGTTTGTTCAACGTAAGTTCCAATATGCTGTTTTTAGGGACTTTGGGACCAGATTTAGAAGCAGAAGCTATGGTTGCAAAAATAAAAACGGTAAGTAAGGAAAATGCAACAATAGAAACCAAACCTGCTAATACAACTCTCCAGAAATTCATAGTTTTAAGAAGTTAAATAAAAATGATACACAAAGATACAAGGTATTTTACTTTACCTTGTTTTCAATATGACCAATGCAGGTTAAGTATGATAAAACTACTTTTTTATATAGAATTGTATTTTCTGAAATTCTTTTCCGCATCCGTTTCCTGTAAAAGCAAGAAGAAATCTGATTACTCAACGTATTTCAATATTTTTTTGTCTGAAACAAGTTCAGCAAGTTTTTGCGTCTGGTTAGGGTATAAAGCAAATACGCCTTTTTTGGTTTTGAGATAATACTTTACAGGACTGGGATTGCGGTCAATGTACAACTGTAAAGATTGAAATTCAAAATCTGCATAGATAAACAAATGTTCTCCTGCGCTATCCCGAGTAAAATCATAATACCAAACATTATCTTCTTGTACTTTTTTATCCGTGTATTGCGTTACAAAAATTTTAGGTCCTGTGGTAGATTTTGTAGAACGGGGCATATCTTTTCCACTTCGGATTTGTTCAGGGGTTGCAGTAAAATTTTTATTTTGTACCTCATCTTGTATGCGCAGCGCGTACACAGGTAAATAAAACTCTTTAATAGAACTGTTTTGTACAATTTCTTCCTTATTTGCCTGCTTTTTGAGTTTGGCAGAAGATTTTTTCTCGTTTTCAACTTTATCCTCTTCTACTATACCCGAAAGTACTTGAGCAGGTATTCCTGCGTTATTGGTCTTGGTTTTAACTTCATCTTCTGTTTTTGTTTTCTCTTTTTTTTCTATCACAACAACATCATCCGCTAATTTTTTATCATTGTCTTCATTTTTATTTTTGGGAATTATAGCTTCTTCGGAAAGATATGCGTTAAAATTTTGTCGGGGTGCAGGTTTTACAGGTTTATTAACGGTAGTTTCTTTGTTTGCAGGAGAAGCATTATGTGTAATGGGTGAATCAGGTTTGGAAAGAATAACTTCCTGTTTTTTATTGGGTTCTTCCAATAAATCTTCGGCTTTTTGCCATTGCAGGGCAATTTGTTTTTTCTGTTGCTGGTGTTGCCACGTCCGATACAACAACACACTGGATAAAGCAATGACAGTACTTATGGTAACTAACCAAATTGCCGCACTATGTTGGGATAACCAAAATATATACGAAAAACGGCTTTTTGCTGTGGAAGCACTTTCTGTTTCTTCTTGCAATTGTATTTTAAGGGATTCTTTCAGACGCAGTCTTTCTGCCATTTTTATCCCTTGTGCAAATTGCTTTTGTGTTTCATAAAATTTCTTAAACTCTGGGTTTTCGGTGATAAGTGCATCAAAAGCAGAACTGTCTTGTTCAGACAATTTGTTTTGAAGTTTTTTATCTACCAAATCTGACCAGTAAGTAAAGTTTTCGTTCATAATAAATCTAATGCGTTATATTGTTGTTTAATAATTTCTTCCAATTTTTTCTGACATTGATACTTTTTTGCTTTTACGGTTTGCGCATTGGCAAAATTAAGTTTCTCTGCAATTTCTTCCATACTGTATTTGTAGAAATAAAAGTACGTCAGAATTTCTTTACAAGTGCTTCCGATATGTTGCATAGCTTGTGCCACTATTTCTGATTTTTGCATATCCTCGTATGTTTCTTCGTCTTCATCAGGGGTATCATGTTCTTCTATAGAATGTGAAGTAAACTTACTTTGCTTATTCAGTCGTTTCAGCCATAAGTTTTTCATGACAGAATAAATATAGGTGCTGAGTTGTGTGCTTTCATACAATACAAACTCTTTGCAGGCTATTTTTTCCCATACTAAAACGACTATATCCTGTAACATATCATCTATATCTTCTTCTTTTCCCGAATTTTTCAGTATATATCCTCTTACCATTTTTGAATAGGTACGATATAAATAGGCTAAGGCACGTTCATCGCCATTTTCTATCATACGAATAATTTCCTGGTCAGAGAAGATTACCTTCATAAATACCAATTGTAGTACAAAGGTAAATAAACTTTGCAAGAAAATTTCGGAATAATATATTAACCCTCTTCAAAATACACATTCACTAATTAACAGGGGTATGCCAATAGTCATAATGACCTCTTCAAAAAATATTTTTATCTTTTCAACTGTATTTTCTGTATATTTGTCTTATGAGAACTTTACTTTGGACTTTAACTATTGTTTTATCTTTATCTGTGCTGTCTATGCTTTCAGGTTGCAGGGGTGGAAATTGCCCAACACCAAAAAATCCAACAAAAAAAGAACTTTTAGTTGGAAAAAAATGGCGTTTGACAGAAATCAAAACTGATGGTATCAATAGTACATTAACTATTGCAGACCTTAATAGAAGACGGGAATATTTTAATGACGATACGTATCGTATCACTTACATTGATGACCCTCAGTTTGTGTTTAACGGCAGATGGGGTTTTCAAAACAATGAAACCCTGATTATATATGATGTAAATACTGCCGCACAAACTACTGAAGAAATCCGTTATATCTCGGCAGACCTGCTCATCGTCAGAAAAGTGGAAATTGGTAGCACGAAAGACTACACATACATTTCAGACCAACCGTAACCATCATTGATTTGAATTGCAGTGAAAAAAACAATGCGGGGTGCAGACCTTTGGTCTGCACCCCGCTTACTGTACAGAAATACCTTCTTTTTTTATTTTATCAGTACGCCTTCTGCTACAAAACTGACGTTAATTTCAGGCTTTGTAATTTTTTTAATCTCTGTTTCGGATTTACCTTCTTCTTTTGCCATTTTTCTTAAATCTTCTACGGTAGTAGTATCATATTTGGCAATACCCTTGAAATAAGCTGTTTTGCCCGCGGCATCTTTGGGTACAAAAAATCCGTAATCTTTGAAAGTAATATGTAAAGACTGTTTTTTATCTTCACTTTCTACCTGCATCCAACAGCCTTTATTTTGACATACATCACTGATTTTTCCCATCAAATGAGCGTTTACTCCTTTTGGATTTTTTTTCAACTCTTCAAATACAGTTTCAAAAGGTTTTGCACCGTCTGTAATTACGTTTGCACCAAAATTACCCGTAGAAGGGAGTTTGGCTACGGTATCTTTTTTCTCCAAAGAATCTTTTTTAGAGGCTTTTTTTTCACTTACACAACTATACAAACCCATAGCGAGTAGCGTTATAAACGCATATTGAACAAAGTTTTTCATACCGCAAAAATAGGAAGTTTTTTGCATTCATTCCTTTTTAATTGCAAGTGCAATACATCAAGGATAAATTTCATTGAACTATGTTTATTTAGACAAATTACAAAAAATAACACCTTTATTATCAATAATTTGTGTTTTTTCACGCTTTTTTTACCTCAAAAAACTTGACAAGATTAAAACTATTCCTGTATATTTGCACCATAATTTTTTACTTGCATTATCGCAACGTATAAAATTATCAAGAGATGGCGAAAGAACAGGCTTTATGACCCATCGGCAACCTGTCTAACGATAAGGTGCCAATTCCTGCTCAAACATAAATGAGAAAGATAATTATGAAAAACAGACAAAATTATTTTAATGCTAAACACGCTTCACTTAATAATAGAGTGAATGTCATAGGTCTAACCTTTAACGTTATCAACTTAAAAATGCCCGTGATGTATATGGGCTTTATGGCGTGTTGTTGCCGTTAAGGCATATTCTATACTTAACTTAAAATCCTGTAAATTTAAGGGTCGTAGTGTAATGTAATCGTTCACTATGTGCTGTATGTGCGTTTGCACAGTTGTAGGCTTGCTACCCGCAGGCATGGCATTTCTATATCCAATTTTTGCATCTAATCTTAAAAAATCCAATATCTTATGACAAAAAACATCTCAAATCTCAGATTCGAGACCTTGCAGCTGCATGCAGGTCAGGAAGTGGAAGGAACAACCAAATCCAGAGCAGTTCCTATTTATCAAACCACCAGCTACGTCTTTGATAATAGCAAACACGCCGCAGACCTCTTTGGTTTAAAGGCTTTCGGAAACATCTACACTCGCTTGATGAACCCCACCACAGACGTATTAGAAAAACGTATTGCGGCATTGGAAGGCGGTGTTGCGGCATTGGCAACATCATCAGGTCAAGCAGCGCAGTTTTTGGCTATTACCAACATAGCAGAAGCAGGTGATAACATTGTTTCTACCTCATTTCTGTATGGAGGTACATACAATCAGTTCAAAGTACAGTTCAAACGGCTTGGTATTGAGGTAAAATTCGCAGACGGCGATAACCCGCAAAGTTTTGAAAAACTCATCAACGAAAAAACCAAAGCTATTTACCTTGAAACCATAGGTAATCCCGGTTTTAATATCCCCGACTTTGAAGCTATTGCCAAAATTGCTCAGAAACATCAAATTCCACTCATTGTAGACAATACCTTCGGTGCGGGAGGATATTTGTTCAGACCTTTTGACTACGGCGCAAATATCGTAGTGGCTTCTGCTACTAAATGGATAGGCGGACATGGTACAAGCATAGGCGGCGTTATCGTTGATGGTGGTAATTTCAATTGGGCAAATGGTAAATTCCCTCAATTTACTGAACCCTCCGAAGGTTATCACGGACTTAAATTCTGGGACGTTTTCGGTGAAAACAATCCTCTCGGATTACCCAATATTGCTTTCATTATCCGCGCAAGAGTAGAAGGACTGCGCGACTACGGACCTGCTTTATCCCCATTTAACGCATTCTTGCTTTTACAAGGTTTGGAAACCTTATCCTTACGCGTAGAAAGACATGTTCAAAATGCCTTAAAACTTGCCCAATGGTTACAAACTCAACCCATAGTGGAATATGTCAATTATCCTGGGTTAAGTACTTCACCTTATCACGAATTGGCTAAAAAATACCTCAAAAATGGCTTTGGTGCGGTGCTTTCCTTCAAAGTAAAAGGCGATAAAGAAAACGCAGATAAAGTAGTAGATAACTTACGTTTAGTCAGTCATTTAGCAAATGTAGGTGATGCCAAAACGCTTATTATTCACCCTGCATCTACTACTCACGAACAACTTTCACCCGAAGAACAAAAATCCGCAGGAGTAGAACCAGGATTACTTCGTGTGAGTGTAGGCATAGAGCATATTGATGACATTATTGCGGATTTCCAACAAGCATTTGAAAAAATTCAGCCACGTGCCACAAACTAAATGAGTGAAAATACCTTCTTTTTTAACAGTGCGTTTAACTTAGAAAACGGTGATGTTTTAGAAGGGTTTCATCTCAGATACAGAGTGTACAACCCCGAAAACCTCCACCGAAGTCCTGTAATATGGGTAATTCATGCTCTTACAGGAGATACTAACGTGGAGGTTTGGTGGGGTAAAACCTTTGAACCTTTTTTGAAAACCCACACTGTAATATGTGTCAATAATCCTGCTTCTTGCTATGGTTCTATTTGTCCTTTATCCATAAACCCTGATACCCAACAACCTTATTACCGTGATTTTCCACACATCACAACCCGAGATGCCGCAAAAATGTTTGACCTTTTGCGATTACACCTAAATATATCGCATATACATCTTTCCGTAGGCGGTTCTTTGGGAGCGCAGATAGGCTTAGAATGGATATGTTTAAAACCGCATCTGTTTGAAAAAAGCATTCTTATTGCAGGAAATGCCCAACATTCTGCATGGGGCATTGCTTTTAATGAAGCGCAGCGTATGGCAATTTATGCTGACAAAACGTATTTTGAAGACACTCCTGACGGCGGTAAAACAGGATTACAAGCCGCAAGAGCAATCGCTATGCTTTCGTATCGCTCCTATCCACTCTATAACCAAAACCAAACCGATGAAATACACAAAATAGACCACTTTAAAGCAAGTTCTTATCAAAAATATCAGGGGCAGAAATTGTCCAAACGTTTTGATGCGTATAGTTATGTGGCTTTGACTAAAATGATGGATTCTCACAATATATTCCGCAACCGAATAGAAAATCCTTTGCAAAAGACCTCTACACAAGTTACATACGTAGGCATTGACAGTGATATTTTATTCCCGCTTTGCGAACAGCAGTTTTTACACCATATTACACCCAATAGCGATCTTGAAATTATACACTCTAACTATGGGCATGACGCATTTCTAATAGAACATGACATCGTTTCCAATTTAATAGCTGATGTTACACAAGATATTTTTTAGGGCGTTCCTGCTTGCTGCGCGGCGCAGTCGGCGTACTACGGGCTACGCTATCGCTTCGGTGCTTGCGCACCATGCGTGCAAGCACGCATGCCCTCCGCATGCCTAACGCAGGTACGTTGTGTACAGCTACGCGCGTATCCGCGTGAGGGATAGCAGCGAAAAGCCCGCAGTGAGCGAAGCGAATGAAGTACAGGCGTGGCATGCCACGTCTCTACCCAGTGATGTTTAATTCTACATAAATTTGTATATTTGCCGTTTTTTTTAGCAAATAAAACTTGATTATTGATGTCTTATTTAGTGAATTTATTGAACATTGTGCGCAGGACCCTACTCAGCATGTTGTTCTGATTTTGAAAAAACATACTTCAAAAAAGAACTTAACATTACTGCGTCTCTACCAGCGAATAGCCCGACCCGAAGCAGAAAGGCATCAGCCTTACCTGCGTAGGGACACGCCCAAAAGAAACTATTTCAAACTTATTCAAATTTAATAGATTATGAAAAAACAAAAAATCCTCTTATATGGATTTGGTACAGTCGGTAAAGGCTTTTACCAAATATATCAGGACAAAAAGAAACCTGATTTTGAATTGATTGGCATTATTGTAAAAAATCCTGCCAAACATGTGCCTGTGGAAGTGCCTATTTATGCATACAATACTGAAAACGAAAAAACACTTTTTTTACAAGCTGATGTTGTTATTGAATGTACGAGTAACTTTACAGAAGGTAGAGATATTATTTTGAACGCCTTGAATCAAAGTAAAACAGTAATTTCAGCAAGTAAAAAAGCATTGGCAGAATACTTATGGGAAATCATACGTGCAAAAGAAGAACACAAAGCAAAACTTTTGTATGAAGCCGCAGCTGCCGCATCTATTCCTGTATTCAAAGCACTGTATCAGCATTTTAGTGATGAGAAAGTAAGACACTTTAAGGCAATCCTGAACGGTACTTGTAATTACATACTGACTAAAATGGAGTTGGAAGGGTTAAGTTATACCAAAGCACTCGAACAAGCGCAGCAACTCGGATATGCCGAAGCAGACCCATTTTTAGATGTTTCAGGTTGGGATACTGCCTACAAATTGACTTTATTGACATTTGCGGCTACGGGCATTATTCTTAACCCGCATCAATTGTTTATAGAAGGCATTGACAACATCACCTTTCAGGATATTTACCTTGCCAAAAACAACGGATTAAAAATAAAACTGCTTGCCACCGCAGATATAGAAAAAGGAATTTATTTTGTGTGTCCCGCCTTTGTTTCTGATGAATTAGCAAATATAGATGAAGCCTTTAACGCTATCAAAATTGAGTATGAATATGCCAAATCTCAATTTTATACGGGCAGAGGTGCAGGTAAAGAAGCTACAGGTTCTGCGGTCTGGGGTGATTTGAATATATCAGAGCATATTAACCCTGTAAGTTATAAAACTGTTTCTGTGAGTAATACTTCAGATTTTACTGCATACTGGTTTATTCGTCTGAATAATCATACCCATACAGATATATTATACAGCAAAGGCATTGAAATCATAAGTTACAATAAAATTCAGGGATATTATGTAGTGGAAGCCTCTTTATCTGCTTTACGCATCCTAAAAGAGCATTTTTCCACAGTTCAGATAATACAGATTCAGAATGAGGATATTCTCAAAACCTTTGTAAAACAAAGTCCTGCATACAGTTTTCAGTTCTGATACCTTTATTTGGTTGTATTGACCTTGTTTTCTTTGGGAATAGTAAATTTAACGAGAGTGTTAAGTAAAGATAGATAAAAATTGATTTTGAAAAAAGTTGTAATAGCCATATTCATTTAAACAGCAAGTTATTCGCAATGAAATATCTATCATTTCTATTGATTTTGAAACTACTTTC
>Ga0272446_1003218_pt1 | contig 21021 bp, 20 predicted proteins | sample YNPCB0061_FD_194587 | JGI IMG/M metagenome (GOLD analysis project Ga0272446, IMG submission 194587) | Hot spring microbial mat communities from Yellowstone National Park, WY, United States - YNP-CB-006-1 | ecosystem: Environmental > Aquatic > Thermal springs > Hot (42-90C) > Sediment | place...
GCATGATCGGCTCCGGCACGGAGCGGACGGCGATGTTCTGCCGCTCCGCCATCTCCTTGAGCGCGAGCGGGTTGAAGTGGTCCCACTCCGCCACGCTCTCCTCGTTGAACCCCTCGCAGGCGAAGCGCACCGCCACCTTGAGGTCGTCGGGAAGAGCGTCGTACTTTGCCTTGTTGACCACCGTCTCGAGGCTCGCGGACGGCTCCTGGCCGCAGGGGCGGTAGTAGAACCGCGCGACGCGCCCGAAGCCGAGCGGGCCATCGGCCCAAGGCCCGGCGAACTCGGCAGCGTCGATCGTGCCGGCCTGGAGCGCCTGGAACACCTCGCCCACCGGCATCTGCACCACCGAGGCGCCGAGCCGCTGGTAGAGCCCTCCGATCAGCCCCCCCGCGCGCAGGCGAAGTCCGCGCAGGTCGTCGGGTGTGGCGAGTTCGCGGCGGAAGAAGCCGGTCCATTGCGGGCCGGAATTGCCGCACAGGAAGGGCTTGAGGTTGAACCGCGCGTAGAGCTCGTCCCACATCGCTTGCGCGCCGGCCTTGCGCAACCACGCCGTCAGCTCCGTCGTGGCGAGACCGAACGGGAAGCTGCCGATGATCGCTGCCGCCCGCGAGCGCGCGAACCAGAAATGCGGCGATGAGTGGTAGAGATCGGCCGTGCCCTGGCTCACCGCGTCGAACACGCCGAAGGCCGGAACGACTTCCCCGGCCGCGAACACGCGGACGGTTATGCGCCCGCCCGTCGCCTGGCCGATTCGTTCGGCAACGCGGTTGGCGCCGGAGCCAGTGCCAGGAAGGTTGCGCGGCCAGGAGGTGACCATGCGCCACTCGATCCGCCCTTGCGCGAGTGCCGGTGCAGCAAGCCCCGCTGCGGCCGCACCGGCGATGACACCACGACGCCTCATGCGAGCCTCCCCTCTCGTCTGACGAGCCGGTTGGTCCGGCTGAAAGCTCCATCATAGGCGAGCGGGCGCGGCGCGGAAGGCCCGATCAGCCGCGCGAGGGAAGGGCGAGCGGGGCGAGCCCAGCGATAACCCCCTCGCGCACGAGCGCAGTGGCCGCGGCTAGGTCGGGGGCCATCACCCGGTCGCCCTCCCAGCGCGGCACGGCCTCGCGCAGCCGGGCGATCACGGCTTCGAGCGTCGCCGAGGAGCGGAGCGGGCGGTGGAACTCGATCCCTTGGGCGGCGGCGAGCAGTTCGATGCCGATGATGCCGGCGAGGTTCTCGGCCATGGCCCCGAGCCTGAGCGCGGCGTGCGTGGCCATGCTGACGTGATCCTCCTGGTTGGCGGAGGTGGGCAGGCTGTCGGTGCTGCGCGGCATGGCGAGCGCCTTGTTCTCGGCCGCGAGCGCCGCGGCCGTGACATGCGCGATCATGAACCCCGAGTTGAGGCCCGGGTCGGGCGCGAGGAAGGCGGGAAGCCCGGTCATCGCCGGGTCGGTCAAGAGCGCGATGCGCCGTTCCGCAAGGCTTCCGATCTCCGCCAGGGCAAGCGCGAGCAGGTCGGCGGCGAAGGCGACCGGCTCTGCGTGGAAATTGCCGCCCGAGACGATCTCGCCGCTCTCGGCGAACACGAGCGGGTTGTCGGAGACCGCGTTCGCCTCAGTCACGAGCGTTGCGGCGGCGGCTCTCACGAGGTCGAGCACAGCGCCCATCACCTGCGGCTGGCAGCGGAGCGAGTAGGGGTCCTGCACGCGCGGATCGCCGATCCGGTGGCTTTCGCGGATCGCGCTTCCGGCGAGCAGGGCGCGGAGCGACGCGGCGACATCGGCCTGCACCTGATGGCCGCGCACGGCCTGGATTCGCGGCTCGAACGGGGTGTCGGAGCCGCGCGCGGCATCGACGCTCATCGCCCCCGTCACCAGCGCCGCGGCGAGGCAGTCCTCCGCCGCGAACAGCCCATCGAGCGCGAGCGCGGTCGAGACCTGCGTGCCGTTGAGCAGCGCGAGCCCCTCCTTCGCCGCGAGGGTCAGCGGGGCGAGCCCCGCGGCGGCAAGGCCCTCCGACCCCGGAACGATACGCCCGTCGCCAAGCATCGCCTCGCCCTCGCCGATCAGCACCAGCGAGAGATGCGCAAGCGGCGCGAGATCGCCCGAGGCGCCGACCGAGCCCTGCGCCGGGATCACAGGCAGGACGGCGGCGGCGAGAAGCCGGATCAGCGCCTCGACCACCTCCGGGCGCACGCCCGAGAAGCCGCGCGCGAGGCTCGCCGCCTTGAGCAGCAGAACGAGACGGACGATCCGGCCCGGCAGGGCAGGGCCGGTGCCGGCCGCATGGCTGCGCACGAGGTTGAGCTGAAGCGCTGCGACATCCTCGGCCGCGATCCGCGTCTGCGCAAGTTTGCCGAAGCCCGTGTTGACCCCGTAGGCGACCTCGCCGCGCGCAAGCACGCCCGCGACCGTCGCGGCCGAGGCCTCAACGGCCGGCCGCCATCCTGGAGCGAGCGTCGCCTCGCCGCCGCGCCACACACTGCGGAGCGTGCTCAGGCTGAGCCCGCCCGGCTCAACCGCCTCAGGCATCGAGCATCGGCAGGTCAAGCCCCTGCTCGCGCGCGCAGGCGAGCGCGATCTCGTAGCCCGCGTCGGCGTGGCGCATCACGCCCGTTGCGGGGTCGTTCCAGAGCACGCGCGCGAGCCTTCGCGCCGCGGCCTCCGTCCCGTCGGCGACGATCACCATCCCCGCGTGCTGGCTCCACCCCATGCCGACGCCGCCGCCATGGTGCAGGCTGACCCAGGTGGCGCCCGAGGCGGTGTTGAGCAGAGCGTTGAGCAGCGGCCAGTCGGAGACGGCGTCGGAGCCGTCGGCCATCGCCTCGGTCTCGCGGTTCGGGCTCGCGACCGAGCCGCTGTCGAGATGATCCCGCCCGATCACGATCGGGCCTGCGACCTCGCCCTTCGCCACCATCTCGTTGAACGCAAGCCCGAGGCGGTGCCGCTGCCCGAGCCCGACCCAGCAGATCCGCGCCGGCAGCCCCTGGAAGCGGATCCGGCGCCCTGCCATGTCGAGCCATCGGTGCAGGTGCGGATCGTTCGGGATCAGCTCGCGCACCCGCGTGTCGGTGGCGGCGATGTCGCGCGGGTCGCCCGAGAGCGCGGCCCAGCGGAACGGGCCGATGCCGCGGCAGAAGAGCGGGCGGATATAGGCGGGCACGAAGCCGGGAAAGGCGAAGGCGTCGGCAAGCCCCTCCTCCTTCGCCATCTGGCGGATGTTGTTGCCGTAGTCGACCACGGGGATGCCCATGCGGTGCCAGGCGAGCATGGCCTCGACCTGCGCCACCATGCTGCGCCGTGCCGCCGCCGCCGTGCCGCGCGGGTCGGAGACGCGGCGCTCCTCCCACTCGCCGAGCGTCCAGCCCGCGGGGAGGTAGCCGTTGGTCGGGTCGTGCGCCGAGGTCTGGTCGGTCACCGCATCGGGGCGGACGCCCGCGGCGACCATCGCCGGATAGAGTTCCGCGGCGTTGCCGAGCACGGCGACCGAGATCGCGCGCCGCTCCGCGCAGGCCGCGCGCACCATCGCGAGGCCCTCATCGAGGCTCGCCGCCCAGTGGTCGACATAGCCGGTGGCGAGCCGCTTCTCGATCCGGCTCGGCTGGCATTCTATGGCGAGCATCGACGCGCCGGCGAAGGTGGCGGCGAGCGGCTGCGCGCCGCCCATCCCGCCCAGGCCAGCCGTGAGGATCCAGCGCCCCTCCATGCTGCCGCCGTAATGGCGCCGGCCGAGCTCGGCGAAGGTCTCGTAGGTGCCTTGGACGATCCCCTGGCTGCCGATGTAGATCCAGCTCCCCGCCGTCATCTGGCCGTACATCATGAGCCCCTTGCGGTCGAGAGCGTCGAAATGCTCCCAGGTCGCGTAGGCCGGCACGAGGTTGCTGTTGGCGATCAGCACGCGCGGCGCATCGGCGTGGGTCGGGAATACGCCGACCGGCTTGCCCGACTGAACAAGCAGCGTCTGGTCCTCGCGCAGCCGTTTCAGAACCGCGACGATCCGGTCGAACGAGGCCCAGTCGCGCGCCGCGCGGCCGATGCCGCCATAGACGACGAGGTCGTCGGGCCGCTCCGCCACCTCCGGGTCGAGGTTGTTCATCAGCATCCGCAGCGGCGCCTCCGTCTGCCAGGAGAGCGCGTTCAGCGCCGGGCCGCGCGGGCTGCGGATGATGCGTCGGTTGGCGAGGGTGTCGGCCATCGGGCGCTCCGGTCAGGGATCGGCGGCGAAGCGGGCGATCGCCGCCGGGTCGGGCGTGACGCCGAGCCCCGGCCCGTCGGGCACGGCGATGAAGCCGCCCTCGGGAACGAGCGGGGTTTCGAGCAGCTCGTCGCGCAGCGGGTTCTCGCCGACGTCGTACTCGACATAGGTCGGGTCGGGCGGGTGCGTCGCCGCCGGATAGGGGCTGTGCGCGGCGACGAGGTGCACCGCCGCGGCAAGCCCGATCGCCGAGGCCCAGACGTGCGGCGAGAGGCGCTTGTGGTGCAGCGTCGCAAGCGCGGCGATCAGCCGCCCCTGGCTCAGCCCGCCGCAGAGCGAGAGGTCGGGCTGCCAGATGTCGGCAGCGCCCTCGATGCCGAGGCGGTTGAACTGGTGCGCCGTGTAGAGCGCCTCCCCCGTCGCGATCGGCACCGGCGAGCGGTCCCTGAGCCACCGGTAGCCGGCCCAGTCGAGCGGGGCGAGCGGCTCCTCGATCCAGTAGGGCCGGAACGGCGCGGTCGCGCGGATCGTGGCGAGCGCCTGGTCTGCCGTGCAGTTGCCGTTGATGTCGAGCATCAGCGCCATGCCGTCGCCCAGCACCTCGCGGGCATGGCTGACGCGCGCGACGTCCTCGGCGACCGAATGGCCGATCTTGATCTTGGCGGCGCTGAAGCCCCGGCCGAGGAAGCGTTCCAGCATCGCATCGAACGTCGCGGCAGGGTCGGCCGTCATGTAACCGCCGGAGGCGTAGACGGCGACGCGGTCCACCACCTTGCCGCCGATCAGCGCGTGCACGGGGAGGCCGAGCCGCTTGCCGATGGCGTCATGCGCGGCGATGTCGATGCCCGAGGCGAGCGCGAGCATCTGGTTCTCGATGCCGAAATGATAACTGCGCGCAAGGATCAGCGGCAGCGCCTGGGCGTGGGCGAAAAGGTCGCGGCCGAGCCAGGCGTCCTTCACCGCCTCGAAGTAGCCCAGCACCGCCGCAGGCGGCCCCCAGGCCTCGCCGAACCCCTCGATCCCGTCATCGGTCCTGAGCGTGACGAGGGTGCACTGGCGCGCCGCGGCGAGGCCGCGCGCCATGCCGTAGGGCACGGCGAGGGGGTGGCGCAGGGGGGTGAGCGTGATCTCCCGGATACGACTCATGCGCGTCGGCTCATTCTGGGACAGTCCCCGTCTCGGCGGGAATGGAGTATGGTGCCGGGCGCAGGGCCGCGGCAATGCGGCGGCCATGGCCTTCGAAGGGGAACCGCGCGTCGCCATGACGCTCAGGACGCTTGTCGTTCTCGCCTTGCTGGGCGCGGGGACAGCACTCGCCGTGGCCGCGGTGAGCGAGGCGCCGCAGCCGCAACCGCGCCTTGCCTCGGCCGACCGGGGAACGATCGTCGCCGCCGTCTCCGCCACCGGAACGCTGAACCCGCGCGTGACCGTCGATGTCTCAAGCCAGCTCTCGGGGCAGGTGCGCGAGGTGCTCGTCGACTTCAACTCGCGCGTCGAGGCGGGCCAGGCGGTGGCGCGGCTCGAGGACAGCCACCTCGTCGCGCGGCTCGGCGCTGCCATCGCCGAGGAGCAAGCGGCAGAGGCGAACCTCGTGCTCGCTGAGAGCCAGGCGCTGCGCGCGCGGGCCCAGGTGGCTGCCGCTGCTGCGGCGCGCGAGCGGGCGCTCGCCAATGCCCGCGCGCGCGACGCCGCCGAACGCGACGCGGAAGCCGAGCTCGCGCGCCGGCGTGCGCTGCGCGACCGTGGCGTCGGCGCGGCGACCGACGCCGAGCGCGCCGCCTTCGCCGCCGAGCGTGCGCGCGCCGAAGCCGCCGGCGCCGACGCCCAGGCGGCGGAAGCGGAGGCGCTGGCCGCCGCTGCTGCCGCCGACCTGAAGGTGGCCGAGGCGGCGGTCGCCGCGGCAATCGCCACCGTTGCGCAGCGCGCGGCGCAGCGGCGGCAGATCGAGGTCGACATCGAACGCAGCGTGATCCGCGCACCGATCGCCGGCGTCGTTGTCAACCGCCAGGTGAATGTCGGGCAGACCGTCGCCGCCTCGCTGGCCGCACCGACGCTGTTCCTGATCGCGGGCGACCTCGCCGCGATGGAAGTGTGGGCGACGGTTGACGAGGCCGATATCGGCCGGGTGCGCGAAGGCCAGGTGGTTCGCTTCTCCGTCGGCGCCTGGCCGGAGGAGACGTTCGAGGGCACGGTCCGCGCCGTCCGCCTGGCAGCGACGGTGACGCAGAATGTCGTCACCTACACCGTCGTGGTCGCGGTGCGAAACGACGACGGGCGCCTGATGCCCGGCATGACCGCGACGATGCGGATCGAGACCGACCGGCGCGAGGGCGTTCTGCGTGTGCCCGGCGCTGCGTTGCGCTTCCGCCCTTCGACTGCGCCGGGCGGAGCTGAGCCCCGGTCCGGCGAAGGCGTGGTGCACGTCCAAGGCGAGGGCGGGCGGCTCGAGCCTGTGCGTGTGCGCACCGGGATCGCCGATGCGCGGCATGTCGAGATCGTCTCCTCCGACCGGCCCGACCTGCTCATCCCCGGCGCTCTGGTGGCCATCGGCACGGCCACCGAGGTGCGGCGTCGCGGCGGGGGGCTGAGGCTCGGCTTCTAGCGATGCGACTCTCGGACCAGCTTGCCGCCGGCATCGCCGCGCTTGCGGCGCACCGGCTGCGCAGCGGCCTCACCGCGCTCGGCATCGCTGTGGGTATCGCCGCGGTGATCGCGATGGTCGCGGTCGGCAAGGGAGCGCGCGAGCGGATCCTCGACACCGTCAACATCATGGGCGTCAACGTCATCGCCGTCTGGAACGGATCGGTTCGGGTCGGCGGGGCGCAGGCGGGAACGGGGATGCGCCCGCGTCTGGTGTTCGACGATGCCGAGGCGGTGCGCGGCATCGCGGGCGTGGAACGGGTGGCGGCGAGCCTGCGCGCGACGCAGCAGATCATCGCGGGCGGGCTCAACTGGAACGTGGTCGTCCAAGGCACGACCGAGGACTGGCTCGCGATCCGCCGCTGGGGAGCGCGCGAGGGGAGGCTTTTCAGCGCGGAGGAGTTCGCCGCCGGCGCGAAGGTGGTGCTGCTCGGCGCCTCGGCGGCCGAACGGCTGTTCCCCGAGGGCGAGGCGATCGGCCGGATGGTGCGCATACGCCAGACCCCGTTCGAAGTGATCGGCGTGATGGAGCGCAAGGGCCAGAACCTCGACGGCGCCGACCAGGACGACATCGTGTTCGTGCCCTTCTGGGCGGCGCGCCGGAGCCTGTTCGGCGCCGATGGCGGGCATGGGCGGCTGATCGGCTCGCTCATCATCCAGGCCGCCGAGACCGCCGACCGGCGTGCCGTCGTCGAGGAGGTGCGCGCTGTGCTGCGCGCGCGGATGCGGGTGCGCGCCGATGCGCCCGACCCCTTCGTCGTGTTCGACGTCACCGAGGCGGCGGCAGCGCGCGAGCGGGCGGCCGAGACGCTGGGCAGCTTCCTCGCCGCGGTCGCGCTCGTGGCGCTCTTCGTCGGCGGCATCGGGGTGATGAACGTGATGCTCGTCAGCGTTACCGAGCGCACGCGTGAGATCGGGCTCAGGATGGCGGTCGGGGCGCGGCCGCGCCATGTGCTCGCCCAGTTCGTGGTCGAGGCGGGCCTGCTCGCTCTCGTGGGCGGCGTGGCCGGGGTGGTGCTCGGGGTCGGTGCGGCGGTCGCGTTCGCTGCGCTCGGCGGCTGGCCGGTGGTGCTCGACCCGATGGCCGGGGTCGTCGCGCTCGCGGTCTCCTGCTTCGTCGGGCTTGCCGCAGGGCTCTACCCCGCGCTGCGCGCCGCACGGCTTGACCCGGTGGTGGCGCTGCGCGCGGCCTGAAGCGGGCGCGATTTCGTCACGCAAGCTTCACGGCCTCGTCACCGTGACGAAACGGCGCGGTGGGACATCGGAAGCATAACGCAAACGGAGAGGACCCATGCGCCACCAGCCCGGCCGCCGTGCCCTGTTCGCAGCCCCGTTGCTTCTCCTGCCGGCCACAGCCCGCGCCCAGGCGTGGCGTGCGCAGTTCCGCGAGCTTCGGATGAGCCTCATCTCCTCGGAGAACGAGCGCGACGCTCTCGTTCGGTTCCAGCCCTTCGCGGCGTACATGGAGCGCACCTTTGGCGTGCCGTTCCGCGTCTTCCGCGCGACCGACTATGCCGGTGCCGTAGAAGCGCTGCGGTCGAACCAGGTCGAGTTCTCCCGCCTCGGCCCCGCTGCCTACGCGCTCGCCCGGAAAGTCATGGGTGATCGCGTCGCCCCTGTCGTGCGTGATCGTGACGACACCGGAGCAGAGGGCTATTACAGCGTCATTGTCGTCCGCGCCGACAGCCCCATCCAGACGCTTGCCGACCTGCGCGGCCGAAGCCTTGCCTGGGCCGACCCGAACAGCGCCTCTGGCTTCGCCTTCCCCTCCTACTACCTGCGCAAGCAGGGAATCGAGATCGAGCGTTTCTTCTCGCGCACGGGCTTTGCCGGCAACCACGAGACGGCGGTGCTCGCCGTGCTGAACGGGAGCTACGACGCCGCGGCGACGTTCTGGACCAACGAACGGCGCGGCAACGTCCCCCGCATGGTCGAGAAGGGGATGATCCCAGAAGGCTCAATGCGCATGATCTGGCAGACGCCACTGATCCCGAGCAGCCCCTATGTGACGCGCACCGACCTGCCGCGGGACCTGCAGGATGCCTTCCGCGATGCGCTGCTCTCCATCCACGAGCGTGACCCCGATGCTCTGCGGGCTCTCTCAACGACAACGTCGCGCTTCGCCCCAGCGCGGCACGAGGACTATCTCGACGTGATCACCGTCACCGAAGAGAATGAGGCGCGCCGACGCCAGCGCCGGACGTGACCGCAGCCGCCCCCAGCGCAGGGGCGGTCACCCGCTTCGCCGAGCGCTTCGCCGCCCAGCGCGCGGCGAAGCGCCGGCAGGCGGTCGTCTTTCTCCTGCTCTTCTCCGCTGCGTTCGCCGCCTCCGTCATCATCGGCGAGGTCGATCTCGCGCGGCTTGCGGCTGGCCTTCCCAACATCCTCGCCTATGTCGCGCGGACGCTGCCGACCCTCCGCGCCGACCAGCTCTGGCATGACCTCGGCGAGTGGTTCTGGGGCATCGATCTCTGGCTCGTCATGCTCGCCGACACGGTGCTGATGGCGATCGTCGGCACGGTCGCGGGCAGCATGCTCGCGCTCGCTCTCTGCTTCGACGCCGCGGCGAACCTCGCGCGCGGCCGCACCGGCTATTTCCTCGCGCGCCGGCTCCTCGATGCGCTGCGCAGCGTGCCCGAGCTCGTCTTTGCGCTCATCTTCGTCTTCGCTTTCGGGCCAGGGCCCTTCGCCGGCGTGATCGCGCTCGCGCTGCACGCCGCCGGCGCGCTCGGCAAGCTGTTCGCTGAGGTGGTCGAGAACATCGCGCCCGGGCCGGTCGAGGCGGTCAGGGCGGCGGGCGGGGGCCGGCTCGAAGCGATCCGCTACGGCGTTCTCCCCCAGGTCCTGCCTGACTTCCTGAGCTACGCCCTGTTGCGCTTCGAGATCAATGTGCGCGCGGCGTCCGTGCTCGGCGTCGTCGGCGCGGGCGGCATCGGCGAGGAGCTCTACCTTGTTGTGCGCCAGTTCATCTACGGCGACATCAGCGCGATCGTCCTGCTGATCCTCGTGACCGTGGGGCTCATCGATGTCGGCTGCGAGAGGCTGCGCGCGCGAATCATCGAAGCCGAGCCAGCGGTGCGGCCGGCATGACGGCGGCCGAGCTCGCAGCGCTCCGCCGCGCCCACCCGCGCGCCTTCGGCCCGGCGCCGGCAGAGCGTGCGCGCCGCGCAGCGTTCGCCGCCCTCGCCCTTGCCGTGCTCGGCATCGCCTGCTGGCGCGTCGCGCCGACGGCGGAGGCGTTCTGGTCCGGCCTCGGGCGGATCGGCTTCCTGGTCGGTTTCATGATCCCGCCCTCGACCGGCGGCGCGCTCGGCCCGATGCTGCACGCGCTCGCCGAGACGCTCGCGATGGCCTTCCTCGGCACCTTGCTCGCCGCGGTCGTCGCCCTTCCGCTCGGCTTCCTCGGAGCGCGCAACGTGCTTCCCGTTGCGGTCCTGCATTTCGGCCTCCGGCGCATCTTCGACGGGCTGCGCGGCATCGACAGCCTGATCTGGGCGCTGATCTTCGTCGCGGCCGTCGGCATGGGCCCCTTCGCCGGGATCCTCGCCCTCGCCCTTCCCGATGCCGGAACGCTCGCGAAACTCTTCGCCGAGGCGATCGAGAACGCTGACCGGCGCCAGGTCGAGGCGGTGCGCGCCGCCGGCGGCGGGCGCGTGCTCGAATCGCGGTTCGGTCTCATGCCGCAGGTCCTGCCGGTCATGCTCGGGCATGTGCTCTACTTCTTCGAGAGCAACGTGCGCTCCGCCTCGATCCTCGGCGTCGTCGGGGCGGGCGGGATTGGGCTTGCGCTCTCCGAGCGGATTAGGATCAACAACTGGGACGAGGTGGCGTTCCTGATTCTCCTGATCCTCGCAACGGTCGCGATCATCGACGGGCTTTCCGGGCGCGCGCGCCGTGCCATCATTCGGGCATGAGCGAAGCGAAACGACTCTCGACCGAACCGACCATCCACCCCACCGCCACGGTGACCGACAGCACCCTCGGCGCCTGGACCGAGGTGGGCGCGCGCACCACCATCGTCGAGACGACGATGGGCGACTACAGCTACGTGGTGAACGACAGCGCGATCATCTACGCGACGATCGGGCGCTTCTGCTCGATCGCCGCGCATACGCGGATCAACCCTGGCAACCACCCGCTCGCACGCGTGGCGCTCAACCACTTCACCTATCGCGCCGCGAAATATGGGCTCGGTGAGGACGAGGAGGCCTTCTTCGCCTGGCGCCGCAGCTTTCCCGTGACGCTCGGTCACGACGTCTGGGTGGGCCATGGCGCGATCCTCCTGCCGGGCGTGACGGTCGGGGCGGGGGCGGCGATCGGCGCCGGCGCGGTCGTCACGGGGGATGTCCCGGCCTTCGCGGTCGTGGCCGGCGTTCCTGCCCGCCTGCTCCGCTTCCGTTTCGAGGAGCCCATCCGGCAGGCGCTCCTGCGGATCGCCTGGTGGGAGTGGCCGCATGCGGTTCTGGCAGAGCGGCTCGGCGACTTCCGCAGCCTCGGCGCCGAGGCGTTCTGCCGCAAGTACGACCCGGCCTGACCCGCGCGGCGCTCACCCGCCGAAGGCGAAGCGCTCGCTGAGCCGGAACGGCGCGCCGGGTGCCGGCTCGACATAGAGCGCGACCGCGTCGGCAACGAGCGGCGCGGCCAGAGCAGGCGCGAGATGCAGCGCGACCGACGCGGCGACCGCCTCGCGCTCGGCGTCCTCGAGGCGCGCTGTGAGAGTCATGTGGAACCGGAACCGCTCCATCACGTAGGGATAGCCCCAGCGTTCTAGGTTCCGTTCCTCGATCGCATCGAGGCCAGCGGCGCGGCGCCGCAGAAGCTCCTCCGGTGTTGCGGGCCGGCGGAACGGGTCGAGCGCGCGCACCGCTGCGGCGGCGAGGTCGTCGAGCGCCGGCGCGGGTCGCTCCGGCACGACGGCGAGGAAGCCGGACAGGCAGGCGAGGCAAAGCGGCGGCATGGGGAAAAGGGGGCGCGATCGGGCGAAGTGCGCCACTGCGACGCGGAGCTCCTCTTCGGTCGCGCCGTCGGCCAGCGCGAAGGGTGGCTTCAGCGTCGCATGCCAGCCATAGCGTCGCGCGTCGGCCGTGATCGCGGCGAAGCGGTCGGGGTCGATGCCCGCGAGCGGCGGCTGGCGAAGGGCCTCGCCCGTCTCCGGGTCACGGCCGAGCAGGGCGCAGCCGGCCTGCCAGAGCGGGTGCGCGCGCGGCGGCGCGAAGTAGATGGCGAAGCGGCGCACAGCGCTCGCTCAGGCGATTCGTCGCGCCTCGCGCCAGACCTGGCGCACGAGCGGGTGGCCATCGGCCAGATGCACCTGCACGAGATCGGCCCGCAGCGTCGGCGCGATCGCGCCGCGATCGGCAAGGCCGACCATCAGCGCAGGCCGCTGCGTGACCGTCGCGATCGCGGACGGAAGCGGAACGTGCAGGCGCTCATGCACGAGGAATGCAGCGTTCAGCATCGCCGCCGGAACGTAATCGGAGGCGAGGACGTCGACGAGCCCCTCCCGCATGAGGTCTGCGGCGCGGACATTGCCGCTGTGGCTGCCGCCGCGAACGATATTCGGCGCGCCTGCGACGATGCCCATGCCGAGGCCGCGCGCCGCACGCGCGGCTTCCGCCGTGACGGGGAACTCGCTGATCGTGATGCCGGCCGCCGCCCACTCGGTCACCTCCGCTGCCGTGCGGTCGTCATGGCTCGCCACCGCGACGTCGCGTCCGGCGACGGCGGCAAGGATGGCCGCACGGTTCGGCCCGCGCATGCGTTCGCGCATCGCCCAGCGTCGCGCGACATAGGCCTCCGCCTCCTGTTCGGTCATGCCGAGGCTGCGCGCGTTCTTGCGCTTGTACTTCTCGATATCGGCGAACTGGCCGACGCCGGGGGTATGGTCCATCAGCGAGACCATGCGCACGAGGGGATCGTGCGCGACCGTGGCGAAGCTCTCCTCCATCCCCTCGACGCTGATCTCGCAGCGCAGGTGCAGGAAATGCTCAGCGCGCAAAAGCCCGCGGGGGCTGAGCGCGCGGAGCTCCGCGACCCCCTCTCGGAACATCTGGTCGCGCTGGTCGGCGTGCTCGACCTCGCCGACGCAGAGCGCATCGAGCACCGTGGTGATGCCGGCAGCGGCGACGAGCGCATCGTGCGCGAGCAGCGCAGCGCGCGATGACCAGCGCACGCCCGGGCGCGGCATCATGTGCTTCTCGAGGTTGTCGGTGTGCACGTCGACGAGGCCGGGCAGCAGCAGGTCGCCTTCAAGGTCCTGCGCCGCGGAAAGGCCGGAGCGGCCCTGGTCGACGCGGGCGATCCGCCCGTCCTTCAGGACGACGGTGCCGTGCACGACGTCTGACGGCGTGACGATTCGGGCATTGGTGAGCACCGTCTCGCTCATGCGGCAGCCTCGCCGAGAGGGGCGATCACGACCTCGCGCGTGGCGACCGCAGCGCGCACCGCCGCATCGTGGAAAATCCCGACGATCGCGGCACCACGTGCCTTAGCCTCGGCGATCAGCGAGACGACGACGGCGCGGTTCGCGGGGTCGAGGCTTGCGGTTGGCTCATCGAGCAGCATCAGGGGGTAGGCTACCACGAAGCCGCGGGCGATGTTGACGCGCTGCTGCTCACCCCCCGAGAAGGTCGCGGGCGGCAGGTCCCACAGCCGCTCGGGCAGGTTCAGCCGCGCCAGCAGCGCGCGTGCGCGCGCGAGCGCCTCGGCCTCGCCAAGGCCCGCGCGGCGCGCCGGCTCGGCGACGACAAGCAGCGTCGGCACGCGCGGGATGACGCGCAGGAACTGCGAGACGTAGCCGATGGTGGTCCGCCGCAGCGCCACGACGCGCCGCGGCGAGGCCGAGGCGAGATCGACCGAGGCGTCGCCGTCGCGCACCAGGATTCGCCCCGATCCGGCGAGGTAGTTGCCGTAGAGCGAGCGCATGAGCGTGCTCTTGCCGGCGCCCGAGGGGCCGACGAGGGCAACGCACTCGCCCTTCGCCACCGCGAGCGAGACGCGGTCGAGCACGGCGAGGCGTCGCGCTCCCTGGAGGTGAAGCGTGAACGTCTTGGAGAGATCTTCGACGGCGAGCACCGGCGCCTCGCTCATGCCTGCAGCACCGACGAGACGAGGAGCTGCGCGTAAGCGTGCTGCGGATCGTCGAGCACCTGGTCCGTCAGCCCCGCCTCGACGATCCTCCCGCGCTGCATCACGAGCATCCGGTCGGCGAGCAGGCGGGCGACGGCGAGGTCGTGGGTGACGATTACGGCGGCGATGCCGAGCTCGGCCACCAGGGTGCGGATGAGGTCGAGAAGCCGCGCCTGAACCGAGACGTCGAGCCCGCCGGTCGGCTCGTCCATCAGCACGAGCCGGGGGTGCGTGACGAGCACGCGCGCGATCTGCAGCCGCTGCTGCATGCCCCCCGAGAAGGTGCGCGGCGGGTCGTCGATCCGCGCCCCGTCGATCTCGACGCGGGCGAGCCACGCGCGGGCCTCCTCGCGGATCCGCCCCCAGTGCCGCGCTCCCGCCGCCATCAGCCGCTCGCCGACATTGCCGCCGGCCGAGACGGCCATGCGCAGCCCGTCGCGCGGGTTCTGGTGCACGAAGCCCCACTCGGTGCGTGCGAGCGCCCGCCGGATCGGTTCGGGCAGGCGATGGATCTCCACCGTCTCGCCGCTCCGCGTCGTGTAGTGCACGCGCCCGGAATCGGGGGCGATGTCGCCGTGCAGAGCGCGCAAGAGCGTGGTCTTGCCGCTGCCGCTCTCGCCGACGATGGCGAGCACCTCGCCCGGCCAGAGGGCGAAGGAGGCGTCCTCGACCGCGGCGATCCGCCCGAAGCGGATGGAGACGCCTTCGGCGGCGAGCAGCGGCGCCTCGCTCACCGCCCGCCTCCGCCCGGATCGGCAAGCGCGTGCCCCGCCTCTGGGCCGCGATGGCCAGCCGCGCGCCGCGTCGCGCACCAGTCGGTGTCGCTGCAGACGAAGAGCCGCCCGCCGCGATCGTCGACCACCACCTCGTCGAGATAGGATCCACTGTCGCCGCAGAGGTCGCAGCGCCTTGCGGCGCGCCAGGGGTGGAACGGGTGGTCCTCGAAGGCGAGGCTCTCGACCGGCGTGTGCGGCGGCACGGCATAGATGCGCTTCTCGCGCCCCGCGCCGAACAGCTGCAGCGCAGGCGAGCGGTCGAGCTTCGGGTTGTCGAAGCTCGGGATCGGCGAGGGCGCCATCACGTAGCGGCCGGCGACGAGGACGGGGTAGTCGTAGGAGAGGGTTATACGGCCGTGGCGGGCGATGTCCTCGTAGAGCTTCACGTGCATCAGCCCATAATCGGCCAGAGCGTGCATGCGCCGCGTCTCGGTCTCGCGCGGCTCGAGCTTGCGCAGCGGCTCCGGCTGCGGCACCTGGTAGACGATGATCTGCCCCGCGCGGAGCGGTTCCTCGGGGATGCGGTGGCGTGTCTGGATTACCGTTGCCTCGGCGGTCCGTTCCGTCGTGCGAACGCCCGAGACGCGGGCGAAGAAGGCGCGGATGGAGACGGCGTTGGTCGTATCGTCAGCGCCCTGGTCGATCACCTTCAGCACGTCCTCGCGGCCGAGCACGGCGGCCGTCACCTGCATCCCGCCGGTGCCCCAGCCATAGGCGAGCGGCATCTCGCGGCTTGCGAACGGAACCTGATAGCCCGGGATCGCGACAGCCTTGAGCAGCGCGCGGCGGATCATCCGCTTGGTCTGCTCGTCGAGATAGCCTTCGTTGTAGGCCGGGTCAGGCGCGCGCGCGGGCGTCATCACTCTGCCGCCCTGCGTTCGGCCACCCCCTCGGCCTCCGCCCTGAGCCTGCGTATCAGCTCGAGCTCCGACTGGAAGTCGACATAGTGCGGCAGCTTGAGGTGCTGCACGAAGCCCGAGCTCTCGACATTGTCGCAATGGCTCAGAACGAACTCGTCGTCCTGCGCCGGGTGCCCGATCTCCTCGCCGAGTTCTTCCGCCATCAGGGCGCGGTCGAGCAGCGCCATGCCCATCGCCTTGCGCTCGCCGTGGCCGAAGACGAGGCCGTAGCCGCGTGTGAACTGCGGTGGCTCGGTGCGGCTGCCGGTGAACTGGTTCACCATCTCGCACTCGGTCACCATGATTTCGCCGATCGCGATCGGAAAGCCGAGCTCCTCCGGGACGATCTCGACCGTGACGGAACCGTAGCGGATCTCCCCCGCGAAGGGGTGCGTGCCGCCATAGCCGCGCTGCGTCGAGTAGCCCATCGCGAGCACGAACCCCTCGTCGCCACGCGCGAGCGTCTGCAGCCGTGCCGCGCGTTGGCTTGGGAAGCGCGGCGGGTCGCGCGTGATGTCGTCCGGCTCGGCGCCGTCATCGGCAGGCTCCGGCCGCAAGAGCCCTTCGCGTTCGAGAAGGGCGGAGACATGCGGCGCGTGTTCCGCGAGCGCCTCCGCCGCGCGCGGCGCAGGCTCGGCGTCCCTGTCGGCGGCGAGCGAGAAGTCGAGCAGGCGGTGGGTGTAGTCGTAGGTCGGCCCGAGGATCTGGCCGCCGGGAAGATCCTTGTAGGTCGCGCTCACCCGGCGCTCGATCGCCATCAGAGCCGTCTCGACGGGACGGCTCGCGCAGAATCGCGGCAGCGTGGTGCGGTAGGCGCGCAGCAGGAACGCCGCCTCGACGAGATCACCCTGGGCCTGCTTGATCGCGAGTGCGGCGAGACCACGATCGTAGAGCGACGCCTCCGCCATCACACGGTCGACCGCAAGCCCGAGCTGCCCCTCGATCTGGGCGAGCGAGAGGGCAGGAACAGCCGGGTCGCCGCGCCGCACCTCGTCGAGCACGGCGTGGCTGTTGGCGATCGCCCTCTCGCCGCCCTTGACCGCGACATACATGCCTCAGCCCTCCGCGACCGCCGTGCTGCGCGGCAGCGCCGCGAGCATGCCGCCCGCGATCAGGATCGTGTCGACGCCACGCGGGAACAGCCGGTGGTTCGCCGCGCGATCGGCCACGAACCCTGGTGGCAGGCCGGCCACACGCAGCGATGTCGTGCCGGCGATGCCGGGGCCGCTCAGCGCGAGCGCCGGCCCCTCCCCGAGGGCGCGGACCGCAACCACGAGCGTTGCCCCGCCATCGGGATACTCATCCGTTCCGGCGGCGAAGCAGTGCATCGGCGGCATCGCCGCCGACTCGGTGCAGAAGGCGAAGGCTGCCTCGGCCGGGTCGGCGACGATGCGGCAGCCGCAGTGGAACCGGAGCCAGGAAGGCGCCTCGCCCGCTCGCGCAGCCGCGTCGAGCCAGAGCGGCGTGTCGGCATCGACAAGGGTGAGTGCGACCGCCGCCATCGCCGCGGGCAGAGGGGATGGCGGGGCAGCAGGCGCGGCCGGCGTCACGATCCGCCCGGGTTCGGCCATGGCCGCGAGCACGGCGCGGAAGGCGGCCTGCGCGTCGCGCACGGGGGAGGCGAAGCCGAGGGCAAGGGCGCCGCTCATCCCATCCGCACCAGGCCGTAGAACTCGACCTTCGTCGCGGCAGCGCGACGTGCCCGGTCGTCGCGCAGGGCGGCGGCGGTCGCCTCCATCTCCGCGAGCGCTGGGGCGAGACGCTCGGCCGTCGCGGCATCGAGCAGAAGCGCATCGAGCGCCGCGGCAAGCTCGGCGCGGCGGTGGTCACGCCCTGCGAGATAGGCATGACCGACCCGCCCGTCGTCGAGCCGAACGGCACAGCGCGTCACGGTCATCTCACCGAGATTGAACGCCCTGCCGCTGCCGCCCATCCTGCCGCGCACCATCACCATCCCCGTCTCGGGACCACGCAGCCTTTCCCATGACGGCAGGGCACCGAGGCTCACGAGCGCTGCCTCGAGCGCGTCGGTGTCGGCCCTTGCGAGCGTTGCCATGCGACGGCGCCGCGCTGCCTCAGCGGCATGATCGGGCGAAGCAGGAGGTCGCGCGTTCATTCGGGTCACTTGATGTCTAGATGTCTAATGCTACCATCTGCCCGAGCTGGTCGCAACGACGGTGGTCATGATCGAACGATGACGTTGCGCGACCGGATTGTAACCGGGGGCGGGAAGGTAGAGCGGATGGCCGATCTCTCGACACGCAGGCGTGCTCAGGCGGGCGGCGAGGGGAGGATCGAGCGCGGCTGCGGCGTCACGCTCTGGCGGCAGATCGAGCAGTCCGTCGAGGCCGACATCGTCGCTGGCCGCGCTCCCTCCGGCAGCCGCCTGCCGACCGAGGCCGAGCTCGCCGCGCGCTTTTCCGTCAACCGCCACACCGTGCGCCGGGCGATGGAGGAGCTCGAGCGCCGCGGCCTCGTGCGGATCGAGCAGGGGCGCGGCAGCTTCGTCGCCGAGGACGTGATCGACTACCGCGTCGGCCCGCGCACGCGCTTCTCGGAGGTGATCGCGCGCGGCAATCGCTCTCCCTCCGGCCGGGTGCTGCGGCTCGCCGAGGTTCCGGCCTTCGATGCGGCGGCATCGGGCCTGAGGATACGCAAGGGGCGCCCGCTGTGGCTCGTCGAGCGGCTCGGCCTCGCCGACGGGAGGCCGGTCGCCCATGCGCTCCACTACTACCCGCAGGCGCGGTTCCCCGGGCTTCCCGAGGCGGTCGAGGCGTCGGGCGGGGCGCTCTCCCGCGCGCTCGCCGCCTGCGGGCTCGACGACTACCGGCGGGCGGTGACGCGCGTCAGTGCGCGCCTGCCGACGCCGCAGGAGGCCGAGCTGCTGCGCCAGCCGCGCAATCGCGCCGTGATGGTCTGCGAGAACATAAATGTCGACCCCGACGGCACGCCGATCGAGTTCTGCATCGCGCTCTATCCGGCCGGTCGCGTCCAGCTCGTCTTCGAGTTCTAGGGGGGAACGATCCGCGTGCGCACCGTCGCCATCGCAGGCGCGCGCGCGCTCGTCGGCGGCGCGCTGCACGAGAGCAGCTGTGTCGTCGAGGGCGGCCTGATCGCCTCGATTGGCGGCGCGGTGCCAGCCGGGGCGCTGACGTTCCGCGCGGCCGGGCTCATGCTCCTGCCAGGCCTCGTCGACCTGCACGGCGATGCCTTCGAGCGCCAGCTTCAGCCGCGCCAGGGCGTGGACTTCGACGCCGCGTCAGCGCTCATCGACACGGACCGCCAGCTCCTCGCCAACGGCATCACCACCGCCTATCACGGCGTGACGCTCTCCTGGGAGCCCGGCCTGCGCAGCCGCGCGACCTTCGCCGCCCTGCTCGAGGCTCGTGCCTCGCTCGCCGGCCGGCTCGGCGCCGACAACCGGATCCATCTCCGCCTCGAGACCTATGCGATGGACGCCTGGCCCGACGTCCGGGCGGCGATCGCGGCCGGAGAGGTCCATCTGGTCGCCTTCAACGACCATACCGCCGAGATCGCCCGCCGCGCCGAGGACCCGGCGCGGGCCGCGCGCTACGCCGAGCGCGCCAAGGTCAAGGCCAACGAGCTCCTCGCGCTCGCGAAACGGATGCTCGATCGCCACGCCGAAGTGGAGCCCTTCGTCGCTGCTGCCGCCGCCGCTGCCCGGGCCGCCGGGCTGCCGATGGCAAGCCATGAAGACGCGACGCCGGCGGTGCGCGCGCGCTGGCGCGCCCTTGGCTGCCACCTCTGCGAGTTCCCGATGAACGCCGAGACGGGGCGTGCGGCACGCGAGGCCGGCGAGGGCGTGATCATGGGCGCGCCGAATGTCGTGCGCGGCGGCAGCCACATGGGCTGGCACAGCGCCGAGGCGATGGTGCGTGCGGGCGCCTGCGACATCCTCGCCTCCGACTACTTCTATCCGGCGCTGGCGCGCGCCGCCTTCGCGCTTGCCGACCGCGGCGCGCTCGCGCTCGCCGAGGCTTGGGCGCTCGTCTCGGCCAACCCCGCCCAAGCCGCCGGGCTCGCCGACCGCGGCATGATCGCCCCCGGCGCGCGGGCCGATCTCGTGCTGATCGATCCCGAAGGTCCCGGAGCGCCGCACGTGATCGCCACCATCGCCGCGGGCCGGATCGCTCACCTCACGCCCGAGGGCGCCGACCGCCTCGGCTGAGCCGCCGCCGGGCCAGCGCGGCGGGTTTCATCGAAGCGTCATGCGCGCGCCACGCGGCTTCGGCTAGCGAATGATGCCGATGCTGCGGTGTGGAACGGGGAACGGATGCTCGAGCTTCAAGGGTTGACGCGGCGTTTCGGCGCTGTGACGGCGGTGGATGGGGTTTCGCTCACCGTGCCGACCGGGCAGATGCTCGGCATCATCGGTCGCTCCGGTGCCGGTAAGTCGACGCTTCTGCGCCTGATCAACCGCCTTGCCGAACCGAGCGACGGGCGGGTGATGTTCGAGGGCGTCGATGTCACCGCGCTGCGTGGCCGTGCCCTGCGCGACTGGCGCACGCGCTGCGCGATGATCTTCCAGCAGTTCAACCTGGTGCAACGGCTCGACGTTCTGACCAACGTTCTCGTCGGTCGGCTCAACCACCGCGGCACGCTCTCCTCTCTGTTCAAGCTCTTCACCGCGGAGGAGCGGGCGATGGCGATCCGCACGCTCGACCGGTTCGACCTCGCGGATGCGGCGCTGCAGCGCGCCGACACGCTCTCGGGCGGCCAGCAGCAGCGCGTGGCGATCGCGCGCGCGCTCCTGCAGGAGCCGCGCATCCTGCTCGCCGACGAGCCGATCGCGAGCCTCGACCCGCGCAACGGCCGCGTTGTGATGGAGGCGCTCAAGCGAATAAACGTGGAGGACGGTCTCACCGTCGTCTGCAACCTCCATACGCTCGACACCGCACGGCAGTATTGCGACCGGATCGTCGGCATGGCGAAGGGCAGGGTGGTGTTCGACGGCTCCCCGGCCGAACTCAGCGCGGCAATGGTGCGCGAGATCTACGGCATGACCGAGGAGGAGCTCGAACATGCCGAGACGGTGACGAGCACCGCGCTTGGCACGGCTCTAGCGACCGCTTGATGCCGGATTTCACGCGTTCGCAACCCCAACGTCATGCCGCCGTCGCTGCCGGCAGGTAAGGCGCGCAGCCCGGCCCGAAACGGAGTGAACCATGCTGAACCGACGCATCCTTCTCGGCGGCACCGCCGCCCTCGCCGCCCTCGCCTCGCCGGCGGTCGCGCAGCGCACGCCGCCCGCATGGGCGCGCGAGGTGCCGCAGATACGCATGGGCCTGCTCGGCGGCGAGAACGAGGCCGACCGGATCGCCCGCTACGAGGGCTTCCGCAAGCTCGTCGAGGACACCTTTGGCGTGCCGACGCGGATC